>Ga0180215_1000446_pt1 | contig 53192 bp, 42 predicted proteins | sample eDN3rd37CBELigBY_FD_128871 | JGI IMG/M metagenome (GOLD analysis project Ga0180215, IMG submission 128871) | Enriched backyard soil microbial communities from Emeryville, California, USA - eDNA 3rd pass 37_C BE-Lig BY (version 2) (version 2) | ecosystem: Environmental > Terrestrial > Soil >... | reverse complement strand
CCAAAATTCTTTTGAAGGAATAGGTGCTATAAAAATAGATAGCTAACAATGATTGTCTGGTTTATTCATAAGGGGTGGAGAAGAAACGTGTTAATCCTTCAAAAAAGGATTAATGCCTTTTTTTGTTGAAGTTAATCTACTACCGGGACAGTTTAGCACAAGAAGAACAGTTAACCTATGTAATAGTAAATTTGCGAACGTTATGATAAATACCAAAAATTATTATGAGTCAGTGAACGGTGGAGTTAAAATGAATAAATCACTTTTTAATAGAATGTATGAGTTACTGAAAAATAAAGAAACCCATCAATTAGAGGATTATCTTACTGAAATAATTAGTCCAATTTTAATGAATGGATCGTGGTTTTGTTCTTTTATAAATCGCTTTTTATCAGTAAATTATAAAGAAACAGACTTATATTCAATTCGAGTATTCACACAAAGAACTTATAGAAAGTTAAATTGGCATAATGTAGATAGCCGACCTGACTTAGTAATTACGTTTCGTCATAAAGATAATGAACATATACTATTTATTGAAAATAAGATTGGTAGTGCAGAGGGACTTGACCAATTAGAAAGATATGCAGATCATCTAAGAGAGCATCGAAGCACTGGGTATTTTACTCATTTGCTATATATAACCAAATATTATGATCCTAAAAATGAGGGGATTTTAGACAGTTTCAAAGGATCTGGGTTCACCCAGATACGGTGGTACCAGGTATATAACTGGCTATTACAATTTAAAACAGATTTGTATTGCAGCCAAGTTTTAGATTATATGGGGGAGATGCAATTGAATATGAGTCGAAAGTTCACACCAATCGATATATATGCTATACAAAATGCACAAAGGCTTCAATCAATGTTGGATGAAACACTAGATGGTAAAGTGTTAGAGAAGTTCACTGAATTGTTTGGAAGACCAAAGCAATGGTCTCATAGAACAACCCAATTAAGAGACAATAATTTATACATACTTACAAATGATCAAACTGATTGGAAGTTTATAAGTTGTGGTTTTGAGTTTACTGAAGAGGAGTATCCACTTTTAACGGTAATTATAGAAGTTTATCCAAATTGCGGAATGAAAGAGGAAGCTAAAAATATTGTACAGAATTTTTGTGAAGACAATATTGATTGGCACTTCAATTCTCCTTCTGATGAAAATGATTATTTTTATGGATATACAGCAAAAAGTTTAGTCGATTTTTTGTCTACAGAAGACCACATAAATAGCATCCAGGAATATTTGATTGAAAAGCTAGAAGATTTGTACCAATTAAAAATTAAAAATAAGCAACTTATATGGATTTAAAGTTTAGGGGCGATGCCTATTTGGGTCGCAGCCCTTTTTCTATTGTGCTTATGGGGCGTTAATCCATGGAAGGATTGATGTCCTTTTTTGAAAAGCCTTACATATTTGGGTTGGAGTTAAAAACATCATGAATGTTTTTGTTGAAGTTATTAACTATCGAGACAGTTATGTAGTAGAAGGATTAATCCCTGTTCATATAGAACTGATAAACGATTCAGTTTGTTCAGTATGACTTAGGAAAAGGGGAGTAATATGGATTTCGAGAAATTTAAAGGATACCTATTGAAAGAATATAAAATGGATGAAACATCTGCTAACCAATATGTAGGTCGGTTAAAAGGAATTTTAAAAAGAGGGCTATACAATGGTGAAAGTACCATTACTCCTAGTCTATTAGCTGCTTTAAAAAGGGAGTACAGTGAGAACTCAATGAAAAACTACAAACCAACAATGGAGCGGTATATAGACTTTCTTAAAAAAAGTGGGGAAATTCAATAATATAATATGGATGCTAACTACTTTTAAGGGGCTGGGTTTAGGCAATTTGAAACCTCAATAGAAATTAAAGGAGTTCAAAAGAATTCAATAGTTTAAAACAATTTAAAACAATTCAAATCATGTTTAAAACAAATTCAAAACAGTTCAAAACAGTATAAAACTATTTAAAAGACTATAAAATCTGTGTGTTTAAAAAGGTTTAAAAACTGTCCATTCAAATGCTGACTTTTATATATTTAGATGAGTTTCATGATTTAGTGATAAGGTGTATTCACTTTTCTATTACGTTTAGTTTCAACACCTTTAGTAAATTGTATCATCATCGATTGGTTGAAAAGCAACAAAAAGTACGAGTTAAAGTAAACAATTTAAATAGTTTAAAAGAGTTCAAAATCATTTTCCATTCATACGTTTTAAAGAATTTAAAAACTGTTCAGATGACCTTTCAATTACCTGTTTAAATTATAGTTTAAACACTTTGGTTGGTTGAAAACTTAGATGTATCAAGAGTTTAAGGGTATTTCAAATTTGCTGACTATTATATATTATGATGGGGAAGTTGAATAACTGTGCGGTTAAGATTAGTTCATTTTTAATACATTTTCCCCCTATTTTTTATACCTAAATTTTATGTTTGAAATTTTGAGACCACTTTCACCTGCTACTTACATCTTCAGTAAACCATTTGTGCCCATTGCCACATTAACCGGATCGTAGTTCTAATACATATGACGTAATTGTAAAATATCTCTTTCAGCTTTTGTTAGCGGTTCTTTAATTGAATCTAAAGTCAGTAAAATGAGGAATCAAGGGAGTATTGTTAGAAATGGGGGATGTTGTTTAGCCTTTCTAAAAGCAATTTTAAGAGGTTTTACAATAAAAGGGATAATTGTATCAAGAGAAATATTCAAAGCCGTTGTAGGCTCTTTTAGAACGAGGATTTGATGGTTGTAAGTTACAATGGACACAACATAAATGCTTAGGTAATTCAAATAATGGTGGTTTTATTATATAGTTTAAAATATAACAAATAGTTATAAATTCTTTAAAACTATTTAAAACATTATCTTGTTTAAAAGTGTTTCAATGGTATGTTAAATACCTGTGTAAATTATAATATACACAATGCCTAACCGTTCAAACCTAGATGTATCATGACTTCGTGCGATTACCAAAAATGCTGACTATTATATATTGAAGGGGGAAGTTGATTAATTGGGCAAGTGAAGATTTAATTCAATTTTTAATTAAATATAACCCCCTATTCTTATAAATTCATATATGAAAATTTATGATCACTTTCATCACCAGACTGCTTACTTCAATACTCCAGTTTTTTACACTCCCATTTACCTGAACTTTATAAAGTTTTCATCCTCCATTCAAAGAAGGATTGCAGACCTGTCCATATATTATTGTTTTACAGTGGATAAACAACCAAAAAATGCAGGGTGCCATTTAACCGCTCTAAATGGCGTTTTAAGTGGCTTTACAATAATTTGGTACAAATGTATAAAATGGATGTTAAAATGGATTGTAGGCTCTTTTAATGCGTGTAAAACATGGTTTAATGTATCTGTTGGTGAAAAAGTGATTTATTTGAAAAAAGGGGGGATGATTAGTGGCTCACTTTGAAAGACAAATTGTAATGCCTAACCGCATCTTTACAGATATGCAGCAATGGGTGAAGAGAGGAGAAATCCAATCAGTTCAGCACCAGGAATTTATCTATGGATTCTATTGGATCATTAGCTACTTTTGGCGATATGCCAAGTATAGTGAACATGGCTACTCAATAAGCGAAATCAAACAGATGCTACATTATAGCCCTAAAGACAAAAAAACCAATTACATCATCAAGACAAACGGTTTATTGGATCTGAAGAAATATACAAAAACGGTGTTTGACTTTCCTGTTGTGTGGAAATTACAAAATGAAAAGTTAACGTTTACAATGTACAGCGAATTCAATCAATATGAACGTGCAAGATTGAATCGCTTTGTTACTAAGAAGCCTTTTGTGAAAGCCCCCTTATTATCAATTGGACAGTCAAATAATGGTTTGTTTTGGAATTCTGAAGGAACACATATCGTTCGTGGAGAAGTATTTGTACAATGCATGAACAATAAAGAATTAGGTTGTGCTGGTTTGTATATGTATGGGTTGCTCACTAATTTAAGAAACATCAATTTTGTTAATCACAAGCAAAGCACATTTCAATGTTCCAATGAAACACTTATGAGTTTAACAGGCTGGGGAATGAAAAAAGTTAAACGTGTGACAAGTGAAATGTATCATCATGGATTGATTGATAAACAGCAAGAGGTACGAGCGAAAGGGTATGTAAATTGGTATGCAGTCCATTAAATACCTAATTAAGAGAGGGTGAGGTTCCAAAAAGATACCACTATAAAAAACGATTTTATATTAATATATATAAATAAATTATAATAAATACTATATCGTTTATTTATATATGTGCCAAAAAGGAACCTTCGCAAAAAAATACTATATGGTTAAAAGGGGGAAAATGTAGAAATGACAAGGTATGGGGAATAATTATTTGTTAAGATGAATAAAAACGGAATAGATTTTTGCTCTGATTTGATGCGAAATAATATGTAAACAGTACCACACTGTAAAACAACTACATAAAATGTGTTTTTTATTTGATTTTCCTAACTACTTCAGAGTTATCAGATTAATAAGTAGCATCATTGAGGTGTTTGAAAATATGATATAAATCGGAATTCTTAGTTAATAATTTCGTAGAAAAGCATATAAAGGCACTCATAATTAAGTGTCTTTTGTTTGTATAAAAACTAATAAAATATTGGTCGTTTCCTATCAAACTCCTACCGAACCATTACCGCAAGTAGTCGTTCCCACCCCTCTAAGACTCACAACCCGATCTGAAAACAGCAGTAAAGATCTTGCCTAATGGTTGCTATGTTGATTTTCTGAATTGGCTCAACTCACCAAACCTGACCTTTTATTTAACGTGACTTAAGGGCATTTCCACGGTTATTCTTTTAAGGTTTTTCCATGTCGAAACCATTGAAAACGACAGCGTTTTGGCAGAGGATGCGGCTCTGACCCTAACCGCATTGGATTTAACTATGTATTTGATTCTAATAAAACCTTTTGAATAGTAGAAATCAAGTTTTTGTATTTTGCTATGAGATATGAATGAAAATAATAGTATTTTATAATTGAATAGAACCAAGCTTTATTCACAATTTCACTTTTGTTAATGAAATTATAAAACGGTAATTTAGTATAAGTTCGGATAAAATACTTTATTAAATGAAGAATATATTGTGTTATACTTACAGTAATTTACAAAATTACCATAGTTAGATGAAGGTGACTTTATGATTAAATTTGTTATGGTACATCCTAAAATTGTAGAACTGGATTTATATTTAGATAATATTGTAAATACGTTAAATGATAATAAAAAGATAGTAAAAGGCTGTAGTGCTTATGAAAAAAGCGAATTATCTTATAAACTAAAACTTGACACAGTTAATGGAAACACATATTTCTTTGAAATAGAAATGGTTACTTATAATAAATCTAAACATCTATTTGTATCAATCTTTCCGCAGAAATTTAAAGACGAGTTTGATATAGATTTATATTCTGTGAAATTTCTTTTAAAAGATATCCTAAGAAAGGATTGGGAGGAATGTATTTGGTTACTAGATGACCAGTCTAGCAAGTATGCTAATGAATTATATTTAGAGATCCATAATGTTGAAAATAAGTTGAGACAGCTTATAAGTATTATTATGATTAGGCATTTTGGTATTAACTGGTGGGAAAATTATGCTCCCAAAAAAATTAAAGATAAATATTCAGCACGTCAAGGCGGATATAAACGAGTAGCAAAACTATATGCTAATGTTAGTGATAAATTATTATCAATTGATACAGATGACTTGATCATAATAATGACCCATAAGATAAAAAGATTTAAGGAGGAGGCTGGAACTCTAGTAATTAACTTGCTTGAGTCTTTGAAAGAGACAGGTGATTTAAGTACAGTAGCAGCTGAATATAAACGATTTGTAAGCGAATTAAGAAATGAATGTGAAATAGAAATTGATATCTGGACGGAAATTTTTAATAAATACTTCGATGAAGAATTTATTAAGGCGTGGGAAGATTTTTCAAAAAACCGTAATCATGTAGCGCATAATAAGCTTTTAGATACTGATGCTTATAATATTATTAAAACTAGTATTAAAGTTGTAGTGGATGCAATTGAAGATGCTGAGGTAAAATTTAATGAGACAAGCATATCTGATGAGGAAAAAGCAAAAATTTTAGAATTAGAAGCCATGAGGGAATATGAAATTGAAATGTTAGAAATGTCTAGAATGGAAGAGGAGTCTGGTGTAAGAATTCTAGATACAGATTCAATTTTTGAAAAGTTTGATGAAACGGTATCAGAGTTCATTGAAAGTATTGTAGACAGTGTTTATTTCAGAAGTGATTTGGATACATCTACGGTTTCACTTGACCAAGAGTCTTCAGAAGAAGAATTGCTCATTATTAAAAGTAAAATAAATGATAGTGAGTTGAAATTAATAGCAACCATATTCCTTGATGATAATCCAGGGAGAGAAAGTTCATTGAATTTAAAATTAATTATTGATGGTAAAAAGTCTAATGAGTGCGAAATGACATATTACAATGGAGAAGCTATTTTAGACAAAGAACATAACTACTATATGCCATTAAAACAAAATGAGTTTAATGAAGGAAATTTAGGTGAATTTATTTCAAATATAGAATCTAAAATCGAAGAATTTTTCCCTAATCTAGTTGAAGAGGTTGACGTAGCTAAATTCAGTGCAATAAAAGATGGTGGGAATTATCCTGTAGCTGATTTCCCATGTGAAGAATGTGGCGAAGCATACGTATGTATAGATAGTAATATAGAACAGTTTGGTAAGTGTGTAAACTGTGGGAATTTGCATGAGGTAAATCAATGTGAAAGATGCGAGTCATATTATAATGAGTCATTGGAAGGGAATTCATCGTTTTGTGATTCATGTTTAGAGTGGTTTGACAGCCAATAGAAAAAATTATTAAAAAGATAAAGTAACTATTTCATACTTTAGTAATCCCACCAGCACTCTTGGTTGCCACATACACTCTGCACATTGTGAAGAAGTTGCATGGCTATAAATACATTTTATTACGGATCCTGATGACAGGTATCCGTTTTTTTTATTTAGTTGCTTTCGGTTAAAAAGTTCAAAAGGCAAGATTCAAGGATAGAGTAGTGGAAATTATTAATGATATAACCTTAGCACAAAGCAGGAAAACCTAGATACTGCTGCTTAATACTTGAATTTCTTCAATTTGTTAATAACTACTCAGCGAGACTTTAAAAAAATATATTGTTAAGATGAAATAGAAAAATATGGTATAATTTTAATATTTAAATAATTGTGTGGTGATATTATGAAAAGAGCTATAAATGATGCAACTCTGGTGAAAGCTGGGGACATTTTTCAATATTATATTGCATTACGTGATTGTTTTAAATTGAATAGTGGAGATAAACTGCAAATTGAGGTAAATGGTGATGTTAGTTTTATAGCAGCATTATCAATGAATTCTTTTCAAAAAGAGGTAAAGCATCACTTTGGAGAAAAAAACCTTTCTGATAGAGATGTTGATTTTTGGAAAACTTTATCTAATTGGTATGTAGAATATGATAGAATTACATCATTTTCTAGTTTGATATTACACACTACTGCCACAATTTCATCTCATTCTCCTTTTTATAATTGGAATACTAAGGAACCTAATGAGAAAATCGCAGTTTTGCAATCAATTGGACAATTGACTAAAAAGAGAGAAGAGTCATTTAGAAAGTACTATGATAAAATTTTTGAAGTGGAAATTTATGATGAAGTTAAGTTATTAGAAATACTATCAAGATTCATTATTGAATCCTCTCAAAATCAAATCTCAGGTATTTCAAATGAATTTAATCCCTACATAGGACATATTCCTGAAAACAATCGTGATAGTTATATTGGGGCATTACTCGGACGAATCGTTTCTATTGTTAAAGACCCACCACACCGTTGGGAAGTCACTAGAGAAGAATTTGATAAGATATTACAACAAGAATCGCCTGCTTACTCCAGTCCAAATGAAAGACCGTTACCGAGTGACTTTGCGGAGGTAAATATTCCTGAACCAACTGCAAAATCACTACTTAATAAAGAATTTGTAGAGGCCATTCGAAAAATTGAATATGATAAACAAATTCCAGATGCGGTTTCTGATTATTGGAAAGCTGAAATGACAGTCATTAAATATTTTAAAGATGATTTTTTATATCTAAAGAGTTTACCGCTATATAAAAATGAGTTAAAAAAACAATTAAAATATTTAAAAGAAAGTAAAGTTATTGAAACTGAAGGGATGAATAGAACTATAGAAATTAAGAATTCAAAACTGATGTATACAGAGGTTATGTTGTGGGATGCAAAGGATTTTGGATCAATAGTTAGAAATCAGGGCTATTTTCAAAGAGGAATTATTCATACAATTGTTGACGATAGAAAGTTTAACTGGGATATAGGTGAAGAAGATGAGTATTGAAAGTATACAAGCATTATCAATGAATTCTCATTTTTATAGTGTTCTCTTGCAAGGCTTTTTATCAGGATACAATAAGCCTTGTGAGATAAGACTAGTATTTATGGCGTTGCCAATTCTATTACATTCTGAATCGAGAAAAAAGTTATCTTCAGCAAAAAGTACTAGTAAGATGGAAACTTTATTCAATAAACCGGAGAATTTGGAAAATAATAATAAGGTTTCAGGAAAAGTAAAGCTTGCAGGTTATTTAAGTCGATTTAATGAGCTGATACCTTTTTCGAAAAAGGCGTTAGTGATTTTGTACTCAAAAAAGAAAATAGTGTTAAATGAGAAAAAAATAATTCTAATAGAGCCAATAAAATATTTGGATTTTGATAGTTCTGTAAGAGAGTGGATTAAGGCTTCATATTATTTAGGAGTTGTTTTCGCAAAGACTAATGAAGATCATTTGAATTATTTCTTGGGGGTGGATAGAGAGTGAGAAGCCATATAAAGGCTATTATGATGTTTAATAAATCAGGAGAATTGCGAAAGCTTCTGTTGCAACCTGGAGTTAATATTGTAACTGGAGAATCTAAAACTGGCAAAAGTGCTCTTGTTGAAATAATAGATTATTGTTTATGCAGTTCAAGATCAACCATACCAAAAGGAAAGATAACGGATTTTTCATATCTTTATGTTATGCCTATGCTTATAAACCAAAATACATATGTAATTGCTAGATATAATTGGGAAAGTGGAGGAAAAATGTATGTTTCAAAAGAATCCCCAAATTTTTCAATAGATAGTATAACACTTAGATATTTTGATGATAAGCCGATATTATCCGTAAAGGATGCGCAATATGAGATTGAATCTGCATTGGGATTATATGTAACTAATATTGTAACAGATAGTGAAAGGCAAGGAAAAAAAGCATCTCTAAGAAATATGGTATCATACCTATTTCAACATCAGAATTTAATGGCGAGTAAATTCGCATTGTTTTATAGATTCTCTGATTATTATAAAAGAAAAGATATTATAGAACAATTTCCTGTTTTTGCAGGAATGATTGGACAACAATATTACAGTGATTTAATCCAGCTAAATAATTTAAAGGCACAATTAAAGAAAAAACAAAAGGCTCAAAAAGGTAATGAAAAAAGTTCGACATATATTAAAGAGAATTTACAACCTCTATTAGAAGATTATTACGCATTGTTAGATATTCCTTTTAATTCAAATATTACAATACAAAAAATGCTTAAACTTGCTTCGAATTTACCTGAATTTGATGACACACAGCTTTTCAATGAGAATGGAATCGTCGAAAGATATCGTCAACTTAATAATGAATTAGAGCAATTAAGAGATCAAGAGCGAGATGTATTGCTTAAAATTAATAATTTGGATGATGCAAGTGATAATGGAAAAAACTTCAAGGATATGTTACAGGAATTAAAAGATCAGACTAATATTTCAGGAAACTTTTTAAAAGAATATTCTTGTCCTTTATGTGGAGGTGTATGTGAAGAAATCTCTGAAGATGACGCTACCCTGTTAGAAGCATCTGCATGGCTTGATAGAGAGTTAGAGGTTACTAGTAAGTTTACAAATGATTTTTCTGAGGATATTCGAAAGCTTAAAGAGGTACATGCGGAAATAGAAAATAGAATAAAAGATGTATGGCAGCAGATTAAAAGCATTGAACGTAAATTTATCAATTCAAAAGAGCTTGTTTCGAAAAGAGAAAAAGTTAATTATGCGAAAGCTAGAGTTGTATTATATTCCGAGATGGCAAGTTCGGGCTTGTTGGAAAGTGTTGATGAAGATATAGAAGATTTAAAAACCAGAATTCTCCAATTGGAAATGGAAATAAATGGGTTTGATTTAGATAATAAGAAGGCAAAAGCTCAAACCTTTCTTTCTGATAATATGAATCGCCTATCACTTACTTTAGATTTTGAAGAAGAATATCGTCCATTAAATTTAAACTTTGGACTTATGGATGAGACTTTCGACGTTTATCAGCTTCAAAAAAATGATAAAATTCACTTGTATGAAATGGGAAGTGGAGCAAACTGGGTGTCGTGCCATATAGCTCTTTTTCTGAGTTTTTTAAGATATTTTGCTACACAAGAGCAATCCCCTATGCCATTAACAATGTTTTTTGATCAACCAAGCCAAGTTTATTTTCCACAAGGGTCATTTGAAAAGAATGATAGTAATGAACTATCAGACTCTGATTTAAAAGCAGTTAATCAAATGTACAAAACTATATTTGAAGAAATTCACTCCATTGGTGAAGATACCGGTGTTATTCCTCAAATACTGATAGTTGATCACGTTGATGGACAAGATTTAGAAATTAAAGATGAGTTTGCTTCATATGTAAGGAAAGATTGGAGAAACGGTAAAGCATTAATATAATAATTATCTATTTAATAAAGATTCCGAAAACTTGTTTTCGTCACTATGTTACAAAAAATACCCGCTCTTTTTTTCATTAAAATACCAAATACGAAACTAAATAAGTTAATTAATCTATTTATTTCTGGTTCATTATTGTTCAAGCAATAAATGCCTTTCATTTGCTACAATTTGTATGAATTTATTCTTGGTATAGAATAGAAATAGTTGTAGAAACATTCATATATCAACTCACCGTTAAAGAAAAATAAAACATGTGAACTGAATGCTAAATGATATTATTTCAAAGCAGAAAGCAACGATTGAGTATGGTTGGATATTAAAAAGATAATACGCATTAATATAGATATAAAAATAGCTAAATTCATTACTCGTCTATGTTATAAAGGTACTCTATTTGAGTGCCTTTTTTGATGGCGTCAAAATTAACAAGAGTAGTAGTGTTTATCTTGATATAATGGAATTACCTAGAGTTTTGTAATAGATTTGTTAGTCGGCATCTTAAAAATGGCTGAGCTTCCAGCACAAGCCGAAACGTGGATTATCACACATCAAGGAAAGGTAAAACGAGTGAAGTGGGAAGAAGGTGAGGATTTTTGAAAAGTTTGATATTTCAATATTTTGTATTTTCATTTTTATTTGCTTGTATCCAGGTCATTATTGAAAAGTTTGCTTCCAAGGATTTAGCAATGTTTATTTCACAACTAACCGTATTTTTTCTTATGCTAATTATATTTCCAAAGTATTTACAGGTTTTCAGGGAAAGCGGTTTTAAGACAGACTTAAAATTAGCAAGAGAGCCTATTAAGTCAAGCCGTAAATTATTCACTAAAATTGGTGAAGAAATTGATATAGAAGGCTTTATATACAAAATTGTTGGATATAAAGTTGAAAGTCCTTGTTATTTGGAAAATATTAGATTGTTCAAAAAGGAAATAGAAAATTTTGTGGGAGAAGAGATTGGTGATTATTACTTATTGAGGGATTCTATTAAAATTAAATTAGATTCTGGTTTTATAAATTTTATTGCCGGAGCTAGTAGGACGGTAATGATTAGTATAATAACACTATTGATCTCAAGTATTTTTATTACTAAATTAATTGATATTTTAAATTCGGGCACAACAACAATTGAGGTACTAACTCTTATAATACAATGTTTAAATTTCATAGTATTTTCATTAGTAATTATATATATGTTTTTTCTTAGTACCAGTAGTAATAATAATAGAGCTAGGTTGTTATTATCTGTAGTTGAAATAATAATTAACGATAAAGAAAAGTATCAGAAATAATCATTCAATTACTCCGAAATAATGCGTTGAATGAGATGAGGGTGAGGATTATTGAAAAATGAGATTTTGTGTATATTCTGTATGAAGGAAAAAAGTCCAAGCGAAGAACACATTTTTCCTGATTCATTAGGAGGTCTTTTAATTACCTTCGATGTGTGTAAGACATGTAATGATTATTTAGGTAGACAGGTAGATTCTCCATTAATTAATCATTATATTATGAAATTAATACGTATTAAATATAAATTAATTGGGAAAAAGGGTAATTTACCTAACCCATTTGCGAAAGGTCAATTAGACGATGGCACTAAAGTTCATTATTTAATGGACAAAAATGGTCAACCTAGAAAATTATATTCATTGCCTAAAAAGGAATTGGTATCAAAACTAGGTGAACGTAAAACCATTAAATTTTCAGTCGACGTGGACGATGAAGATAAGCTCTATAAAATGGTAAATGCAGAACTGAAAAGATCTAATTTACCTACAATGACCAGAGACAAATTCAAGAATTCGACTAAAAGAATTACTAATACGAACCCTAAGATGAATGTGCAGGTAGAAATGTCATTAGTTGATTGGCATAGAGCGATACTTAAAATTATTTATGAATGCACTTATTATGTTTTGGGGAAAGAGTATTTACTAGATCCGATTGCAGAAAACTTTAGAAAGCTTATTTTGAATATAATTGAACCGAAATCCGCAAATCTACAGGGGACAATAGATATTAATTCACCTGAAAAGAATGATAAAAATGATATTCTCTCTAAATTTTCAACAGAACATTCAATGACGACTGTAATTTTTAGAAGTAATAATTTAATCAGTTGTTATGTAAATCTATTTAATATATTTGTTGGGAATTTTATAGTTAGTATAACTGGTGAAAAATATTCCATAAAGAATAATGATGGTTTAGTATTTGTAAATGATGTTGAGAAAAAGACACTAAATAAATTACGGTTCTTTGAAGCAATTAATAAATTAAATAAATAATAATTAGTTCAATCAGCCAACTGGGGACAAATAGTAATAGAGTATAAGGGAACGTATTCTGTATTTTAATTATGTTCCTATATAAGTACTAAGAAGATGATGTGTTGCTGTAAATGCCTTTCACGTGCTACAATTTGTTTGCAATTTAAAGCAAATAATAGAGTAAATTGATTTTTGGTATTTTAAACAAGAAGTTGTAGAAACACCGATATATCAACGTATCGTTAACGAAGTAAAACACGAGAACCGCGTGCTGTATGATGTTTGAATTGTTAAGCACTATACCAGTGATTAACGTGCAACTATTTATATGTTAAATATAAGAGCCTCTTTTAGTACTTTATGACAAGAAACTAGAAGAGGGTCTTTTTGTTTTTGTCAAAATTAGTGAGTTATTGATGACTTTAAGATAAATAGCAAATCAAGGTCGTAAAGACATGTATATTGAATTAACTACATATCGCTTGAATCGTTGGTTTGGAAGGTGTATAGGGGGGAGAGGGAATGTTTTATAGGGGGATCTGTGCTTAAAAAATATTAGTAAAAATTTATAAACCTTTTTATGCACAATAAAGCCTATCTAATTAGTATTAAAATTTGAATATTTTTAATGATTTAAAGGATTTCTTTTGTTAATACGGAATGTTAAATAATAGTAAAAAGTAAATCTTAGGAGTGATATTCAATGAAATTGGCTGAAATTGAAATTGAAAACTTTAAAGGTATAGCGGAACCGGTTAAGATTAAAATCGATAATATAGTTGCACTTATAGGGAATAATAATGTAGGTAAAACAACAATATTATCAGCTTATGAGGCATTCGCAGATAGTACAACAATCTTAACAGAAAAAGATTTTTTTAATGAAGATATTTCGAAATTGCCAACTATTAAAGGTGTATTTATTAATGTAGCTGAAGGTGAAGGGATAGGTAAAGAGTGGATTCATAATGACGAAGAATTAGGTTATGAAAATTGTATAAAAGTTAAATTCGTATGGGAAGAAGTAGGGAAGAAGAGAGTAAAGTATTCTTATTCTCCTAGTGAAGGTGACTATGTTGCAAAAAGTATGGGAGGATTTGAAAGTATATTAATGAGTAAAATCCCTCAACCTATTAAAATTTCGCCGTTAGAGGATCCATTAACTCTGCAAACAAAAATCTTAGCAATTATAAATGAAACAATTAAGGCAAATATTTCAGAAGATCATGAAGAAATTGAACGTCTTATTGCAGTTGTAGAAACTTTAACGAATAAAATAAAAGAAAATATTTCTGATGAAATAACTACTACAACTACCAAAATAGCGGATCAACTAAAATTGGTTTTCCCTGAATATAATAGTGTTCAAATTGATATAACTCCGGGTAATTTAGAGACAGAAAAATTAGTGAATGCTGGTAGTGTTATTAGATTGGGTAAGGTTGATGAGTCAGGAGAATTAAGTCAAAGTTTACCTTTATCTCAGCATGGGACTGGATTACAAAGAACTTTTTTGTGGTCTGCACTTAAGATGTTAGCTGAAACAGGAAAATATAAAAAGGGTAAAGTATTTGTTCAATCGGAAATACCAAAAATTTTACTTATAGAAGAACCGGAAGCCTTTTTACACCCTAATGCTATAAGAGAAGCAAGAGAGGCTTTGTACTCTATTGCAGATTTAGAAGGTTGGCAAGTTATGACAACAACTCATTCGCCTATGTTTATCGATTTAACTAAAGATCATACTACTATTATAAGAATTGAAAAAGAAAATGAGGGCAATCGAACAGTTAAAACTTTTTCTACTGATAGTGTGAATTTTAGCGATGAAGAAAAAGAAAACTTAAAAATGTTAAATTACTGTAATCCGTATTTTAATGAATTGTTTTTTGCAAAAATAAATTTATTAGTTGAAGGAGAAACAGAGTTCAGCGTAATTAAACTACTACAACAAGAACTAGGTGAGTTTAAAGAAATTCATATTTTAAATTGTATAGGTAAAGCAAATATAGTAACTGTATCGAAAATATTAAATCATTTTAAGGTGCCGTATCGAATACTGCATGATTCAGATAATCCTACGATTTTAAAAAGAGTTAGTGGTGTACCAGTTAAAGTTAAAAATGGTGCATGGACAAATAATTTTAAAATACTAGAGGAAGCTAATAAAGGTCTTGAAAAAGGAGTAGATGTAAAACTATTCGTATCTATTCCGAATTTTGAAGGTGAGTTTTTAAAAACAGAAGGCAAAAATTCAAAGCCGTATGAAGCATGGAAATTTTTTAATAATGAGATGAAAACTAATATTAATGAAGATGTAGATAGATTTGTGAAATTTTTATATTATGCCTACGGAGACCCAGCGGTTAGTGAATGTGCATTGGAGTATTCAACAATCGAAGAGCTTGAAGTGAAGTTATTAGATTATATATCAAAAAATGGATTAGTCGGAGACCATAAGTGGGATTTAGATTACTATAAGGGTACGGTAGCTTCTGTAGAATAAGGTATTAGATTTCTTCTAAGCCACCAGCGAAAATTGAGTGGGAATACAGAGATAGATTGTTGAAGTAATTATGGTTCTATATTTATATGATAATTGGCATTAATGCTGTTGCAAAGTCATATTTATTAATTGATAATTCATGTATGTAATTACTGCATGATTGCATTTTTTGATGAATACATTTAAACGTAATATCTGAATAAGACCATAGGAACATATTCAAAATTAATAAAAGAATATATATTTAAATAATTATATATTTTAATTATGTTCCCAAATAGATAAATTAGCCAAAAGACTTATCCATGTAATTTTTACTGTATTAAGTAAAAAGAGGATTACCAATGATTACCTGTATAATTATATTCTCAAAAGGCTACTACTACTTTATAATAATAAATGTTAGAACTTATTGGGAAGAGGTAGTTGCCCAATAATTGTGAACGGAAAATAGATTTAAACCCATGTAGACCCTGCTAAAGTAACTCGTTCAGCACTTCAAAACGCTGCATCAGTAGCTGCTTTATTCTTAACAACTGAAGCAGTAGTTGCAGACATCCCTGAACCAGCTTCTGCAATGCCAGATATGAGTGGCATGGGCGGAATGGGCGGCATGATGTAATTACCATCCATCCAATACAATTAGTATGGTGGAAGCAACCCAGTTTTATTAATTTAAACATTATAAAAGAGGCTAAACATTTGTCCAAAGGACATATGTTTAGCCTCTTCGTTTATTACATAAGAGGTATTCGTATATTATTCCATTTGCTATATAGAATGCCAATTCATTGGAAAACAATTTGTTTGTATTCTACACCTAACCAAAGTAGAATTTTAATTAAGTAATTAATTAAAAATACAAATATTATATAATCCCGAAAGATCGTTCTTAGCCAAATAGAAAAAAGATTGGCTATTTTTAAACTGACTAGATAGTTTTTCATAGGTAGATTATAGTAATATAAACATGTATAACAATGTATTTTAATAATAATAATGATGTTTTCATTAACGATATTGGAAGTGTTTAGTAATGGCACCTATTGTGACACAAGATTATAAAGATAGAATGAAAGAGAAGATTTTATCGAGTGCATTAGCTTGTTTTGCGCAAAAAGGCTTTATTAGTACTACTGTTGACGATATTGGTGGTCATTGTGGCCTTAGTAAAGGGTCAGTTTATAATTACTTCGAGAGTAAAGAGGCAATCTATTTAGAACTACTAAACAATGCAACAGAACGAGATAAAGAAAATATTACGAAGGAATTCTCTCAATTAAACTCAGCATTAGCTAAGATTAATTTTTTGTTTGATGTTTATCTGAACTTAGATCCTTTTACAGAAAAACGATTAGGTGCAACTTTAGTGTTTTATGAATTCACCTTCTATTGTACTCGATCAGAAAAATTGTTAGATTTACTGAATAAAAGAGGACTCTTTTTATTGAATTTGATGAAGGAAACATTACAACAAGGTCAAGCATTAGGTGAAATCAATCAAACTATTGACGTTAACTTATATGCTCATAAATTTTGGTTGATTATTGATGGTGTTTCGTTACAAACCATTAATAAAGATTTCCGTTACTACGACGTATTACAAGAAATGAAAGAAATGTATCTTGTAGAAATAAAAAGTTTGTAAGTGGAGTAATTAAGCCAAACGAAACTGTTTGGCTTTTATTTCATTTAGCTCTCGTCTGTATTAAACTAATGGTTTTCAGGAGGACAATATGAAATTGGATAAGGAAGAGCAAAGAGAAAAACAAAGAGAAAAGGTTTTGTTGGGTGCATTAGAATGTTTTTCTTCAAAAGGCTTTGATTCTGCAAAAATTGATGATATCGTACATGAATCAGGAGTTAGCAAAGGATCGATTTATAAGCTATTTAAAAGTAAAGAAGAAATATATATTCAATTAATACAACAAAATGCAGAAGAGTTAATTGAACAAATCGAGGAAATTGTTTCAAGGCATAAAACTGCAAAAGATAAAGTGACAGCATTATTTACTGAATATCTTGGCCAGGATGTAGATTCAATTATGTTGAAGTCATTTTTAGTTCAGTCTGAATTTGAACTTTATTCTTCAAGAAGAATAGAATTCAAGGATATGGCAAAGGAAATAAGAATGGGGAAAGTAAAGATCGTCTCTGATGTAATTAATGAGGGGATGAAAAACGCCGAGTTTAAGAATAATCTGGACGTATCCTTACTTTCGGAAATATTCTGGTCGTATGTGCATGGAGTCATTACACATAAAATTTTACACTCTACTTTACCATATCAAAATTTAATTGATGGACAAAAAGATTCATTCCTTAATAGGTTACTGGTTTAACCTTAATGATTGATCAACCCCTTATGCAGCCGACAGTATTCATATCATATTAATCGTTTCGACCAATCAAAAAGGACCAATGATAGCAATTGGTCCTTAAAAGTTATGTTATTAATTCTCTCTTTATTAAATTCCGGTACTGACATAAAGCGTAAACCACAATTGACTAAATAAAATAATTCTTTCTTACTTGCTTGATTCGAAAAATTCTTTCATTAATTGACCCAATACCAATGGTTGCTCTATAACCGTCCAATGGCCACATTGTTCAATCACGTTTATTTGTGCATGGGGCAAGTAAGGTAATAGCCATTCTTCTAGATGTGAAGGAGTAATAATATCATGTTCCCCTTGGGCAACTGCAATAGGTATTGAACGTAAAATGTCGTAACTTAAAGAATCAGTGTATTTATCTACTATTTCCTTACCTAGAATGCTATTTACTACTGGATTACTCTTTGTTTTTGTCTTTTTAGATAAATGTTTAGGTGAGTATAAATAGTAGGCATCAATAACTTTAAAGATTTCGGAAATATCTACTGTGCCTTCGCGGTATTTAACCATTAATTGGTCCATTAATTCTTTATCTTCAGGTGTAAGCCGATTCTCTAATAGTTTGCCAAAATTTAAATACCCCTCTGCAGTAGCGCCAACAGCTGCAGTTAAAAAGAGTTTATTTACATGGGTAGGGTATTTTGACGCATAAAGAAGGGCAAGCATAGATCCCCAAGATTCACCCACTAAATTTAACTTTTCCAATCCCATAGATTTGCGAAGTTCTTCCAGAGTTTCGATTTCTTCCTCAAAGCTATAGTTATTATTTTGATCTTCTTCTGATTGTCCGCAACCTCTTTGATCGTAGAAAATCAGTTCAAATGTTTCAGATAAACCTTCTAAATGGGGAAGGAAGTATCGGTGTTCACCACCAGGTCCTCCGTGTAAAAAGACAAGCGGCGTTCCAGAACCCATCCTTTTAGTGTAAATTCCCAGCTCTCTAATCTTCAATATTTCTTCTGTTACCATAATAAAACCCTCCAATAATAAAAATGATTATTCTTCTAGAGATGAGTTTAGGTAATAAATATCGAAGTTAGGGTTTTATCCTAACTTCGAAAAATAGATTATTTCGAAACTTTTTGTTCCATTTGGCAGTAAAGGTCACAAAAATGAGAAGGATTTAATTTTTCGCCTGTAATTCTTCTAATCTTTTCATTCCAATGATATAGAGCACCTGGTTTGAAGAATTCATTGACTAGCATTTCACCTGTAGCTTTTGTGAAAATATCTGGAGAAATAGAATTCTCAATATAACGAAGTAATTGGGCAGCCATTAACTCACCAAGTAAATAGTTTTGATAATATACTGGAGTAAATGTAAAGTGTATTTTCGAAGCCCAGTCAGGTTGGTCTGTTGTATCTGGTGGGTTAACTAATTGAATGTCGCTAACCATCTTCCACCACAGTGAATTTAAATCTTGATCAGGGTTTTCGTATAATTCCTTCTCAAAGAATACAAAAGTAATAATCCATCTAGCAGCAATTAACATAGATAATTGTTGGAATTTAGTTAGTTCAGGTGAAAGCTCTTCAATAGTTGCCTCATCGATATTTGTAAATTGTTTCAACCATCTTGGATCTTTTGCCATTTTTCCAAACATCATGGCAATTGCTTCAGTCGTTAATGTATGGCTAACCGTACGTAACAGGTAGGGTAGTTCAGAATCTACATATTTAAAGTAAGCTGCATGCCCAAATTCATGTAAATTCGTATCCATCCAATAAGAATTTTCTTCAAGACTACATAGAACTCTTACATCTCCTTCTCTGTCCATATCTAAACAGAAAGCAGTAGGGTTTTTCTTTTCTCTAGGATACAAGTCACTTTTTTCATATAAATCTGAAACTTCAATACCCATGGAACGGAAGGTATCAGTCGTCATTTGTAGGATATCTTTACCTTTAAAGAACTTATCTAAGTTTGTTTTATCAGATGGTGGAGCTTCTTGGAAGAATGGATCCACATAATGCCAAGGACGAATTTCAGAAGGCTGGATTCCAAACTTTTCTGCTAATCTTTCGTCTTGTTCCTTTTTCATGGAACGATAAGCACTATCGGATTCACTTATCAAATTATTAAAAATCGAAAATACTTCTTGTTGGTCCAATTCTTGTAGAGCAAAACTCATTTGGAAATGATTCTCATATCCTAATAATTTAGCAGCTTTATTTCGCTTTTTCACAAGTTCTAAAAGATCTTTTTCAACAACTTTTCCAACTTCTTTACTTGCATACCAAACTTTTTTACGTAACTCTAAATCCGTACTATTAACTAACACATTTCGAATGTCATTAGCAGAATATTTTTTCCCATCTACCTCAGGGATATGTGAATTAAACATAACATTTAATTTAGATGCGCTTTTTGATATTTCTGCAAGAGTTTCTTCAGGCAATAAGTTTTCGCTCATTAAATTTAAAATCATAACTAGTTGTCGTTTTTCAATATCTGTTAAACTTTCATTCTCTAAATACTTTTTTGTTTCTTCATATGTTTCCTTATTTGAGAGGAATACATTTAGTTTTGTGTCTGCCTCGCTATCTTTTTTCGCCCATTCCGGGTCACCTGTCGTTTGGAACATCCAACCAGCTTCAGTCCCTTCTCGATGTAAAACTTTCAATTGGTCATTAAACTCTTGTAAAAAAGTTTGTACGGTTTTGTTCATACTTGACCGTCCCTTCACTCATTTTTTTGTTCTGTCCGCTCCGGGTGAGTGTAGAAGGCATGATGTATTTTACCGGTTGTGGAAGTTAATTCCATTATAAACTAAACAGTCAGTTTCATTCAAGCTGAAACAGAAATAAATCTCCAGTGTGAATGCATTAGTACTGATATAAATTATTTTGAAAAAACGTTTGACATAAATTTTTGACTTTGGTATATTAAACAGAGTTTTAAAAACAGACCGGTTTGTCTAGTCCTTCGGAAAGGGGCATTTTCAATGGATACAAAATCGTTAATTGTTACGGAAGCAACCAATTTATTCTATGAAAAAGGATACGTAAGTGTAGGCATTACTGAAATCATTGCTTTAACTAACACTTCGAAAGGTTCTTTTTATCATCATTTTCCTAAAGGGAAAGAACAGCTTCTGATCACATGCTTAGAGAAGGTTCAACAAGATGTTATTGAGGCAATGGAACAACATTTCGTTAAACATCTAACGTTCAAAGAAGCGATCATTTCTATTTTTGCTGAGCTAATCAACATGTATGAAGAACAAGGCAAAATTGTCGGGTATACATTTACAAGTATGGTAAGTGAAATTAGTGTTGTAAGTGATGAAGTACGTGAAAAATGCGGGAACTTGTACACTCAAATTGAAGATGTCATTTCAATGCAATTACAAAAAAGAGGAGTGCCCTTGGAAGATGCAAAGCAAAAGGCACTATTACTTACTTCATTAATTGAAGGAAGTATTTTACTGAGCATTATGAAGAAATCTTCCGAGCCTATGCGAATCAATGCTTTGCAAATTGGTCAATACATTGAAATTTAAAGGAGAAGTATTTAATGAGTTCCCATTTGGAAGTAAAACATGCCAAATTAATGGCTGCGGTCTTAATGATTGGATCTTTCATCGGTTTATTTGGCGAAACAGCTTTAAACATGGCATTAACAGATATTATGGCAGACTATAGTGTTAAGCCTGGTCTTGCCCAATGGTTAACAACCGGCTATTTATTAGTTCTAGCAGTATTAGTACCTTTATCGGCATATTTAATGCGTTGGTTTACTACAAAACAGTTAATTACAGCTGCTATTATTTTTATGTTAATCGGTTCATTATTAGGCGCCATCGCCCCTAACTTCACAGTGTTATTAATTGGTCGATTAATTCAAGGATTTGGTACAGGAATTTTCTTACCATTAATGTTTAGTGTAGTATTAATGATTTTCCCAATCCATAAACGTGGTGCTGTAATGGGGATTGTTGGATTAGTTTTAACTGCTGGCCCGGCGCTAGGTCCATCCATTGCTGGTTTAATTATTAGTGTTTCAAGCTGGCACTTTATTTTTTGGATAATGATTGTACTTAACTTATTATTATTAATTTTTGGTGCTACAAAAATGGAGAATATATCTGATCTATCTCGTCCAAAAATTGACTTTTTATCTTTAATCTTTTCTACATTAGGTTTTGGTGGAGTTGTATTTGCACTAGCGACTTTAGCAGAATCATCCATTACCGAATTAATTGTCTGGTTACCTTTTGTAGTTGGTATTGTTGTATTAATTTTATTCATTGCACGTCAATTCAAAATGGTAAGTCCGATGATTGACTTACGTGTATTTAAGCATCCAATGTTCGCATTAGGTACAGTACTGATGGTATGTAACTTATTTATGATTCTATCAGTTGCCATATTGATTCCACTATATTTAAAGAGCGTATTAGGATATGCAGCGCTTGCAGCAGGATTATTAATGTTACCTGGTAATGCGTTAAATATTGTCATGTCACCAATAGTAGGATCAAGCTATGATAAAGTTGGGCCAAAAATCTATACACGTATTGGCTATACGTTAATTGCCATTAGTGCACTATTCTTTGTAATAGTCATATCCGCAACTACACCAGTTTGGCAAATTGTTGTATTATTAATAGTCTTCTTCATAGGAATTTCTATGACGATTATGCCTGCGCAAACAAATGCTATGAATCAATTACCACCCAAAATGTATGCAGATGGTTCAGCTGCCATGAATACATTAACGCAAGTTGCAGGTGCATTAGGTACTGCTATTGCGATTACAATGTTTACAATTGGTCAAAATCGGTATATTGAAATTAACGGAGAGAATGCACCTCTTGATACATTGGCGTATGGTGTTCATTATGCATTCATCGTTGTACTAATCATTTCTATTTTAAGTTTAATAGGCTCATTCTTTATTAAAAATAGTCGTCAAGCTTAATTTCGACCAAGATGCTGCTTATCATCGTATAGGCAGTTTTTTGTTTATTTAGATCATATAAAAAAGAAATTCATTTTGATATAGCAAAACATTTATTCTGAAAAATTTGATAATTAAACGGATTTATAATGGAAAAATCCTAAAGTAATAGTTATATTAGTTTAAGGAGATTAAACTTTTTACCGCAATAAGTTTAAAAATCTATAATGTAATCAATATATTAATAATCGGAGGATCCTAGTATGAAATCAGCATTGGTATTAGGTGGAACACAATTCTTTGGTAAAAACCTAGTTCAACTTTTATTGGATAAAGGAGTTAGTGTAACAATTGCAACACGAGGGAAAACAGCTGACCCATTTGGTAATCAAGTTGAAAGATTAACGATTCAAAGAGAAGATAGAGCATCTTTAGAACACGCATTTAATGATCGTAATTGGGATGTAGTGTACGATCAAACTTGTTATTCCTCCCAAGAAGCACTGGATGCTATTGAAGTACTTGATGGGAAAATCAATCGATATATTTTTACATCAAGTCAAGCGGTATATGATTATGGAACGATGAGAAAAGAAGAGGAATTTAATCCTTTAAACTTTCAGCCTCTGTTAAAAAATAGAAATGAGTATCAAGGGATTTCTGGTTACCAAGAGGCAAAAAGATCTGCTGAAGCCATTCTTTTTCAAAAGTCCAATGTTCCAGTAGTTGCAGTTCGCTTTCCAATCGTAATTGGAGAGGATGATTATACTGGACGTTTAAAATTCCATGTTGAAAAAATTGTACTTGGAGAACCAATTGGGATCCCTAACCCATCATCAAGAGCTTGTTTTATCGATTCCATAGATGCAGCAAATTTTTTATATGAGATGGGGATTTCAACTTTCCAAGGGCCAATCAATCCTGGCTCTCAGGGAGACCTTTCGCTAGATGAACTAGTTACAATGATTGAAGAAATTAGTAATAAGAAAGCAATAATTAGTGAGGAAATGAATATTTCACCTTATGAAATGGGAGGTTCATTCTCCGTAGATACAAGTTTAGCGATTAGTTTAGGCTACACATTTAAACCTCTTGATCAACTCGTAGGTAATTTAATCAAATATTATGTTGAATCTTTAAACGTATCAAGCTTGTAGTAGAATACTAGTCAAATAATAAGAAAGGGTTGCTTGAAGATTTACTTCAAGCAACCCTTTCTTATTAATTCTGAAAATAAATTCCCGATTATGGTCATTCTCATGGGAATCATTTAAGGTCTCCTAGTCATCCACATCGAAATTTGTTGTGCAATGTACTCTGAGCTATGATGGTTTCCTTCGCGAATCCACCACATTAAAATACCGAGCAGGGAAGAGGCAATGATCTCTTTGGAAACAGCATTCTCTGTTACGATTTGTCGAAAATCACGCCTAGCTTGTACAAAATCTACTATGAAGTTGTGTAGTTTCTTCTGGAAAGCATTCTCCTCAAATAACACGGATAAATACTTCCGATGTTGATAAAAGTAATCTAAGAAAGCAAGCATCTGGTCATCTAAATCAAGGGTATTCTTTTGTAATAATGGTGACAATGTTTTAGTTAAATCATCTAAAAAATCATAAACTACATGTTTTAGTAGGTCTTGCATATCCAAATAGTGTAAATAGAAGGTAGCTCGATTTAACTCTGCTTTTGCTGTTACCATTTGAACAGTTAAATCATGTAAGTCTTGTGATTCAATGATTAATGATTTTGCCGCCTCCTTCAATAACCGTTTAGAGCGAGTAGTGCGCGGGTCCTCTTTCTTTACAGACATGTAATTGCCTCCTATATCTAATAAACCAGCCTTTTAACAACACAATAAAGAAAACTGTTGTTTAGTCGACATAATTTTAAAAATTGATGGTGGATTCCTTACCTAAAAGTGCGTACAATTCATTTTATCGTCACAGTGTCGATAAAGTAAAGGGAGGTCTATAGGTTTCTATGGCACAAGAAATAAATAAGAAGTTATTACTCTTTGTATTGCTACTTGGTGGTTTCGTATCGATATTAAACCAAACACTTTTAAATGTTGGCTTAAGTGAATTTATGGAAGTGTTTCGTGTTAATGAGACGACAGTCCAATGGTTAGCCACAGGATTCATGCTTGTTAACGGGGTATTAATTCCTGTTACTGCTTTTTTAATGAAGCGATTTTCAACTCGTCAATTATTCATTAGCTCTATGCTATTTTTATTAATCGGTTCAATCATCTGTGCTATTGCACCGAACTTTGCAATTTTACTAATGGGAAGAATGTTACAAGCTGCAGGTGCAGGGATTATTATGCCACTAATGATGAGTATTGTAATGGTGATATTCCCTCCTGAAAAGCGTGGAAGTGCAATGGGGCTATTAGGAGTTGCGATGATATTCGCTCCAGCAATTGCGCCTACATTATCTGGCTTTGTTATTGACTATTTATCATGGCGCTGGTTATTCATCGGCTTAATTCCACTTGTAGCATTAGTTATTCTATTAGCACTCAAATATTTAGTTAATGTATCGGAAGGATCCGATGCAAAATTAGATTATCTTAGTGTCGTGTTATCAACAATTGGCTTTGGATTAGTGTTATTTGGATTTAGTAATGCTGGCAGTCATGGTTGGGATGATGCGATTGTATTAACAACGATTATTGTAGGTGTTGTTGTATTGGCGTTATTTACAATACGTCAATTAAGAGCAAAGGATCCGTTTTTAAATGTTCGTGTATTCCAAAACAAAACCTTTACAATGACGTCCTTCATTAACATTATTATTACGATGATGCTATACGCGGATATGATATTATTGCCAATCTATTTACAAAATGGTCGTGGCTTTTCGGCGTTTGATGCAGGGTTATTGTTATTACCAGGGGCTTTAGTGAATGCATTCCTGTCGCCTGTTACAGGAAAGCTATATGATCGTTTTGGTGCAAAGCCATTATTCATTATTGGGTTAATCTTCGTTATTCCTTCAATGTGGGTTGTCACAAACTTAACGGAAGATACTACATATACCTTCTTAATGATTCGAACAATCTTTTTAAGAATTGGGTTAAGCTTTATTACAATGCCACTAAATACAGCTGGGTTAAGTGCATTGTCTAAGGAACAAGTAACACACGGTACTGCAGTAAACAATACGGTACGACAAATTGCTGGGGCGATTGGTACAGCGGTTGTAGTAACAATATATACATCAAATGCAACAGACCAAGCAGCGGTTTTAATGAACAAAGGAATAACTGAAAGAGTGAAGGAATTAGCATCAATTTTTGCATCTAGCGAATCCTATTACTTCATGATGATTTTATCAGTGATTGCACTAGTCATAACGTTTATCACGCCTTTAAAAAAACAGTGACTATTGAAAAAGTAGAGAAAAAATAAATGGTTAGTAGTTTGGGAGGCTTCTCTTAAGTTGTAAATACTTTTGAGAAGTCTTTTTTTATTTATTTATTGAATCATTTTAGCAATTTGCATTTGTTAAAATCAGATCTTTAGTAATCGCTTCTGTATATTTTTTTCATATTGCTTCTTATTAATCAATTTTGGCAAATACTAATAAACGAAAAGGTCTTACTACTTGGAGGAATGAATATGACAAAAATAGTGATGACTAGAATAATTTTATTGATAACTGCTTTAACACTTACTGCTTGTGGTGGTGGTAATAATAAAACATCAAATGAGTCAGCTAAAGATGAGAATAGTCATATGGCAGAACATAATACTGAGGAAACGCAAGGAATGAATCATTCCAATATGAATCACTCAGAATCTGGGGAAATTCCTGAAGGATTAAAAGATGCAGAAAGTCCAACATTCCCAGTTGGAAGTAAAGCAATCATCCAATCAGATCATATGGAAGGTATGAAAGGGGCAGAGGCAACGATTGTCGGAGCTTATGACACGGTTGTTTACACAGTTTCATATACGCCTACTAATGGAGGTGACCCAGTTAAAAATCACAAATGGGTTATTCATGAGGAACTTGATGGCGTTAGTAAAGCTGCTCTAGAACCTGGTACTCAAGTAAGGATTAATTCCGGCCATATGGAAGGAATGCAAGGAGCTACTGCCACAATTGATTCTGCTGAAAAAACAACTGTATATATGGTTGACTATACTTCTACGACAGGCGAACAAGTAAAGAATCACAAATGGGTTACAGAAAGTGAATTAAAAGCAAATGAATAATAGGCTTCATAAATCACCTTATAGGTGATTTTTTTTTGAGAAAAGTGCTATAAAACTACAAATAGGAGATTGCAATGGTGTTATCTCTTTCTTTAGATACTTCATCTACCATACAAATAAATAAATGATTGACTGAAATGGGAAATTTTCCTAATGTGAAATAAGTACTGTAACTAAATTTTATTAACCTATTGAAAATCTATATGGATGGTTAAGAGTGAGAGAGTGAATCTTTATGACAAAGCCAAATGAGTTTTTTCATTATGATACTATTGAAACGGATCGAGTTTTTTTAAGTATATTGACGTTACAAGATACAGAAGTAGTATTTAACCATTTTTCCAATCCTCAAATTACAGAGTTTATGGATATTGAACCTTGTAAAACGTTGAAAGAAGCAGAAGACATCATTACCTATCATATAGAAGACTCAGGATGTAGTTGGGGACTATATTATAAGGAAAATAATGAGTTTATCGGAACATGTGGATTTCATTACCTTCGTAAATCAACCTGTGGAGTCATAGCTGAAATTGGTTTTGACTTATCTCCTTCATATTGGGGTAAAGGTCTCATGAAGGAAGTTATGGAGAAAGTGATACAGTATGGTTTAGATGAAGTAGGCTTTCATATGTTAGATGCAACCGTTGAACCTGATAACGTACGATCATTAAACTTAATGAACCGCCTAAATTTTATAAGAGAACCAGAATTGAAAGATAATCTTGTTTATTTTTATCTAAAGAAATAAGTAAAGACTCCCAATACAATAAAGTTAGGAGTAAATAAAAAGTCGGTTACTTCATTCTGTAAAGTTACCGACTTATTGTTTCATATATGAATAGATTATTTGTCTTATAAATTTACGATGTTCTTTCCTGTAAACCAGTTTGAATATGTTGAGTTGCTTCTTTCTTTTGTAGCATTCTAATCATTAGATTGTTTGACACTAGCGCAACGATGATTAAGAAGGTACCAACTAAATCAAACATTGTCACTTTATTACCTTGGATGATTGAAATTGTAAGTGTAGTTACAGGTACAAAATTAATAAACAAAAGACCATTTAGTGGTGAAAGTATACTCACACCAAAATTCCAACCTAATAATGCGATAAGCCCAGGGAAGATAATCATAAACAATAAATGAGGGCTAACTACAATTAATTCGCCTACTGAAGGTGCAGATGTATAGCCAAACACTGTTGTTCCTATTGTTATTACAATGGCTGTAACTGTTCCAAGTAAACAGCTTAAAGTAGAGTATCGTAGTGCGGACCACCCTTTGAATTCACTTCCACCCATCGTATAGATTACCCATCCAATGACTGCAAGTAAGATCAGCATAGTAGGAATAAACTGATCAGTCGCTCCTAAAAATGTTTTAAAATCACCTTTAGTAATTACTAGGACAGCACCGATAAATGACACGAGCACACATAGTAATGTGAAGCTATGTGGACGGTCCTTAAAAATCATCCATACAATAATAATAGAAATCATAGGCATAAGCGATTCCATAATAGATGCAACCATAATTCCTGGCTCACCTAAAAGATCTTCACCCCAGAAGATAAAAAGATTGTAAACTGTAAAAGCCATTGTACCGAAAAACCATAAATGAAAGCCTCTACCCTCAAATCGAAAAGCTTCCTTTCCTTCTTTACACAGTAATATTACAACTAAAATTAAAGTAACCGATCCATAACGGATAATTGTAAAGTAAAAGGGGTCTATATGCTTAAAAGCTTCATGTGCTACCGGAAACATTGCCCCCCAAGAAATTGCAGCAATTAAACATAAAACTGCTCCTACTAAAACATTATTTTTCAATTCGTTCATACACCCTTCATTCGATAATCTTAGACAATCATATCTCGATTGAAGTATCACGTAAAACGAATAATAATAATGATTATCATCATTTTATTTGATATCATAAATTGAATATAAATTAAAAAAAGGAAGGCGTCATTTATGGAATTTAAAGATCTAGAAATCTTTCAAATGGTAGCTGAAAAGGGGACAGTCTCTAAAGTTGCAAAAGAATTTAATTATGTCCAGTCTAATATCACGTCAAGAATTCAAAAACTCGAGTCAGAACTAAATACACCATTATTTAACCGCCATCGACGGGGAATGACACTTACACCAGAAGGCAAAAAGTTATTATCATATAGTAAACAAATCTTACTGTTAACAGATGAAATGAAAAAAGCTGTTCAGAATAAAAATGAACCAACTGGAAAGTTAGAAATTGGAACAGTTGAAACGGTTTATCATTTACCAATCATATTATCAACCTATATTAAAAAATATAAAAATGTCGACTTATCGTTATTTACTGGAGTTACAGAGAATTTAGAAGAAGAAGTCGTAAATCATAAACTGGATGGAGCGTTTGTTACAGAGTCAGAATTTCATCCAGACTTAATTTCGCATGAAGTGTTTCAAGAAGAGCTTGTACTGATCTCTGATATGCGTGACCTTACAATAGAAAAGTTAAAAAACGAGCCATTTTTATGCTTTAGCGAGGGGTGCGGATATCGTGCACGCCTTGAAACGTGGTATAAAGACCAAAGTATTACACCTAAGAAAGTGTTGGAGTTCGGTACATTAGAAACAATCCTACGTAGTGTTGCAATGGGACTGGGTGTCTCATTTGTACCAAAATCTGCTGTCTCTCATATGGAACAAAGTAGACTAATTCAATGCCATACACTTCCGGATAAATACAGCAAAATTAAAACTGTTTTTATTCGAAGAGCAGATACTTATCTAACTTCTACCATTGAAAAATTTATAGAAACAATTGAGTTGAGTAAACAAGAAGTACTTACATATTAAAAGCATTTACTGTAGGTCAAATCTAAATGCAAATCAGCTATTAAAATAAGATGGTCTAATGCTGCAAACAAGTTATATTCCTTTCAAGTATGAATGAATAAAAATAGGAAATCCTAAAAACTAAACAAGCATAAAAGGAGAAAATGCCTAATGCAATATACGAAAGCATTTTTTATTAAAGTTGCCTTGACAGTAGGAACGTTAGCCATCGTTTTAGGATTATTTTTTAATGTATCACTTGTAGATAGTATATTAACTGGTATTGTTTTAACTATTATTGCATTTATAGGAGATATGTTTGTATTGCCCAAAGTAGGTAATATGATAGCTGCGGGAATTGATCTTGTACTTACCTTTCTAGTAGTATGGGTGTTCGGTTCATACTTATTTGATGTAGACAGCGTTACATTATTATCTGCAGCAGTATTAACATCTCTTTTTATAGCAGCTGGAGAGCTTTATTATCATCGCTATTTAAGAGATCATGTATTTGAAAATGTTGACTTCCCTAATAATAATTCACGTGTGCACCATCAATTACAAACCGAGTTTTCCGAGGATTTTGATAGTGATTTACATTCAAAAAAGAAAAATGATAATGCTTAATAAAACACCACATTACTCAACTAGAAAGAGTAATGTGGTGTTCTAGTTTACTTCTAAACTTCTTTAATCGTATCAAGATAACGCCATATATTTATGGCAATTTGGTGTGCCTCAGCTTCGTGGTGACTGTTGTTGTAAAAACGATTAAATGTAGATACTATTGCTTCAAATATTGAGTTGCTTTCATTTTTAGTCTCTAACTCAGTCAGTAAAAACGTAGCATATTCCAATCCCTTTTTAGGATCATCATCTGATAAGTTGTTAATAAAACCTTTTAACTGTTCTATAATTAAGTCTTTTGATATAGGCATATGCTCAATTTTATTAAGTAATACTTTTGTAATGTCAGAGGTAATAATTAAGTGTGACTCATCCATTAATTTAGGTGCAATCATTTCAATTTTTTTAATAACGGATTTAATGACATTTTCAAGAGGAGCAGTGTGTTGACCTGTGGCATACATGAATGTACGAAACATCGATTGCATCATCCCAATTGCGCAAACTGCTAGTTCAAACGAAATTTCTCGTATCTCTTCACCAAATAAATCTACAAAACGGTTAGAAAGCCAATGTATTTCAAGTATATAGTGCTTTTCAATAATTTTTTTTATATCATGGTCGGTATTGCCTGTTATCGTTTCGAAAATTTGAACTAAATTATGTTCTCGGTTTACGTACAGTAATGACGATATTTGTTCGATAAGCACATTAACATCAGAAAGGTCCTTATTCATGGCCACTTCATATCTTCGATTCATTGCTTCTTCACGTGCCTCTTCTAATATGGCAATTAAGCATTGATTTTTTGAAGTGAAGTGATTATAAAAAGTGCCTTTAGATATATTAGCTGATGCAATAATGTCCATAATAGAAGTATCATTATAGCCTTTTTCAATAAATAATTTTCGGGCAGATCTAATGATTTGACGTTTGCGTTTATTCATTGGTATCTCCTTTTGTCCTTTATTCTAAAATAATTATACCATAGGTTCAGTCTGAAAACCCTTTCAAAATAGTAATTATTAAACTATCGTATTAAATGTATTGAAAAAAGTAGACTAAGAGTATAAAATAAATTTCATCCATTAAACTAAACAGAAAGAGAGAACGATGTAAATGCAAAATGAACAGACTGCACAAAAGCCCCCGTATCTAATGATCGTAATTTTATTTGTCGGCGCTTTTGTTGCCTTTTTAAATAATACATTATTAAATGTCGCACTTCCGACTATGATGGTTGACTTAAATGTGGATTATACAACAATTCAATGGTTAGCAAATGGTTATATGTTAGTAAGTGGGGTTTTAACACCTGCATCTGCTTACTTTATAACAAGATACAATACAAGACCATTATTCATCGTTTCAACAATCATCTTTGTGCTTGGTACATTGCTTGCTGCACTAGCACCAGTATTCGGAGTGTTATTAGCTGGGCGTATGTTACAAGCAGTAGGTGCTTCATTTATGGGACCATTATTAATGAACGTTATGTTAATTAGCTTCCCAGTTGAAAAGCGCGGTGCTGCTTTAGGAGTATTTGGATTAGTAATGATTGCTGCACCAGCAATTGGTCCAACGTTATCTGGTTATATTGTTGAACATCATCATTGGCGTGTCCTTTTCACAATGATTTTACCGTTTGCTGTTGTTAGTTTATTGTTAAGTATTTGGAAACTGAAAAATGTATTACCTACAAGAAAAGTTTCTTTAGATTACTTCTCATTAGTTTTATCAGCAATTGGGTTCGGTGGAATTTTATACGGATTTAGTACTTCTGGAGATAAAGGTTGGTCAAGCCCAATAGTAATTTCAGCATTGGTTATTGGGGTTATTGGAGTTGTATTATTTGTCCTTAGACAACTTAAACTTGAATCCCCTGTATTAGATATGGGTGTATTTAAATCACCAATGTATGCTTTAGCTGCAATTATTAGTGCTGTTTTATCAATGGCAATGATGGGTGGTATGATTTTAACACCTGCTTATGTACAAAGTGTAAGAGGAATTGAACCGTTTGTTTCAGGTTTAATGATGTTACCTGGCGCACTTGTGATGGCATTTATGTCCCCTGTAACTGGTAAATTATTCGATAAAATAGGTCCAAAACCATTAGCAATTATTGGTTTGTCAATCATGATTGTTACTACGTTTATGTTATCCCAATTAAATATGGACTCAAGTTATTTATATATCATTAGTGTTTTCTCAGTTCGCGCACTTGGTATTGCCCTTGTCATGATGCCAATTCAAACAAATGGATTAAATTCATTAACGGCAAAACTTTATCCTCACGGTACTGCTTCGAATAACACAATTTCACAAATTGCTGGAGCAATTGGTACTGCAGTATTAGTTTCTATTATGACTGCAAAAAGCACAGCAGTTGGTGAAGATTTATATGCGGAAGCAGCTGCTAACGGTACTTTAACTGAAGAATTTATGAAAACGATCCAATCACAAGCCTTACTAGAAGGAATTCAACTATCATTCTTAGTTGCAACAATTATTGCAGCTATAGCATTTATCTTATCGTTATTCCTTAAACGAGTAGTAAACCCTAAAAATATGAAAAAAGCAGAGTAAATAATAAACAACCACCTCTCCAATGAGAAGTGGTTGTTTTATTTATAAATTTTCTTAATAATTATTACCATATAATATAAGGCAACACATTTGTTAGAGTGTTTATTAGTACAAAAAGACGGTTATCTTGCATATACTAGAAACTAATGATGTAAGATAAAGTGTTGGAGTGTATATTTATTAATTATTATTTAAAAATATACATTAGTGTCACTTTTTCTAACATAATGATTGGTGTATAATGAGATATATAATATAGTAATGAGTTTTAAGAATTATGTGTGTGGGGGTTTAAGTAGATGAATGTTCTAGACGTTTTAGAGAAACTAGATACGTTAGAATTACTTTACGAACCCATTTATAGTGCAGATGAACATGTGCTAGTGGGATACGAAGTCATTGGGTTTGAGCTTGAGGGGAAACAAAATAAACTAAATAAGTTTATATATGATGAAACAGTCCCAGCTGATTTACGATTAGAATTTCAAAATTATATAGTGGAAGAATCGTTAAAAGCTTCCCTAGAACAACTGAAGGATGTAAGTTTGTATTTACCATGCAATCCAAATTTATTAATGTCTGACTTTGGTGAATCTTATTTTAATTTATTGAAAAAGCATTTACATGAGTCTTTAATGCCCCGTATTTATTTAGTTATTCCTGAGCATCAAGTAAAAGGAGATTTCGAGCAGTTATTACATCCCATACGATATATCAAAACCTATGGAGTAAAGGTAGCTTTAGATAACATTGGCTCAAAAAGTAATCTCGATCAAATATTGTTGCTAGAACCAACTGTACTGAAAATTAATGTGACCCAGTTGAACTACAATAATTGGGGAGCGCAAAATCATGTCTTCACAACGATTCAATCGCTTGCCTTAAAAATTGGAGCAACATTAATGTTTGAAAATATACAAACAGATTATCAACTACATCACGCATGGAAAAGTGGAGCCCGATATTTTAAAGGAGATAATTTACAAAAACCTGTAAAGGAATTTATTTCACGTTATACTTTAAAGGAAAAGTTTCGAAATGAATGCCAACAATTTATCTCTGCTGAAAAGAAGCAATTAAAAGTTAAATACGATGAAATGAAGAAGCTTCAAAAGACGATTACAACGATTGTAGAAGAAGTGAAACCATCGAGCGACAATGTAGATAGTCTATTACAATTATCGGAAAAGTTGGAGGCATATGCATTTCGCTTTTATATTTGCAACGAAGAAGGATTCCAAACATCTCCGAACATCTTCTTTAAAGATGGAGTTTGGAATGTACGAAACAATGCAATCGGTAAGAACTGGAGCTGGCGACCTTATTTCCTTTTCAATATTATCAAAATGCGAAATGATGAAAAGGGTCAACTATCTTCTGTATATAGCGATATTGAAACAGGTGAGTTAACGAGAACTTATTCAATGGCTATTAGTTCGAAGGAATTTGTCTTTATTGATATTACCTATGATTATTTATATGAACATAATATTGTGAACTAATCACGAATTGAGCTAACAGAAATCAACAACATTTCTGTCAGCTCTTTTTTATTTCGTTTTGTTATGACTTGTCGAAATGAATCATAAAATGAACCGATGTATGCCTTACATGCTAATGAATTGTGAAAATGTGATAGAAGGAGTGTTAACATCCAAATCCATGTAGTTCAACAAGGTGATTCTGTATGGGGGATTTCACAAGCTTATGGTGTCAATTATCAAACGATTCTAGAAGCAAACCAATTAAGTGCAAATGATCGACTAGTGGTTGGGCAAGCGCTTGTAATCCCGATTGTGGGAAGTTTCTATTGGGTTCGACAAGGTGATACGTTATATTCGATAGCGCAACGTTTTGGAACAAATCCAAATACGCTAGCACAGGTTAACGGTATCAACGTTAACCAGCCTTTAACGGTTGGGATGAGGCTATATATTCCTCCAATGCAAAAGAGAAATGCTGAGGTCAATATTTATATTGAACCAACGGGGGAATCTGTTAGCGATGAATTATTAACGCAAGCAAGAGAAGTGGGCCCAAATTTAACGTATCTAGCAACGTTTAGTTATGAAGCAAGGAGAGATGGTAGCCTAGATCCAACTCCAACAAATGGAATTCCAGAAGTAGCTCGTGCAACTGGCGCTTCCATAATGCTAGTTGTAACCAATTTAGAAGACGGCCAGTTTAGTGGAGAATTAGGTAGAGCGATTTTACAAAGTTCTGCCGTGCAAGATGTACTGTTAGAGAACATAGTAGATGAGGCACGTAGAATTGGCGGTGTGACGGATATCCATTTTGACTTTGAGTTTTTACCACCAGATCAACGAGTGCCGTATAACAATTTCTTACGAAAAGCTGCAAATTATTTGCATAATGAGGGCTTCTTAATTTCCAGTGCATTAGCACCAAAGACAAGTAGAGAGCAGGCTGGCCAATGGTATGAAGCCCATGATTATCGAGCACATGGCCAGATTGTTGATTTTGTTGTGCTTATGACATATGAATGGGGTTATTCTGGTGGTCCGCCAATGGCTGTATCTCCAATTGGTCCTGTTGAGGATGTGTTAAGATACGCGCTTACTGAAATGCCTGCAAATAAAATTATGATGGGCCAAAATCTCTATGGGTATGATTGGAAGTTGCCATTTGTAGAAGGTGGAGAGTATGCGAGGGCAGTTAGTCCTCAAAGAGCTATTGAAATTGCTAGAGAACATAATGCAGCAATTGCATATGATTATGAGGCACAAGCTCCGAACTTTAATTACGTGGATAGTAGTACAGGTGCTGCTCATAAAGTTTGGTTTGAAGATGCGCGGTCGATTCAAGCAAAGTTTAACTTGATGAAGCGGCTTGGAATACGAGGCATTAGTTACTGGAAATTGGGCTTCCCATTCCCACAAAATTGGTTATTAATAAGTGAAAACTTTAATGTGGTAAAAAGATAATAACTTTTTGAAAATGGCTCCGAAATAGGGGCCATTTTTTTGTGTGGTAGAAAAAATAATAAAGGAAAATATTATAAATTAAATGGTAAATGGTGAAAATGGTAGTGATGGAAAATAATGAAAACGAGGTCAGATATGAGAACAGCAAAGCGCACAATTGACTCTATGAATTTTTGGTCTGGTATTTTATTTGGATTAGGAGCAGTTGCATTTATTGATGAAGCATTATTTCACCAACTTCTCCATTGGCATCATTTTTACGATTTATCAACAACAAGTATTGGATTAATTTCAGATGGTTTATTTCATGCCTTTAGTTGGTTTGCAACCGTAGCAGCTTTATTTATGGTCGGTAATTTGAAAAGAAGGGGTAATTGGCAAAAGAAGAGATGGTTTGGAGCATATATATTAGGGGCTGGAATTTTTCAACTATATGACGGAATTATTCAGCATAAACTCATGAGACTGCATCAAATTCGTTATAACGTTGAAATATTTTACTATGATTTAATTTGGAATGTCATTGCTGCTATTATGATTGTGATTGGTGTATTAGTATTGAATTCTGAAAAAGCAAAAAGTAAAAAAGTAGGTGAAAGCCAAGTTGCATCATCATGAAAATTCATTTAATTTACTCACCTATATAGGGTTCATACCCTTTATCGTCTCAATATTTTTATATGTTTATGCAGTAGAAACATCTAATAAGAAATTTCGAGATTGGCCATTTTATCGAATTATTTTATTTATTATTGGTAATCTGAGTATTGTGCTTGCCATAATAGGGCCTCTTGCAAAACAATCTCATACTCATTTTGTTTACCATATGTATACCCATTTAATATTGGGAATGTTAGGGCCGTTATTAATTGTACTTTCGGCTCCGATGACATTGTTACTTCGATCTATTCCTATCAAGACAGCAAGAAAAGTGAGTAGGTTACTTAAAAGTAAATACGTACAAATCATGAGCCATCCAATTCTTGCTGGTATTTTAAATTTAGGTGGGTTATGGATTCTTTATACAACGAGTCTTTTTGAAATGATGCATCACTCAATAATGATCTCCATTCTTGTTCATGGACATATTTTTTTAGCGGGATATTTTTTTACAATATCAATTGTTTACATCGACCCAACTCCACATCGAACATCCTTTTTGATGCGTTCAATTGTATTAATATTATACATGGCAGGACATAGTATTTTATCTAAATGGATTTATGCGAATCCTCCAGGAGGTGTATCAAAGCTTGATGCGGAATATGGAGGACTGACAATGTATTATGGTGGAGATTTAGTTGATGTGATCCTTATCATTGTTTTATGTTATCAACTATTTCATTCTAGAACTATTCAAGCAAAATTAAGTAAGTTTTATTCTAAATTAAAAAAACCTTCACCTAGATTTCCCCAGTTGTAATGAATACAATCGGACAAATCATATTGGTGAAGGTTACTTTCTTTTTTGTATTAACTTTTTTAAATTTGTCAGTACGATTTCAAAATCTTGGCTATCTCCAACTTTTCTAAAATGTAAGAAAGGATCGCCTTCTTTTTTTAACCGTTCTAAAACTACTGGAATGGTAAATAAATCTGGCCTCAACTTGTAAGTCACCTCTTCCCAACGAAGTGGTGTTGCTATACATCCAAGCTCATTACCCCTTGCTGAATATGGTGCAACTATTGTCTTACCTTCTGCATGCTGCACATAATCCAAATATAATCGACCTTGCCGATTCTTTTTCAAGCGTTCTGTAGTAAATTTGTTCGGCTCCTCCATACATAAAAACATACAAACAAATTCAGTGAAAATTCGTGTGTCTTCATAAGAGAAAGTATTTTTTGGAATTGGAATATAAACCTGTAAACCTTTTCCTCCGGAAGTTTTAACAAAAGATTGTAAGTTAAATTGATCAAACATGTCTTTCATTTTTAAAGCTGCATCTATCGCAAGCGGAAAATCATCCACAGAAGGTGGGTCGAGATCAAAAACAATCTCTGTTGGATCATGGGTATCAATGGTTTGAAATGGGATATGAAATTCTAGGGCCAACTGATTGCCTAACCAAAGTAATGTTTCAATATTATTGCAAACAATATAATGAATGTCTTCGTGTAATTTGGTTTGAACAAAATCTGGTGTATATTCTGGAGCGTTTTTTTGATAAAAACTTTCCCCTGGTACACCATGTGGATACCTAATTGCTGTCAGTAATCGATTTCTTAAGAAAGGGAGTTGATACTGTGCAACTTGCTGTAAGTAAACCAAATAGTCATCTTTTACAATATTAAGAGCTGGCCAGACCGGCTTCTCTGGATGAGTGATTTCTACTACTTCAGGTAGAGGATTTAGTGATCTTTGCATTGCTCTCCAGTTTATTGCATCAGGTTCAACATCAAAACGAAATCTATTAAATCTAGGCTCTCTTAACTTCTTTCCATCAAAGTCGATACTGGCTACTTCTACACAGATAGATGGTTCGATTGCCCAAACTTCAGCAGATACCTTTTTTCCGTGTTCTTGAAAAAAAGAAACCAAAGTATCACTTTCAGTTTCCGAGAGCCCATGTTTAAAATTAACAATTTCTACTAACTCATTATCTTTAAACACTGAGCCATGAAAGTAACCGTTTTCTTTGTCATACATAGTAAGAATTACTGTGACCAATCGCCAGTTTTTTAATTTTAACCATTGTTTTGAACGCACGCCACTATCCCAAACGCTATTCACTGTCTTTGCAATGACACCTTCACCATTAAACTTATTTACTCTATGCCAAGCTGTTTGTTCATCTCTAAAAATTTCGATCAATTGAAGTAATTGGTGTTTGTCATTTTTTACAATGCCATTAGCCCCGATGGTTTCAAATATTGATTTTAAAAGGCTTTTTCTTTCTGATAGTAGATATTGAGATATATCTAATCCTTTATATTGGATTACATCAAAAGCAATAAAATGACAAGGAAAGCTTTGCGCGTTTTTTAAAATAACATCTTCAGTTCGCATTTTTCCACGAGTTTGAACAGTTGAAAATTCACTTTTGTATGGATTTGTGAGGTAACAGATTTCACCATCTAAAATTAGTGGGAGAAAGGGAAAAATAATATTGTTGTATTCTTCACATTGTGCAATGATTTCTGGAAACAGGTGCGTTAATTCTTTTTGATTTCGACTAAATAATTTGATTCCTTGCTGATCCCAATATAAAAGACAGCGATAGCCATCATATTTTGTTTCAAATATCCAATGATCACCTGTAGGTACTTCTTCAGCGGCAGTTAAAAGCATTGGTTTCAATTTCAAAACCTCTTTTTCCATTAGTTTTTGGATATCTCGTGTACTTATACATAGAAGAACTAAAAGAACAGATAATAAGCAAAAAAGTAGGTGAGAAAATGCATACAGTTTGGAAAGGAAGCATTAGTTTTGGTTTGGTGAACATTCCAGTTAAGCTTCATACTGCAACGGAAAATCGTGATATTAAGTTAAGGCAGTTACATAAAGAATGTAATAGCCCAATTAACTATAGTAAAGTGTGTCCTGTTTGTGAAAAGGAAATAAAAAATGAGGAAATCGTCAAAGCATATGAGTATTCTAAAAATAAATTTGTTGTCTTAGATGATGAAGAATTAGAAAATCTAAGAAAAGAAAGTGAAGATAAAGCTGTTGAAATCATTGAGTTCGTAAAATTAGAGGAAATCGATCCAATCTATTTTGAAAGGAGCTATTTTTTAGCACCTGATAATGGTGGAGGAAAAGCGTATGCACTATTACGTAAATCACTACAAGAATCAGGGAAAATTGGAGTAGCTAAAATAACGATTCGTTCCAAAGAACAGCTTGCCATTGTCCGTGTTTATAAAGACACATTGCTTATGGAAACAATACATTTTCCAGATGAAGTTCGCAGTGCTGAAGAGGTTCCTAATATTCCGAGTGAAGAAAAAATAATGCAAAAAGAATTGGATACTGCACTCATGCTTATCGAACAGCTTACTGAAAAATTCGAACCTGATAAATATCAGGATGATTACCGAACTGCACTTTTAGAATTAATCGAAAAGAAAAAGTCTGGCGAGTTAACCGTTACTGCTTCAGAAAGAGAAACAAAAATACCTTCAGATATGACAGACCTAATGTCAGCATTACAAGCTTCACTTGATAAAACACGTAAAAAGCCAACTACGCGAAAAAGAAAAGAGCCTGTTAAGAAAAAGGCGTAAGAATAAAAAAGGGATTATCTAGAATGTAAACTTTCTAGATAATCCCTACTTTTTATTTTTTCCGTAGATCCAATTTGTCGGATTCCCCAAAGAAAGTGTCGGATTTCCCGGGAAATCTGTCGGATAAGTAGCCAAGATTGTCGGATTTATCCGCTAAATTGTCAGATTCCTTTTATTCAAAATCTAATTTATAGTCTTCATCTTTGATTGCTTTTAGTTTCTTTTTAAATATATAGATAAAGAACAGGTTAAGGATGATTGGTAAGATCAAGAACATGCTTAACATAATGGCGATATTACTAGCAGTCCAACCACCTTCTGCTAAATTAATGTAATTTAATGGACCTACCAAACCGGATAGTCCAAATCCTGCACTAATTGGAGTGCCTTGTACATTCAAAACGCCAGCTAGTCCACCAAGAATTGCTGCTGTAATTAACATAGGTACTGCAATAATAGGCTTCATAAAGAAATTACGCATTTGAATTTTAGGAGATCCTAGAACATGTGCTAAAGCTGTTCCAAGAGAGTTTGCTTGATAGCTTGCTATACATAATCCCATACCAACTCCAACAATACCTAAGTTTGCAGCACCAGATCCAATACCTGATAACATAATAACTGTTGCTACACCAACAGTAGAAATTGGAGAAAGAATGATGATACCAAATACGATTGCAAGTAAAGCGCCCATGATAACTGGTTGTAAATTTGTTAAGAATAATACGGCATCGCCTACTAAACCTGCTCCATATCTAACATGTGGCAAAATGATATAACCGATCATACCAGGAATCATTACAGTTAAAGTTGGAACTAATAAGATTGAGTAACCTTTTAATTTTTCTCCAACAATCATTACAAATAGTACGGCAATAGCAGCAGTAATCCCTGAGTTAATTACAACCCCAATACCACTCAATGCAAATGCGCCATCGGCTGTTTTCGAAATAGCCCCACTTCCGACTACTGTAGCAATCCCTACACTAGCAGTTTGAATTTGTGTTAGTTTAAACTGCATCCCTACCAATATCCCCATTAGAACAGGTAGCATGCTCATTATGATGACAGTCGCATCCAATAATCCTTGTAACATTGGTGCGTGTGGAATAATAAGTTTTAATATTTCACCAAGTAATGCATTAGGAATTAAAGCAACAACAATGGCTACACTCATACCGGTTAAAAGCTTACTAATAAAGTCTTTCATATCTATTATCCTCAAATCTATGATGTATTTATTACTATAGTAAAGTAATTATAAGGTTATGTATTGTCAGAATCAACAGAAAATTTAGCAATTCAACGCGTTGAATTATTAAAATATGATTTTCTTCAATAATATTCGAAAATAATAGAATGAACGAGAAAAGTTAAGTATAAATAATTTCAATAGCACATAACTAGGTGAATAGGATGGAAATGAGATTGTAGGGGAAAATATATGAAAATTAATTTATGAATATAAGAGGTGTTTAGTATTTGAAAAATATCATAAAGTTGTTTCTATTGATTTTTATATCGATGGTTTATGGATGTACATCAGATGATGAAAAGCAAAATACAGAAGAATCAAATTCAAATGGTCCAAATAATGGATCAGGAAATGAACAAACAATCACACAAGAAGATACAGAAGCAGTAAAAAATCAACATGCAAATGAACGAACAGTAGTTAAAAATAATGGGGAACAGGAAATTAATGCACTTACCCAGTATCCAAACTTTGATTTAGAAGTTCAGTATAAGAACAACATCTCATTTGATGTGGAATATACAAACGATAAAAATGGTGATACTGCAAAAATTGATGATGAACTAAATAATGTACATTTAACTGGTGAAGATGCAAAAAATGCACTTCTAAAAAACTTCGAACTATTGAACTTTGACGAAAATTCTGATGAAAGCGAAATTGTAATACAAATATTAACTGCATTTAACTTAACCGATGATTTTACTGAAATTGAATTACAGATAAAATACCAATCAGGAACAGTTAGAGAATATAAATTTACAAATTAAATTTTAGAAAATGCCCTTAATTTTATAGTTTAGGGCACTTTTTATTTAGAACACGCTTTCTATTTATACAATCAACTACAAAAGTTTAAAAATCTCAAATTATTTATTGAATTCCGAATATTAATGCACTATACTACTTTAGTATATTAAAACATAGTTAGCTCATTGGAATAGTGAGTGAATTGAGGTGCGATTTTATTGAGTATAGTGGAACATACAGTGGAACAGTTTGATTCTTTAATTCAAGATATCCATAATTCATATGAAGAAGTTGTTCAATGGAGACGTCATTTACACCAAAATCCAGAACTTTCGTTTGAAGAATATGAAACAAGTAATTTTATAGCAGAAAAATTACAAGAATTTGGCCTTGAAGTTCAAAGAAATGTTGGTGGGACAGGACTTATTGCACGTCTAGAAGGAAAATATCCAGGGAATACAATCGCTTTTCGCGCAGATTTTGATGCATTACCAATCCAGGATTTGAAAACAGTTAGTTATGCATCTAAAAACAGTGGGATTTCTCATTCTTGCGGTCATGATGGACATAGTTCTGCATTACTAGGCTTTGCCAAAGCTATTGTAAATTATCAACATCTTCTTAAAGGAAATATCCTTTTTGTCTTCCAACATGCCGAAGAAAAAACACCTGGCGGGGCAAAGGATATGATCGCTCATAATATATTAGATGACGTTGATTATGTATTTGGCTCACATTTAGATTCCTCTCTTCCTGTAGGTCAAATTGCAGTTGGTTCGGGCTACCAAATGGCAGCTGCTGACTATTTTAAAATTAATTTAAAAGGTCTAGGAGGTCATGGTGCTCATCCACAAGACACAATTGATGCACTTGTAGCGGGAGCTGAGTTAGTAGGTAGCTTGCAAAAAATTGTTAGTCGAAATACTGATCCACTAAAATCTGCAGTTGTGACAGTTGGCCAGTTTCATTCTGGATCAGTTTTTAATGCGATTGCTGAAACTGCAATGCTTGAAGGTACAGTTAGATCCTATGAAGAAAGTGTTCGTTATAATTTAAAGAATCGCATTGAACAAATAACAAAAGGAATTACATTAGCTCATAATTTGGAATATGAAATGGATTATGTATTAGGGTATCCTGCTTTATATAATGATGAAACACAAACAGAAAGAGTGAAGAGTGCTTTAATAAAAGGTTATGGAATTGAATTTGTAGTAGATCAAGTACCATCGATGGGAGCAGAAGATTTTGCATATTTCTTATTAGAAAAACCTGGTACGTACTTTAAGGTTGGTTCTAGAAATGAAAACAAGGAAACACAATTTGCTCATCATAATGGAAACTTTGATATTGATGAACATGCTTTAACAAATATACAAAAATCATATGCTTATATCACTTATGAATACTTAATTTCAGAAAAAGCATAACAGATTTTATGATTTATTTCGTTTAAGCCAAAAAAATAAAGTAAATACTGGTTTATCCCAGAGGGAATTAAATAGCAAATATATTTTTTAAGATCGATCTTTGAATAGGTCGATCTTTTTTATGCTATATTTTTGTCAGTTTGCCAATTTCCAAAGTGTATTTGATCTATTAAAAGTGAAAGACTAAAAATAAAAGCTTTTAGAAGAAAGGATTCATATGAACAATCATTATTTTGCAGACCTACATATCCATATCGGTAGAACTGAAAGTGGAAAACCTGTAAAAATAACAGGAAGTAGAAATCTTACATTAAAAAATATTCTTGATACAGCAAGCTCCAAAAAGGGGTTAGATATAATTGGAATTATTGATTGTCATTCTCCAGAAGTAATTGAAGAGATAGAGGGTTTAATGGAAAAAGGTGAGATCGTTCAATTAATGGATGGTGGACTTCGATATCAAAATACAACATTGATCCCTGGATCTGAGATTGAAATTTATGACGAAAACTGTCATGGACCAATTCATGTGTTAGCATACTTTCCGACTATAGAATTAATGAAGGAATTTTCTCATTGGATGAGTTCTAAGTTGAAAAACATCCAACTAAGCTCTCAACGAATCTATTGTGAAGGGATTACATTACAAAGAAAGGTAAAGGAATTGGGTGGGTTATTTATTCCTGCACATGTTTTTACACCTTTTAAAAGTTTATACGGAAAAGGTGTCATTAGTAGCCTTAAAGAAGTATTTGACCCAACGTTAATAGATGGTATTGAGCTAGGATTAAGTTCTGATTCAATTATGGTGAAAAGGATTGGAGAATTAGAGCAGTATACATTTGTTACAAATTCTGATGCGCATTCGCTTGGGAAATTAGCTCGAGAATATCAAAAAGTTCAGCTGAAAGATGCATCATTTCAAGAAATTCATCTTGCACTACTAGAAGAAGGAAATCGAAAAGTTCTTGCAAACTATGGTTTAAATCCTTTACTAGGTAAATATCATTCAACTGCTTGTGCAAATTGTAGTGAACCCGTAATTGAAGGGGAATCAACCTGCAGAAAATGTGGAAGTCATCAATTTATCAAAGGTGTTTCAACTCGTATAGACGAACTATCTGACTTAGAAAAGCCAACGCGAACAAGACCACCTTATATTCATCAAGTGCCATTAGATTTTATTCCAGGTGTTGGACCTAAAATGATTGAGCGACTGTTAGGAGCATTTGGGACCGAAATGAATATATTACACTTTGTCAAATTGATTCAATTGAAAGAAGTCATTCCGGAAAAAATAGCGATACTTATTGATCAAGCTCGAAAAGGGCAATTAACGATTGATGTTGGTGGTGCAGGAAAGTATGGAAAGGTACATTAGCTTGATACCTCATTTTAGAAGCTAGTAGTACCCATTCCGATGCAAAATATGAGCAAGTAAATTCTTCTTGTTAATTAATTGATTCAAATTAAAAACAAGCTACAATTTAAGACGGGGAATCTTAAATGTAGCTTGTTTTATAGGGATGTAATGCCACAAAGGACATTTATTTTATAGCAAATTGGGGAATTTGCTAGGGGATACAATACTAATGTAGCCAATTTTATAAATTTTAAACAGAAAATTTAAAATTTATCGAAAAATTAGTCATTCCATTTTAAACTTTCAAAGAATCGGTAAACTTCTTCAAATACAAGTTCTTTTTCTTTATCTAAAGTTAAAATGTGACCAGAGTTTATAAAACTTTTTACTGATTTAATACGAGATTTAACAGCATTGTATATAACATCTGCACTTTCGCAGTAATACTCATCGTCATTAAGCCCACGTAAGATATGGACTGGTGTTTGAATTGTATCTAACTTTGAACTTGTATCATTAATGATACCTTGTAGATATTGCAAAGATGGCATGCGAACATACTGAGCGACTTTTACAGGACTATCATTTTGTTCGTCATATGTGCCAGATAATTTTTTATATTTAATCGCATAGTCAACGATACGATTTTGCAAACTTTCTACACTTTTTGCAATAGCTGGAGCACTCATTGCAACAATTGCTTTTGTTGGACGTTCTTCACCAAGTCTTAGTGAAAAAATACCACCAAGTGAAACGCCAGCAACTGCAATTTCTTCATAACCACGGCTACGGAGATAATCATAACCTTCTAAAGCACTATTCCACCATTCGATTGGATCGGTGTTAATCAGTGTTTCTGGATCTCCACCGTGTCCTTTATATAAAGGAGCGTGTACAGTATAGTTACGCTCTGCTAAATAACGACCTAAACGTTTAACATCATTCGTGTTGCCAGTAAAACCATGAAGTAATAGAACAGCGCGTTTGCTCGCCTCTATTGTAAATGGTTTTGGCGGGATGATTTTCATTTTTAATAACTCCTTTTATTGTCATTAATTTGTCATAGAAATGAAATCTAACTAAAAATTAGTTGTCTTTTCATTGAAAATTTGATATGCAAACTTAATGTTAATGCTATTATATTAGTATCCATACATAAGTACAATTTATTATTTTTATCAAATTCATTCCAAATAGTTATCAATAAGAAAGAGGTTATTCTTTGGAAATTCAACAATTGGAATACTTTAAAATTGTAGCGGAAATGCAACATATGACACAGGCTGCGGAAAAGCTAAATATTTCTCAGCCAGCTCTTAGCAAGTCAATTTCAAATATAGAACACGAATTGGGCGTTCCTCTTTTCGATCGGCAAGGAAGATCCATTACCCTAAATCGCTATGGCAAGCTTTTCCTAGAAAGTGTAGATATTATTTTAAAGGAATTTGTCAAAGCGAAGGAGGAAATCAGTGAATTAGTAAGTCCTGGGTATGGTGAAGTCTCTCTTGGATTTATCCATACATTAGGAATGTCCGTCGTTCCAGAATTAATGGCCCATATACCATTAAAATATCCAAATATGAAATTTTCATTAACTCAAAGTGCTTCCTATAATTTGTTGAAGGGACTAGAAGATGGAAATCTTGATTTATGTTTATCTCAAAGAATCCAGTCAAAAATAATGGATATACAGTGGGTTGAGTTGTGGAGTGAAGAACTGTTTGTAATTGTGCCGAACAATCACAAATTTGCAAGTCGCGACACAATACGTTTGGAAGAGATAAAGGATGAACAGTTTATCTCCATCAAGCGTGGTAACGCATTACGCCAGATTGTTGATCACTTTTTAGAACAGGCTGGAATAAAGGCAAATACAACATTTGCTGGGGAAGAGATGCATACAGTTGCCGGATTCGTAGGTGCGGGACTAGGAGTTTCCCTAATTCCAAATATTAAAGGGTTAAATGAATATAATGTAAAGAAAATAAGTGTGAGTGAACCAATTTGCGAAAGAAAAATTGGTATCTCTTGGGCAAAAGATCGTTATTTATCTCCAGCAGCTACGGAATTTAAAAATTACTTAGTTGAGTATTATACTGGAAGCCGGGAACTTAAGAAATAAGTTCAACTTTTTTCGCCTAAAATTGCATCATATTAAACCGAATAAAGGTGGTATTCTTTGTACGCAAATAAAGAATTATTAATACAATTATTACATGAATCCAATCGTTCCTTAAATGAACTACAAATCAATGATGTATTAATCCAGCTTGACTTAGCTCGCAATGGGGATGAAGAAGCTATGTTAATGGTGGCTAATATTTATAAGGAAATTAATAAATTTGATGGTTATCTTTTTTGGTTACAAAGTGCAGCATCTAGAGGCAATACTGAAGCTCAATACTTATTAGCAAATTGTTATATTGATGGCGAGATAATGGAAGAAGATTATGATGAAGCATTTAAGCTTTACAAAAAAGCAGCCGAGAAAGGGCATGCAGATGCTGCAAATAATTTAGCTGATATGTACTTTAATGGTGAAGGTGTTGAAATCGACGAAGAAGAGGCGATAAAGTGGTTTACATTTGCTGCTGAGCGAAATGTACCTGAGGCAATGTTTACTTTAGGTATAATTTATGACCAAGGCATTGGCGTAGAAGAAGATGAAGAAATTGCATTTCGGTATTACCTTCAGGCGGCAGAACTAGGTGACGAAGAGGCTCAGTATCGTATGGGCTCAATTTACCTCGATGGATTATTAGGTAAAGAGACAGATATTGAAATGGCAATTGAGTGGTTTAAAAAAGCAGCAGAAGTTTACCATGTAGATTCTCTTTTTAATCTAGGCTTTATTTATGAAAATGGAATCGAAGTCTTGCGTAATGGAAAGTTAGCCTTAACCTATTATAAACAAGCTTCACTTCTCGGTGATGTGCAATCCAAAATTAATATTGCAAGGATTTATGAAAAGGGAATCGATGTTAAGAAAGATTTAGAAAAAGCAAAGAAATGGCGACAGCGGGCCGAACGACAAATGAATCATATAGAAAATTAACTCCCGTGGATATGGGAGTTAATTTTTTTCGGCCATGAATTGAAATATGGAAAGTAATATTTTATTTTACAAACCATTCGCTTTACAAGTTGCTAATTTTGTAATAGTACCAACACTTTTTATTTAATGAAAAGGATTATACTATAAGTAACAAATTGAATAGACACAAGAGGAGTTGTGTATATGAAAACGGTAGCAGTTATTGGTGGAGGAATTACAGGGCTTTGTACAATGTATTACCTCAATAAAAAGTTGAAGGAAGAAAATATTGAAGCGCGATTAGTACTAGTAGAAAAAAATTCATACTTAGGTGGTAAAATGCACACTGCGTATGAAAAAGGTTACATAATGGAAACAGGCGCTGACTCAATGGTTGCTAGGTATCCAAGTGTACTTGAATTAGTACGTGAATTAGCGTTTGAAGAAGAACTAGTTTATAACGAGACAGGTATATCATATATCCATACGAATAACGAGTTGCATGCCATTCCGGCAGGCTCTACTTTTGGGATACCAATGAGTCTAGAATCGTTAATGGCAAGTACATTAATTTCCGAAGAAGGAAAAAAACGTGTACTACAAGATGCTGAAATTCCCAATACAAAATTTACGAAAGAAAGCTCGATTGGCGAATTTCTCGAATATTTCTTAGGTGAAGAAATTGTACGCAAACAAATTTCGCCAGTTCTTGCAGGAGTTTATTCTGGAAATCTTTATGAGCTATCTCTTAAATCTACTTTACCTTATTTAGTTGATTATAAAAATGAGTATGGAAGTATTATGAAGGGCTTCGAAGCTAACCGTGAAAAGTATGAAAGAGCTGCAAATAAGAAATTTATTTCATTTAATAATGGCTTATCAGCACTAATTAATCGATTAGAAGAGGCTCTTGATGAAGTAGAAGTTTATAAGAATACAGAAACAACAAATGTGAAAAGTACAAAAAATGGTTATGAAGTTGGATTGTCAAATGGTCAAACATTAGAAGCTGATTTCGTTGTACTTGCACTACCAAACCAAGCAGTTCAAACTTTAATGGATGATCACGAGTTAGATCAATACTTAGCGAAATTTACAAATGCATCAGCAATTACGATGTATTTAGGTTTTGATTTGTCGGATTCTATTCTTCCAGCTGATGGTACAGGATTTATCGTATCTCATAATAGCGATTTAGTATGTGATGCATCAACATGGACAAGCAGAAAGTGGAAGCATACATCCTCTAATGGAAATCTGCTTGTAAGATTATTTTATAAGAGCAGTAATCCACGTTATGAGGAAATTGCGCAATTATCAAAAGAAGAACTAGTAAAAGTTGCACTTCAGGATATTAAGTTAAGCTTGAATATAGAAGAGGAACCTGTAGTTGTTAATGTAACGAAATGGATTAATCAAATGCCGAAATATGACTTAGCGCATAATGAAGCGTTGGGCGATGTTTTAAATCAATTTGAGTCAAAATATCCTAATGTGTTGATAGCAGGTTGTTCTTACTTTGGCGTTGGCATTGGGGCATGTATTGATAATGGCAAGGAAACAGCGCATAAAGTTGCAGAAATGCTACTATAACATAAAAGTGTTGAAGTATTTAGAATTTTAAGATATGATACAAACTAAGATTTAAAACTTCAATTAACTAAAGCGTTCAATTGAACTAAGGGTTGAGAAGAATGTTAAATATGCCGAGTCGTATTTAATTAATAATAGAATAATAAGATTTCTTATCAAGAGAAGCTGAGGGACTGGCCCTATGAAGCTTCAGCAACCAACATTTTTGTAAGGTGCTAAATCCAGCGGTAGAACCCGATAGATAAGAAGGAGTTTCATATTTACATGTTAAGCCTTCTATTATTTTATAGAGGGCTTTTATTTTTATATTTAAGGAGACGAAACTATGGGGCTAAAAGAAGAGTTGAAGAATAGAGTCTTAACAGCTGATGGCGCAATGGGGACATTATTATATTCTTATGGTTTAGACTATTGCCATGAAGAAATGAACCTAGTTAAACCTGAACTTATAGAAAAAATCCATGCTGAATATATTGCGGCTGGTGCAGATATTATTCAAACCAATACATATGGTGCAAATGCAATTAAACTTGCTCGATATGGCCTTGAATCAAAAGTGATTGAAATAAACGCAGCTGCAGTAAATATTGCAAAACGTGCAGCAAAAGCAGGCGGACAATTTGTACTTGGATCAATTGGTGGGATTCGAGGAGTCCGTAAAACGGAAACTTCCTTATCAGAGATTTTGGAATCGGTGCGTAAGCAAGCTGAAGTATTAATAAATGGTGACCTCGATGGATTATTACTCGAAACCTACTATGACTTTGAAGAGTTAACTGAAACGCTAAAGATGTTACGTACAATGACGGATATTCCAATTATTGCGCAAGTTTCAATGCAAGAGCCTGGCGTATTAAGTAACGGGTTAACATTAAATGATGCCTTTATTGAACTTGAAAATATAGGTGCAGATCTTGTCGGTGTAAACTGTAAATTAGGACCTTATCATACAATTCAAGCATTTGAAACGATTGAACTTCCAAAACATGCATATTTATCTGCATACCCTAATGCTTCTTTGTTAGATTTAGAAGAAGGTAGAGTAATTTATGAATCTGAAGTCGATTATTTTGCTCGAGCTGCCGTTGAATTATCAAATCAAGGTGTACGTCTGATTGGTGGATGCTGTGGTACAACACCGAAACATATTGAGGCAGTTAAGAAACAATTAGCAAATCGAACTCCAATTCAACAAAAAACGACTAAACCTATTAAAGAGATATTAATTCGTGAACCTGAACCAAGGAATACAGAACCTCTTCATGAAAAGGCGAAACGTGAGCGTTCGATTATCGTTGAATTAGATACACCACGACACCTAGAAATTGATGCCTTTGTTGAAGGTGCGAAAGTTCTTTATAGCAGCGGTGCAGATTTAATCATGATGGCAGATAACTCACTTGCTTCTCCAAGAGTTAGTAACTTAGCAATGGGTGCGATATTAAAACAAAATGGAATACGCACTATGCCCCATATTACTTGCCGCGATCGGAATTTAATCGGATTACAGTCTCACTTAATGGGGTTAAATGCTCTAGAACTACATGATATATTAGCTGTCACAGGTGACCCAACAAAAGTTGGAGACTTCCCTGGTGCAACAAGTGTGTATGATGTTTCTTCAATGGAGTTAATCTCATTAATTAAACAACTTAATGAGGGAATCTCGTTTTCTGGGAAAGCACTCCGTAAAAAAGCAAATTTCTCCGTTGCAGCTGCATTTAATCCAAATGTACGTGTGTTAGATCGAGCGGTTAGTAGATTAGAAAAGAAAATTGAGCATGGTGCAGATTACTTTATTTCTCAACCTGTTTATTCAAAAGAAAAAATCGTTGAAATTTATGAAGCGACGAAGCATCTTGAAGCACCGATTTATATTGGAATTATGCCGCTAACAAGCTTTAGAAGTGCTGAGTTCTTACATCATGAAGTGCCAGGTATAAAACTTTCAGATGAAGTATTAGAAAGAATGCAAGCATGCAATGGTGATAAAGCGCGTGAGGCAGAAGAAGGGCTGGCTATTGCTAAAGAGTTATTAGATACGGCAACAAAATATTTCAATGGTATTTACTTAATAACACCATTTATACGATATGAATTAACAAATCAACTAATGGATTATATAAAACAACTCGATGTAGAGGCAAAAGGAGTCGAAGTAAATGGTTAACCATCTGATAGAAGAACAATTGAACAAGCGCATATTAGTTATCGATGGTGCAATGGGTACAATGCTACAACGAGAAAATTTAACAGCTGAAGACTTTGGTGGAGAGGCACTAGATGGCTGTAATGAAAATTTAGTTATTACTCGACCGGATGTAGTAACAAATATACACCGTGAATATTTAAAGGCTGGAGCTGACATTATTTGTACAAATACGTTCGGGGGAACACCACTCGTATTAAATGAATACGGCTTAGGTCATAAAGCAGAAGAAATTAATAAGATTGCTGTGCAACTTGCAAAAAAAGCTGCAGAAGAATATACAACTGAAGAGTGGCCAAGATTTGTTGCAGGTGCTATGGGGCCAACAACGAAAACGTTATCTGTAACTGGTGGAATTACGTTCGATGAGTTAACTGAAAACTTTTATGTACAGGCAAAAGCATTAATAGAAGGTAGCGCAGACCTTTTATTACTTGAAACAAGTCAGGACATGTTGAATGTAAAGGCTGCAACAATTGGTGTAAAACGAGCATTTGATGAAACGGGTGTTACATTACCAGTAATGATTTCGGCTACTATAGAACCAATGGGAACAACGCTTGCGGGGCAAACGATTGAAGCATTTTATATTTCAATTGAACATATTAATCCGTTATCTGTTGGGTTAAATTGTGCTACAGGGCCAGAATTTATGACAGATCATATTCGTTCACTTTCAGAACTATCAACAAGCTATATTAGTTGCTACCCAAATGCCGGATTACCTGATGAAGAGGGCCATTATCATGAATCGCCTGATTCATTATCCAAAAAATTGCGCGGATTTGCTGAAAAAGGTTGGTTAAATATTGTAGGAGGGTGCTGTGGTACAACTCCTGCTCATATAGAAGCGATTCGTGGGGCGGTGGATGGATATGCACCTAGACCTCGAAAAGAACATACCCATGGCCATGTTGTATCAGGAATTGAACCTCTACAATACGATGATTCAATGAGACCATTGTTTATTGGAGAACGAACAAATGTAATTGGTTCTCGTAAATTTAAACAGTTAATCATTGATGGAAAGTTTGAAGAAGCGGCTGAAATTGCAAGAGCTCAAGTGAAAAATGGAGCCCATGTAATTGATATTTGTTTAGCTAACCCTGACCGTGATGAGTTAGAGGACATGAAAAATTTCATGCAAGAAGTCGTGAAGAAAGTAAAAGT
>Ga0180215_1000443_pt1 | contig 53292 bp, 45 predicted proteins | sample eDN3rd37CBELigBY_FD_128871 | JGI IMG/M metagenome (GOLD analysis project Ga0180215, IMG submission 128871) | Enriched backyard soil microbial communities from Emeryville, California, USA - eDNA 3rd pass 37_C BE-Lig BY (version 2) (version 2) | ecosystem: Environmental > Terrestrial > Soil >... | reverse complement strand
TCGAGTCGATTGGGTATACTTCCCCGGTCGAGTATGAGGAGGCCTACTGGCGCCGGAAGGCAACTGAGCCGGAACCGGTGCCACTCAAGTAAGCAGGTCTCCGACGAACCCGGTGCGGTTCAGGGATTCCGCCGTGCCTACCGCCGAATCCGCGGTGTTTACGCCGCGGCCTCATTGAAGCGTTATCCACTTGCTAACTCACGAGCTTGCTCACGCTACGAATCCGCGGTGTTTACGCCGCGGCCTCATTGAAGCAATAGGGGTAAACGGCGGTTCGGTCCGTTCGGCAACTAGAATCCGCGGTGTTTACGCCGCGGCCTCATTGAAGCACGAAGACTGGCACCCGCACCGCCTTGCACTGCTCGGAATCCGCGGTGTTTACGCCGCGGCCTCATTGAAGCCGGAACACCCCGCGTCCTTACGCGCTCCTCGACCGCCGAATCCGCGGTGTTTACGCCGCGGCCTCATTGAAGCCGTCTTGGGGGCGTTGTCCCGGCAGGGCGCCAGGGTCGAATCCGCGGTGTTTACGCCGCGGCCTCATTGAAGCATACAACGTAGACTGCAGGATGTCCTCGTCGTATGGAATCCGCGGTGTTTACGCCGCGGCCTCATTGAAGCAGATCATGCTCGACAGACAACGCCCATCTTTTCATCGAATCCGCGGTGTTTACGCCGCGGCCTCATTGAAGCGTCGCGCTGGCTGTGACGGAATCGGCGGGCTTCGGGCCGAATCCGCGGTGTTTACGCCGCGGCCTCATTGAAGCGCGCCTGGCGGGTCTGGTTGCGCTGCTCCATCGTCGAGAATCCGCGGTGTTTACGCCGCGGCCTCATTGAAGCTTCCGGCTGGCGTCGAGGTTCGGCCCCCGGATCTACCGAATCCGCGGTGTTTACGCCGCGGCCTCATTGAAGCTATGCCGCTTCTGCCGCCTTCTCGACCAGCGCGGAGACCGAATCCGCGGTGTTTACGCCGCGGCCTCATTGAAGCAAGTCGTCGAGGAAGTCGCCGCCAGGGCTGTCCCTCAGAATCCGCGGTGTTTACGCCGCGGCCTCATTGAAGCCTCGATCCACGCTATCGGCGGCAGATAGTCGGTGCGAATCCGCGGTGTTTACGCCGCGGCCTCATTGAAGCGAGAGCAGACCGTTGTAGGCCCGGTCCCCATCGTATTCGAATCCGCGGTGTTTACGCCGCGGCCTCATTGAAGTGCGTCTGCCTCCTCCTCCGTCTTGGCGGTGTCGATCAGGAATCCGCGGTGTTTACGCCGCGGCCTCATTGAAGTTTCATCGATCCATTCGCGCTCGACGCCCAGCTCGGTCGGAATCCGCGGTGTTTACGCCGCGGCCTCATTGAAGCGCCGGGTCAATGGCGCCCAGCACCCGGTCAAAGACTGAATCCGCGGTGTTTACGCCGCGGCCTCATTACATCACCCATCTGACTCCAGGACTGGCCGGTCAAACCATCCGGCATCATGCAATCTGGTGGTTGACATCGACTTCAGTTGATCGGGTCCCGTATCTGTTCGCTACTCCATTACCCGCTCCCCATCTCACCCATCGGCACACCTGCCTCCGCGCTCCACCCCTTCCTTCCCCTCCGGACCCTCCGACGCTATCTTGATGTATTAGCGGTATACCACCGCTCGATCGACAATTCGCCCGCGGCCGTGCCTCGGGGAGAGGCGTGGCGAGCGGGCGAATCCTTTTTCCGCCGGCGGAGTGCCGGCAGGGGTGAACTGGTGGCGAAGCAGGAAGCGATCGAGATGGAGGGGGTGGTGACCGAGGTCCTGCCCGATCAGAACTTCAGGGTCGAGCTGGAGAACGGGCATCAGATCCTGGCGTACGCGGCGGGCCGGATGTCTCGCTTCAAGATCCGGGTCCTGGTGGGCGACCGGGTCTCGGTGGCGATCTCGCCGTACGACCTGAGCCGCGGCCGGATCACCTATCGGCACAAGGCGGGGACGCCGGCGGCGCCGGGCGGCGACAGCGGCGACCGGTCGGGTTCAAAAAGGCGGTAGACGGTTCCAGAAACCGGTTGCAAGTCCGGTGGTGATGCGTCCCGGCGCGCGACGACCGATGGCTCGTCCCGCCGGCGGTAGGCCACGCCCCGCCGATAGACCGATCTCCGGCGCCGCCTCCATTCAACGGGCCACGCCGAGCTGCTCCCCGCGGTAGGCACCACTGCGTATCCTACCCCACCACTCGTCGTTGGCGAGGTACCAGGTGATGGTCTTGCGGAGCCCGGACTCGATCGTCTCGCCGGGCAGCCAACCGAGTTCGGTCTCGATCCTGGAGTTGTCCAAGGTATACCGGCGCCCGTCCCCGGGGCGATCGGGGAGCAATACGACCTGATCGGCGTAGCTCCCGCCGCCGGGGCGGGGGCGGAGCTCGTCGAGCAGGTCACAAATCTGGTAGGCGACGTCGATCCCCCGGCGTTCGCACCTCCCTCCGACCTCGTACGTTCCTCCCACCTGTCCGCCCGTGAGCACCGTGAGCAGGGCGCGGACGTGGTCCTCGACGTAGAGCCAGTCACGTATGGCGAGTCCGCCGCCGTCGACAGAGATCGTCTCTCCGTCCAGCGCGGCGAGGATCGCGCGGGGTATGAACGCGTCCGGGAACTGGTACGGCCCGTAGTTGTCGGAGCTGATGGCGATGATGACCGGGAGCCCGTAGGTCTCGTGGCAGGCCCGGGCGAGGAGGTCGGCTGCGGCTTTGCTGGCGGCGTGGGGCGAAGCCGGCGCGGGGGGATGCGTGCCGGCGGGGAGGGCCGAGTCGGTGTCGTCTATGTGGCCGTAGGCCTCGTAGGTCGAGACGTGGAGGAAGCGGAAGCTCGCCTGGTCCTCGGGGGGGAGCCCGGACCAGTAGTCGCGCGCGGCCTGCAGGAGGTTGTAGGTCCCGACGACGTTGGTCTCGATGAAGGTCGCGGGGGCGTCGGGCGCGGGGTCGACGTACGACTCGGCGGCGAGGTGGATGACGGCGCGGGGGAGGTAGGCGGCGAAGAGGCGGCGGAGCGCGGTCGCGTCGCGGATGTCGATCCGTTCGAAGAAGTGGCGGGGCGAGCCGACCGCGGCGGCGATCGAGTCGAAGTTCCCGGCGTGGGTCAGTGCATCGACGTTGACGACGCTGCTGGTGGTCGCCGCGATGAGGTGGCGCACGACCGCGGAGCCGACGAACCCCGCGCCGCCGGTCACGAGGATGGTATCTCTCATATCACACTACTACGAACCCGACGACATCGTCAGGCGACAGCTCGTCGCCGCCTGCCCGGGCCCTCCGAGCCCTCCACATCCCCGGCATCCCTCGTGCCGCGCTCAGTACGCCGGCGGATCGCTGGCCGGGAACGACTGTTCGGAGCCGCGGTCGACGATCCGGTCGTCAGGCCCCTCTTCGGACTCCGAGGTCGAGGCCGGCCCCATCGAGATCGCCTCCGCCTCCTTGCGCCCGGAGAGGAGCTGCCGGAGCACGTACTGCAGGATCCCCCCGTGGCGGTAGTAGAGCACCTCCTGGGGTGTGTCGATCCGGACGAGCGCGGGGAACTCGATGGTATCGCCATCCTCGCGGTGGACGCGGATCGTGACCTCACGCCCTCGGGAGAGCCTCTCGGAGATGAGTTCCGCGAGCCCGACTATGTCGTAACGTTCCCGTCCGGTCAGCCCGAGCGACCCCGCGCTGTCCTGTCCCGTGAACTGGAGCGGTAGGATCCCCATCCCGACGAGGTTGGAGCGGTGGATCCGTTCGAAGCTCTCGGCGAGGACCGCCTTGATCCCGAGGAGGTAGGGCCCCTTCGCCGCCCAGTCGCGGCTCGAGCCTGAGCCGTACTCCTTTCCGGCGATGACCATGAGCGGTGTTCCGTCGTGGAGGTACCGCATCGCGGCGTCGTATATCGTCATGACCTCGCCCGTGGGGAGGTAGGTGGTGTACCCCCCTTCGGTCTCGGGGGCGAGGCGGTTGCGGATGCGGGGGTTGGCGAAGGTCCCCCGGACCATGACCTCGTGGTTGCCGCGGCGGGAGCCGTAGGAGTTGAAGTCCTTCGGCGCGACGCCGCGTTCGGCGAGGTAGCGGCCGGCGGGGCTGTCCTTGAGGATCGACCCGGCCGGGGAGATGTGGTCGGTGGTCACGCTGTCGCCGAGGAGGGCGAGGACGCGGAGCCCGGCGAGCTCGGCGACCGCCGGGGGCTCGGCGGTCATCCCGTCGAAGTAGGGTGGCTTCTTGACGTAGGTCGAGGCGGGGTCCCAGACGTAGAGGTCGCCCGCGGGGACGGGGAGGGCGCGCCAGACCTCGTCGCCGGTGTAGACGTCGTCGTATACCCGTTGGAACATCTCGGACTGGACCGCCTCCTCGATGGTCCGCTGAATCTCCTCCCGGGATGGCCAGATGTCGCGGAGGTAGACGGGCTCGCCGTCGGCGTTGGCGCCGAGGGGGTCGTGGTATAGGTCGATGTCCATCCTGCCGGCGAGGGCGTAGGCGACGACGAGGGGTGGGGAGGCCAGGTAGTTGGCGCGGACCTCGGGGTGGATCCGCCCCTCGAAGTTGCGGTTCCCGGAGAGGACGGCGCAGGCGACGAGCCCGTTTTCGGCGATGGCGCTCGAGACCTCGGGGAGGAGGGGGCCGGAGTTCCCGATGCAGGTGGTGCAGCCGTAGCCGACGAGGTCGAAGCCGAGGGTGTCGAGGTAGGGGGTGAGCCCGGCGCGTTCGTAGTAGCTGGTGACGACCCGGGAGCCCGGCGCGAGGCTCGTCTTGACCCAGGGCTTGGGGCGGAGCCCCTTCTCGACGGCCTTCTTGGCGAGGAGCCCGGCGGCGATCATGACCGAGGGGTTGGAGGTGTTGGTGCAGCTGGTGATCGCCGCGATGACGACGGAGCCGTGGGTGACCCCGTCGGTGGTCCCACCGTCCGCGGCGCGGCCGTCCCTCTCCGAGCTCGAGTCCCCGGGGACATGCCGCGCTGCGTTCGCGTGGTCGCCCCCGCCGTCGGCGGCGCGACGCGCCTGCCCGGTGGGCGGCAGCAGCGAGGGGAGCGCCTCGCGGAAGGAGTCGGCGGCGCGGGAGAGGGGGATGCGGTCCTGGGGTCGGCGCGGCCCGGCGATGCTCGGCTCGACGGTGCTCAGGTCGAGCTCGAGGAGCTCGGAGTAGACCGGTTCGGGGGAGTCCTCGGTGTGGAAGAGCCCCTGTTCCTTCATGTACGCCTCGACGAGGGCGATCCGCTCCGGGGGGCGGCCGGTGAAGCGGAGGTAGCGGAGGGTCTCGTCGTCTACTGGAAAGATGGAGCAGGTCGAGCCATACTCGGGGGACATGTTCCCGATGGTGGCGCGGTCGGGGATCGGGAGCGCGCCGATCCCGGGGCCGAAGAACTCGACGAACTTCCCGACGACGCCGTGCCGGCGGAGTAGCTCGGCTACGGTGAGGACGAGGTCGGTCGCGGTCGCGCCCTCGCGCAGCTCGCCGTGGAGCCGGACCCCGACGACCTCGGGGACGAGCATGGCGATAGGCTGGCCGAGCATCGCCGCCTCGGCCTCGATCCCGCCGACCCCCCACCCCAGGACCCCGAGCCCGTTGACCATCGGGGTGTGGGAGTCGGTCCCGACGAGGGTGTCGGGGTAGGCGCGCGGGGTGCGGTCGCGGGGGGCGCGCGGGTCCTCGTCGGTCGAGAAGACGACACGCGAGAGGAATTCGAGGTTGACCTGGTGGCAGATCCCGGTGTTGGGCGGGACCACCTTCAGGTTCTGGAAGGCGCGCTGGCCCCAGCGGAGGAAGGCGTAGCGCTCGCCGTTGCGTTCGTAGTCGCGGTCGCGGTTGATCGCGATGGCGTGGTCGGAGCCGAAGGCGTCGACCTGGACGGAGTGGTCGATGACGAGCTCGGCGGGCTGGAGGGGGTTGATGCGCGCGGGGTCGCCGCCGAGCGTGGCCATCGCGTCGCGCATGGCGGCGAGGTCGACGATGGCGGGGACGCCGGTGAAGTCCTGGAGGAGCACCCTGGCCGGGGTGAAGGCGATCTCGCCGGTGGCGCGTTGCGTGGGGTCCCAGCGGGCTAGGCGCAAGATCTGGTCGGCGTCGACGCTGAGCCCGTCCTCGCAGCGGAGCAGGTTCTCGAGGAGGATCCGGATCGTGTAGGGGAGGCGGGCGAGGTCGGGGGCTTCGGACTCGAGCGCGTCGAGGCGGAAGATCTCGTACTCGCGCTCGCCCACGCGCAGGGTGGACCGCGCGCCGAAGGTATCCGGCATGGCTGGCTCCTGGCTCAAAGGTCTTCGGTGTCGGCTTCCTCCGGGTACTCCTCTGCGAGGCGCGAGCTTTCGGTAGACGACGTCGTCGCCTCCTCCTCGCCTGCCTCGAGCTCGGCCTGGCTGCGCCGGAACCTGCCGACCAGGCGGCGTGCCTCGGCGGGGTCGATCCCCGGGACCGGGGGGATGGACGCCCCCGGCGACTGGGTCCCGGCGGCGCGGTCGGAGTTGCCGGTCGTCCCGCCGACCGACCCTGGCAGGGTCCCGCTCTCCCCGAGCCCCACGCCGGAGGTCCCCTCGGCGGCGGTCTCGAACTCGACCAGCTCCCTGGTCAGCGGTCGCTCGCGTTCCTGCCGAGGGGCCGCTCCTGCCTCGCGCGGCTTACCGGCGCGGTCGGGTCCAGCCGGGTCTCTACGTCGGTTCATGCTCGCCTCCTGGCACAGGGTAATGGACCGGGGCGGGGTGCAAGGGGCGTGCCTGCGGGGGCGGGTGGGGAGGCCGGTCAGGGAGAGTCGGCGGGCGGCGTACGACGTCGACCGATGATGATTGCTCGCGCGCGGGGCGGCTGGTATCTTGGCCGTTCGGCCAGGTTGGAGGCCAGAGAACTGGAGAGGGGGAGATGACGCATCCGGTACTGGCCGGCGCGCCGCTCCTGATCGCGCATCGTGGCGGGTCGGGGCTCGCGCCGGAGAACACGCTCGCCGCGTTCCGCCAGGCGGTGGACGATTGGGGCGCCGACATGATCGAGCTGGATGTGCACGCAACGGCCGACGGCGCGTGCGTGGTGATCCACGACCCCACGGTCGACCGGACGACGGACGGCTCCGGCCGGGTCGACCGGATGACCTTGGCCGAGCTCCAGGAGCTCGACGCCGGCTACCGCTTCACCCCGGACGGGGGGGCGACGTACCCGTTCCGCGGGCAGGGGGTCCGGATCCCGACGATCGATGAGGTCCTCGAGGCGTTGCCGGGGGTGCGGCTGACGGTGGAGGTGAAGACGGGGGCGGCGCAGGAGCCGCTCTTCGCCGCGCTGCGCCGGCACGGCGCGGAGCAGAGGGTGATCGTGGCCGCGGAGCACGAGTCGTCGCGCACGCTCTTTGCCCGGTACCCCGGGCCGACGAGCGCCTCGTTCCGGCAGGTCCTGCGCTTCTATATCCTGGACCGCCTCCACCTCACGCGCTTCTGGCGGGCGTCCGTGGTGGCGGTGCAGATCCCGGAGAAGTGGCAGGGGCGGCAGATACTGACGCCGGGGCTGGTACGGTCGTTCCACCGGCGGGGGTTGGCGGTGCACATCTGGACGGTCGACGAGGTCGACGACATGGAGCGGCTCCTGGATTGGGGGGTGGATGGGATCGTGACCGACCGGCCGGACCGGCTCGCCGACCTCCTGGCCGCGCGCGAGGGGCGCGCGCCGGCGCCCGCGCGGCTGCGGCCGGAGTCACGGCTGGAATGAAGCTTGCGCACCGTAGATTCGATACGGATCCGATCGGCAAAGACGCCGCGTCCGCACGGGCGCGGCGTTTTCATGATGCCGTGGGCGGCGCAATCACAAACAACGATGGCGAATCGCTGGAGGGAGGCTCGGGGATGCGCTACGACTGGGAGATGAGGCGCGCGCGCAGGCGAGAGGGCGAGGGGGTGGGCCGGCGGGGCTCTTACTCACCATACGACTCCACCTTTCACGGCTACTCGATGGGGTACGGCGGCGGTACGTTGCGGAGCCGCGGGTCGTACGAAGCGGGCCAGGTCCGGTCCGGGTTGAATCCCAGGGACGAGTTCGAGTTCCGGTGGGGGGAGGGGTACGTGGGCGGCCGCGGGTACGGCGGCACGAACTACGACCTCACCCACGGCTACCGGGTGGGCGGGATCCCCCGGTACTACCGGGCCAGGTCGGAGCGAGCCCCGGCGCAGACGACGACGCCCTTTTCCAGCCCCGCGGCCCGCGGTGGGTACGCGTGGGGGGAGGAGGCGCAGGCACTGAGCGAGCTCTACGGCCCCGCGAGGTACGGCTACGGCCCCTACTACGAGCGGTTGCGCCGGCGCCGGCGGTCGGATGAGGAGATCAAGGCCGACGTCGAGGACGCGCTCTTCTACGATACTTGGGTCGACGCGGACCGGATCACGGTCGAGGTGGAGGATGGGATAGTCACGCTGCGGGGGACGCTGCCGAACTTCGACGAGGTCCGCTTCGCGACCGACGACGCCTGGGACGTCGATGGGGTGCGGGGGGTGCGGAGCGAGTTCGAGGTCGGCGTGGAGCCGGAGCGGGGCGGGGAGGGCGCCGTGGCCGGGGAGGCGGCGGACGGGGAGGCTGGGGCGGGTGCGCGGAGCAAGCGGGGGAGCCGGCAGGCGGCGCGGGCGGAGGGGCGGGGCGGGGCCGGGTCGAAGAGGAGCAAGAGTACGAAGAGCCGCGGGCGCTCGGCCGCCGCCGACGGGGAGGGCGGCGGGGAGCAGGGGTGACCGGTCGGGATCGCCAGGAGGAGTCAAAAGATGATCAAGGCGGGATCGTATGACGCGCTACGCCGATGACTACTATCGGGGTGGTCGGGGCCGGGGCGGCGGCGAGGGTGGCTACGCCGGCGAGTATCGCCGGGCTCGTCCGTGGCTGAGCCGACACGGCCAGCGACCGTACCGCCGGGTGTACGGCTTCCCGGTCCGCGACTACCATGTCTACGACCTGGACTACGGCTCGACCGGCGGCCCCACGACGGACTACAGCGGCCGGGCCGGCTATCCGGTCTTCCCGCCCGAACCCGATGAGGACGCCGGACTACCGCCCCGCGGCCCCTACACCCCCACACTCGAGGAATCGGATCTAGGCCGTACCCTTTACGGCGGCCTGCCGCCGGAGTATCCTGATCGGGACGACGGGGTGCCGCGTTGTCGTCGCCGTCGGCGCGGCGCGCGCTGAGCCGCCGGGGATCGTTGCGGCCGCCCGCGTGGTAGAAGGTGCCGCGAGGTGGCGGCTGGGACGGGACCGTTGGTGAGTGGAGAGCTGATCTCCACTGGTCGGACAGGCCGATGGAGGAGCGAGCGATGCGGCGAGCAGGCGGCGAGATGGTGGTGGCAGATACCGGGACCCGGTTCGCCCGCCACCTCGCCGCGTCCGGCCTCATCGCGCCGCGGTCGACGGTCCTGGTGGCACTCTCGGGCGGTATCGATTCGATGGTCCTCCTGCACCTCCTCCATACACTCCCCGCGCCCTGGGAGCTGAAGCTGCACGTCGCCCATTTCGATCATCGCATGCGCCCCGACAGCGGCGCGGATGCCGCCTGGGTCCGCGGGTTCTGCCGCGCCTGGGAGATACCGGTCACGATCGGCTCGCCCCGGGGTGAGCTGCACAGCCAGGCCGCCGCTCGGGCCGAGCGTTATGCTTTCCTCGAAGAGACGGCGGCCCGGGTCGGAGCGGACTGCATCGCGACGGCGCACCAGGCGGACGACCAGGCGGAGACGGTCCTCTTCAGGATCGCGCGGGGGACGGGGTTGCGCGGGCTGGCCGGGATCCCGCCGCGACGCGGCCGGATCGTCCGTCCACTACTCCCCTTCACCCGCGCCGAGATCGAGGAGTATGCGCTCCGCTGGCGGGTGCCGTACCGGGAAGACCCTACCAACCGCGGCGTCGACTACGCGCGTAACTACATCCGTCACGAGGTGCTCCCGCGCCTGGAACGGGTAGCGCCCGGAGCCGCCGGGTCGCTGCGGCGGCTCGCGGCGCACGCTCGTGAGGAGGTGGAGCTCCGCGATCTGCTGCTCGATACGATCGAGCCGGCGGTCGTGATCGACGAGGGAATAGATCGAATAGAGCTTGCCAGGGGTGCGCTCCTCTCGTATCATCCCCGCGTTCGTGGCCTATTGTTGCGGCGTCTGTTGCAGAGACTCGGGAGCAACCCGGGCCGGGCGGGGACCCGCGCGCTGGTCGAATTCGCCCAGTCCGGGCGGAGCGGTTCCCGTATCGACATCGCAGGCGGGATCAGGGTCGAGCGGGAATTCGATCATTTGCGCCTCTTGCGGGTAAGAGGGGGGGAGGATGGTCAGGGTGTGGAACGACCGCTCCTCATCCCCGGACCGAGTACGGGGGAGGGGGAGGTGGTGTTGGACGGCGACCTGCGCCTCTCCGTCCGTTGGATCCTGGGTCGAGCCGAAGAGGCCGCTACTGCCGCGGCCTTCGATCCCACCGATCTGCGGTTCCCCCTGGAGGTCAGGGGGTGGCGGCCGGGGGACCGCATCCAACTACCATACGGGACCAAGAAACTGAAAAAGCTATTCGTCGAGCATCGGGTTGGACGAGCCGAGCGGAACCGGATCCCGATCCTGGCCGAGGTAGGGGGGCGGGTCCTCTGGGTGGTCGGGGTGGCGCGCGCCGCGGTGGCAACGCCGGCGGCCGGTATCCCCGCGTTCCACGTACAGGTGGCTCGCACCGAATCCTCAGGGAGTAGAAGGGGTACCCTTGGAGATGGGGATCGATAAGCCGAAGCTGCAGACGGTCACCGGCGGCCAGGAGCTGAAGCGGATCGTCTTCACGGAGTCGGAGCTGGCGGCGCGGGTCGCGGAGATGGGGGCCGAGATCACGGCACACTATCCGGCCGGCGAGGAGCTCCTGGTGGTGGGGCTGCTGAAGGGGTCGTTCATCTTCCTGGCGGACCTGGTCAGGGAGATCAAGCGCCCGCTCCACGTGGATTTCCTGGTGGCGAGCAGCTACGGGAGCGGGACGACGAGCAGCGGCGAGGTCCGTCTCGTCTACGACCCGGCGGCCGATCTGGCGGGGCGCCACGTGCTCCTGGTCGAGGACATAGTAGACAGCGGTACGACGTTGAACCAGCTGATCCCGATGCTCGAGGCGCGAGGTCCCCGCAGCCTGGAGCTCTGTGCGCTACTGCACAAGAGGATCGCACGGGGGTTGGTCAGAGAGCCGCGCTGGGTGGGGTTCGATGCGCCCGCCGAGTTCCTGATCGGGTACGGGCTGGACTACAGCGAGAATTATAGGAACCTGCCCTTTGTAGCGAGTCTGTGAGGGCGAGCGGAAGGTCGATGAATCAAGGTATGCCTGAACGCAACGGGAAGAAGGGGAAGGATGGGGGCGGTATGGGCCGACTCTCGAGGACGTTCTCCCTCTGGATCCTCATAGCCCTGATGCTGGTCTTCTTCTACCAGTTGATGGGCCCGCAGCAGCAGTCGGCGGCCGAGATCAGCTACTCGCAGCTCTTGGAGCAGATCGAGTCGAACAACGTCGCCGAGGCGGTATTCATCGATGGCGTTCGCCTGGAGGGTCGGTTCCGGGAGAAGCTGACGATAGGCAATCGGAGCGAGGTCGACCGGTTCGTCACGGTCCTGCCGGTGGCCAACAGCGAGTCGCTGGTGGCGAAGTTGGCCGAGCGCCGGGTCGACGTCCGGGCCAAGGAGTCCAAACCGAACTGGTGGGGGGCGATCCTGAGCTGGCTCCCGGCGCTCCTCCTGATGGTCGGGGTCTGGCTCGTCATCTTCCGGCAGATGCAGGTCAGCGGCTCGAAGGCGTTCCAGTTCGGGAAGTCGAAGGCGAAGCTGCTGGCGGGGGATACCCCCAAGGTCACCTTCGCGGATGTGGCCGGCGCGACGGAGGCGAAGCTGGAGCTGCAGGAGATCATCGAGTTCCTGAAGGATCCGCAGAAGTTCCAGCGGCTCGGCGGCCGGCTGCCGAAGGGGGTGCTGCTGGTGGGGCCGCCGGGGACGGGTAAGACCCTGCTGGCGCGCGCGGTCGCGGGCGAGGCCGGCCGGCCGTTCTTCCAGATGTCGGGCTCGGACTTCGTCGAGATGTTCGTCGGCGTCGGCGCGAGCCGGGTCCGCGACCTCTTCGAGCAGGGGAAGGCGCACGCGCCGTGCATCATCTTCATCGACGAGATCGATGCGGTCGGCCGGCACCGCGGCGCGGGGCTGGGGGGCGGCCACGACGAGCGCGAGCAGACGCTCAACCAGCTCCTCGTCGAGATGGACGGCTTCGAGGCGAACGACGGGGTGATCCTGCTCGCCGCGACGAACCGTCCGGACGTGCTCGATCCCGCGCTGCTGCGGCCGGGCCGCTTCGACCGCCAGGTGGTGGTCGACCTCCCCGACCTGCGTGGGCGCGAGGAGATACTGAAGGTGCACCTGCGCCGGGTCCCGGTCGCCCCGGACGTCGACGTGAGCGTGATCGCGCGCGGTACGCCGGGGATGTCGGGCGCGGACCTGGCGAACCTGGTCAACGAGGCGGCGCTGCTGGCCGCCCGCCAGAACCTCGACAAGGTCGACCTCGCCACGATCGAGGCGGCGAAGGACAAGGTGATGCTGGGAGCCGAGCGGAAGTCGATGGTGATGCGCGAGGAGGAGCGGCGCAACACCGCGTACCACGAGGCGGGCCACGCGGTCTGCGCGCTCAAGACGCCGGGGTGTGACCCGCTGCACAAGGTCACGATCGTCCCGCGCGGCCGTGCTCTGGGGCTCGCCTTCACCCTCCCCGAGGAGGACCGCTATTCGGTGACGCGGCAGCAGATCGAGGCGAACCTGGTGATGACGTACGGCGGCCGGGTCGCCGAGGAGCTGGTCTTCGGCCGGGACCGGGTGACTACCGGCGCCGCGAGCGACATCCAGAAGGCGACGTCGCTCGCCCGACGCTACGTCTCCCAGTGGGGACTCTCGGATGCGATCGGCCCGATCCTGATCGGGGACAACGAGCAGGAGGTCTTCCTGGGCCGCGAGCTCGCCCACCGGCGTGAGGTCTCGGAGAAGACGGCGCAGCTCGTGGACGCCGAGGTGAAGCGTATCCTCGACGAGGCGTACGAACGGGCGCGTAAGACGCTGACGGAGAATATGGATCTCCTGCACGCGATCGCCGAGGCGCTGCTGGAGCGCGAGACGCTGGACAGTGAGGATCTGCGGCTCCTCGTGGCGGGCCAGCCGCTCCCGGCGCGGCAGGAGCGCCCCGCGACCACGGCGAATGGTGCGGCCGCGGAGGGGGCGGCGGAACCTGCGGCCGAGGCGGCCGGGGTGGTGGCGGACGGCGGGGTGGGGCAGGGCGCCGCCGAGGCGGAGGATGCGTGGTCAACGGCGGCGCCGGCGCAGCGCCCCGGTGACGAGGGTGAGCCCGACCCGGTCCACTGATACCACTCCCATGTACGACCGACCGCTGGTCTGGGCTACCGCGCGCGGGGGGGTGACCCTCGACCGCCCGCGCGTCATGGGGATAGTCAACGTCACCCCCGACTCGTTCTGGTACGGCGGTCGTCACACAGGTTTCGACGCCGCGTTGGCGGCGGCGGAGCGGCACCTGGAGGAGGGGGCGGACCTGATCGACCTCGGCGGCGAGTCGACGCGGCCGGGGGCGATCAGGATCCCGGTCGAGGAGGAGCTCGGCCGGGTCGTGCCTGTGCTCCGGGAGTTCGTGCGGCGGTGGCCGGAGCTGTTGATCTCCGTGGATACGACGCGGGCGGAGGTGGCGGCGGTGGTGCTGGAGGAGGGGGCGGCCGCGATCAACGACGTCGGCGGGCTGCGGCTCGACCCGCGCCTCGGCGAGGTGGTGGCGGAGGCGGGGGCGGGGATCATCCTGATGCACTCGCGCGGCGGCGTCGAGGAGATGGCGAGCTACGAGTTGGCTCGGTACGGCGCCGATCCGGTGGGGGAGGTGATCGAGGAGCTGCGGGGGGCGTTGGCGCGCGCGCACCGCGCGGGGATTGGGGACGACGCCGTCGTCCTCGACCCAGGGTTGGGGTTCTCCAAACGTACCGAACACAGCATCGCGGTGCTGGCGCAGCTCGACAGATTGATGGATCTGGGGTACCCCGTCCTGATCGGGCCTTCCCGGAAGCGCTTCATCGGCGAGGTCGCCGGGGGGCTGCCCCCCGAAGAGCGGCTGGAGGGGACGATCGCGGCCTGCGTGACGGCTTATCTGAGTGGTGCGTCGATCTTCCGGGTTCATGATGTACAGGCCGTCCGCCGAGCCCTGGCGGTGGCCGAAGCGGTGGCGAGCGCATAGTGAACGGAGCGATCAGTCAATTGGAACGCTTCACCTTCCTACTCCCGGGCCTGACCGATCTGGTCCAGATCGTGATCGTGGCGGTCGGGATCTACTATGTGCTGCGTCTCCTGGCGCGGACCCGCGCGATCCAGATGCTCTTCGGCCTGGTCCTGCTCCTGGCGATCTATTTCCTGGCGCGTCTCCTCGATCTCAACCTCATCAGCTATCTGATGGGGAAGCTCTTCGAATACGGCGCCATAGCGGCGTTGATAGTCTTCCAGCCCGAGCTGCGGAGCGCATTGGCGCGGCTGGGGCAGAGCCGGATGCTGCGGCTCTTCCACCAGATGGAGCAGGGCGAGGTGGTGGAGGAGCTGGTGGACGCGGTCGAGCGTCTCGCGCGGGCGAAGATCGGCGCGATCATAGCGCTCGAGCGCGAGGTCGGTTTGGACGAATACGCGGCGGAGCAGGGGACGCGCATCAACGCCCGGGTCTCGGCGGAGCTGCTGCTCAGCATCTTCTCGCCCTACGGCCCGCTGCACGACGGCGCGACGCTGATCAGCGGAGACACCATCCTGGCGGCCGGGGTGATCCTGCCTCTGACGCAGTTCCCGGTCTCGGACAAGAGTCTCGGGACGCGGCATCGCGCGGCGCTAGGTCTCTCGGAGGAGACCGACGCGCTGGTGGTGGTGGTGAGCGAGGAGACGCAGCAGATCTCGCTGGCGCACCGCGGGCGCCTGGAGCGCGGGGTAGACTCGGCGCGACTGAGGGAAGTCCTCGCCGGGACGGCGAAGGTCACAGAGACGCGTGCCGAAGGAGTCACTCGTTGACAGACGCAAATCTCGACGATACATTCAGCAGATAAACGCATCTTCCATCTCTCCATGGGTTGACCAGGACCCCCAAGCCTCTAGGAGCTACTCTTGGACGGGAATAAGTACAGCCTGCTCAAGCTATTCGCGGATGGCGGAGTCTTCATGTATCCGCTGGTGCTCTGCTCGCTGCTGGCGCTGGGCGTGATCATCGCCAAGGCCTTCACGCTCCTGGCGGCGCACCGGAAGTCACGGATGCTCCTCAAGATGGTGGGCGAACTCGGGACTGAGGGGAAGCTGGACGAAGCGATCAAGGTCGCGCAGGAGACACCGGGGCCGGTGGCCGCCATCCTCTATTCCGGGCTGCGGCGGGCGCGGGAACAAACATCGGCCACGAAAGATATCGAAAAAGCGATCAAGACGACGGGTGTGATCGAGCTCGGGTTCTTGGAGCGCGGGTTGGTCTTGCTGGCCACGGTCTCGAGCGTGGCTCCGCTGCTCGGGTTCCTGGGGACCGTCGCCGGGATGATCTCGGCGTTCGGCGCGATCGCGGAGGCGGGCCAGGTCGAGGCGACGCTGGTCGCAGGGGGGATCAAGGTCGCGCTGATCACGACGGCGGCCGGGTTGGTGATCGCGATTCCGGTCAACGTGGCGTACAACTTCTTCGTGACGCGGATCGACAAGTTGATCGCGGACATGGAGGAGGGTGCGTCGGCTGTGCTGGAGTTGGTTTGGCAGCGTGAACAGGCGCGTGCGGGCGTAGCCTCCACCGGGAACTGAGGTATCGATCATGGCGTTGATGAAGAAGAAGTCGCGAGTCTCCGGGGCGATCCCGACCTCCTCGATGGCCGACATCGCCTTCCTGCTCCTGGTGTTCTTCCTGGTCACCACGGTATTCGAGGAGGCGAAGGGGCTGCCGATCGTGCTCCCGGAGAAGTCGGATGGCGAGGTCGCCGTGGCGCAGAAGAACGTGCTGCACCTCGTGATCCGGCCGGACGGGATCGTGGAGGTGAAGCGAGGCGAGAGCCCTTCGGTCCAGCAGGTCCGCCCCAATGAGATCGGCGCGATCTGGCGCATCGAGGTGCAGAAGAACGACAAGTTGATCGCCGCGGTGAAGACCCATCCGTTGGCACCGTACAAGCACATGATCGCGGTACTCGATCAGCTGCAGGGTGCTGGTGCCGAACGTATCTCGCTGCAACTGTTGGAGGAGTGACCATGATCGGAGGCGGCACTGGCGGTTTCAAGAGGAAGAGCAAGGTCGCGAGCGACATCCCGGATTCGTCGCTGGCGGACATGGCTTTCCTGCTGCTGATCTTCTTCATGGTCAGCACCACCTTCCCGAAGGAGCGGCCGATCAAGCTGGACTTCCCGGAGGCGGAGGCGACGAAGAAGCTGGACACGAAGCGGAAGGACATCCTGCACATCTATCTGGAGAAGGATGGCCGGATCTTCATCAACGACAAGCTGACGCCGGTCGAACAGGTGGCTGCTGTCGTCCAGCCGATCTATTACGAGACGCAGCAGCGTCTGGTGACGATTCTGAAGGGCGATCGTGAGGTCCCGTACCAGTACGTGAACGCGATCCAGGAAGAGCTGTCTCGGGCGGGTGCGGTGAGGGTCACCTTCTACACGAACCTGGCGCAACGAGTCAGACGGGAGAGGAGGTAGCGATGAGCACGACTACGATGACCCTTCCGGGAGCCGGGATCGTCAGCGAGACGGCGAACGATCGTTTCAAGCGGGGGTTCAGCTCGTGGTTCTGGGGGAGCACGTTCGTTGCGACGCTGTTCCACTTCGCGGCCTTCGCGTACTGGCCGGAGTTCAAGGCGAAGGGCGACTACGGCGTCAAGACCGTCGATTTCGTAGTGATGGATGCGCCGCCGCCGGAGGTGAAGATCCCGTCGGCGCCGCCGGCGATCCAGCGGCCGGCGACGCCGGTGATCACGACGGCGGATATTCCGCAAGAGATCACGATCGCGCCGACGACCTTCGAGGCCAATCCGGTCGACCAGGTGGCGCCACCGGCGCCGGTCGCGGCCTCTGGTGGTGATGTGACCAGTGATTTCGTGGCGTTCACGCCGTCGATGATCCGCCCGGAGATCAAGAACCGGGACGAGGTGCAGCGGGCGCTGGAGCGGTACTATCCGCCGCACCTGCGGGATGCGGGGATCGGCGGTACGGTGCACGTGAACTTCTGGATCGACGAGACCGGGCGCGTGGTCAAGTACGAGATCACGCAGTCGAGCGGTTACGAGGCGTTCGACCAGGCGGCCGGCCGGGTCGCGGATCTGATGAGGTTCTCGCCGGCGATGAACCGCAACCAGCCGGTCCGCGTGGTGGTCACCTTCCCGATCACCTTCCGGGTGAACTGATCCGGCGCGGCGACCGGTACAGAGAGTGGTGAAGCGAGGGGGGACCGGCGGGAGCCGGTCCCCTCTTTTCATGTGGCGCGGGGGATCGGTTGCCGATTTCCCGTGTGGCGGGTACAATTCGGGGCTATGATGGGAGTGACTGAGATTCAGGTGCGGTTGTCGGAGATCCGGGAGCGTATCGAGCGGGCGCGGGAGCGCGCGGGCTCGGCGCGTGAAGTCGGGATCGTGGCGGTGACGAAGACGCAGCCGGTGCCGGTGTTGGAGGCGGCGTTGGCGGCGGGGTTGAAGGATCTGGGCGAGAACCGGGTGCAGGAGCTGGAGACGAAGGTCGAGGCGCTGGGCCGGGACCGGTGTTCGTGGCACCTGATCGGGCATCTGCAGCGGAACAAGGTGCGGCAGGCGGTCCCGCTCTTCGATCTGATCCATTCGATAGACTCTCTGCGGCTGGCGGAGGCGCTGTCGGCGGAGGCGGTGCGGACGGGGGGCGTGGTGGAGGGGTTGGTCCAGGTCAACACATCCGGTGAGGAGAGCAAGTACGGGCTGGCGCCGGAGGAGGTGGTGGATGTGGTGGGGGAGATGGCGGAGCTGCCGGGGTTGCGTCTCGTCGGTGTGATGACGATGGCGCCGTTCACCTCGGACGAGTCGGTGCTGCGTCGTACCTTCGCGGGCGCGCGGGAGCTGTTCGAGCGGTGCGGCCGGGAGGTGAGCGGGTTCGAGGCGCGACATCTCTCGATGGGGATGTCGAACGATTACGAGGTGGCGGTCGAGGAGGGGAGCACGCTGGTTCGTCTGGGGACGGTACTATTCGGGGAGCGCAATCAATGATCGATCTGACGCCGATCGAGATCCGGAAGAAGAAGGGGGATTTTCCCCGTTCGCTCCGGGGATACGATGCCGAGGAGGTGGATCTCTTCCTGGACCTCGCCGCCGACCGGTTGGAGGAGGTGGTGACGCGTGTCCGGGAGCTGGAGGCGCGAGTGCACCAGCTGGAGGAGGAGCTGGCGGAGTACCGCACCCGGGAGCGTGCGTTGACGGAGGCGCTGATCAGCGCGGAGTCGTTGCGGGCGGAGGTGCGTCGCCAGGCGGAGGAGGAAGCGGCGTTGATCCGCCGGTCGGCGGAGGTGGCGGCCGAGGAGCTGCGAGGCGAGGCGCTGCAGGCGGTGGCGCGGGAGGAGGAGTTGGTGCGTCGACTGCGGGCGCGCCGGGCGCATGCGCTCCGTTCCTGGCGGGCGTTCCTGGAGCGGGAGCTGGCCGAGCTCGCGGTCTATGTGGAAGCGATGGACGGGGGTGCGTCCGAGGGGTCGGACGGCGTAGGTAAGGACCAGGTCGTAGAGCGCTGATCCTCGGGGTGGAGGATCGGCGCTTCGTACATCCATTGCACGAATACCATATGAGATTTCCGGAATATCCCGGCAGTACGACGGCGCTGGAGCAGGAGGTGCTGCGGCTCTGGCAGGAGGAGGATCTCTTCCGGCGGACGCTGGAGGCGACGGCCGGTGGGGAGGAGTTCGTCTTTTACGAGGGGCCGCCGACGGCGAACGGCAAGCCCGGGATCCACCATGTGATCAGCAGGACGATCAAGGATCTGGTCTGCCGCTACCAGACGATGCGGGGGCGGCACGTAACGCGGATTGCGGGGTGGGACACGCATGGTCTCCCGGTCGAGATCGAAGCGGAGAAGCGACTCGGGATCAGCGGGAAGCGCGAGATCGAGGCGATCGGCGTCGCGCGGTTCAACGAGGTCTGCCGGGAGAGCGTCTTCACGTACAAGGAGGACTGGGAGCGTTTCTCGGAGCGGATCGGGTACTGGCTGGACTATTCGCGTCCGTACGTGACGTACGCGCCGGAGTACGTCGAGAGTATCTGGTGGATCCTGAAGCAGCTCTCGGAGCGGGGGCTGCTCTATCGTGGGCACAAGGCGGTGCCGTACTGTCCTCGCTGCGGCACCGCGCTCAGCTCGCACGAGGTGGCGCAGGGATACGAGGAGGTCCTCGACCCGTCGCTCTACTTCATAGCGCCGTGGGTGACGGAGACGGGCGAGCCCGATCCCGAGGGGCGTTCGTTCCTGGTCTGGACGACGACGCCGTGGACGCTCCCGTCGAACGTGGCGCTCGCGGTGCACCCCGACCTCGTCTACGTGGAGGTGGTGCACGAGGGGCGTCGGCTGGTGCTGGCGGAGTCGCGGGTGGCGGCGCTCTTCGGGGAGGGGGCGGAGGTGGTGCGGCGCTACCCGGCGTCGGAGCTGATCGGGCAGAGGTATCGGCGTCCCTTCGACCTGGTGGGTGGGCGCGGCGGTGAGCTGGCGGAGCTGGAGGCGAACGCCTGGCGGGTGGTCGCCGAGGAGTTCGTGAGCGCCGAGGACGGTACCGGGCTGGTCCATCTGGCGCCGGCGTTCGGCGCGGACGACTACGCGGCCGGGCAGCGTCACGGCCTTCCTATGTACACCCCGCTCGATGATGCCGGTAAGTTCGCGGAGGGGATCGAGCTGGTCGGCGGGCTCTTCGCGAAGGCGGCGGACCCGGTGCTGGTCGCGGACCTGGAGGCGCGGGGGTTGGTCTTCCGCCACACGCTGGAGTCGCACTCGTACCCGCACTGCTGGCGGTGCTCGAGCCCGCTGCTCTACATGGCGCGGGCGTCGTGGTACGCGCGGACAACGGCGCTGAAGGATACGATGCTCGCGAACAACCGCCAGGTCGCCTGGCACCCACCGGAGGTCGGGGCGGGGCGGTTCGGCGAGTGGCTGGAAGGGAACGTCGACTGGGCGCTCTCGCGTGACCGGTATTGGGGCACGCCGATCCCGATCTGGGTCTGTGATCGGGAGCCGAGCCATACCGAGGTGATCGGGTCGTTCGCGGAGCTGGCCGAACGGGTCGGCGGGCTGCCGGAAGGGTTCGACCCGCACAAGCCGTGGATCGACGAGTATCGTTGGCCGTGCCGGAGCTGCGGCGGGACGATGCAGCGCACGCCGGAGGTGATCGACGTCTGGTTCGATTCCGGGGCGATGCCGTACGCCCAGTGGCACTACCCGTTCGAGAACGAGGAGATCTGGCGGAAGCACTTCCCGGCGGACTTCATCTGCGAGGGGGTGGACCAGACCCGCGGTTGGTTCTACTCGCTGATGGCGATCTCGAGCATGCTCGGGTACGGCCCCGCATATCGGCACGTGGTGGTCAACGACCTGATCCTCGACAAGCACGGCCAGAAGATGTCGAAGTCGAGGGGGAACGTGGTCAACCCGTGGGAGGCGATCGAGAGCTTCGGCGCGGATGCGATCCGTTGGTACCTGGTGACGGTGAGCCAGCCGTGGGTACCGAAGCGTTTCGATCCCGACGCGCTGGCGGACGCCGCGCGCCGGACCTTCGATACGCTGGCCAACACGTACCGGTTCTTCGCGCTCTACGCGAACCTGGAGGGGTGGACGCCGGAGTCGGAGGGCGACGTCGCCTACTCGGTCCTCGATCGCTGGATCCTCTCGCGGCTCGACGCGCTGGTCGCGGAGGTGGGCGCGGGGATGGAGGCGTACGAGTTGACGCGGGCGGCACGGCTGATCGCCGACTTCGTGGTCGACGACCTCTCCAATTGGTACGTACGGCGGAGCCGCGACCGGTTCTGGGGGAGCGGAGACACCGCCGACGCGCGTGCTGCGTTCACGACGCTGCACGGGACGTTGGTGACGTTGGCGCGGCTGCTGGCGCCGATAGTGCCGTTCCTCTCCGATTGGCTGCACCGCGCGCTGGAAGGTGGTGCGAGCGTGCACCTGGCACGGTATCCGGAGGTCGTGCCGGGGCGGCGCGATGAGAAGCTGGAGGCGGGGATGGAGGCGGTCCGGACGCTGTCGCGGCTCGGGCGCGCGGCGCGGGAGCGGGTGAAGATCCGGGTGCGCCAGCCGCTGGGGGCGCTCTACAGCGTGATCCCCGCGGGGATCGAGCTGGACGAGGAGTTGCTGGAGCTGGTCCGGGACGAGCTGAACGTGAAGGAGGTTCGGTTCCTGCAGGCGGCCGAGGAGTTGGTCGAGTTGCGGGCGCGTCCGAACTTCCGGGTGCTCGGCCCGCGGTTCGGCCCCCGGACGGCGGCCGCGGCCGATGCGATCCGCGCGCTGACGACGGAGGAGCTGCAGCGCTTCCGCCGGGGCGAGCCGCTGGTGATCGTGCTCGAGGGTGAGGGGTACGAGATCGGAGCCGAGGAGTTCGAGCTGCGCGAAGAGTCGCGGGGGAACCTGGTCGTGGAGGCGGACGGCGGGTACGTCGTCGCCCTCGACCCCACGGTGACCGAGGAGCTGCGGCTGGAGGGGCTGGCGCGCGAGCTGGTCAACCGGGTGCAGCGGCTGCGGCGTGAGGAGGGGTTCGAGGTGAGCGACCGGATCCGGCTCGGGATCTTCGGGGACGACGAGATCGTCCGGGCGGCCGAATCGTTCCGGTCGTTCATCGCCGGCGAGACGCTGGCGCTCGAATACGAGACGGGGCCGGATCCGGACGCGGCGGGGTACGCGGCGGTCCGTGAGGTGGATGTGGACGGCGCGACGGTCCGGATTGGATTGAGTGTGCTGACGCGGACGGGGGGTGGTGAGCAGTGATCACGAGAGAGACGAGTTGATGGATAAGACTAACGAGACGGCGGTATCGGTCGCGAGCAGTGGGGAACGGAGCTGGGGGGGCGGGAAGGCCACGCTCTTCACGTTCACGATCTTGACGGTCGTCCTGATCGATTTCGTGACGAAGTGGCTGGTCCAGCAACGGTTCCACCTGCACGAGCGGGTGCCGGTGATCGGCGACTACCTGCGGTTGACGTTCATCTACAACCCGGGCGCCGCGTTCGGTATCCATCTCGGCGATTACTCGCGGCAGATCTTCCTGGTGCTCTCGATCATCGCGCTGATCGCGTTGACGGTGATGTACTGGTCGACGCCGTTGCGGGACCGGGTGCGGTTGGTGGCGATCTCGTTGATCTGCGCGGGGGCGATCGGGAATCTGGTGGACCGCATCCGTTCGCACCGCGGGGTCGTCGACTTCCTGGACATCGGGATCGGCGACCTGCGGTGGCCGGTGTTCAACGTAGCCGATATCGCGGTGACGACGGGCGCGATCTTCCTGGCGCTCTCGCTCTGGCGCGAGGAGCGGCGGGATGACGGGCTCGAAGGCTAGCGTTCCGACCCGGCTGAGGTTGGTGGTGGGAGAGCTTCCGGGGCCGGTCCGGCTGGATGTCTATCTGGCGGACCGGGTCCCGGAGCTCTCGCGTTCGCGGGCGGCGTCGCTCCTGGAAGAGGGGCGGGTCGTGTTGAACGGGCGGGTCCCGCGCAAGAGCGAGAGGCCGGCGGTAGGGGATGTGATCGAGGTCGAGCTCCCGGCGCCCGAGCCGATCGGGCTGGAGGCGGAGCCGATCCCGCTGGAGATCGTCTACCAGGACCGGGACCTGGCGGTGGTGGACAAGCCGGCCGGGTTGGTGGTGCACCCCGCGCCTGGCCATTACACCGGGACCCTGGTGCACGCGCTGCTGCACCACCTCACGGACCTCTCGGGGATCGGCGGCGAGCTCCGACCGGGGATCGTGCACCGGCTCGACCGGGACACGAGTGGGTTGCTCCTGGTGGCGAAGAACGATGAGGCGCATCGTCGTCTGTCGGTGGCGTTGAAGCGCCGCGAGATCGATCGGCGGTATCTGGTGGCGTGCTGGGGGCACCTCAAGGGGGATGAGGAGGTCGTATCGGCGCCGATCGGCCGGTCCCCGACGGACCGGAAGAAGATGGCGGTGGTGGCGGACGGCCGGCCGGCGCGGACGCATTTCAAGAGGTTGGAGCGCTGGGTTGGCGCCGACCTGCTCAGCGCGAAGCTCGAGACCGGGCGGACGCACCAGATCCGGGTGCATCTCATGTCGATCGGGCACCCCGTGGTGGGCGACGAGGTCTACGGCGGGGGCGCCAGCCGCGGGATGAGCGGGGTGGTGCGGGGGTGGGCGCGGGAGTTCGAGCGGCGAGTCCCGCGGCAGTTCCTGCACGCCGCGGAGCTGGGGTTCCGCCACCCCCGCAGCGGTGAATGGATGCAGTTCGAGAGTCCGCTCCCTCCGGATCTGAGCGCCGCCGCGGAGTGGGCGCGAAGTACCAGCGCCGCTAGTTGACGGGCCTATCGGACCGCGATATCTTGCCGGCAACACCCCAGGCGTTCCCATCCAAGAAATTCGTCGAACAGTGGCGTCGAATCCTGCCCCTATCCAATCCGACGGCCCTCCGCAGCGCACGTCGCCGGAGTGGCTGATCGTCGTTTGTAGCGGTGAGCGGTATGCCGTCCCCCTGCTCCAGGTACAGGAGATCCTGGTCCCGCAGCCGTTCACGCGGCTCCCCGGTTGTGGTCCGGAGGTCTGTGGGCTGATCGGGTTGCGGGGGCGGATCGTGACGGTTTTCGACATCGGTGCGATCATGGGGCGGCGACCCGCGCGGCAGGTGGCAAGTCATCGGCTGCTCCTGCTCGAGGTGGGGGGGGGATCGGTGGCCGGCGCGGTGGACGAGGTCGTCGCCGTGGAGCCGACGGCGACCGCACGTATTCTGGACCTGGCCGAAGTGGTGGGCCGGCTGGTGGCTTGACCGAGGGACTACCTGTCGAAGAACGGAGTTGGCACAACATGGCGAGAACGGTCTTGATCTGTGACGATGCGATCTTCATGCGCGCGATGATCGGCGATATCCTGCGGCAGGCGGGTTTCGAGGTCGTCGGCGAGGCGGAGACGGGGTTGCAGGCGGTGGAGAAGTATCGTGAGTTGCGGCCGGACCTGGTGACGATGGACATCGTGATGCCCGACATGGGCGGGATCGATGCGGTGCGCGCGATCATCTCGGAGTTCCCGGACGCGCAGATCCTGATGTGCAGTGCGATGGGGCAGCAGGCGCTGGTCGTGGAGGCGATCCAGGCGGGCGCGCGTGATTTCGTGGTGAAGCCGTTCCAACCGTCCCGGGTGCTGGAGGCGGTGCGCCGGGTCCTCGGCTAGGCGCGGCCCGCGTCCGGGTGCGGGGTGATGGATCTCGAGGGATATCTAGACCTCTACCTCCTGGAGTCCCAGGAGAACCTGCGGCGTCTGAGCCAGGCGCTGCTGGAGCTGGAGCGTACGGGGGGCGGCTCCGGTACGCTGGACGAGGCCTTCCGCGCGGCGCACACGATCAAGGGCGCCGCGGCGATGATGGGGTTTGGCGAGGTCTCCGAGCTCGCGCATACCTTGGAGGATCGCCTGGACGAGCTGCGCCGGTCGGGCCGGGAGGTGACCGGCGCGGTGATCGACGAGCTCTTCTCGCTGGTCGACAGGCTCGAGGCGAGCAACGAGGAGGTGGCGACTACCCGGAAGCAGAAGGACCAGAACGCGCTGCTCTTGCGGGTCGAGTTCGCCGAGGACTGCCTGTTGAAGGCTGCCCGCGCGGCGGTGGTCGTCCAGAACGTGCGCAAACTGGCGCAAGTACTCGGTACGATCCCGGCCTCGCCGACCGAGGAGTTCGATGGGAGCTTCCAGATCTATGTAGCCCTACCGGCCGACCGGGGGGAGCTGGAGGAGGCGGTACGGGCGGCCGGCGAGGTGGCGGCGGTCGGCTTCGAGGAGGTGCTCGGGGTCGACCTGGCGGCGGTGCTCGAGGAGACGAGCTCGGCGCGGCGGGAGGAGAAGGCGGCGGCGCCTGCCGTGCCGGAGCAGGGTGCGGCGCGGGTCGAAGCGGGCGCGGGGCGTCGTCTGATCCGGATCGCGGCGGAGCATCTGGACGAGTTGGCGGATGGGATCGCCGACCTGGGGATCCTCTGTGGCCGGCTCGAGCGTCTCGATGTGGTCCGCGAAGGGGGGGGGCTGGGCGATCTGGTGCACGCGATCCGGCGCAGGGTGGCGGACCTGGAGCATACCGCGCAGGCGGCGCGTCTGGTGCCGGTGGGCGAGGTCTTCCATCGCTTTCCGCGTCTGGTGCGCGACACCGCGAGCGCGTTGGGGAAGCAGGTCGATTTCCGGCTGGAGGGTGAGGGGATCGAGGGGGACCGGCGGGTGCTCGAGGAGGTGGTCGAGCCGCTGGTGCACATGCTGAGGAACGCGGTCGACCACGGTATCGAGAGCGCGGCGGAGCGGGAGGTGGCGGGGAAGCCGGCGCGGGGGCGGCTGGTCCTGCGGGCGGTACGCGGCCGTTCGGGGTTGCGGATCGAGCTGGAGGACGATGGCCGTGGCGTGGCGCGCGAGCGGGTGGTGGCGCGGGCGCGGGAGTTGGGTTTGGTCGTCGGGGCGGAGACGGTGAGCGACGACGAGCTGCTGCGTCTCCTGAGCCACCCGGGGCTGAGTACGGCGGGGTCGGTGACCGGGGTGTCGGGGCGGGGCGTGGGGTTGGATGCGGTGGTGAACCGGATCCGCGCGCTCGGCGGTGCGATCTCGATGAGGACCGTATCGGGGCAGGGTACGACCTTCACGCTGCAGCTCCCCGCCAGCCTGACGTTGACGCAGTCGCTGCGGGTCAGGGTGGGGGGCGAGGATTACGCTATCCCGCTGACGCACGTCAGGGAGGTCGCGGAGCTGCCGAGGGAGGTGGCGATCGGGGGGGAGCGGTTCGAGTTGCGGGGCGAGGAGCTGCCGCTGTACTGGTTGGGGTCGATCCTGGAGGTGGAGGCGCCCGGTGGCGGGGCGGCGGTCGTGGTGGTGGAGGTGGGGGAGCGTGGGTTCGGTCTAGTCGTGGACGAGCTGGTGGGAAGAGAGCAGATCGTGGTCAAGGGGTTCACTGCCGCGGTCGGGGCCCTCCCGATCTTCAGTGGTGCAACCCTCTTGTCGGATGGACGTCCGGCGCTGGTCCTCGATCCGGTCAGTGTCCTTAGATGAGGAGTGCAGATGATTCGAGATGTTCGTGACCTGGGGGTGCTGCAGCTCGATGCGCTGAGGGAGGTGGCCAACATCGGAGCGGGTCATGCGGCCACGGCGCTCTCGCAGCTGACGAACCGGCGTATCTGGGTCGATGTTCCGGAGATCCGGATCGCGCCGCTGGAGCAGGTGCCGGAGCTGCTCGGCCGTGCCGACGAGGTGGTGGCGACGGTGGTGATGCTGGTGCTGGGCGACCTGGCCGGGCGGACGATCCAGATCTTTCCGGCGGCGACCGCGACTCGCCTGATCTCGATACTCCTCGGCCGTGAGGTGACGGGGTTCCCGGATGAGCTGGGCGAGATGGAGCTCTCGGCGCTGAAGGAGGCGGGGAACATCCTGGCGTCGGCGTATCTGACGGCGCTCTCGGACTTCCTGGGGCTGATCCTGTTGACCTCGATCCCCTCGCTGGCGCTGGACGACGCCTCGTCGACCCTGACGGGTGGGTTGCTCGATCAGGCGGAGAGCATGGAATATGTCTTCTGCATCGACACGCGCTTCCGCATGAACGAGCAGGACCCGCCGGTCTCGGGGCACTTCCTGCTCGTCCCGGAAGCCGATTCGTTGCCGTTGATCCTGCGAGCGATCCGCCTCGCGTGATCGATAGTGCGATGCGACCTGCCGTGGTGGTAGCCGAAGGTGGAGGTGGCCAGGAGCCCGGGATGCCGACTTGGCTGCCGGCGGAGTCTGCGGTGCTGGCCACGGGGGGCACCGGGGGGGGGGTGCCGCGTTCGGCGCGTGATCATGAGATCCTGCGTTCGCTGGCGCGCCGGATCAACCCGCGGGACGCGGGTGCGCACAACAATCTCGGTGTAGTCTTCTACCAGAAGGGGCTGATCGAGGAGGCGATCGCCGCCTTCGAGCGTGCGTTGGAGCTCGACCCCACGATGCAGGTCGCCGAGCGGAACCTGCAGATCGCCTACTTCCATACTGGATATTTCGATCGGCTAGTTACGGAGCTGCGCGACCGTCTCGCGCGTAACGCGGGGGACCGCGGGGCGCGCGATCGGCTGGCGCGGGCGTATCTCCACACCGGCGACATCGGCGCCGCGGCGACCGAGTGGCGCTGGCTCTACGACCATGGCGCCGTAGATCTCGAACTCTATCTGAAGCTCGCTGCCTGCGAGTACCGACGTGGCCGGCCGGAGGCGGCGCTCGGCTACCTGGAGCAGGCGCAAGCCGAGGCGCCGGACGATCCGTGGGTGCAGCTGCGCCGGGGCGAGATCTTCTACCGGCAGGGGCGCAACGACGAGGCGAAGAGTGCGTTGGAGCGCGCGGTCGAGCTCGATCCCGAGCTGGCCGAGGCGTACCATCTCCTGGCATTCGTCTACGGCGACCTGGGCGATTCCGAGTCGGCGGCGCGAGCGGCCGGCCGGGCGGCGGAGCTGAACCCTAGCCTCGAGAAGGCGGAAGAGAACCTCTCGCTGGATCGTTACAGCGCCGCGCGCTACGACGAGTTGATCGGCGCGCGTGGTGCGCAGCCGGTCCCGGCGGAGGGGATGCTGGCGCACTACAACCTCGGGCTGACCTTCCGGCAGAAGGGGTTGTACGACGAGGCGTGGCGTGAGTTCACGCTGGCATTGGAGCGAGGGGAGGACCGGCTCCTGGTCGGCCAGGCCCGGGCGGAGCTGCAGCTCTTGCGGGGGAAGGCGGCGGAGGCGGAGTCGATCCTGGCGGAGCTGGTCGAGCTCGAACCGGAGAGCCCCAAGCTCTGGAACGAGCGCGGGGTGGCGGCACATCTGCGCGGTGAGTTGCGCGCGGCGGCGGATCATTACGCTCGCTCTCTGTCGTACGATCCCACGTACGTGCTCGCGCGCAACAACCTGGGGGTGTTGCAATACCACCTCGGCGACGCGGCGGCCGAGTCGACGCTGCGACTCGCGCTCTCCGGCGGCCGTGGGCTGGTAGAGATCTGGCGCAACCTCGGGTTGTTGCTGGCGCGGCAGGGGCGGCGGGCGGAGGCGGTGACGGCGTATCGTCGTGCGCTGGAGATCGATCCAGGTTCCGCCGCGGCTTGGACGGGGATCGGCGCGGTCCTGCTCGAAGGGGGTCGGCTGAACGAGGCGCGGGCGGCGTTCGTGCGCGCGGTCGACCTCGACCCGAAGCTGGCGGAGGCGCGGTATCAGCTGGCGTTCGCGCTCTCGGCGGCCGGGGACTACCGCGGCGCGCTGCGGGAGACGCGGCGGGCGCTCGAGCTGGATCCCTACGTGCCGACGCCGCGGTTCCGGTTGCTGATCGATCTGCAGTTCGAGGAGGCGACGCTGCTCGCCCCGGAGCTCGACGTGGCGGAAGGGGTCCGGTCCGGCGAGGAGGTAGATGGGTTCGACTTCCGGTCGGAGGAGCTGGACGTGCTCTTCGCCGAGCTGGCGGGGGGCGTGGTGGGCGGTGGGGAGCCGATACCGATACGGTCTGGCGCCGCGGATCTGGCGCGGATCCGGGAGGAGCTCGCGCGCGGCCAGCTGGAGTTGGCGGCGTCGCTAGCGCAGGAGGCGTTGCAGGCGGGAGGGGACCGGGCGGAGCTGCTCGTCGTGTTGGGCGAGACCTTCCTGCGGCGGCAGCTGGCGGGTGAGGCGCTGGAGCGGTTCCGGGGGGCGCTGGCGGAGTTGGACGAAGCGGGCGAGGCGGAGTCGGTGCCGCTCCGGCGCGAGGCGATGCAGGGTGCGACGCGCGCGCTCTTGCTGCTCGGGAGGGTGGCGGAGGCGCGGGAACTGGCGGAGGCGTTGGCCGAGCTCGTTCCTGAGGATGCGTCGGTGCTCCATCTCCTGGGGCAGACGCTGTCGCGAGGGGGGGAGTACGACCGGGCGGCGGAGGTGCTGGAGCGGGCGCTCGAGTTGGCCGGGACGGACCACGAGATCGCGACCGATCTAGGGGTCGTGTACTTGGAGGCGGGTGAGCTGGCGCGCGGGGAGGCGGTGCTGCGCGAGGTGTTGGAGCGCGACCCGCTGGCGATCGCGGCACGTTCGGCGTTGGGCCGGGTCCTCGAGGGGCTGGGCCGGGAGGAGGAGGCGGCGACCGAGTACCGGCGGGTGCTGGAGATCTTGCCGAGCTACGGCGAGGTGGTGCTCGCGCTTGGTGAGTTGGAGTGCCGGCGGGGCAGGTACGACGCAGCCATCGAAATCCAGGTCGAGCTCCTCAGTCTCGATCCGTATCACCTGGATGTTCTCTGCCAGCTCGGGCGGGTGCTGCAGGCGGCGGGGCGGATGGATGACGCGGAGTTCGCGTTCCGCCGGGTGCTGCGTCTCGACCCGGACCACGAGGGAGCGCGGCGGGGGTTGGAGTCCGTCATGGCGGTGGCAGTGGAGTAGGTCGATGGCGATCGAGGGTTCGCTACGAGAGTTCGGGCTCCAGGACGTCTTGCAGCTGCTGGACCTGGCGCGCAAGACCGGGGTGCTCCACGTGCGGTCGGAGCGGCACAACGACGAGGCGGTGATCCACTTCGACCAGGGGCAGATCGTGGGGGCGACGCACCGTTGGTCGCTGCGTCGTCTTGGTCAGCAGCTGTTGCGGGCGGGGAAGCTGACGGAGCGTGAGTTGGAGCGTGCGCTCGAGGTACAGCGCTCCGCGCCCGGTCAGAAGTTAGGTTGGATCCTCCTGGAGATGGGTAGCGTCACGGAGGCGGAGCTCCGTCGTCAGCTGATCTTCCAGCTCGAGGAGTCGATCTATGACCTGATGGAGTGGGACGAGGGCCAGTTCCGGTTCGAGGAGCGGGAGCCCGAGGCGCGGTCGGGGGGGGCGGTCGAGGTCCGGGTCAGGGTCGATTCGTTGTTGATGGAGGGGGCGCGGCGGATCGACGAGTGGTCGCGCCTGGAGTCGAAGATCCCGGATGCGAGCCGGATCCCGGTCCTGGTCTCGCCCGAGGAGATGGGGAGCACGCCGCTGGACCTGCGGCCCGGGGAGTGGGAGGTCCTGGCGGAGATCGACGGGGTCCGCGACCTCCGCCAGCTGGCCGCCGACCTGGGGCGGAGCAGCTTCGATCTGGCCAAGATAGTCTATGGGCTGATCGGGCTCGGCGTAGTCTACCTGGCGGACCGGGCGGTCCCACTCTCGGAGCGGGACATCGAGGCCGCGCTGGCCGAGGCGCGAGCGCTGTACGAGGCTGGCGAGTACGAGGCCGTGGTCGAGCGGCTGCAGGAGCTGCAGCTCGCGGAGCCCGGGCGCGCCGACCTGATCGTCTTGGAGGGGCGTGCGCTGGTGGCGCAGGGTCGTTTCCGCGCGGCGACGGAGGCGTTCGCGCGCGCTGTCGAGCTGGATCCACTTTCGGCCGAGGCGCATCATCTTTTGGGGCTGTCGGCGGCGCGGATCGGCGAATTCGAGCGCGCGGCGCGCGCCTGGGACGCGCTGCTGCGGCTCTCGACCGACCCCGAGCGCCGCGCTCTGGCCCAGCGGGGGTTGGCGGCGGCGCGGTTGATGGATCAGCTCCTCAGTCATGGGTTCGATTGATTTGCGTCGTGGAATGTGCATCGCCCGGGGCGAGATGGTGGGCGGGGCGTATGATGACGGGCGGTGTGGTATCGTTGGGATGTAGGTCGTAGCGCTGTGACGAATTCGGGTCGTAGTCGGCCGAAATCGAGCTTCGGAATCTGGTGAGATGATGAGCAACCGGCAGTTCGCGGAGCTGCAGCAGTGGAGCCGGGAGGTGGCGCGCGATCCGGCGGCTCCCGCCTTCCTCCCCCTGGCGCGGTGGTACCGGCGCGAGGGGCGGTTGGAGGCGGCGATACAGCTGTGCGTGCGGGCCCTGGCCCGCAACCCCGCTCACCTGGAGGGGCATGCTTTGCTGGCGCAGCTCTATCTGGAATCCGGCGATCGGGAGCGGGCCGGCGATGAGTGGTCGATAGTGCTGCACCTGGACCCGGATCATTTCGAGGCGCAGCGCGGCCTCGGCTTTCTGTGGCTGGAGCGGGGCGAGTACGCCTCGGCGCGACGGCACCTGGAACGGGCGGAGTCGTTGCGTCCGGGGGACCCGGCGGTCCGCGGGGCGCTGGAGCTCCTCGCCGAGCGCGTCGGGGGTGCGCCCACCGAGCCGGTGGGGCGGGCGGCGCCGAAGGGGGAGGTACGGCCATCGGCGGGGGGGAGGGAGGTGGTCCCTGGTCGGATCTTCGAGCCGCTCCTCTCGGATCCTGCCTGCCGGGGTGTGCTCGTGCTGGATGCGGCGGGGGTGGTGCTGGCGGGTGGTTTGGGGAGCGACGGTCACGGCAGTGCTGAGCTCCTCGCGGTCCGGTTGGGCGGGGTCGTCGCGGAGGCCACGCGGGCGCTGGAGCTGCTCGGCGCCAGGCCGTACCGGGGGCTCAGGGTGGAGACGGAGGAAGCGATCATCCAGCTCCTCCCCTGTGGCGATGAGCTCTTCGTGCTGCTCGTAGTCGATCCAGCCGCGCCGATGGCGGCGTCGCGGCGGCTGGCGGAGACGGAGCTCGAGCTGGTGGGCGAGGTGCGGGAGGGAGGTGCGGCATGAAGGAGCTATTACGGCAGACGCTGGCGCAGCTGCACGAGGTGCCGGGGGTACGGGCTGCGTTCTTCGTCGACGCGGAGGCGGGGTTGCCGGTGGCGATCGACGCGGTGGGCGAGGTCGACGCGAGGCGGGTCGCGGCACTGGCGGCGGCGTTGCGCGGGCGGCTGGCCCGGGCGGCGGTGGGGGCCGGGTTCGGGGCGGTCTCGGTGGTGGAGGTGGAGGGGGGTGGGGGGCGGCTCCTGGTCGGGGGGGATGGCGAGCTGCTCGTCGTCGTGGTAGCCGATCCCGTCGCGGCGACGGAGGTGCTGCGACAGGAGATGAAAGGGATCATGGAGGTGCTCCGATGATTCGTGGGGACCTGAGGGTAGTGACCCGCGCGTTGGGTGAACCGATCCGCACCTTCGCCCGCGCTGCGCGGGTCCGGCTGGTCCTGCTCTTGGACCGCAGCGGCCAGGTCTTGGCGCAGCAGGGGTTCACGCGGGACTACGAGATCTCGGCGGTCGCGTCGCTGGCGGCGGCTGCGCACAGCTCGGCGCAGGCGCTGGCGAGCTTGACCGGGACGACGGGGTGGACGCACCTCCACCACGCCGGCCGGGAGCTCCAGCTCTTCCTGGCGCCGTTCCGGACGCCGGGGTCGGAGCTGATCCTGGTGGCGATCTTCGATCGTGATTCGACGCTGGGGTTGGTCCAGCACTATTTCGAGGAGTTTGCCGGGGTGGTGGCCTCGCTGCCGCAGCTGGCGACGGAGAAGGGGGAGGGGAGTGCGGAGACCTTCGAGGCGGATCTCGAAGCCGGGCTCCGTGCTATCGCTCCGCCGGATTGGTTGAGGTGAGTCGATGCCTCTGATCAACTATGCCAGCCGGGAGATCACCTGCAAGATAGTCTATTATGGGCCGGGCCGATCCGGTAAGACGACGAATCTGCTGCAGATCCATTCCCGTATCCCCGCGGGCCGGAAGGGAGAGCTCGTTTCGTTGGCGACGGAGACCGACCGGACCCTCTTCTTCGACTTCCTGCCGATCGACCTGGGCACGCTTTCCGGGTTCCGTACGCGGCTCCAACTTTACACGGTGCCCGGCCAGGTTTATTACGATGCTACACGCAAGCTCGTACTGCGTGGCGCCGACGGGGTGGTGTTCGTGGCCGATTCGCAGCGAGGCCAGTTCGAGGAGAACGTGGCGAGCATGTTGAATCTGCGGCAGAACCTGCAGGCGCATGGTGTCGACCCGGACGAGATCCCGCTGGCGCTGCAGTACAACAAGCGTGACCTGCCGGACGTCGTCCCGGTCGCGCTGCTGGAGCGGGTGCTGAACCCCCGGCACGTTCCGTCGTTCGAGGCGGCGGCGGCGGCGGGGACGGGTGTCTTCGAGACATTGCGTGGGATCAGCGAATCGGTATTGCGCAGCGTCTCCGCACGCTTGGGTGCGGAGGGGGCGGCGCAGGTGAGCAAACGGAGTGCGCCGTGAGCACGACCCAGCTCGATCCGAGGTTCACCTTCGACAACTTCGTGATCGGCGCCGGCAACCGTCTGGCCGCCGCGGCGGCGCGGCGCGTGGCGGAGTCGCCGGGCACGACATACAATCCCTTGTTCATCTACAGTGCATCGGGGCTCGGCAAGACGCACCTGGTGACGGCGATCGGGCATCACACCCGCCGGCTACAACCTGGCGCCCAGCTCGCGTACGCCACGCTCGAGGCGTTCATGGACGACGTCATGCGGGCGATCGAGGCCGGGGAACGCGAGTCGTTCCGGTCGCGGCTGGGCTCGATGGGGCTGCTCATCCTCGACGATGTGCAGTTCCTCGCCGGGCGGCACCGTACGCAGGAGGAGCTGCTCCGGGTCTGGGACATCGTCTCGGCGAACGGCGGGCAGGTCGTCCTGACGAGCGATCGGCCGCCGCAGGAGATCGATGGGCTCGACGAGCGGCTCCTCTCGCGCTTCTCCGGGGGGCTGATCGTCGACATCGGCGCTCCCGACTACGAGACCAGGGTCGCGATCGCGCGGCGGAAGGCGGAGGAGCGGGGGCAGAAGCTGCAGTCGGGGGTGGCCGAGACGCTGGCGCGGATCGCCTTCGGCAACGTGCGGGAGCTGCAGGGCGCGCTCAACCGGCTGCTGGCGGTCCAGGAGCTGGAAGGCCGGCCGGTCGAGGCGGACGAGGTAGCGCGGATCCTGGGGCGGGTGGCGAGCGCGGCGCAGCTCGACGAGTTCGGATCGTTCCTGGCCGAGGTGACCGGTACGCTCGAGGAGGTGGTCACGGAGCTGCCGGGCGAGGTCAAGATAGGCAGGGCGATCGAACGGTGGCGGGGCGAGGGGTACCGGACCCGGCGGTTGGAGTCGGCGCTCACCACGCCCGATGCGCTCGCCGCGGTCGACGACCTGATCGGCGAGTACGAGGCGGCGATCGGGCGGCTGCGGGAGATAGCGAGCGAGATCGCCGCCTTGGATCCGACCGCGCCGGAGCTGGAACGCCGGGAGGTGCTCAACGACCCCGACCGGGTGCAGGAGGCGGAGTCCCTCCTGGAGAGCGTGCGGACGCGGTGCCGGCCGCTCCCGCCGCCGCCGGCCGAGCACACCTTCGAGAGGTTGCAGCTGGCGGCGGATCGGTTCGAGTATCGGATCGCGTTGGCGGTCGCGGAGGAGCCGGGCTCGCAGTACAACCCGCTCTTCATCCACGGCCCGGCGGGCTCCGGGAAGACCGCGCTCCTGGCGGCGATCGGGAACCGGAGCCTCGAGCTCGGGAGGGCCTCGGAGGTGGCGTTCGTCGAGGGGGAGGCGTTCGCGGCGGAGCTGATCGAGGCGTTGGAGCACAACCGTGTCGAGAGCTGGCGCGCCCGTTACCGCCGGGCGGAGCTCTTCCTGCTCGACGACATCGACGTGCTCGGGGAGACGGAGCGAGCGCAGGAGGAACTCTTCCACCTCTTCGACGCGCTGCAGCGGGCGGGTGCGCAGCTGGTCTTCACCGCCTCGGCCGCGCCGGAGGCGTTGACGGGGTTCGCGGAGCGGCTGCGTACGCGGCTGGAGAGCGGGCTCGTCATCTCTCTGGAGGAGGAGACGTCGTCGGCCGCACCGTCCGCGGCGCCGGCGGCCGCCGCGGCAGCTACGTCAGGCGACGAGGTCGCGGCGGGCTCCGTCGTCGTACCCCCCGGTGTCGATCTGGCCGAGTCCGGGCGCTCGAGCCGGCCGGACCCGTGGTTCCAGGATCCGGAGAAGGTGATCCTGGTCTGGCCGTATCTGGACGATCTGATCGTCGAGGAGTGGGAGTAGAGCGATGGCGATCAAGGGGAGTCTGAAGGAGGCGAGCCTGGCGGATGTCTGCCAGCTCCTGGCGCTCGGCCAGAAGACCGGGTGCCTCTCGGTCACGGACCGGTCCCGTTTCGGCCGGATCTACTTCGACCGGGGCCGTATCACCCACGCCGCCATCGTCAACCGCCGCGACCGGCTGGGCGACCTCCTGGTGCGCGACGGGATCCTCAGCCCGATGCAGGTGCGGGAGGTGCTGGAGCAGCAGGACCGTGATCCCGAGCGCCGCTTCGGCGAGATCTTGTTGGAGCGGGGGTGGATCACCGAAGATCAGTTCGCGCAGTACCTACGGCTCCAGACGGAGGAGGCGGTCTACACCCTCTTCACCTGGTCGCAGGGGAGCTTCTTCTTCGAGGTCGACGAGGCGCCGCCGGAACAGGAGCTGAAGCTGTCGCTGAACCCGGAGAGCCTCCTGCTGGAGGGGGCGCGGCGGGTCGACGAGTGGAGCCTGATCGAGAAGAAGATCCCGAGCTTCGACCTCCTCTTCGAGGTAGAGCGCGAGCGGCTCGACCAGGCCGAGGTCGAGCTGACGCCGGAGCAGGAGCAGATCCTCCCGCTCCTGGACGGGACGCATACGGTACAGGAGCTGGTCGACCAGACGGGGCTGGGCGAGTTTGAGATCGGGAAGGCGCTCTACGGGTTGATCCAGGCGGGGTTCGCGCACCGGGTCGGCCAGCGGTTGGCGGAGGAACCCGACCGAGCGCGGCAGGCCAGGATCCCGGAGTATCGCAACCTCGGCTTCGCCTTCTACCGCACCGGGCTCCTGGAGGAGGCGACGCGCGAGCTCCGGCGGGTGCTCGACCTCGCCCCCGACGACCGGGTCGCCCGCTTCTACCTGGCGCTGATAGCGATCCGCGAGGGGAGGGATCGCGAGGCGCTGCGCGCGTTCAAAGGGTTGATCGACGACTACGGCCCGAGCTACGCGGCGTTCACCAACCTGGCGTACGTGCTGCGGCGGTTGGGCCGGCGCGACGACGCCCTGCTGGCGCTGGAACAGGCCGAGGCGATGCGGCGCGGTGGGGTGGCGGCGCTGCTGCGGGCATCGATCCAGCTCGAGGCCGGCCAGCTAGACGGCGTGGGTGAGGCACTCGACGATTACGTTGCCGGTCTGGCCGCCGATGCGGTGCCGGCGGCGAGCTATTTCCACCTCTCGGCGCTGATCGCCGCGTTGGGTGGCGATCTGGATCGCGCGGTGGAGCGGGTCCGCGAGGGGTTGGAGGCGCACCCGACGTCGGCGCCACTGCTGGTGCTGGCCGGGGTGATCGCCGAACGGCGGGGCGACTTCGCGGAGGCGGAACGGAACTACCGGCAGGCCGCCGAAGAGGATCCGGCGCTCCCCCAAACGCAGAAGAATCTGGGCGACCTCGCCTATCGCCGTGGCGCGTACGACGATGCGCTCGAGCACTACAGCCGTACGATCCAGCTCGCCCCCGAGCTCGGCGACGATGTCTACACCCGGCTCGGCAACCTGCATTATCGCCGGATGGAGCGGGAGCGGGCGCTGGAATACTGGCAGACGGCGTTGCGCATCAACCCGGACAACCGGGTGGTGCGCAACAACCTGGTGGTTAGCGGACATGCACCGGCGGGTTGACGATGCGCTCAGACTCGCCCTCGGAGACCTGAGCGCGGCGGACGAGAGGGAGCTGCAGGAGCTCAAGGCGCAGATAAACGCCGACGTCGGCTTCTGCTGTGGGGGCTACAAGGAGCGGTGCCTCCGGCGCCGGCTCGCGGTGCGGATGCGGGCGCTGGGGATCCACCGCTACGGGGATTACGGCGCCCGTTTACGGAGCGACCCGCAGGAGTACGAGCGGCTCCTCTCGGTGCTGACGATCAACGTCAGCAAGTTCTTCCGCAACTACGAGGTCTGGCAGATCGTCGCGGAGCAGGTGGTCCCGGCGCTCTTCGAGCTCGATGTGCCCAAGGTCCGGATCTGGAGCGCCGGGTCGGCGGGAGGGGAGGAGGCGTATACTATCGCGATCTTGCTGCGGGAACACGCCGAGCGGCACCGGCTCGAGCGGCGGCTCGGCAGGTTCGAGATCGTGGGGAGCGACATCGACCGGGAGATCCTGGAGCGGGCTAGGCGGGCGGAGTACACGGAGCTGGCGTTCGGCGAGATCCCGAGCGACCTGCGGGAGCGGTGGTTCACGGGTCCCAGGAAGAACCGGCTGCGGGATGAGATCCGGGGGATGGTCGAGTTCGGTGAGTTGGACCTGTTGAAGGACCCTCTGCCGAGCCGGCAGCACCTGGTCTTCTGTCGCAACGTGACGATCTATTTCGAGCGGGAGGCGCAGGAGGGGTTCATGAAACGGCTCCGTGGCACCCTGGCGCCTGGTGGTTATCTGGTGTTGGGGAAGGTGGAAACGCTGTTGGGTCCCCTGGCCGGGGAGTTTCGGGCGATCTCGCAACGGGAGCGTATCTATCAGTGTCTCTGACGGAATTGAGGACGTTCGTCCCTGCAGGGTCGATCGTCGTGACCTCTGGTACGGAAACGTTGATGACGGTGGGGCTGGGGTCGTGTGTGGCGGTGGTGCTGGATGATCCGGCAGCGCGGGTCGGCGGGGTGGCGCACGTGGTGCTCCCCGGCGGTACGCGCGGGGACCGGCCGGGGCAGCCGGGGCGTTATGCCACGAGCGCGATCCCGCTGCTGGTGGAGCGGGTGGTGGCCGCTGGGGGGCGGCGGGCGCGGCTGCGCGCGCGGCTGATCGGCGGTGCCACGATGTTCCCCGAGCTCCTGGCGCCGGGCGCGGTCTCGCTGGGCACCCGTAACCTCGCGGCGGTGCGCTCGCTCCTCGAGGAATACCGAATCCCGGTAGTCGGCGAGGACACCGGCGGGAACCATGGGCGGTCGGTGGCGTTCCGCCCCGCGGATGGCAGGGTAGTGGTCCGGTCGGTCCGGGGGGCAGAGGTCGAGGTCTGATGTCCGGTCGAGCCGGTGCGCGCCGGGTCGCGCGGGTGTTGGTGGTCGAAGACAACCTCCTCATGCGCGCGATGATAGTGAACTTCATCGGTACGCTCCCGGATTTCCGGGTCGTCGCCGAGGCGGGGACCGGTTACGAGGCGATCCGGCTGGTGCACGAGTTGGATCCGGACCTGGTCACGCTCGACCTGGAGATGCCGGATCTCGGCGGGCTCGACACGCTCGGGTATATCATGAGCGAGGTGCCGCGCCCCGTCGTCATCTTCTCGGCACAGGGCGGGGCCGGCGCGGAGCAGGCGATGCGCGCGCTGGAGTACGGCGCGGTCGATTTCGTCCCGAAGCCGAGCGGTTCGGATCCGAACCATCTATTTGGGTGGCGGGAGCGGCTGCAGCGCGCGCTAGAGGCGGCGGTCCAGGCACAGCTCTCCAATCTCCCGCTCCGGCTCCCCGAGCGGATGTCGAGGCGATCGGCGTCGGCGCGGCTGGCTGCTGCTCCCGATCGAGCGACGGTCGTGGTGGCGATCGCCGCGTCGACCGGTGGGCCGCGGGCGCTCGCGGATCTAGTGGCGCGCTTGCCGGCGACGCTCCCCGCCGCGGTCCTGATCGTCCAGCACATGCCCCCCGGGTTCACCCGCTCCTTCGCCGAGCGGCTGGATGGGCTGGGTCCGCTCGATGCGCACGAGGCGGTCGCGGACGAGCCGATCGTCCCGGGGCGGGTCTATGTGGCACCTGGCGGGTATCACATGGTGGTGCGGCGCGGCGAGGCAGGACCGGTGCTGGAGCTGACAGAGGAAGCGCCGCTCTGGGGGGTGCGCCCGGCGGCCGATCCCCTGTTCGCGTCGGTGGCGAGCCATTTCGGGCCGCGAAGCGTGGGGGTCGTGCTGACCGGGATGGGGCGCGACGGCGCCGAAGGGCTCCGCGCGATCAAGGCGGTCGGCGGCCAGACGGTGGTGCAGGACGCGGAGACCGCGGTGATCTTCGGGATGCCCCGGGCCGCCGCCCCTTACGCGGACGAGATCCTGCCGCTGGGTCGGATCGCCGATGCGATCGCCGCGCGCGCCGAGGCGATCGCACAGCGGGTCCACCATTGATACGGAAGTGATACCGAATACGGTTGTTTCGTGCCTGGAGCGTAGGTACGGGATTCGAGATTCGGCATTCGGGATTCAGGGTGGTGCTGTGCTGGAACGATGTCTGAATAGCCGAACTTGGTATAATCCTGACAGCACTCTTCTTCATCCTGTCATTGGCATTCGTCTTACCCGGGCGGGCGGAGCTCCAGGACGGAGTTCGTGTCCTACGGGTAGGCGACGACGCCTCGGCGAGCCCCCTCTTGATTCACTACTGGCCGGGCGGGGAGGGGGTGGCGCGGAAGTTGGCGGAAGAGGCCGCGCGGCTCCCGCCGCTCCCCGCGCTCCCGCGGGATGCACTCCGCCGCGGCGGCCCAGTCACCATCTACCTTGCCCCCGATCCAGATAAATTCGATGAGCTGGCCGGCGGACACCCCCCGGAGTGGAGCGCCGGCGTGGCGATCCCCGCCAAGCGGGTCATAGTGCTGCCAGGGTTCCTTTCCAAGCGGGCGGAGCCGTACCGGTTGGGGCGAATCCTCCAGCACGAACTGGCGCACGTGGCGCTGCACGACTACCTTGCACCGGCACAACTCCCTCGCTGGTTCGACGAGGGGTACGCGCAATGGGCGGCGGGGGAGTGGGGGTGGGAGGGGGCGTGGCAGCTCTGGCTGGCGTTCGTCACGGAACGCGCGCCCCCTCTCGATTCGATCTCACTCGACTGGCCGTATGCCGACTCCGATGCCCGGGTCGCCTACCTCCTCGCCGTCTCGGCGGTCGGGTACCTCGTCGAGCACGGTGGGGGAGAGGAGGGGCTGCGGATCTTCCTGGAGCGCTGGCGCGAGGGCGGCGCGCTGGAACCGGCGCTCCGGCAGACCTACGGGCGGACCCTCGCGCAGTTCGAGCACGACTGGCTGAAGGAGGTGGAGCGGCGGTACGGCTGGGGGCTGATCCTCACGCAGTCGTTCCTGCTCTGGCTGCCGTTCTTGGCGCTGGTACTGATCCTCACCATCCGTAGACGACGTCGCATGCTCGCGCGCCTCGAGGCACTACGCGCCGACGAGATCCCCGACTCGCCCGCGTACTGGTTGGGCGAGGACGTGGGCACCGAGGAGGGCGACGAGGGTACCAATACCGCCGGGGGTTGATACCCTGGGTGAATTCGCTAGATTATGAGGCTATGCGTACGAGCAGGAAGTCGCAGACAGAGAACGAGGGTGGTTCGCTCCGGTTTTCGGCCGTCAACTTCGCCTTCATACTGGCGGGGATCGCGGCTATAGCGGTGGGCTACACCCTGCTGGCGAGTGGCTCTACGGTCGCGGCGCCGCTGCTGCTGGTGCTGGGCTATGCGGCTCTGATCCCGATAGGAATCGTACTCTAGCAGGTCGAGGGCGCTTAGCTCAGCCGGTCCAGAGCACCTGCCTTACAAGCAGGGGGTCGGGGGTTCGAATCCCTCAGCGCCCACTAGTCGAAGAGCGAGCCCGGTCGCACGATGGCGACCGGGCTTTTTGTCATCCCTGGCTTACCGCCTTCCTCACCGCGGGCGCGACCACGGTGCCGAGGAGCTCGATGGCGCGGAGCACCTTGTGGTGCGGCATGGTGCCGACGGTGAGCTGGATGAGGAAGCGTTGGTTGTGGAAGAGCTCGTACTCGAAGAGGATCTTGTCGATCACCTCCTGCGGGTCGCCGACGAGGAGGGCGCCGCGAGGGGAGCGTTCGGCGTCGAACTGGTAGCGTGTGATCGGTGGCCAGCCGCGCTCGCGGCCGATACGACCCATGACGTCGAGATAGGGTGGTAGCGCCTCGGCCGCGGCCTGCGCGGAGTCGTCGGCGATCCACCCGTGGGAGTTGATGCTGACCGGGAGCTTGTCGGGGTCGTGCCCGGCGCGGCGCGCGCTCTCGCGGTAGAGGTCGATCAGGGGGGCGAAGCGCTCGGGGGCACCGCCGATGATAGCCAGGGCGATCGGCAGCCCCAGCGTCGCGGCGCGGACCACGGAGTGCGGGGTACCGCCGACGGCGATCCAGACCGGGATCCGCTCCTGCAGTGGGCGCGGGTACACCCCTTGGCCGCGAATGGGTGGGCGGTGCTTCCCTGACCAGGTGATGTGCTCCTCTTCGCGGAGCTTCAGGAGTAGATCCAGCTTCTCGACGAAGAGGGAGTCGTAATCTTCGAGGTCGTAGCCGAAGAGGGGGAAGCTCTCGATGAATGAGCCCCGGCCGGCCATGATCTCGACGCGTCCGCCGGAGATGAGGTCGATGGTAGCGAAGTCCTGGAAGACGCGGACCGGGTCGTCGGAGCTGAGGACGGTGACCGCGCTGGTCAACTTGATCCGGCTGGTCCGTGCCGCCGCGGCGGCGAGCACGACCGCGGGGGAGGAGACCAGGTAGTCCGGGCGATGGTGCTCGCCGACGCCGAAGACGTCGAGGCCCACCTGATCGGCGACCTCTATCTCCTCCAGAAGGTTACGCAACCGCTCCTGGGGGGTGATCATGCGACCGGTGGTCGCCTCGCGGGTCAGCTCGCCGAAGGAATATATACCGATCTCCATTGCACACCATCAGTTCGAGTGATCGCAAAGCCGAACGCATGCACGGCGCCGATCGTGCCAATGCGCTGGCGACAAGGTATCGCGCCCGGATCGGTCGGGCCACCCCGGGGAGGGGGCGGCCGCCACCTCGGGAAGAGGTGGCGGTGATGCAGGGGAGGGTGCACGAAGGTGATGACTGCCGTTCCCCATGGAGTTGCCGGTACTGGCTGGGGTGTCACCGGCCGGTGGGAGGAACACCACTTGCGGTGCCGTCTTCGTCTGAACGGAGTGCTCGGCGTATCCGTCCCCGGAAGCAGGATGAAGTGCGATGTCCGAAATAGATACGGTGGATGGGAGGCATTTCTCGGAAGCAGGAGCGACCGTCCGGCGCGGGGGGGCGCCGGCCGGGGGGGGGGGGGCGCGGGTGGGGGGGGTGGTGGGGGGGGGGGGGGGGGGGGCGGGGTTGGCGGATCGGTACCTCGGGGTCCGGCGATTCACCGAGCGGCTAACCTCCGGGCTCGCGCCCGAGGACATGGTGGTGCAGTCGATGACGGATGTCTCCCCGACGAAGTGGCATCTCGCGCACACCAGCTGGTTCTTCGAGCAGTTCGTCCTGCTTCCGCACCTGAGGGGCTACACGCCCTACAACCCTACATATCTCTACCTGTTCAACTCCTATTACTATCAGGCGGGCGAGCGCCATTGCCGGGACAAGCGCGGGTTCATCTCGCGTCCCACGGTCGCGGAGGTGATCCGGTACCGGCGGCAGGTCGACCTGGCGACCTTGGACCTGCTGGCCGGCCTCGACGAGGAGCTGTACCAGACGGTCGAGCCGCTGATCACGCTGGGGTTACATCACGAGCAGCAGCACCAGGAGCTCCTCCTCACCGACATCAAGCACGTCTTCTCGGTCAACCCGCTCCGCCCCGCGTATCGCGAGGTGCCCGACGGCGGTTCGGGTGAGCGGAGCGGTGAGGTCCCGACGCTCAATTGGGTCGAGTTCGCGGGTGGGGTGCGCGAGATCGGGCACGGGGGCGTAGGTTTCGCCTACGACAACGAGGGGCCGCGCCACCTGCAGTACGTCGCGCCGTTCGAGATCGCGGACCGGTTGGTCACCAACGGCGAGTACCTAGAGTTCATGGAGGATGGCGGCTACCGCCGACCGGAGCTCTGGCTCTCGTTGGGGTGGGCGGAGGTCGAGCGGCACGGCTGGACCGCCCCCTTCTACTGGGAGCGTTCAGACGACGGCTGGGTCGTATTCACCCTCGCCGGCCCGCGCCCGCTCGACCCGGCCGAGCCGGTCTGTCACCTGACCTACTTCGAGGCCGACGCATACGCACGCTGGGCCGGGGCACGGCTGCCGACGGAGGCCGAGTGGGAGGTGGCGGCGTCGTCGCTGCCGATCGAGGGCAACTTCGTGGAGTCGGGGCGCTTCCACCCCGCACCGTTGGCCGGGACGACGACGTCGCCCCGGCCAGCGTCGTCCGACACCCCTATCCACCTCGGCGGGGTAGCCGCGCTGGGGGCGGCCGAGCCGGCCGCGCTCCTCTCGCTCGGCGGGGTGGGCCAGGTGCTCCCCGACGGCGGGACCGTCCAGCGCGACGCCTCGCCGGTGGAGCCGGTCCGGTTGAAGCAGTTCTACGGCGATGTCTGGGAGTGGACCGCCAGCCCGTACGTGCCGTACCCCGGGTTCCGGCCGGCGCCGGGGGCGTTGGGAGAGTACAACGGTAAGTTCATGTGCAACCAGTACGTCCTGCGAGGTGGCAGCTGCGCGACGTCGCGCAGTCATATCCGACCGACCTACCGCAACTTCTTCCCGCCGGACGCGAGCTGGCAGTTCACCGGGGTGCGGCTGGCGCGGGACCCGAGCCGGAGCTAGGGTCCCGCGCCGCCGGGGAGGGTTAGATTAGGGGGCCGAAGAAGAGGGCGTTGAGGAAAAGCCGGTTGGTGCCGTACCAGTACCCCCGGTGGTTGGGGTTGTCGATCAGGAGGACGACGGACCCGCGCCCGAACTTGTCGGCCAAGACCGAGGGCGACCCACGCAGCTTCTCCAGGTTCTGGGCGGAGATGTAGCCGCTCAGGTGCGGATCGTTCGTGAGCCGGGCCACCGTCCCGAAGGGGTTGCGGCTGAGCGGGAAGAAGAGGTTGTGATCCCGCCAGACCGGGAGGCGGCGGCTATGGTAGCCGAAGCCGATCGGATGCGTGATGTCGAGGTCGATCTCCCAGATCGAGCCGCCGATCCGCTGCGCGCCGAGCCGGGCACGGGAGTCGGCGTAGTTCCACCGCGGCTGCTCGGCGCCCTTGGCCGCGGCCTGGCCGCCGGCAGCGCCCTGCTGCGGCTGGTCGATGTTCGGCGTCAGCCCGTTGCGCGCCGCCCAGGCCGCGGCGGTGCGGAGCGCGATCAGGGTGCCACCGTTCCGGACCCACCGCTTGAGATCCTCGAGCCGGGCCGCGTCGATGAACGAATAATCGCCCGACGGCAGGATGATGACGTTGTAGCGGTCGAGATCGGCCCTGGGGAAGGTGGTCGGGTCGAGCTTGGTGACCGGGAAGGCCACCCGGATATCGAGTAGGTGCCAGAGCTGGCCCGCCTCGGCCGCGGCGATACCGTCGCCGACGAGGAGCGCGGCGCGCGGCGTGGGGACTGGACGGAACCGATTGCTCCCGAGGTCGATCCCCTGCAGGGAGTACCCGGTGCTCACGCTCTGGAAGCGGACCCCGGCGTCGCGCTCGGCCTCGAGGATGAGACGGTGCAGGGTGGCGTCGTCTACATCCTGGGACTGCACGGGGATGGAGATCGTGCCGTACCCGTAGCTCTTCACGCCCTCGTTGGTCTGGGCGGTGAAGGGGGCGAAGGCGACGGCGGCCCGGATCCCGCGCGAGAGGAGGTAGTAGAGGGCGCGAGGCGCCGCGTAGTCACGCCAGTCGAGGAGATAGGCGTAGCTGCTCCGCGGGACGGTGCCGAGCCCGACCGGCGCCGGGACCGTGGTCACACGGGGACCGAGCGCCGGACGGGTGCGCAGCTCGGCGTCGGGGAGCCCGTAGGCGAGGCTCGTAGTCCAGGTCGACGCGTCGTAGAAGACACTGTCGGCGTAGGTGTTCGTGCGCTCGAAGAGCGAACGGACCAGCCGGTACTGCGGCTGGGCGGTGGGGACGACCCAGGCGGAGCCGGGTTGGAAGGTGTGCCCGTTGGCCTGGAGGGTGGCCGGGAGCTCGTAGACCTCGATCCGGTGACGGAGGAGGAGGTCGAGGAAGGCGCGGTTACGGCTGGCGTCGTACGGATCGCCGAAGACGTAGGCCTTGACGGGGAAGCGCTCCGCCTCGCGCAGGGCCGAAGCGAAGAATTCGCGCTGGTACTCCTGCAGCTTGATGCGGTGATCGACCGCGCCGCGGATCACGCCGAGCGAGGTCCGGACCTGGTTGCGGATCGCGAAGGCGAAGGTCAACGTACCACGGCGGGTGCTCTCCTGGAGGACGCCGCGCGAGCTCGCCTGCTCGAAGGTGATCGCGTAGCCGCCCAGGAACTTCGGGTAGGTCGAGCCGTACCCGGGGTAGCTGTTGTCGAACTGCTCCTTGGTGAAGTACAGCGACCCGATTTCATCGAGGGCCTTGGCGTAGTACCGCGCGAAGTCCTCGGTGATCTCGGTGTAGAGCCGTTCCGGGATGAGCGGGTTCCAGGACGCGCGCGGCTCGGAGGGCTCGAAGTAGTAGGTGGCGTTGGTCCCCATCTCGTGGTAGTCGGTCACGACGTTGGGGTGCCAGTTCTGGTGGAACTCGATCCGTGCCCGGCTCTCGGGGTTGACGAGCGGGAGCCAGTCACGGTTCAGGTCGAACCAGTAGTGATTGGTGCGGCCGCGGGGCCACCCTTCGTTGTGCTCGCGGTCGAAGGGGTCGGCCACGAGGGCGGCGGCCTTGTAGCTGTTCGCCCACTGGGTGTGGCGGTCGCGGCCGTCGGGGTTGAGGGTCGGCTCGATGTGGAAGATCCCCTCGGCGAGCAAGCGCTCGTGCTCGGGGCCCTGCCGGGCGACGAGCCAGTAGGCGATCAGGAGCGCCGCCTCGCTCGAGGAGGTCTCGTTCCCATGGACGCCGTAGCCGAGGTGGACGATGACCGGGAGCTCACCCGGGCGGGCGGGCTCGACCGAGGGGGCGGCTACGGTCGGGAGGTCGCTCCTACCCCCCTGCGCGATCGGCGCCGGGGTGTGCGCGCCCGGGTAGATCCCGCGGATGTGGCGGAGCCGGATCGTCTCGAGGGCGGCCTGGTTCTCGGGGGAGGTCACGGTGAGCACAACCAGCGGGCGGTGCTCGAAGGTCCGACCGATCACCTGGAACGACGCCCGGTCGGAGAGCCGGTCCAGCTCTTTGAGGTAGGCCACGATCTGGTCGTGGCGGGTGTGGTGCGAGCCGATCTCGTAGCCCAGGAACTCGGCCGGGGTGGGGATCCTGGGGTCGAAGGTGTCGCCTTCGCCGAAGAAGTACTGCGTCTGTGCGTGGGCCACCCGGACGCTCCCGCCCAGGAGGGCGATAGCGAGCAGGGAGCGCGACAGTGTCTTCCTCAATTTCATCGATTCATCTCCTCGAAGTCGTCAGGGCTGCACGTACGCCGGGTTGATCGGGTCGGCGTGTTGCAGGTCCAGGTTCGGGTTGGTGTTGAGCTCGCTCTGCGCGATCGGGAAGCAGAGCCGGATCCGGTCGCTCATGTCGTCCGTGGCGCCGGGGACGCCCTCGGCGATCCACCGCCTGTGGTCGCCCAGACGACGACCCTCGAGCCAGAGCTCGATCCCGCGCTCCTGCTTGAGGTAGGTCCACGCCTCCTCGAGGCTCGAGGGGACCGGATACTGGACGATGGGATTGCCGGTGTGATCGCTGACGATGGTCGACCGTAAGCTGTTCAGTATGGTGACGGCGCCCGGGCCGTCCCCCTGGCGCAGGAGCGCCTCGGCCTCGATCAGCCGGAGCTCGCGGCCGGTGACGAGGTTGATGTCGTCCTCACGGCTGCGGTACTTGAGCTGGAAGAGCCAGGGTACCGAGGCGATCTCGGCGGTGGGTACCTCGGGGTCCTGACCCCACGCGACGCGCGGGTCGCCGGTCTGCTGGTAGTAGTCCTCGTAGAAGGTCCCCACCACGCTGTGCGTGCGGAAGGGCTGGTTCGCGTTGGACCAGTAGATCTGGTTGTACTGTTCCAGCTCGGTGGAGTGATACTCCGCCTGGAAGACGAAGTCGAGCGGAACGGCCCCAGCGTCGGCGATGGCGCCGGTCCAGTCGCCGAGGTGGACGCGGACGGTGGCGCGCCCGGCGAGCGCGGCGTGGACGAGGTCCTGGCGCCCCGCCGCCGTGGCGATGGCGAGCGCCTCGGTGAAGAACTGCTCGGCGCGCTCGAAGTAGACGCTCCCCGGCTGGGCCGGGCCGCCATCGATCACTGCTTCGCAGAAGTTCTCGCCCAGCAAGCGGTTGGCGAAGCCGGCCCAGATCAGCGCCTCGGCGGCCACGGGGGAGGTATTGAAGTCACTGAGGTTGGCGCGGAAGCGGCGCACCACGTCCTCGGCGACCCAGCGGGCGCGGACCGAGTAGTCCCAGAAGGCGGACGCGATCGACTCACGCGTGAGCTGGCCCGGGATGCTGGGGAGCTTCGTGGTGAAGATCCGGCCGCCCTGGACGTACTCGCGGGCGACCTCGGCGCCGACGAAGGTCACGCGCCAGAGCGCCGAGGAGAACGCCGCGCGCGCGCTGGTCACGAGCGGCACCGTAGCGGCCGGGTCGTCGAGGTCGGCGTCCCGCAGCGGGCCGGGGTTGGCGACGGAGAAGTCGCAACCCGGGAGGAGCACCAGGGCACCGAGGAGCAGGAGCCGGGGGGCGAGGTGGGCTCGCCCGGCGTCGTCCGAAAAGATCAGGTTCGACATATCTATATCACTCCACACTTTAGAACACGACCCGGAGCGACGCCGTGAAGCGCGCGGGGGCCGGTGCATGTTCGGTGATCCCGGTGGTCAGAGCGCGGGTGTTCTCGCGGCTGGCGACCATCTCGGGGTCGAAGGCCAGGAAGTCGCTGTTGGTCCAGCGGAACGCGTTGCGGAGCGAGAGGCTCAGCGTAGCGTTCTTCACGGACGGGATGAAGCGTCCGACCGGGGCGCTGAGGGTCAGCTCGCGGACCTTGAAGAAGTCCGCGGGATAGATCCAGAGCCCGGAGCGGAGGTTCTGCTTGTAGCAGCGGGCGCGTTCGAGCGCGGTGACCTTGCCGAGGTCCCCGTTCGGGTAAGCGTCGAAGGGGACGTACTGGTATGCCCGGTCGCAGCCAGGGGCGCCGGCGCCGCGGTCGACCATGAACTCCGAGGCGGAGTCGTTGATGTAATGGCCACCCTGATACTCGCCGCGGGCAGTGAAGCGGAGCCCGTAGGGGAGCTGCAGCTCGGTGTTCACGCCGACCTGCAGGGTGGGCTGGTTCGGACCGAAGAAGTGGTCGAGCTCGAGGATCGGGTCCTCGTACTCGTGGGCGTTGCGGACGAGCGTACCGCGAACCACCGGGGCGGGCTGGCCGACCTGGATGCTGTAGGCGGTCGTGTTGCCGACCTCGAGGACCTCGCTACGATTGGTGGAGATGCTCGTGCCGAGCGACCAGATCAGGCCGCGGCTCTGGTAGACGGTGCCCTGGAGCGAGAGCTCGATCCCGCTGTTGGTCAGCCGCCCGACGTTCTCGAGCTGGCTCGAGGTGAAGCCGAGGCTCGGGATCTGGGCGACGGGGAAGAGCGCGTCCGAGGTGACCTGGTCGTACCAGGTGAAGTCGGCGCGGAGACGGCCGTCGAACCAACTGGCGTCGAAGCCGAGCTCGATCTCGCGGGTCCGCTCCGGCCCGAGGTTCGGGTTGCCGACGTTGCCAGGCGCGAAGGCGGAGGAGCCGCCGAAGGAAAGGGGGTTCCAGGTCCGGACGGCGTCGAAAGCACCCGGTGCGCGGCCGGCGTACCCGACCGCGGCGCGGAGCTTGACCTCGCCCCACCCGTCGCGCCAGAACGACTCGTCGGAGAGGACGTAGGAGGCGCTGAGCTTGGGGTAGAACTGGAGCCCGAGCTCCTCGCCGAAGGTGCTGCTGCCGTCGATGCGGGCGCCGGCGGTCACAAAGATCCGGTCGCGGTAGCCGATCAGGTTGTGGAAGAAGAGCCCACCGGTCACGATCCGCGACTCGGAGGAGAAGACGTAGCGGGTCGCGGTGCTGCTGATGGTGTGCTTCCCAGGGCCGGGGAAGCCGTTCCCGAAGGCGTCGACCTTGCTCTCCTCGGTCGTGGTGCTCTGCGCACCCCAGGAGAGGGTCGAGGAGACGACGTCGCCACGGAGCCACCTCAGGTTGCCGACGTAGTCGACCGTGATAGTGCTGCTCTGCCAGCGGATGTCGCTGATCGAGCCCAGTGGGTCGAGCTTGAAGCCGAGCGGCCGGTACTGCGTGCCACGGCTGTTGATCCGGTCGAGCCCGACGGTGATCCGCTGGGTGAGTGGCTCCCACGGGGTCCAGCTAGCGGTCAGCCCCGCGGTGAAGCGCTGGTTGTCCTGCCCGATCTCGGCGTCGAGGAGGGTGCTCAGCAGCTTCGGGTCGCTCGAGCCGAAGCTGTTGTTCGGCTGGCGGAAGGCGTTGAAGGGGAGCGCCATCCCGCTGTTCCCGGTGTGGGTGATCGAGAGCTCGTGCGACGTGTACGACGAGTTGAGCTGGAGCGCCAGATCCGGGCGCGCCTGTAGGTCCAGGTTGAGACGGACCGAGACGCGGTCCTCGCTGTCGTTGGGGAGGACGCCCTCACCGGTGTCGTAGCCGGCCGAGGCAAAGTAGCGGAAGTCGGGGGTACCGCCGCTCACCGAGAGGGTGTTGCGGGTGCCGTAGGCAGTTTTCAGCCACGGGTCGAGGTTGATGTAGGGGCGCTGCTCCGAGCCGAACGGTTTGACCCAGTCGAGGCTGTGATCGCTCTGCAGAGTCCAGGTCGCAGCGCCCGTCCGACCCTTGCGGGTGAAGATATGGATCACGCCGGCCGACGCCTCGGAACCGTAGAGCGTCGTAGCGGCCGCGCCCTTGACGATCTCGATTCGCTCGATGTCGTTGGGGTTGATGTCGTTGAGCGGGCTCATGACGGCGCCGGGGCCGTAGTGCGGGAAGCTCGCCTGGCTGGCGTTGAGCGGGTACGACTCGGCGGACTGACGGACCCCATCGACGAAGATCAGCGGCTGGTTACTGAGCGAGAGGCTGACGTTGCCGCGGAGCCGGATCGCCGCGCCGGAGCCGAAGGAGGCGCCGGCGGAGGTGACGCTGGTCGAGGTGCTACGCCCCTGGAGGAGCTGGTCGACCGTGGCGATCGGCTCGTCGACGCGGGCGAGGTCGACCTGGGTGATCGAGTTGCCGACCTCGCGGCGCCGGGCCTGGCCGGCGGTCCCGGTGACTACGATACCGTCGAGGGCGAGGGCCTCTTCGGTGAGGGAGAAGTCGACGACGAGGTTGCCGGAGCCGGGGTGGGTCACGCGCCGGGTCGCCTTGGCGTAGCCGATGAACTCCGCCTGGACTACGAGGTCGCCCGCCGGCACGCCGGTCAGGGTGTAGCGGCCGGCGTTGTTCGTGACCGCAGCGATCTCGGTCCCGACGATGTGCACTCGCACGCCGGTGAGGGGCTGGCCGGTGACCGCGGCGTTGACCTGGCCGCCGATGGTACGGGGCTGCGCGGTCGTGGCCGCTTGGCTCTGGGTCTGGCGCGCCAGCGCCGGGAGCGCACTCGCCAGCACGAAGAGGGCGGCGAGTACGGTTCGGTGTGCTGCCCGGCTCCTGCCAGGCTCGGTGTGGATCATCCTGTGCTCTCCTGATTCTTCAGGGCGGCTTCACGCCGCCGTAATCGGTAGTTTCGTCATCCCTCCCGGCGGGAGGGGGATGAAAAAAGCCCGGTCATCTCGTCGGAGAGGACCGGGCCGGGCGCCGAAAACCAACTACTTCGGCTCATGCGTGCTCGCTCATGGCGCACGCCGACCAGCCTGCCTCTCCGTGGCGGGGGCAGCAACAGATGCACATGCACATCTGCATTCGGGCGCGGTCGGCGCGGCCGTACGAATTTCTCGGGTTCGAGGTCATCACGCTCTGAGCAGTTCGTTGGGGTTCGCCACAGTCGTCAGGTTTCGACCGACGCCGTCGCGGCGACCGGGGCAGTGACGTTGACCACCGGGACGCCACGGAGGGTGTCCTTGACCGGGCAGACGCGCTGGGCGTGCTCGAGCAGGCGGTCGATGTTCTCCCGGGGCGAGGCCGAGACGAGGTCGATCCGGTAGCGGATCTCCTGGAAGCCGTAGGGGACCGGCGCGCGCTCGAAGAAGCCGTCGGGGTCGAGGTCGCCTTCGACCGTGGTCGTAACCGACTCGAGCTCCACGCCGTGCTTCGGTGCGAAGGCGGAGATGAGTACGTTGAGGCAGCCGCCGAGGCCGGCCAGGATCAGCTCGACCGGGTTGGGACCCTGATCGTCCCCGCCGAGCGAGGGGGGCTCGTCGATCACGACCTGGTGCTTGCCGCTCTTGGCGACCGACTTCACACCGCTCCCAGTCCATTCGACGCGGGAACGAAAGATCTCTTTGGCCATCTCGGTCCTCTCCTCAACGCATTGGTGTATTGAACTCGCGCCGCCACGCGGCGATGCGCACAAAAAAGCCCGGCCCTCTCACGGGAGAGGGCCGGGCGCCGAACTATTACTTCTTCGGCTCAACCGCACATGCCACCCGCACGCGCGGACCCGTCCGCCTCTCCCGGGGGAGGGCAGCAGCAACACATGCACATGCACATGCAGCCGATATGGCGCTGGGTCAGGATCGCGTGCGTGGTCATCTTTCGCTTCGTTTCAGTCGCTGGCGTTTCCAGCCAACAAAAAAAGGCCTCCGGGCGATACCGCCCGAGACCTCTGGGGCGGTTTAGCAGTTGGTAACGCGGATGCAATCGCCACAAATCGCCGCGGTGCGTAAGCACGAGCAAAACGGTAATAGGTGGCGGCCGGGTTGTCAAGGGGGAGTGAGTCGGACCGGGTGAGAGCGCACAGGGGTAGACCGTGACGGCAGCGGTAGGGATATGATCTTCGGGGCGGCTCCGTTAGAATCCAAGGTTTGCCGATGCGAACGAAGATCGGGCGCGGTGGCGAGGGTGGAGGGAAGTGGTCCCGATGCGAGCGAACACGATCGAGATAGATGACGGACAACTTGACTAGTCGACTGGCGAGCGAAGTGAAGCGACGGCGGACCTTCGCCATCATCAGCCACCCGGACGCGGGGAAGACCACGCTCACGGAGAAGCTGCTCCTCTACGGCGGCGCGATCCACCTGGCCGGTTCGGTCAAGGCCCGCCGCGCCGCGCGCCACGCTACCTCGGACTGGATGAAGCTCGAGCAGGAGCGTGGGATCTCGGTGACGAGCAGCGTGATGGGGTTCATCTACGAAGGGTACCAGCTGAACCTACTGGACACCCCCGGCCACGCCGACTTCTCGGAGGACACCTACCGCACGTTGATCGCGGCGGACAGCGTGGTCATGCTCCTGGACAACCGTCGCGGGGTCGAGGAGCGAACACGCCAGCTGTACGAGGTCTGTCATAGACGACGTACTCCGATCTTCACCTTCGTCAACAAGTGCGACCGCCCCGGCGGGACCGATCCGCTGGCGTTGCTCGACGGGGTCGAGCGCGATCTCGGGCTGCACTGCTACCCGATCACCTGGCCGATCTCCGACGGGAATCGGTTCCTCGGGGTCTACGACCGCTTGGCCGGGTTGGTCCATATCTTCGAACGGGGCGACGACCACGGCCAGAAGAAGGCGGCTGTCACGGTCGGCGCGCTCGACGACCCCGAGATCCAGGCGCTGCTGGGGGAGGCGGCACGGGCGCGGCTCGACGAGGAGATCGAGCTGCTGGAGCTCGCCGGGTCAGAGTTCGATCACGACGCCTTCCTGGCAGGCAAGGTCTCCCCGACCTTCTTCGGGAGCGCGCTCATGAACTTCGGGGTCGAGCCGTTCCTGCGGAAGTTCCTGGAGCTGGCGCCGCCGCCGATGACGCGCCCGACGACGACGGGGTCCGTCGATCCGCTAGACGAACGGTTCAGCGGCTTCGTCTTCAAGATCCAGGCGAACATGGACCCGAAACACCGGGACCGGATCGCCTTCCTGCGGGTCTGCTCGGGGCGCTACGAGGCGGGGATGACGGTCAAGCACCTGCGGACCGGTCGGCCGTTCCGGCTGGCGCCGCCAACGCAGTTCCTGGCGCGGGAACGGACGCAGATCGAGGAGGCCTGGCCGGGGGACGTCGTCGGGATCCACGACCGCGGCACCCTCCGCGTCGGCGACTCCCTCGCCGCGCACGATGAGCTGGAGTTCGGTGACATACCGCGTTTCAGCCCGGAACACTTCGCGCGGATCATCATCACCGACCCGCTACGGCGCAAACAGCTAGACGAGGGGCTGCGGCAGCTCTCGGAAGAGGGTGCGGCGCAGGTCTTCTACACCGACTCGGTCGCGGGGCCGGCGCCGATCGTGGGTGCGGTCGGGATCCTGCAGTTCGACGTGCTCCTCCACCGCCTCGAGCACGAGTACGGAGTACGCGCCCGCCTCGAGCCGATGGCCTACCGCTGCGCGCGCTGGGTCGTCGGGGAACGGCGCTTGATCGACGCGGTCGCGAGCACGGGGTACGGCCGGACCCTCGTCCACGACTCCAAGGGCCAGCCGCTCATCCTCTTCGACAACGAGTGGACGATGAAGACGACGATCGAGCGGGAGAAGGGGCTGGAGTTCCATGAGGTGGCTCCGTAGGCAGGGATCGGGATTCAGGGGTCGGGGGTCAGGG
>Ga0180215_1000442_pt1 | contig 53340 bp, 32 predicted proteins | sample eDN3rd37CBELigBY_FD_128871 | JGI IMG/M metagenome (GOLD analysis project Ga0180215, IMG submission 128871) | Enriched backyard soil microbial communities from Emeryville, California, USA - eDNA 3rd pass 37_C BE-Lig BY (version 2) (version 2) | ecosystem: Environmental > Terrestrial > Soil >... | reverse complement strand
CAATGATCAAAACATAGACATCGCCGTAACCCATTTAGGGGGCAGCTCATTTTCGGTTTATTACGGCAACGGGGATGGCAGCTTTACGCATTCGACCATGTACACCCTTCCGAAGGATGGGGAGGCTTTAGCTACTGTTGACTATAATGCAGACGGCTATCTCGATTTAGTCGTAAAAGAGTCTGGGAGCAATAGAGTGCATATTTATATGCAAAATGCCGGCAATCTGATTCAAAGCTATAGCTTTGGCGGAAATTATGACCCCTTTATGTTTTTTCCTGTATTTGCAGATTTGAATAACGACGGATATCCTGATTTGATTGCCAACACGAACGGGATAAACAATCAATTGACCGTAGAACTGCATAATGGAACGGGTACCGCACAAAGCACCGGCGATTATAATTTTACTAGCGGCAATTTACGAGATATTGCCGCAGCAGATTTTAATCATGATGGAACTTTGGAGGTTGTAGCTGTAAGCTCTTTCGCTAATACAGCAACTCTTTTATACGGGCCTGGAGACGGCAGGTTTACGAATATCATCAATTTAACAATTGGCAGCGGCGCTTATAGTCTAGCCGTTGCAGATTTCAATCAAGACGGCAATCACGATATTATCGTAAGCAACTCGAATGACAATAGCTTAAGCATGCTTTATGGCGATGGAAATCTTACATTTCAAAGCTCCACATACAGCTCTAATTTAATTGAGAAGCCATCGGCTATGGTGAGCGGAGATTTTAATCATGACGGATACCCTGAATTGGCTGTCGCTGTATCGCCGGCAGCAGCTGCCAATGGAATTGTTATATTGAACTATGCCAGTGCAGACCCATCGTTATCAACGATTCAAGCCGATGCGGCAACTGTCGCGGCTAATGGAAGCGAGCAGGCTGAAATTACGGTAACGCTAAAGGATACGCAGAATAACCCCGTATCGGGCTATCCGATTCAACTGTCGCAAGGAGCCGGCTCCTCCACGATCTCCCCTGTATCCGCTGCAACGGATGCCAATGGCCAGGCTGTGTTCACGGTGTCGAGCACCAAAGCAGAGACAGTCACATATACGGTGATTCATGCGAATAGCGGCAATGCCGCCGTTGTACAAACAGTCGATGTGACATTTACTCCTTTTACAAGCGCAGCGAATTCGACCATTGCGGCGGACAAGCTTCAAGTCGTTGCCGATGGTGTTTCTGAAGCTGAGGTTACCGTTACGCTAAAGGACTATGATGGAAATGCGATGGCTGGCCATTCCGTACAATTGGAGCAAGGGACTGGCTCGTCCTCGATCAGCCCGGTCAATGCCGTAACCAATGCCGACGGGCAAGCGGTATTTAATGTGAGTCATACGATGGTTGCGTCCGTCACTTATACGGCGCGGGATACAACCCATAACATTCAAATTGCAGGAACGTCAGTCGTCCAATTCACAACGGACGACGTGCATGACGGAAGCTCCACTGTGCAAGCGGATACTGCATCGGTAACCGCTGACGGGGTTTCTGCCGCGACAGTAACGGTGACGCTGAGGGATCGAAACAATCATCCTATCGCAGCCCATAATGTTGCATTATTGCAGGATTCCGGCTCGTCGGTTATCCATCCGGCTGCCGCTGCAACAAACGGCAGCGGATTGGCCTTCTTTACCGTTGCGAGCACGAAGGCGGAAGCCGTTACGTATACCGTTAAGGATTTGGATGCAAATGTAACGCTATCGTCAAATGTGCAAATTTCATTCCTTCCAGGCCCGGTTAGCGCGGCCGGTTCCAGCGTAGCGGCAGATAAAGACCGGCTGCTGGCTGATGGCGCTGCTTCGGCAGAGATTAGCGTTGTGTTAAAGGATCAATTCGGAAATGCGATCGCCAATTCTCCGGTCTCATTAACGCAGGGAAGCGGAGCCTCGAATATTTCTCCTGCTGTGGCGATGACGGATGCAGACGGACAAGCGGCGTTTACTGTAACGAATACGAAAGCGGAAGCCGTCACTTATAGGGCTGTTGATGGAATCGGTTCTGTTGAACTGGATCAGGCCGTTACGATCACCTATCATACGGCACCAAGCTCGGGCTCGGGCGCGGTATTGTCGAACTGCGAACGGTTAAATCAAGTCAAATGCCAATCAGTATGGGTATCGCCTGCCGAGGGTAAGCAAGTTTCTTTGGATCAAACGATATGGGCTGAATTGCCGAAGGGCGCCACAGCTAACGGCACTTGGCTCACGCTATATCAGCATACGGGTGAAGTCAGCGCCAGTCCTGACGCAGCAGAAATGGTTGCGGCTAGCCCGCTATATGAGGTCAGGTTTGGCGATAGCACAGTGAAATTGCTGCTTCCGACACGGATCAAAATGAAGCCTGCCGATGATTTAAACGATTCAGCTATGAAATACGCGATATACAAGTATGATCCATTGGCGGGATGGGCGAAGATCGGTGAACAAGCGGAGGATGGATATTTCTACGGTACGCTTGAATCGGCAAGTACGGTCGCCATTATGGGCATTCGCAAGCCTTCCTTCTCTTTTCAAGATACGGCAGGGCATTGGGCGGAGGACATTTTAATAGAGGCTGCTGCACTAGGCTATATTTCAGGCTATTCAGACGGCACGATGCGTCCGGATCAATCTATTAACCGCGAGGAAATTATTACGATTTGGATGAGAGCCTTCAAAAATCATACGATAGACCTATCTGCCGATTTCACCGATCAAGAGGAGATAAGCGATTGGGCGGCTGAAGCAATAGCCTATGCGATATCCGAGAATTACATGAACGGCTACCCTGACGGCAGCTTCCGTCCTCAAGAAAAAATAACGAGAGCAGAGATGGCCGCTCTTGCGGTACGCATGCTCGGACTGCCGATAGAAAGCGGGCAGCAGACTGCATTCGCGGACGACCAGGATCTTCCGAAATGGGCGAAGCCATATATCGAAGCGGCGGTAAAGCATAGCATATTGCAAGGCCGGGACCATAATCAATTTGCGCCAAATGCATTTGTCACACGCGCGGAAGCGGTAGTTACGATTATGCGCTTGATAGAAAAGAGAGAAAAATAAACGTATAACTGCGTACCTATCTCCGTTGAGACATCTTACCTATAAGATGTCTTTTTTTATTTTCCCTAAGAAATTTGGAGCAAAATGTCGAAATAAAATTTTACTAAAAAATTATTTACTAAAATATTATTTTAAACTATAGTAGTCAATATCATAGCGTCTTACGATCATAGCGTTCAATTATTAGCGAAGGAGAGAATGCATTCATGAATCTATTCCTTAGTATGAAAGCGATTTCGAAGAGTAGGACGATTGTAATCGCACTTGCATTTATGCTTGCGACAGCACAGCTAGCGCCCCATTTGGCTGCAAGCAGCATGGACGCTTCCGTTGTCCAAGCCGAAACCCAAGACCGCCTGCTGGCTAAAAATGTGACGGCAGGCACTATCGAGCTGGAAAATGCGGGCGTCTTACAATTGGCTGACGATTACAAGGTTGAGCAGCAAATAAACGGAAAAATTTTCGCAAAATCGCTGCATGAAGCGATGATCGGCGCGAATAATGTTCGCGTCCAACTGAATGGCGACAATGAGGTTTCTAAAATCATACTGGACGGGCATACGCTGGTTGAAACGATGCGCGTAGGTATACGCAAGAACATTGCCGACATTACCGATTATTCGCAATTCAATCATACGACGCTTTCCTTTAAAGCCGTGAACGGCTATACGATTGCCGATAAGAAGGCCGGCGTGGAAATTCCGGTAGCAAGCGGCGTATTGGCAACCTTTACGCTGGAAGACGGAAAAATAGCGGTATCCGTTCCGTCGGAGAATACGTATACGACAACGAATCGTCTATATCTGACATCGGACAGCAGCGATTCATTAATTCAAGCGATGTCGTTTACGAGAGCTCAAGGCAATCCGTCCTACCGCGGAACGCTTGAAGTATCGCTAAATGCCGATCATACAGCGATGAAGCTCATCAACGAGGTTACGGTTGAGCAATATTTGTATCAAGTCGTACCGAGCGAAATGCCTGCATCCTTTGGCTTGGAGGCGCTAAGAGCGCAAGCGATCGCGGCGCGCACTTATGCGCTGACCGACTATTACAGCAATCGCTTTGCCGATAGAGGCATCCATATCGATGACAGTACGCTCAGCCAGGTATTCAACAACTCAGCGGAAAATCAACTGACGACGCAGGCTGTCAATGATACGGCGGGCAAAATTATGAAGAGCGGAGAAGAGCTCGTAGACGCGCGCTTCTATTCCACTTCGGGAGGATATGGGGCGTCCAAGCACGAGGTGTGGTCGGACAGCGACACGCAGCAGTTCCCAGGCACTCCGCTTCCTTACCTAACGGCTCGCAGCTACACGTATGATCCGCAGGACAATACAACGATAATGGAAATCGACACTTCCGATGAAGATGAGATTAATGCTTTTTATAAAAATTTAGGCCTGCTTGGCTACGATTCGGATTCTTTATATTTCCGCTGGAAGGTGAGCCTCACCAAGACGGAACTGCAAAATACAATTAATAAAAATATTAAAATGCGTTACGATGCCGATCCTAACTTCATTTTGACGAAGACGGAGGACGGAAGCTTCAAAAGCCTTCCGATCCCAGCTGACGGAATCGGTGAGTTCATTAACATGTACGCAGCTGCGCGAGGCGCGGGAGGGAATCTGACGGAGCTCGTTGTGGAGGGCGCCAACGGCACTTACAAAATCATTAAAGAGTTCAATATTCGGTTTACGATTCGCCCGAATAAGACGGACACGCAGTCAACGGAGGATATACTGGCCTACAGAGCGAAGGGCGGATCGAGCGTGTACGACAATTCGCCGCTCAAAAACCCTAGCATTCTCTATTCTGCATTTCTTACCTTTGACATCGCTAAGGATGCCAATGAAGTGGTTACCGAAGTGACCTTCTACGGCGGCGGCAACGGCCATGGCGTAGGGATGAGCCAATACGGGGCATCTATGCTTGGCGGCCAAGGGTGGAATTATTCGCAAATATTGAACAGCTATTACGCCAATATGCGTATTGTCGATATGAACGAGCCGGTAATTACGGGCATTGCGCTGACTATGCCGGATAGTCTAGAGGAAGGAAGTACGGCGAACGCGGCTGTAACGGCGGTCTATTCCGACGAGACAGAGACGGACGTCACCTCGCAAGCGGCATTCAGCTCCAGCGATTCATCGGTTATTGCTGTCGATAGTACGGGTAAGCTAACGGCTGTTAAGGAGGGCTCGGCAGTCATTACTGCTGAATTTATGGGCCGTACGGCAACGGCGGAGATGAATGTTGATCCGCTTACGGCGCCGACACCTTCTACGGAAGTGCCTACGCCGACGCCGTCGGATGTATCGACGCCGACACCAACACCAACGCCAACCTCGACCGTGACGCCGGGCGTGCCGGTGCAGACGCCGGCGCCGACGAGCATCGTCGACATTTTGAAAGCGGCGAAAGGCGGCAAAGCGGTCATTGATGCAAGCAAGGACGGCAATGTGAAGCTGCCGGCTAACGCGGGCGAGCTGCTCGGTAATAGCGGTCTTGTTGAATTGAAATTCGCTAATGTTGTCATCACCATACCATCCAGCGTGCTTGCGCAGCTTCAGAGCGCCATGACGCAGCCGCAAGGCGCTGCAGAGATTATTGTCGGGGTCAAGCCTTTGAGCGGCGATGAGGCAGCGCAGCTGCTGTCCGCTTTGAATCAAAAGAAAAATACGGATATCCGCTTGGCAAGCGAGTTGTTTGATTTCACGCTCGTCATTCAATCGGGCGACCGGGTCGTTACGCTTGAGCGGTTTAATGCCCCGATTCAAGTGCAAATGAACGTAAAGGCGGATGCCAATAAGAAAAGAACGAGCGTCTTTCGTGTGAAGGACGACGGCACTGTAGAGCGTATGGGCGGAAGCTGGAACAATGAAGGCACGTTGCTAACCGCTGAGCTGAATCATTTCAGCAAATATGCCGCTCTTGAAATCAATAAAACGTTCGAGGATATGAAAGGTCATTGGGCGGAAACAGCTGTGAGCGATTTGGCTGCGCTGTCCATCGTGCAGGGCGTATCGGATAGCAAGTATGCGCCTGAGCAGAGCGTGAGTCGCGCGGAATTTTCAGCCTTGCTGGTGAGAGCGCTTGGCTTGACGGCGCAAGATAGCAGTCCGTTCACTGATATACCGAGCAATGCTTGGTATGCGGAGGATGTGGCTGCCGCTTACGAGGCAGGGCTCGTATTAGGAACCTCGGAGGATCGATTCTCGCCGAACGCCAAGCTGTCCCGCGAGCAAATGGCCGTCATGATCGAGCGCGCTTGGGAGCTCATGTGGCAGACGAGCCTGCCTTCGGCAAGCGGCCAACCGTTCGCCGACGAGGACCAGATTAGCGATTGGGCTAAATCGGCCGTATACAGCTTGGTGCAAGAGGGGCTGTTGAAGGGCAAGTTGAACAATAAGTTTGAGCCGAAAGCGCTCGCTTCGCGCGCGGAAGTGGCTCAGCTGCTGCATAACTTGCTTAACTCCTAATTCATATTTTCTGGATTCATAATTAATAGGCAACAGGAAAGAGAGGCACTTTCTTTGCAGAAAGTGCCTCAGCTTATTTAGAAGTGTATACCAATGAAAAACGACAGTGCCCCCGTAAAAGATGCGAAATTGCATGTATTTTGAATAATTAAAGCGAATGTGCTGGAAAGCCTGCGAGAGTGCAGGCTTTTCCGGCTCGATGATAACAATAGAGCATTTGGCGCAAAAATACCTGCATAATCGTATCTTTTGCAGCCGGAACATTCATATTTCACAAAAAAGGATGTACATTTGCAACAATTTTCAGACAGACAGGAGCCTCACCGATCAATCGCTCGACGATGATAGGGTCCTCATCGGTATGCAGCAGAAAAGATCGGCTGTCGAAAATTAGCCCTTCTCCTTCGTTTTTTTTCATCCCCTGCAAATGCTGCTTCAGCATGGTTGCAGAGAACTCTACCGACAAAATAACCGTTAATTCCCGTTTGCTGATGGGAAGATGTTTATTTCGGATGTTGGCATGTTAATTTTTCGGATTTGGCCTGCACGAAAAAACGCACCGCTCGGATCGCATCGGATAACCGGCGAGATCCAGGCAGTGAGTTTATCTCTTTCTATATACCTTTCATGTAGTACCAAATCATATTGGTGAAGGTATGAATCTGCGTTTCTTGGGGCGTCTTCGCAAATGCGAGCTGGCATGGCTTGAGCAGCGGCTTAAGAACGGATTTGCGTATTCGTTCCTGTTGAAGCTCCGAGATTATCGCATCAAACAAATCCCGCTGCTCCTGCGTAAATTTCGTTTCTTGCTCAATATGATGCGCAAGATCCATGAGCTGTTGTTTGGTTATGGCCATACGGTCGATTTTGCTCCGTAATAAATGAATGGAGGCGTCGTCAAGCAGCTTGCTTTTATCTTCAACCATTTTCGGAATTATGAGATCCATATACGAAAGAATAACAGAGACGGCTTGTCGCGTAGTGTTGGGCATATTTGTCGTGCGCAATGCAAACAATATATGCTGCATCATGCCAAAAAATAAAAGAGTTGCCTCGAAGGCGTATTCATGAATTTGCGGCCCGTATACATCGATGAATCGCCCGGACAACCATTCCATTTCATGCAGGCGATGCTGCAAAACTAGCTTCTTCAGCTCTTTTTCGTTGGAATTCAAAATCGCTTCGAACAAGACGCTTAAATTGCGTTCTTCATTTAGCTGAATGAGCACAGCAATTTGATCTACAAAAATCGCCCGGTCTTTTTCGTCCTTGCCGACTTGCATTTCCATGCGAAGCTGGCTGGCATCATACCGCAAGCCTTCCAAAATTTCAGCAATACAATCCGCTTTCGATGAAAAATAATTGTAGAACGTCCCTTTGGAAATATTCGCCTTCTCAATAATGTCCTGAATAGACGTATGCTGTATCCCATTTTGGACAAAAAGCTGTTGTGCTGCATCCGCAACACGTCTTTTACGATTATTCATTTCTCCTCCGGCGGGTAGAAGTTATTTGCCATCATTATAAACGTAATTATGCCGATTAACAATGATAATTAAACTCACTGTACAAAATAGTTGAAATTTTTATACCAAAGGTTTAAAATCAATCAAGTGACGATACTGAAACGGAAAAGAAGGGACACAATATGGATTCAATTAAGCAATTAAACAAGCCGCCGTATTTAATGATCGCAATTTTATTTGTCGGCGCATTCGTATCCTTTTTGAACAATTCGCTGTTGAATGTCGCGCTGCCGTCGATTATGGTGGATTTGCAAATTTCGGATTATTCCACCGTTCAATGGCTTGTGACAGGATACATGCTTGTAAGCGGCGTGCTGATCCCGGCTTCTGCGTTTTTGATCACACGCTTTTCGAACCGCGGGCTGTTTATTACGTCAATGGCTATTTTTACATTAGGCACCGCGCTCTCTGCGTACGCGCCTAATTTTGCAATGCTGCTTGCAGGCCGCATGATCCAGGCTGCAGGGTCTTCCGTGATGGGGCCGCTGCTTATGAACATTATGCTTGTCAGCTTTCCGCGTGAAAAACGCGGCGCAGCTATGGGCATATTCGGACTTGTAATGATTACAGCGCCTGCAATCGGGCCTACGCTATCCGGCTATATCGTCGAGCATTACGATTGGCGCTTGCTGTTCGAGATGATTCTGCCGCTTGCGGTAATTAGCTTGGTGCTTTCGATTTGGAAGCTCGGCAATGTCATGGTGCAAAATAAAAACGCGTCGATCGACTATTTGTCCGTTGTTTTATCGACGCTCGGCTTCGGCGGATTGTTGTATGGATTCAGCTCCGCCAGCAGCGATGGCTGGTCGGATCCGATCGTGGTCACTACGCTCACTGTCGGCGCTGTGATGCTGATCAGCTTTATTGTCCGTCAATTAAAGCTGGACGTTCCGCTGCTCAATTTGAAAGTATACAAATATCCGATGTTTGCGCTGGCGTCCATCATTTCGATCGTTAACGCCGTGGCGATGTTCTCGGGCATGATTTTGACGCCTGCATACGTGCAGAACGTTCGCGGCATTTCGCCGTTCGATTCGGGCTTGATGATGCTGCCTGGCGCAGTCATTATGGGCATCATGTCGCCGATTACCGGCAAGCTGTTCGATAAATTCGGACCGCGGCTGTTATCGACGGTCGGCTTGACGATTACCGCGATATCAACGTATATGCTGGCTCAGCTGCAAATCGATTCATCCTATGCTTATATCATATCCATCTATTCGCTGCGGATGCTCGGCATGTCCATGGTAATGATGCCGATTATGACGAACGGCTTGAACCAGCTGCCTACGCGCTTAAATCCGCATGGCACAGCGATCAACAATACGGCTCAGCAAGTATCCGGCGCCATCGGCACCGCGATACTGGTGACGATCATGAACAATGTAACGAAGAACGAAGCGGCAAGCCTTATGGCCGGCGTAGACATGACTACGATAACGGAGGAAGCAAAAACGCTTTTGGGCCACGAAGCATTGCTGGCCGGTATCCAATATTCGTTCCTAGTGGCGCTTGGCATTAACATTGTCGCGCTGATATTGGCGTTCTTCGTAAGGCGCGTCGACGTCAGCAAAGAAGGCGACAACAAGCCAAGCGAGCAGCAGCGTCAAGCGAAGCCTGCGATGAACGGATAAGCTCGGTACTAGATAAAAACACCTGCAAATGATAAATGGTCGTTCAAGAATTAGCTCTTGAACGACCATTTTCTTTTTAGTATGAAGCGCTGCTTCAGCTTTTTACCGCGCCGGAGGTCATGCCGGATACGATGTACCGCTGTAGGAACATATAAAGCAGTATAACCGGCGCTGAAACGAGAAGAATCGTTGTAAATACGAGATTCCAGTCGGAGCCTTTTTGCCCGAAGAACATATAGATGAGCAGGCTCAATGTATACGTCTTCGCGGAATTGAGGAAATAGAATGGGATCGTGAAATCATTCCAAATATTCATTGAGGTAAGAATGAGGACGGAGGCATTGACCGGCAGAAGCAGCGGGAATATGATGCCGAAGAACAGACGAAACTTCCCTGCTCCGTCAATGATAGCGGCCTCATCCAGTTCTCTTGGAACGCCATGCATAAAAGAAATATATAAGTATGTTGTAAAAGCGAAATTGCTGGCGATGAACAGCAGAACAACTCCCGTATAGGTTCGTATTAGTCCGAAGAAATCAACCACATAATAGGTCGTGATCATCATCATCGGCAGAATAAGGCCTATAAGCAGTACATTTGTCAGCACTTTAGTGAATCTGGAATCTCTTCTTTGAATGACGAAAGCCGACAGCGAACAGAAAATGATAACAAGCGCAACACCGAAAAAGGTGACGATAAACGTATTGTAAAACGCCTGCGGAATGGCCGCTGCCGCAAACACATCCTTCATGTTTTGAAAGAAGTTCCAATCGGTCGGAAAACGCAAATTCATATCCGCCGCTTCCGTTTTTGTCTTCATCGCATTGACGACGACGAAATAGATCGGCACGCTTACAAAAAGGACAGCGATAATAGAGATTATTTCGAGTATAAGCTTATTCCATTTTTTCAACGCAATCACCCTCTATTCTCTCTGTTGATGAATTTATTGAGCAAGAGGACGGCGGCTAGCACGATGACGAACAAGACAAGATTCGCTGCGGTCGCTTCGCCGTTGCGTCCTGCCGCATAGGCTTTGAACACCGCCGTATTGATAACGCTGGATGCATTGCCGGGCCCGCCGCCGGTCAGCGCGTACACAATATCGAAAACTTTCAGTCCGCCAATGACACTTAGGATGACGTTTGTATTTAATACAGGAATTAGCATAGGCATGGTTATAAATCTGAATCGCTGCCATGGTGTCGCCCCGTCAATCTCGGCTGCCTCGATAATATCGTTCGGAACCGATTGAAGGGCAGCAAGGAAGAGCACCATTGTAAAACCTGTCCATTTCCAAATTTCGACGAATGAGATGGCGTACATGACGATGGAAGGATCGGTAAGCCAGCTCTTTGCTAAGGATTCTAAGCCGATCGCTTTTAGAAAAACATTAATGAGGCCTGTGCTGGGATGGTAAAGGGCGCGGAATGCAATCGCAACTGCGACAGTGCTCAAAATAACAGGAAAAAATAGAACGGATCGTAAAACGATCTTGCTTTTAATGGCTTGATTGGCAAGCAGCGCAAGCGCTAAGCCTAAAACGATCTTAAATAGAGTCGTTATAAAGGCGTAAAGAAACGTGTTCTTTAAGGCAAGAATGTTATCCGGATTTTCATACAGCGTGATGAAATTTTCAAATCCGACAAAGCGGGTAACCTCGAATGCGCCATTGAGGTTGGTGAACGCAAAATAAAAGCTCATTAATGACGGAAAGATAAAAAATATCGCGAAAATTAGTAATCCAGGCACCAATAGCCAGTAAGAGTAAAATTGTTTTTTTAACATGGGCTCACCCTCAATATGAAGCAAGGAGCTTCCCAGCGATGAAGAAGCTCCTTGCGAAGATTCATGTTGTCCTATTGAAAATTCGCGTCGCCTTTAGACTTCGCATCAACTTCCATATCGCGCTGCATCGCAGCGATTACTTCTTCAGGCGATTTCCCGCCCTCAACGAACAGCTCTTGCGTGTAGGAAGGCAGGTTGCTTTGCGCGCCATGAAGGAATGGGAACGGCACGTTGCCGATGGCTTGTCCTTTGTCCATATAATTCTTGGCATCCAGCTCGGCTTGGGTAAGCGACGTTTTCGTTACGCCTTGAATGGCTGGAATGCCGCCTTGGTTGGCGAAGAAAATATCCTGGATTTCAGGCTGAAGGAACCAGTTGACAAACTCCTGCGCCGCTTCTTGATTGTCACCCTTCACGACATACATCGATTTTGGCGCCCAAATGGCGGCCATATCCTCGCCGTTTCCTTTGAACGGAATGACGAAAGAGCCGAGATCCGCTACGCCGTCAGGGTATTTGGACACCATTTCGTTCATGACCCATGTAGCCATAAAGTACATGCCGGCTTCGCCGGATGAAAGCGCCTTTTGCGCATTGTCATAAGAAGAGGAAAGAATATTTTCATTCGTCACCCCTCTGGAAAGCGCCTCTTTAATGAAATCCATCCCCACCTGTTGATCGGTCCATTCGCTCAGCTTAGCCTTATTCTCGTTAATAAGCGGGATAAGCTCAGCGCCTTGCTTGGAAGCGCTGGAAATCAGAACAGGAAGCTGTGTTGTCCATGCATCTTGGCCTGAGAAGTAGATCGGTGCGATATTAGCAGCCTTCAACGCTTCGGCAACCGACCAGAACTCATCCATATTCACTGGAACAGAAAGTCCAAGCTCGTCAAAAACCCGTTTGTTATAGATTACGACACCCATATCCGCTCCGCCGTATGGCGCGCCGTACCATTTGCCGTCATCGATCGTGTCCATCATGTTTTTCCAGGAATCCTTGCTGAAATTGTCCATCCAAGGCTGGCCGTCCTGATCGACAAACACATCGCCGGGATTGCCGAAGCCGTGCGTGTTGTTTATGCCGTTTTGATAGAATAGAATGTCCGGCTTGTCGTTAGTAGCGAAGCGGGTCTTCATTAGATTTGCTCCGTCATCGCCTTCCGGCACTTTCTCGATTTCTAGATTGAAGCCGTTTTGTTTTGCAACTGGGATAATCGCATCCATCCCTTGCATAAACCAAGTGCTATGGCCGAGCATTTTAATCGTTTTCACTTCCGGAGCGCCATTGCCGGAGTTGTTTGCTTCATTCGAATTGTTGCTGCTTGAGCAGGCCGCCAACGAAGCTGCCAGACCGACGGACAGCGCTGCGGTCAATACCGTTTTAAACGCTTTCTTCATTGTTTCTATTCCCCCTTAGCTTTACTTGATGCTCTTTCATTCTAGCCTGCAAAAAAATAAGCGTAAATGGCATTTCTTACACAGTTAAGGGGGAATATTATAAACGCTTTCATTTATTAATGAGAAATCATTATGAATTGTGTATACTCCTTAGTAACTGCATTAGATTTCAGGGGATGAATCGATGAAAAGCTTTAAATTAAAATTATTTATTTGGTATTCCTTAACATTAATTACGCTAACGCTAACGGTCAGTATCCCGCTCTACTACTATTTCAGCAAGCAGATCGAGCAGAATGCAGCGGCCAGCATCGAGCAGCTGTCATCGAGCGCGGCCGGCAATTTAAGCGCCCAGCTGAATACGTTCAACAGCGTCACGTTTCAGCTATACAACAGTTACGATTATACCCGCTCGACGCTTGCGGACTATCTCGTTCTGCAGAAGCAGTATTCCAGCAGCAGCGTCAATCTCCAGGTGCAAAAATCGGTGGAAAATTATATGATGATCGCTTTGGCGGCCTATCCCAATATTGAAGCGATGCATATCTACATGCTGAACGGGGACAGCTATTCCAAAAGCAAGAGCACGTCTATTCAAATGTACAAATGGGACGATGCGGACCGCTTCAGCTATATTAAGGATTATGCGGGCAGCGCGGTGCTTGTCGCTGAGGAGGACCGGTTCTCCTTGGTCAGAAAGCTGCAGTGGGGATTGTTCGATATCGGGTACTTGCGGGTTGATCTGAAGCCGAACGCAATTATCGACGACGAGAAGCTAAATAGCCATTACGATGAGCAGGTGATGATTCATCACGGCAGCGATTTAGTGTACATAAGCGATGCGGCTGCAAGAGAGAAATACGAGTCTGCCGTCTCGGAAGCAGGAGAGAGCTCATCCCTTCAAGTGAGCTTGAATCAGTATGCAAGCAGCGCCGGGCTGTATCGGGTTCAAGCTGTGACGGAGGATAACAAGTACATGGTTTCCGTTCTGATCGGGGAAGACGAGCTGGGCAAGCCTTTGCGTATTTTCCGGGCAGTAATGATTGGCATCGTCGTATTTGTCTTGCTCGTGTCGGTCGTATTCTACTATTATTTGGCCCATCTATTAACGAAGCCGATTATAGCTTTAAGACAAGCGTTGAATGTCGTGAATCTGGAGGATGAGCAGGAGCTGCAATTGGACAATAAGTATAAGTGGAACGAGTTGGAATCGCTTAGAAGATCGTTCCAGCGGATGAATACGCGATTGAAAAATACGATGGAGGAAAAAATTCATTTTCAGACATTGCAGATTCAATCGCATTATCAAATGCTGCAGGCGCAAATTAATCCGCACTTCATGTTCAATATGCTGAGCGTCATTACGATATTAGCGGATAAGAAGGATGCCGAGGGCGCGGCCGCAATTAGCCGTAAGCTGTCTAATTTTATGAGGTATACGATTGGCGCCAAATCCTCCGTCACTGCGTTGGCTGACGAGATGGATTTTACGGGCAATTACTTGTCTCTCATGCAGTCCCGCTATATGCATCGATTGATTTATAAAATTGTGGTCGATAAGCCGCTGGAAAGGCTGAAAATAGCTAAGATGTCGATCCAACCGATTGTCGAGAACTGTATCCAGCATGGATTCGGCCGGCATCAGCAGCCGTTAAGGATCAGCGTCCAGGGCCAGGCAGGCCCGAACGGCTGGACGATCTCCATTCGGGATAACGGCGACGGCTTTGCCGATGAGACGCTAATTGAAATCGAGAAGAAGATTGCCCGCTATCTGATACAGATTGAGCAGGCCCATACGGCCAAGGAGGAACTGACGTTAGGCGGAATGGGCTTAACGAGCACCCTTGCCCGGCTGAAGCTGCTATGGAAACATCATTTCAGCTACCAAATAGGCAATCATCCGGACGGCGGCGCCATCATTATATTGCATGGCGATAATGAGTTGTTGGAGGCGGAGACATGAGAGTGATGATCATCGATGACGAGCCCATATTTATTTATAACTTAAGAGAGGTGCTGCAGAGCTGTGCGCAGAAGCTGGGGCTGGAGCTTGAAATTGTCGCCGAATGCTACAGTGCGGAAATGGCGCTGCAGGAAATTCCCAATGCGCGGCCTGATTTAATTTATACCGATGTTCGAATGCATACGATGAATGGGCTGGATCTTGCTCAGATCATTAAGGAGCAATATCCGCAAATGGCGGTCGTTATCGTAAGCGGCTATCCATCCTTCGATACGGCGCGGCTGGCACTGAAGGCGAATGTAACCGATTATCTCGTCAAGCCGATCGAATATGTTGCGGTGCTGGAAACGGTAACGAAGATCAATGAGCAGCTGCTTGCCGGCCAATATATGGCGAAGCAAGCCAAGCTGCACGAGCTGATTGAAAGCGAGGCCCTTTCGGAAGGGCTGGCCGGACAATTGGAGGAAATGGGCAAGGAGAACCGTCGGCACTATGCCGTCGGCTTATACAGCAGCATTTTTCAATACTATCCCTTCCTTTACGATCTGCAGAGCGAAGAGCATAATGTGCATCTGCAGGCGATTCAGCACATTTTGCAATCGAAAGGGAACGTTTGGATTATTCCGTTCGCTTATTTAAAAGGCGTTCTGTTCGTCGTCGAGATGGAGGAGGAGCATGAGGGGCTGATGGAGCAAATAGCGGCCTATATTGGGGTTTATTACGCTGACGAGCAATTCTCTTCGCTGGTCGGCTGGAGCGCGGGCGTACATTCGATGCTTGAGCTGAAGGAAACGTCTATGAAGCTGATGCGTGCTTTGGAGAGCAAGCATGTCATCGGCAAGAGCCAAGTGCTGCCGCCCGAAGAGCTTGACCATGAATCGCCGGCGGCCTTCACCTTTATATCCGACGTGCAGCGCAACACTATTAGATACTTGTACAAAAAGAATGATTGGGAAGCGATTGAACGCCAGCTGCAAGAATGGTTTAGCGTTTGGGAGAATGAGCGGTGTCCGACGATTTATATTGAAATGGAAATGAGAAAAGTGATCGAAGTATTGGAGGAAGAGGAGGCGAGGCTCGATCCTCGCGCAAGGAAAGAAAAAGAGCAGTTCATTGCCGTTACGCTGTTTGAATCGCAGCAATATTCGGAAGCGGGCAAGGCGATCGGCGCATGGCTGCAAATGCAATATAAGCGCAGTTCTTCGGCTGTCGAATCGAAAGGGGAGCTCTTGTTTCAGCAAATGCAGCAATACATCGAGGCGCATTTAGCCGAGCCGTTGACGATTCAAGTGCTGACCGAGCTTTTTCATATTTCCAGCACCTATCTGTGCAATTTATTCAGAATGTACGGCAATCAATCCTTTGTGGAATATTTGACAGAGCGGCGCATTGAAAAGGCCAAGGGACTGCTCCTTCTAGAAAGGGATATTCCGGTTAAGGAAATTTCCGATATTGTCGGCTATTCGGACCGGCACTATTTCTCTAAAGTATTCAAGCTGAATGTAGGCATGACGCCGTCCGAATACCGTTCGGCAATGAAGGAGAAGTGATGGGGGCAGCAGTTGGATGCTAGTGAGGTGGGGGGATAGAGCTAGAAACTAGCTCTATTCCTGAGAAAGAAGCTAATTTGGTACGAAAAGAGCTAGAAGTTGGCTCTATTCAATAGCGTGGTTTCCACAGACAGCCTGCTGGCGGTCGATAGTGGGGGAATAGAGCTAGAAACTAGCTCTATTCCATAGCGTGCCGCGCCGGCACTACAACGCCAATGGAACCTCCTCGATTGTTGCCTGATAGCCTTCCGGAACGACGATGTTCAGCTTAATATGCGCGGGGTAAGCGATACGGATATGCATGCTTGCGCCTGCCTCATCAAGCTCCCAATCTACGTCGATTGTTCCGCCGTCAGGATGCGGGACGCTGCCTCGCGCCCATTGCAGATCATAAGGCTGCGGCGCAACATCGACGACGCTCCAGCCAGGCGCAGCGGACTTGACGCCCAGCACCTCGCGCGGCAGGAAATAGGCCGGAGCGGCTGACCAGGCATGGCAATGGCTGCGCGAGAGCATATTCGGATTGGCGCGGTTTTCCCTGAAGTTCGGATACTGCTCCCAGCAGGTTGTAGCGCCATGCTTGATCATATTGCCATAGTTGCGGCGGATGTCATCCAGCATAATTTGCCCTTTGTTCAATAAGCTCAATGCTTCATAGTAGAAGAAGGACATGAAAGGGCTGCCGATCTGGACAAAATGCTGCGGCGGCTCCGCCACATACTGCTCGATATCCGCTCTTCGATCCTCGGTGACGACGCCGGTCAGCAGCGCGACGACCTGCGTCTGCATGCTTACGATGTCCGAGCGTCTGCCGCCGGCATGAATGCAGTCGATATAAATGCGCTTCTCGTCATTCCACAATTGGGCGTTGATCGCCTCGCGCAGCTTTTCCGCGGCTGTGTCAAAGATGCCGCCGGAAGCAGACTCCCCGACTAAGCGTCCCATTTGCGCAGCAAGCTTCAACGTTTTCACCAAGAACATGTTCTGATGCGTAACTACGCCGTCGTTAGGCTGATCGATAGGCGACCAGTCCAGCAGATTCCAGCCCTTAACATCGAACAAGCCGCGCTCGTCGATTTTCAGCATATAGTGCTCCAGCGTGTAAGCGATGTGCGGATACATTTCTTTGGCAAAATCCAGATCGCCGGTCTGCTCGTAATATTCGCAGCAGGCGATCGCCCAGAAGAAGGTCCAGTTCGGAATGACGCTGCTCCAGCCGCTCGGCACCTGATCCATGTATAACGGCGTTTCATGCTTGGAATCGGGCACGAGCCGCAGGCAGCGCTCGATAATGCCGGTTTCTCCGAATAAATAATTGTTGACCAGCGCCTCGTTGCGGCTGTCGCCGACCCAAAATACCTGCTCATAGGCCGGACAATCTACAAAGGTGTCCTCCATGCAAAGCTTAGTCGTATGGCGCGCAATAGCCCAAATATCGTTTAACAGCGGATCGCTGCTTTCGAAATGCCCTGTCTCGGCAACCGGATAATTGCTTTGGATCGCTTTGACCTGATAGAGCTTCACAGGCTCGGAGGCGTTTCTGACATTGAGCGCCATATAGCGGAAGCCCCGGCGAATCGGCGACTCATAGAACTGGCGGCCGCCGCTGCTGATGTAGCGCAGCGTATGATCAAGCCCGAACGTATCCTGCCTGTAATCGTGCCGCTCGTATTCGTAGCCGTACCAGTCAAGCACGGCCCCTTCTTCCGCTTCGATTTCAAACTGCAGGAAACCGGAGTATTCCTTGCCGAAGTCAATGACCAGCTCCGTATCGTGAGCCTCAAAAACAGGAATAGCCGCTGGCTCGCTATGAGCGATGACCGCTCTTTGAAGCTGGCGCGGAACGGCCAGCTGCGCAGATGTGCTGCGATAGACGCATAAGCTGAATACGTCCGCCGGCGAGATGAGGCGTTCGTCGACCAGGCTCATCCACTCCTGATAGGAGAGAAGATCAGCCTCGGACTTCACTTGATGAATAAGCTCCTTGTACAGCGGATATTCATGATCGATCAACGGCTCCGGCTGATGGTCCAGCAATACGCCGGCATGAAACGGCCCGATGCGATAGATGCCGTTCGGCAATAGGCGTTCCTCCTCGAAGAGGCCTCGCAGCTCCAGAGAAGCCGTAGCATCCGTCTTAATGCCGATTTGCAGCTTGCCCAGATGCACCCGCTGGCCCGATACGTCGATCAGTATCAAATTGTTCCCTTTGCGCAGCGTCGCTTCGATATATTGCTCAGGCTCATGAACGGTAATTTGATCGCGCGTGAATAAACGGCCGTTTATCGAAATCATATTCATGCAGTCTCTGCTGTCCATGAAGCCGATGACGGCATTCGTCTCCGTATCGCTGTAAATAGAGGCGGCGATATAGCCCGTATAGCCGATAATGTTGGCGTGATCGGCGCTGTCCGGCATCATAATGGCTCTTATATCCAGCGATGCAGTGAAATCAAACGATGTGATTTTGCGCAATGAGCTTACTCTTGACGGCATGATAGCCTCTTCCGTCAGGAACGGAATGTCCCGTTCGACGAGAGAAGTCCATGGCGCCGTGCCAGCAGGGCCGATGACGGCGGCGGGCTCCCATTGCTTATCGTCGTAGCCCGGCATCATCCAATCGGCATTCCACAGTCTGGCATCGATATGCTCGGAGAACGCCTGCTGGCAGGACATGCGGGAAGCGAGAGATTGCTGGCCGTTATGCTTGCTTGTCAGCCATGTGTCATCGGTGACGACAGTGCTTTGATTATAGTCCAGCTGGGCCAGCAATCCTCCCCGTCCTCGCACATAATAAAAGTTGGATACGCCGAAATGCAGCACTAAAGCTGCAATCGTGTTCACCGTTCCTGCTTTCAGATAGCGCTTTATATCGTAGCTGTCGTAGAATTGCTTGGTCGTCCAAGAGCGAACCGGCCCTCTGCCGACCTGCTCGCCATTGACATAGAGCACATATCTGGAATCGGCGGTAAGAGACAGCACGGCTTGCTCGATCTCGGCCTCTTCAATTTCGAATGTTTTTCGGAAGCAGTGCCATTCATTGCGCGGGCTGTCCAGCCGGCTGTTCCATATCCAATTCGCTTGCCAATTCATATATTCTGATCTCCTTTACCAATAATTTTAAGTGCCAGTCGTTATCGCTTGACTGTATTATAGCGAAGAAAATATGCTATGTTATGGGTATATCGCGACATTTTAGGGTGAATCACGACAGATCTTCGTACGTTGAGTGAGCCGGAAAATGAGGAGGTCACAATGGAGAAATCGATCATGCTTGAACGCGGAGAGCAGTTTTTTAACGACGGGTTTTCCTTGTATGTGAATCGGGTATATGAGCAATTCGATTTGCCGGTCCATCGGCATGATTTTATAGAAATCAGCTATGTATGGGAGGGAAGCGGCTTTCATTACATAGGCGATGAAACGATTCGGGTCAGCAAAGGGGATTGGTTTCTTATACCGATCGGCGTTCCGCATATATTCAGGCCGACATCCAAGCCTGCCAAGCAGCATTTAGTCGTTGGGAATTGTATTTTTAATCAAAGCCTGTTCCAGCAATTAACGGCTCAGCTTCCGTTTAAGGGCTGTGTTGAAAAAATAAATGCCGCGCTGGAGACAGGGTGGCTGCAGGGAAGGGAAGCGGGGCAGGAGCTTCAGCGAATATTCGAGCAAATGCACGAGGAGTTCATGCTGAAGCGCCCTGGATATGAGGCAGTTCTCTACGGGCTGCTGGTGCAGCTTCTCGTTATGTTGGAGCGAGCCTTGGCGCCTGCTGCGCCAGCCGGCAGCAAGCCTAATGCCAGGGCGGCAGCCGTCGATCAAATCAAGCGATATATTCAAGAGCATTTGCACGAGAAAATACAGCTGCAGCATATAGCAGACATGCACAAACTGAGTGTTCGCCAAATTCAGCGGCTCGTTCGCGAAGCAACGGATATGACGTTATCGGAAATGATTTCACTCGAGCGTATTAAACGGAGCTGCCAGCTGTTAGGCGAGCCTGTGCATGGTCAAATGACGATAACGGAAATTGCGTCCCGGGTCGGAATTGCCGATACGAAGCAGTTTTACCGGCTGTTCAAAACGGTAACGGCGACTACGCCGGCAAAGTATCGCAGCCTTGCTAAGCAAGAGGCTGCGAAGGCAAAAGCCGATTCATAAGGCGGTAAGCGAGGCCGCCGCTATATTCAAAACCGACGTCTATGGCGCCGGTTTTTTTGCGCTGCGCACAGCTGGCGAAGGCATCGCCGGACAGTCGGGCAGGCTGGCTAAATTTGTACCGCAAAGGATTAAAATGACTTGCCGGCAGCAGCGGCATCGCAGCCCCTTCGATTTCAATCGGCGCCTCTATTCCTATGAAACAAGCTGAATTGTTGCGGATAGAGCTAGAAACTAGCTCAACGGCATAGCGCATAATCCCCAGACAGTCTGCAAACGAGCAATAGCCGGAGGAAAGAGCTAGTCACTATGTATAAAAAAAAAGAAACAGACTGCGATAACCGGTCTGTTTCTTTATGCAATACTATAAGTCCATAGTAGTAATGAAGTAGCCTTCGCCAGCCTTCGCTTCCCAATGCAGGCAGCCTTGGTCATCGGCGGCAGCGTTGACGGCTAGGCCGTCCATCGTGTGAACGGCATAGCTGCCTTTTATACGCAAGCGGCAAGTATGATTCAACGATGCAGTAATCCGGGCGGCAGCGACGTATCCGTTACGCCACTCTATGCTGACTTCAAAGCCGTTTCGCGCGCGCAATCCGCTAATGCTTCCCGTGTGCCATGATGAAGGCAGGGCAGGGAGAAGATGAATTTCGCCCGCATGGCTTTGCATGAGCATTTCGGTAATTCCCGCCGTTCCTCCGAAATTGCCGTCAATTTGGAAAGGAGGATGATTGTCGAACAGATTCGGCAGCGTAGAGTGCGACAGGAGCTGAAGGACATGATCGCCCGCCTGCTCGCCGTCCTCCAGCCGCGCCCATAAATTAATAATCCATGCTCTGCTCCAGCCGGTATGCCCGCCGCCGTTCGCAAGCCTGCGCTCCAGCGTCTTTCTGGCGGCTTCGGCCCAATCAGGCGTCCTCCGCGGATGAATTTGCTTGCCTGGATAGAGGGCGAACAGATGCGAAATATGCCGATGCCCCGGCTCCGCTTCTTCGTAGTCTTCCAGCCATTCGAGCAGCTGTCCGTGCTTGCCGATCTGCGTCCGGGGAAGCTTGGCTCTAATGGCGGACCAAAGCTCGACTAAAGCTCCGTCTGTGTTAAGCGCCTCTGCTCCCTCTATGCATGCCGTAAACAGCTCATGCAGAATTTGATTGTCCATTGCCGGGCCGGCGCACAAAATACCATGAACGCCGCTCGGCAAAATGTAGGTGTTCTCTGGTGAGACGGACGGTATTGTAAGCATCCTGCCATTCTCGTCTTCGTAAAGGAAATCGACGAAAAACTGCGCGGCCTCCTTTATTGTCGGATAGACGGCTTCCAGAAACGACCGGTCGCCGCTATATTCATAGTGCTCCCATAAGTGCAGACAGAGCCACGCCGCGCCCATCGTCCAGTAGGTCGCGGGCATATAGATGTCCTGCGGGGCGGTATCTCCCCAAATATCCGTATTATGATGCGCGACGAAGCCGCCGCAGCCGTACATCTCGCGTGCGGTAGCCCGTCCAGGCTCGCGCATTCTTTCAATATGCTGGAACAACGGTTCATGGCATTCCGCTAAATTGCCGGTTTCCGCCGGCCAGTAATTCATTTGCGTATTGATATTGATCGTATATTTGCTGTCCCAGTCCGGGAGCATCTTTTCGTTCCAAATGCCCTGCAGATTGGCAGGCAGCGAACCAGGCCTGCTGCTGGCGGCCAGCAAATAGCGACCGAACTGATAGTATTGCGCGATAAGGGAGAGATCCTGCTCTCCGCTGCGCACGAGCTTCAGCCGTTCATCCGTAGGCAGCATGCTAGAGATACTATCCACATCCTTAAGCTGAAAGGCAACGCGGGACATGAGCGCTTGCACATCTTGAAGATGGCGGTTCCGAATATCGTCATAATCGGACTGAGCCGCTTTCGCCGCTATGTCCAGCACCTCACGTTCCGTCTGCTGAAAGCGGAAGGAGGTTCCCGCTGTCACGATCAATGTGACGGCTTCAGCGCCCTCAATCTTCAAATGCTCCCCTAATACGGATGTGCTGCCGCCGTCCGCTGCGGCCTTGAGCGCAATGCGGAAGTCGGAGCCGCCTTGCCCGCCGCAGTTTCCTCTCATTACAATCGTGTCCGGACCAGCCTGAACAAGCTCGTCATAGTAACGATTGCTGCCTCTTGTCAGCCGGGCTCGCAGCGATATCTTCCGATCGCTGGATGTTAGTCTTATGACGAGTGCTTGATCGGGAAAGCTGGTGAACAGCTCGCGGGTATAAGCCGTATCTCCAATCGAATAGCTGACCTTGGCCACTCCGGTATGGAGATCCAGCTCTCTGCGATAATTGGAAAGCTCCCCTTGTCCATGCTGCATCGTCAAGAACAGATCGCCAAGCGGCAAATAATGCCGCTGCGTTTCAGGCACACCGGACAAAGCCATGGCGGCCAGTTCCTGCGCTTCCGCAATAGCGCCATCCAGCACCAGCTTTCGTATGTTGTCCAAGTTTTCGAACGCATTCGGGTTGTTGCGGTTTCTCGGTCCTCCATACCACATGCTGTCCTCGTTCAGCGCGATCCGCTCCGAGAACGGATCGCCGAATACGATCGCCCCAAGCCGTCCGTTGCCTAAGGGAAGCCCTTCCTCCCATGCCTTGGCGGGCTTGTTATACCAGAGCGGCTGCAGCGGATTGCCGCTGTGTTCGCCTGCTGCGCTATTCATGCCGATACCTCCGCTTTATTTGAATTAATCGATTAATCATGAAACGGAATGACGGTTATGCCGCTAACGTGAACGCGGCCATTGCCGCCGGTAAGCGTAATCGTATTGCGGCAGCCGGCGTTCAGTTGCACCGTAATATGCGCGCAGCCTGCAGCCGGCATGACGTTAATGGACGAATAGTCGGTCTCGTTCACCTGCAGGCGAAGCTTGGCGACGCGTTCGCCAGCCGCATGATGAATATAGATAGCCGCTCTGCCGCCGGCAGCGCCGTCAATATCGTTAAATTGGCAATATGCTCCCGCATGCTCCAAGCCGGCAACGGCTTCGGCGCCATTGTCCGATTGTTTGAGCCCGGCTCCTCCAGCCGTTACGGCTTTCGATGCCGCATAATAATCCGGGTTCGTATGCGCGGCAGTCAGCTCGCCGGCAGGAGCAAGCCCTTCCTTCGTCTGCAGGACGGTTTTAATGGTGCCGTCCTCGTTGAACTCGAGCTCGTCGATACACATGCTTCTAAGATTGCCTTGGCCGGAAATCGCTTGGTTATGGTAAAACAAATACCATTTTCCCTTATACGCAGCGACTGAGCCGTGCGTCGTCGAGCAGCCGGTCGTTTCGAGGAAAATGCCCTTATAGGTCCAAGGGCCGAGCGGATTGTCGCTAATAGCGTAACGCATCTGATTGTTGTCATGCAGGTTGTCCGCATAGGTCAAATAATACATATCGTTTCTCTTGAATACCCAAGCCGCCTCGTGAAAATCCTCGATTCCTTCAAATGGCTGCATTTCGCCTTTAATGGACATCATGTCCTCGTTAAGCTCGCCGCCAAGCACGGCTCCGCCGCCGCCGTAATACATATAAGCGCGGTTATCGTCGTCGACGAATACGCATGGGTCGATGAGCGCGAATCCGCCCAGCCCTTCGATATAGCCATGATCAACGAAGCCGCTTGCCGGCTTGTCGCTTACAGCCACCCCGATTTTCCATGAGTCGTTCCAGTTCGAATCGCTCGGATGCGGATAGTAGAAATAATACTTGCCGTTCTTGTAGGCGCAGTCGGGCGCCCACATAAATCCGCCCTCGGGCCTTCCCCAGGCAACGTCGTCCGAGCTTAAAATCTCGCCTTCATCGAGCCAGTTGACCATGTCTTCGGATGAGAACACATGGTATCTATCCATAAGATCGCATCCTCTTGCCGGATCTATATCATGCGAGGCGTAGATGTAAATTTTGCCGTCATTCCATACATGCGCGGACGGATCGGCTGTAAATATAGTCGTCACGACTGGATTAGCGCCTTTGCTTTTTAATGCTTGTACTGGTATTTTACTGTTTCCCATAGCTGATTTCCTCCTGAGACTAGCTTTTTTTAGGTTTTATTTCAGAATAGCCGAATGCGAAATAGACGGCTATGAGGCGATTTTAAACAATACAGGCAAAAACGAAAGCATTGATAACACGAATAGAAAGGAAGTAATTATTTATATAAAAGGAGTAAAATGTGACCTTGTCATATGCAAAACGATACGTTACCATGTCGTTGTATCCCGATAAATGAGAACCTTTCTGGCAAGGAGGAGAATGATGCTAGCTGTATTAATCGTGGATGATGAGGTCGAGATAAGAGAAGGGCTGCGCAATAGATTTTCATGGGAGCAATACGGCATTCATCAAATTATGACAGCTGATGACGGCATTTCTGCACTCGAAATCGCAAGCGCCTACCAGCCGGAGCTTATTATAACGGATATTAAGATGAACCGAATGTCTGGTCTTGAGTTTCTAAACGAGCTTTTCCAAAATAAAGAAAGCGGTTACAATCCGCAAACGATCGTCATTAGCGGATATGATGATTTTAGCCTCGTGAAGCAAGCGCTCCAAATGGGGGTTATGGATTATATATTAAAGCCGATCAACATTGAGGAATTGAAGCAGGTTGTTACCAAATCGATTAACAATATTTACCGGAAGAGAATAGAAAGCCAGACGGAGGCGCAGCTGCAATCCCACGCCAGCTTTGCCATCGCCAAAATAAGAGAGGAGCTGCTGCTCGAGCTGCTGCAGCAGGAGTTCGATCCTTTCTGGGAAACGAGGCGCAGCCATCGTCTGCACAATTCCGGCCTGGAATGGATGCTGGAGAGGGCAATGGCTCTGGTCGTTATCGAAGCCGACGATCTTCGCGCGATTGAAAGGCAGGGAATCAGGGAGAAGGAGCTTATCCAATTCGGAATCGGCAATGTCGCGCAGCAGACTTTGGAGGAGGAATACGGCCATCCGTTCGCTTTATGCGCCGACCATATGGGCAGATGGATCGTTATGCTTGCCGTTCCCCGGCCGGGTGAAGGAAAATCGCCCCAAGAAATGGCGGAAATGCTGCTGCAGCGCATTAACCAGTATGTCAAGGTTCCGGTAAGCGTCGGCATGAAGAAGGCGGCGGGGAACATTAACCAGCTTCGGGAAATGTACAATGAAGCTGCGTTTATTTTAGGGCAAAAGGCTGTGTACGGCGGCAACCGGATATTTACGGACAATTTCATCGACGAGGAGAACGAGCATGGGCTGGTATCGATGAAGGAGCCGCTGGAGGTTATCGATTTAATCAAATATGGTACGGACGAAGATATATCGGCTGCACTGGAAGCGTTCGACGATATGGTGAAGGGCTGGCAGCTGACGCATATTCGAGATATTCAGCAGCAGCTGTTCGAATGGCTGTACGAGCTGATTCATCAGCTTTCATCGACAGGCGTCTCCGCTAAGCTGAAGGCGGACAACCCTATTGCCTTATGGGAGCGGCTTGAGCAATACGATACGCTGCAATCGCTAAGAGAAATGACCGAGCGCTATCTGCATGAAATGGCGGCGGAATGGCGGGGACAGCCGGCGGCAATCAGTCAGATCGTAGCGGAAGCGGAGAAGCTTATCCATAAAAGCTATGCGGGCAGCATAAGCCTCCAAAGCGTAGCGGACGCCGTGCATGTGACATCGGTATGGCTGAGCAAGCTGTTCCGCAAGGAGAAGGGGGTAACCTTTCTGGAATATTTAACGGCAGTGCGGATGGAGAAGGCCAAGGAAATGCTGGGAGATGTGAAGTATAAAGTCTATCAGGTCTCTTACGAGGTCGGTTACAAGGACCCTGTCCATTTCTCGAAGCTGTTCAAAAAGCAAGTAGGCTGTACGCCGAAGGAATATCGCCGCCAAAGAGGCATTGCAGAGGAGTAGCGGCTCCTCCGCGGGCCGCAGGGAGGGACCGTATTGTCGACATCGCTTAGAAACCGGCTCATTTTTTTGTTCTTTATCGTAATCGTTATTCCGTTCCTAATATTTGCTTATTACTCGCATACGAAATCGATTGAAGCGATTACGACGACGAACACGAAGACGATGAAGAGCTATTTGAAGCAGGCGGAAAAAAATTTCGATATTTATTTGACGCTGCTGAACGATCAAGTTAACGATTTGATCGGCAATCGCGCGCTGCAAAATTTGTTCAGCAAGGACATTACGACGGTAGAAGCGCAGGAGGAGCTTTCAATGGAGATGCTTTCCTTCATGTACCAGCATGCCACTACGGTCGATGCGTTCCGTGTCAAGCTGTACCCGGTGAAGCTGAACGACTATCCCCAATATATTAGCGCAATAGGCGCAGCTCCGGATACGGAGGAGCAGTACTGGTTCCGCAAGTCCAGGCTAAGCCAAACGCCTTCCTGGTATTTGATTATGCCGAGGCCGGGGGAGTACGGGAAGCCGCTGCTGACCTACGTCAAGCATTTTACCGGATTGTATGATTCCGTTCCTAAGGGCCTTATCGTCGCCGATCTGTCGGAGGACTATTTATCGCGCTATTTTTCCCCTTCCGATCAGTTTAAAAACCAAAAGCTTATGCTTATTCACGAAAACGGCACCATCTACTACGACTCGGACAATAATAAAATGACCGGCATGGTATTTCCGTCAACCGACTATGTCAATTTCATTCTATCGGGAGGCTCTGAGTCCCAGTCCGTAACGATGAATGGACAAGTTTATTTGGCCGCTCATATCAAAGTAAGCAATCAGCCATGGTACATTATTAGCCTGACGCCGCTCAAGGAGCTGACAGGCGCCATTAACGAAACGAATCGAATGATCGTCATTCTGCTCGTTATTTACTTGCTTTGCTGCGCCGGCCTGCTCCTGTATATTACGATCCGTTTTACGCAGCCGATCGGCTATCTCGTGAAATTGATACGGCGCATCGAGGGGAATAACATTAAATATTTCCTTCCGAAGTCGGAGCGCAAGGATGAGATCGGCATCCTGTACCGCGAGGTAGCGAGCTTACTATCGAAAATTCAAGGGCTTATCGAGGAGGCATCCTTAGCGGAGCGAAAGAAAAAGGCGCTGGAGTTCCGTGTGCTGAGCCATCAGATTAATCCGCATTTTTTGTACAATACGCTTGAGGCGATACGATGGAAGGCGGAAAATCACGGACAGTACGATATTGGAGAAATGGTATCAGCGCTTGGCAATTTGCTACGTCTTAGCTTGAATCAAGGCAAGGAGATTACGACGCTGCGCCGCGAGATCGAGCAGGTGAAGGCCTATGTGCAAATTGAGCAGGCCCGAATGGGGCAAAAGGTAAGAATATTTTATTTTTGCGACAAAGAGCTGCTGGACCGGCCGTTTTTGCGACTGCTGCTGCAGCCTCTCGTCGAGAATGCGATTCACCACAGCGTGAGAGAAAATTTCGACAAGGGCAAAATTGTTATCGAAGCGCGCAGGCAAAACGACGATATTGTGCTTCAGCTGTCAGACAACGGCAACGGCATACCGGACTATGTGCTGGAACGGCTGAACGATGCGGATGCGGAGAGCGCGCAATCCTCGTCCGATTTAAAAGGGGTAGGGCTTATCAATGTCAATGAAAGGCTGAAGCTCTATTTCGGCAGCGAATACCGGCTGCAGATTCAATCCGTCCCTGGAGAGGGCACATGCATCACAATCAAGCATCCGCTGCTCGACGAGGAGGAGGCCGGCAAGCTTCAATTGCCGCAGTAGCATGATCAATTCAAGAGGGGGACGACTGAAATGGCTAAGCATAGGTTAGTAACTCTTGTCATCGTATTGGCGCTAGTCATGCTAACTGCGGCTTGCAACGCTGCCCAGCAGCCGCAGGCAACGAAAATTCCGGCCGTGGAGCCGGGGGCGGCTGATCAGCCGGTCACCTTAAGGTTTTACTTTGGAGGGGAGAAAAAGGCGGCTACTGACGAAGTGTGGGAAGAAATCGGGCAATACGTGCGGAGCAAGGGGCTTAACGTCAAATTTGACGTTCGTTTTATTCCTTTTAAGGAGTATCCCGATAAGCTGCTCACAATGGCCGCCGCAGGCGACCGCTGGGATATGAATTTTGACGCGGATTGGCTCAACTTTAAGCAAATGGCGGCGAAGGGCGCTTATATGGATCTAAAGCAGCTGCTGCCGAAATATGCGCCGGCTTTGTATAAGAAGTATGAGGAGACCGGCAATCTGCAATCCGCTACGCTTCACGATCAAGTTATCGGCCTTCCTTGGAATATAAAAATGAACCAGCGCAAATTCGCGGGCTGGCGGCTCGATTACGCCGAAAAGGCAGGCATCGATATCGGGCCTGACGAGGTGCAGACGATAGAAGACGTAGACAGGCTGCTCCGCGAATTGAAGAAGGCCTATCCGGAGGAAAGAATTACGAGAACGCCGCCGCTCAGCATTTATTTCATCCGCGATGAATGGGTCGATCTCGGATTTTACAACCTAGGCTATTATTTGAATGACCTGGACATTACGATTCAGCCGATGGAGCAGCAGCCCTTCTTCATCGAAGCGGGCGAAATGGCGAAAGCATGGTTCGACGACCGGATTTTAAGCCGGGATCTGCTAATCTCCCAAGAGGACGGAGCAAATGAATGGCGCAACGGCAAAGTTTTGTTCACTATCACCTCGCATGAATGGGCGCATGCCAATCCGGGGTTTGCGGACCCCGGCTATAAGCAGCGGATGTCGCTGCTTTACCCCGACAATAAATATGTGAACCGGACTCAGCTGGCCAATTTAGTCGCCATTAACAAGCATTCGAGCAACCCGGAGCTGGTGCTGCAATTTCTGGATATGCTCGCGACGGACCAGAAGCTGTACGATCTTGTCCATTACGGCATCTTGCATAAAACCTATGAGCTGGTCGACGATATGGCCGTTTATCCGGAAGGGATGACGACGCTCACCAGCAATTATATGGAATGGGGCGGTCAGTGGGCGCTGTGGAATACCGATTTTTTAAAGCCTAGCGAGACATACAGCAAAGGCTTCTGGGAGAGGGAAACGGAATTTGCGGAGCTCCCGATCAATGTCGACTCGCCGATCGACAGCCTTCTTTTGTCGGAAACGAACATAAGGAAGGAGCTGCTGGAGCGCGAGCAGCTTATTCATCAGTACGCCCGCCCGATTGAATTCGGGATGGTAGACGATGTCGAGGCTTCGGTTGCCCAATATATCGAAATACAGAAGAACAACAACCTGGACAAAATTATTCAAGAAATACAAACTCAAGTAGATCAATATATGAGCAAAAGCCGTTGATAACGGGCGAAGAAACGAGGCGCGGACTGCCTCGTTTCTTTTTTTTGTTTTCTCTAAAGAGAAGCTAAAGGAACAACAGAAAGTTTATAAATGACTCATTTGGCCTTGCTGGCTTATGTTTTACACTTAAAACACGAGCAAGCAATAACGTACAAGAGGTGAGCGAGTTGGGAAGCATTACGTTTCACCATGTCTACAAAAAGTATAAGGGCGAGCAGCGTCCGGCTGTAAACGATTTTCATCTGGATATTCAAGAAGGAGAATTTCTCGTATTGGTAGGCCCGTCCGGTTGCGGAAAGTCGACGACGCTGCGGATGCTGGCAGGGCTTGAGGAAATAAGCGAGGGCGAGCTGTATATCGACGGGAAATTCGTTAACTATTTGTCCTCCAAGGACCGGGATATCGCCATGGTTTTTCAAAACTATGCCTTGTACCCCAATCTATCCGTATATGAAAATATTGCACTGGGCTTGAAGCTCCGCAAAACGGCAAAGCACGATATCGAGCTGCGCGTTAATCGCGTCGCAAAAATATTGGAAATATCCCATCTTCTGGACCGGAAGCCGAATCAGCTGTCCGGGGGGCAGAAGCAGCGCGTCGCCCTTGGGCGGGCGATCGCACGCGAGCCGCAGGTGTTTCTGATGGACGAGCCGCTGTCTAATCTCGATGCCAAGCTTAGAGCCCAGACGAGAGCCGAAATTATTAAGCTGCAGGCCGAGTTGAAGCGGACGATGGTATACGTGACGCATGACCAGGTCGAGGCGATGACGATGGGCACTAGAATTGTTGTCATGAAGGACGGCGTCATTCAGCAGGTCGCCCCGCCGCGCGAGCTGTACAGCGAGCCGGCCAATATGTTCGTTGCAGGCTTTATCGGGTCGCCTCAGATGAACTTTTTGGACGGCAAAATTACGTATGAGGACGACTGCTACTATTTCGTCAGCAAACGGCTGAAGCTGCCGGTTCCCGAAAAGCATTACCGCAATTTCGACCGTTCCTCGCGCACGTTGCGCAATGTCGTTATGGGCATAAGGGCGGAAAATGTCGTATTGAACGATAACGCTGACGATAGCGGCGAATGGACGAAATGCGAAGTCGATATGAGCGAAATTACAGGCGCAGATCTTTATGTATATGTGAAGCTTGGCGAGGACACTGTAATTGTCCGCGTCGACGCGGATGGCAGCTATGAGAATGGAGATATCAGCTTCATCGGCTTCGATATGAATAAGGCTCATTTCTTCGATAAGGAAACAGGTGTATCGCTTGCCTACGGAGGAGAGTCCGTATGAAGCGCCGCAGTAAAGCTTTTACCGTCGGACTGCGGTTGCTTCTGGCAGTCGCAGTCATTGCCGGCGTCGCCGGACTATCTTCGCGCGGAGACCAGTTTACGCTCTCGGAGTCTGTTTCCTTCAATCAGCTGATGAGCTTTCAGGAACAAGAAGAGCTTCAATCGTATATCCGCATCCTGCAGGAGAAAGCGCCTTTGTCAGATCCCGGATTGCCCTCCATTGTGATGAAAGGGGCCGGGTATGCTGCTTCCTCCTCTGATGCGAAGCTGACGGCGGACGGAGACATCCTGCAGTGGAACAACGAGAAGGGCTGGGTGGAATGGTCCTTTAAAGCGGAGAAGGCAGGCTGGTATGAGCTGCATGCCGATTTCAAGCCATTAAAGGGAAGCAACGCCTCGGCGCTTCGGGGCATTCTTATAGACGGGCAGTATCCGTTCACAGAAGCGCAGCGCATCGAATTCGAGCGGCAGTTCAAGGATTCGAAATATCCGTATGACCGTAACGAAATCGGACAACAGGTCCGTCCGCCGCAGCTGGAAGTAACGGATTGGATCGACAAAGCGCTGACGCATTATGACGTTTCCTCCGAGCCGCTGCTGTTCTGGCTGGAGCAAGGGGAGCATACGCTTCGCTTGGCCGGCGTCAGGGAGCCGCTTGCGCTTCGGTCGATTTCCTTCGAGGCGGGAGGCAGCGTTCCGGATTATGAGGCCTATGCGGCGCAGCATCCGGTGCAGGGCAAGCAGGAAGAATGGTACCAGATTATTGAGGCGGAGAAGGCGGACCGCAAATCGAGCATAGCGATTCAAACCGATTTCTGGTCGGAGCCGTACATTTCGCCCGATCCTGAGGGCAGAATCACTTATAACGTACTGGGCGGCTGGCGCTGGCGCTTGCCCGGAGAATGGGTGGAATGGGAAATCTCCGTTCCTGCCGACGGCTGGTACGAAATCGATTTAAAGGCGTTTCAGGATTATCGGAACGGCTTCAAAGCTTATCGAACCCTTTCCATTGACGGCGAAGTGCCGTTTCAAGAGATGGCGAAGTACGGCATTCCGAACCGTAAAGAGTTTTTCATTCACGAGCTGTCCGACGAGAATGGAGAGGCATACAAGTTTTACTTGGAAGCGGGAGAACATACGCTGCGGCTGACCTCCGACTCTACGCCTTTGCAGCCGGTTTATTTGGCTCTAAGAAATACGCTCGATGAGCTCGCAGCCTATGACAGGCAGCTGCGCCAGCTGACAGGCACCTACGGCTTGAAGGGCTTCGATGCGAACATCGACTCTACGCGCACATGGGATATGAGAAAGCTGGATCCGGAAGTAGAAGCGAGAATGACCGGCTTTGTCGAGAGATTGGCGGAAATTAGGATGTACATGGATGGATTGAACGGCAAAGATTCCGACCTTTCGCAGTCCATTCGCTCATCTGTCGGCATTTTGGAAGAGATGCTGAAGGATGTTGACGAAATTCCGGTAAAAATCGAAGACTTCACGACGATTCAAAACAACATTGGCACGTGGATGTCGACATTGACGCACCAGCCTTTGATGCTGGACTACATTGTCGTGCGCACGGCGGGCACGGAGACCGGATTGAAGACCGTGTCGCTCGCTTCCCGAATACCGTACGCCATTAAAGATTTCGCGCGCTCTTTTTATCTCGACTACGACACGAGAAAACACAATAAGAAAGAAGCCTTGACGATATGGGTACAGCGCGGCCGCGACTATGCCGAGCTGTTGAGAGAACTGGTGGATCAAGACTTCACGCCTCGTACGGGCATTCAGGTCAACATCAATCTGATGCCGAATCCGAATATGCTCATTTTGGGCAACGCAAGCGGCGATGTGCCTGACGTCGCACTGGGCATTGGCGAGGCAACCCCTGCGGACTTCGCAATGCGGAACGCGGCCCATGATATTTCGCAATTTTCTGACTTTGAGGATGTGTTCGCCCGTTTCGTACCGGGCGTTTCCAGAGCGATGCAATATGACGGCGGAACATATGGCCTGCCAGAGGTGCAAAACTTCCAGGTTCTGTACTATCGCTCCGACATTCTGGAAGGGCTTGGACTTGAAGTTCCCGATACATGGGACGATCTATTTGACCTGCTGCCTACCCTGCAGGAGAACGGCATGACGTTCAGTTATCCGAAAGCGGACTTTACGACGATTTTCTTTCAGCATGGAGCGGAAATATACAGCGAGGACGGCATGGAAGCGGCTCTGACGAGCGCAAATGGGCAGAAGGCGTTCCGCACATGGACCGATTTATTCGCCAAATACAATTTGCCGATTGATATTCCGGCCTTTTTCCAACATTTCCGTGACGGCAACATTCCGCTCGGCATTGCGGACTTTAATACGTATGTCCAGCTGCTCGTGGCCGCGCCGGAAATTACAGGGCATTGGGGCATTGCGCCGATTCCGGGCTTTAAGAACGAGGTCGGCGAAGTGGCCAGATGGTCGCCTCAAGGTATTTCGGCCGGCATGATTATGGAGAAAAGCGACCGCAAGGATGAGGCCTGGGAGTTTTTGAAATGGTGGACCTCGGCTGAGGTTCAGTCGCAATACGCAAGCGATATCGAATCGTTCTACGGCATGGAATTCAGATGGAATACGGCTAATGTCGAGGCGATGCAGTCGCTGGTATGGCCGTCCGAAGATCTAGAGACATTACAGGAGCAGCTGCGCTGGGCGAAAAATATGCCTTACGTTCCGGGCTATTACTTCTTGGCGAGAGAGATGGAATTTGCATGGAACAAAACGGTGCTTGAGGCGATGCCGGCGCAAGAGGCGCTTGAAGCCGCTCAGCTGTCCTTGCAAAGGGAAATGAGAAGGCGTCAGGTTGATTTTGGCCTTGGTCCTAATGACAACCTTCATGTGCCGCAAGTTAAAGACCCCTTTGAATGGAAGGAGAAGGACTCATGAATACAGGGCTGGCTCCAAATATAGCGTCATCCAGCAGCAAAGCATCTATACGCACAAAGCTGAGCAGGTTTGGTAAGCAGCTTAGAAAGGATCTTTTTTGCTACTTGTATTTGGCTCCTTTCTTCACTTGCTTCATGCTTTTCATCATCATTCCTGTATTTATGGCTGCGCTGCTAGGATTCACATCCTATGACGGGTTCGAAAAGCTGCACTTTATCGGGTTCAACAATTATATCGTGCTGCTTACCCAAGACGTTATTTTTCTGACCAAAGCGATACCTAACACCTTTTTATTTGCCCTGCTGGTCGGGCCTGGCGGTTATTTGCTGTCGTTTCTGTTCGCCTGGCTCATCCACCAGCTGCCGTTAAAAATCCGCGACTACTATACATTGGCGTTTTACGCTCCCTCGATGGCCGGGGGAGTGGCCCTTTCGGTCGTCTGGATCGCAGCCTTCAGCGGAGACCGCGTCGGCTATATTAACCGGCTGTTCCTGAAGCTGGGCTGGATCGACAATCCGGTCATTTGGCTCCAGGACCCGAAATATTTGCTTACGATCATGATTGTCGTATCGCTCTGGATGAGCTTCAGCGTCGGCTTTCTGGCGATGCTGGCCGGCTTGCAGACCGTTAACCGCGAGCTGTACGAAGCGGGCAGAATCGACGGCATTACGAACCGCATTCAAGAAGTGTTCTATATTACCTTGCCTTCCATGAAACCGCAAATGCTGTTCAGCGCCGTTATGCAAATTGTCGGCACGCTGAAGGCGGGAGCCATATCGACGCAATTGACAGGATTGCCGATTACGCCTTCTTATTCAGGCCATTTGATTATTAATCATATCGACGATTATGCGTTCATCCGCTTCGAGCTTGGGTATGCTTCTGCCGTATCGGTCGTGCTGCTCATCATCAGCTACTTCATTATGCGGTTTGCTTATCGGCTGTTCGGTTCGAAGGAGGAATTGTAATGAGGAAACGACGCAAATGGTCGGGCTTTCAGGTAACGCTTGTCACCAGCTTTACTGCGCTCGCGGCATTCATGCTGCTTCCTATTGTATTTATTTTGAACCACGCCTTTAAGCCGCAAAATGAGCTGTTTCTGTTTCCGCCGCAGTTTTTGGTGCAAAATCCGACGCTCAGAAACTTTGAATCGCTATTTTTGCACGCTTCAAACGCGACCGTTCCGTTTACCCGGTATTTGTTCAACAGCTTGCTTGTAGCGGGGCTGACGCTGGCCGGCGTCATTTTGGTCAGCTCGATGGCCGCCTATGCGCTTGGCAAATACAGGTTTCACTTTAAAGCGCTTGTCATGTCCCTTATTACCATTTCGCTTATGTTCGCGCCGGAAACAGTCAGCATCCCGCGCTATCTCATCATAAGCGGCCTAGGCTTGAATAATACGTACTTTGGACATTTGCTTCCTTCATTGGCGTCGCCGGTAGCGGTATTCTTGCTTATCGGATTTATATCCCAAATTCCTAACGAAGTCATAGAAGCGGCGAAAATGGACGGCGCCAGCCACTTCGGCATTTTTTCCCGCATCGTCATGCCGCTGTCTGTGCCCGCTATAGCAACCATATCGATCTTTACCTTCCAAGGGGTATGGGGAGACGTAGAGACCTCCACACTGTTCATGCAGGAAGAAACGATGAGGACGCTTGCGTTCTATGTGAACAGCTTGATCAGCGGACTGCAAAATAGCGTCGCAGGCCAAAACATGGCTGCCGCGGCTGGCTTGCTCATGTTTCTTCCTAACTTGATCATATTCTTGCTCTTTCAGAAGAGAGTGCTGGAGACAATGGTTCACTCCGGTATCAAGTAACTCCAACAGCAAAGGAAGTCGTAATTATGAAAAGAATGGTCCTGTTGTTGCTGCTTGCATCCATAGCCTGCTTATCGTTGTCGGAGGCGGTGCATGCCGAGCTGCCGTACCGCACGTTCTATTTTGATAAAAACCAGTCGACTTGGCTGCGATTGCAGCCTATTTACGAGCCGAGCGATATGAGCGGCGTCAAGCTGACGGAGCCGGTCGATTTGCAGATTGGACCGAATGACAACGTCTATATCGCCGACAAGTCTGCCGGGCGGATTGTCGTGCTAAGTCAAGACGGCGAAGTGCTTCAAACGTTCGGAGACGAAGAAGGCGACGGCGCGCTTAATTCGCCGGAGGGCTTGTCGGTTACAGCCGACGGTACGGTATATGTAGCAGATTCGGGCAACCAGCGCATTGCCGTCTTTCATCCCGACGGAAGCTTTAAAAGAGAATACAAAAAGCCGGATTCCCCATTGCTTGCCGATCAGCATTTTGTTCCGATCAAAATTGCCGTCGACCGCAGAGGCGTCATGTACGTCAACTTGAATTCCTCCTACAATGGATTGCTGCGAATGGACAGCAACGGGGAGTTTAAAGGATACTTCGGCGCGAATAAAGCGCAGCAAACGGTAATGAGCTGGGTCAAGCAGCTTATTCTCAACAAAGAGCAGCTGGCGAAGGAAAGCGCCAATCTTCCGAGGCCGATCAGCAATGTGCATATCGACAAAGACGGCTTCCTGTTCACGGCTACGGCCGGCGGAGACGGAAAAGCGTCTATCCGGAAGCTGAATGCAGGCGGTGTCGACGCCTTCAAAGGAAAGATCGTGCCGGCAGCCGCCGGAATTGTCGATGCGGCGTCGGACGCAGGCAGCTTCATTTATGCCGTAGATTCGCTTATTAGAGGAATCGTCATTTTCGATGAAACAGCGGAGCCATTGTTTTACTTTGGCTTTGTCGATAAGGACACGCAGCAATACGGCGTAATCGGATTTCCTACGGCGATCGATGTGGACAGCAGCAACAATATATGGATTGCGGACAGCCGGATTGGCACCGTGCACAAATTTTCCCGAACGGAATTCGGCAGCGACGTGATGCATGCGCTCGCGCTTTATAAAGAAGGCAGATATTTGGAGAGCGAGCCTTACTGGAATCGGGTTTACGCCAGAAACGATATGTATAACGGCACCTTTCAGGGCTTAGGCAAGGTGTATCTGCAGAAGGGCGAATACGACGAGGCGCTTGATTATTTGAAAACGGCGTTTGATACCGAAGGCTATTCCAAAGCGTTTTGGCAAATCAGGCTTCAATGGCTGCAGCAGAGCTTTTTGCTCGTCGCATTCATCGCCGTTTCGCTTATTCTCCTGCTCCTGTATGGGCCTAGGCTAATCAGGAGATGGCTGGTCAAGCACCCGCCTTCGAAGCGATGGGAGAGGCCGCTGTATGAGCTGAAAGTATTTAAAAATGTCATGTTCCATCCTTACGTGGAGTTCTACAAGCTGAAGGAGGCAAAGGTTTCGGGCTGGGTTGTTTGGCTCCTGCTGCTGGGCGTTCTGGCTGTTAAAATATGCGCACTCTATTTGACGGGCTTTGTTTTCAACCCTGTCGAGACGTCGCAAATTAATTTGCTCACCTCCTTGGCTATATTTATTGCGCCATGGGTGACATGGGTCATCGCGAACTATCTGGTATGCAGCATACGCGACGGGGAAGGCAGATTCAGAGAGGTCGTTCAAGGGAGCGTGTACGCTCTATCGCCGTACTTCTTCCTTTCGATTCCGATCATTCTGTTATCGAATGTGCTGACGCTGGAGGAACGCATCATTATCGACTCGCTGCAAGGGGTCATGCTCATTTGGCAGGCGGCAATGCTCATTGTCATGACGCAGGTCATTCACAATTTCGATTTTACGGAAACGTTGAAAAACACAGCCATTACCGCGTTCACGATCGGTGTCATGTGGTTGTTCCTATTTATCATTTCCGGCTTATCCTACAACCTGTATGACTTCTTCTATCAGCTCTACAAGGAGGCGACATTCATTGGTTAAATTCATACGACGCCTTTCTTTGCGGGCAAAGGTTTTATCGGCAGCCGCTATCATCGTTCTAGTCGCCATATTGGCATTCGTCCTTGCCAAAGACGATAAGCTGACGCCGGCAGAAGCGATGACGCTTGCCGGAATTGGACAGACAAAGGCGCCCAATGCCGCGCTTATCGAAGGGGAGCCATGGACGCCGCCTGCAGCGGGATTTACGGAAGCGCTATCGAATGACAGCTTCGCTCTTTATGTCAATGCGAAAGCGCAAATTAGCATCCTTGACAAATTGACGGGGCATCGCTGGAGCAGCAATCCTGCGGAGGAGCAGCTCGCGCAGGAGCAGGTAAAGGGGCAATTGATCGAAAATTTGCAGTCCCCGTTTATTTTGACCTACGTGAAAACGGAGGGGAAGGATCAAACGATCCGCCAAATTGCGAATGCGCTGTCTAAAGGGGTGGAAACCTCATTTGTCCGCGGCGACGGCGTACTGCAGGTGAATTATAAGCTTGCGGATCAAAAGCTTGAGTTCGCCCTGCAGTACGAGCTGACGAAGGATGGCTTAAAGGCGCGCATTCCGACGGAAGGCGTTAAAGAAAACGGAGATTTCGCCGTTTTCAGCATCGACCTGCTGCCCTACTTCGGCGCAGTGAAAGCGGGGGAGGACGGCTATCTATTCGTTCCTGACGGCCCCGGTGGAATTATTAATTTGGACGACGAGCGCGTAAGCGTGTCGAGCGGCTACATTCATCAGGTGTACGGACTGGAAGTTACCAATATGAACAACTGGTCCCGCAGCGGGGAGAGAAGGGAAGATATCTCGTATCCCGTATTCGGCGTGAAGCATGGCGATCAGGCATTCGTTGCCATATTGAGCAAAGGCGGCGATTCGGCCGTTATTTCGGCGCTGCCGCCGGGCATCAAATCATCCCTTTACAGCATTTTCTCGGGTCATTTGTATCGGGAGGAATATTTGTACCAGGTCAGCCGGATGGCGGTGCCGATCAAGGCGATTCAGAAAGACCGGCTGCAGTCCGACAGAGAGGTGGAGTTCCGCTTTCTGAACGGCGAAGCAGCGAGCTACGTCGGCATGGCTAAAGCTTACCGCAGCTATCTTGATGAGCAAGGCAGCCTGCCTGAACCGCTGCAGCCAGTCGAGAATATACCGCTTTATTTGAAAATAATGGGCGGCAACTATGAAAAAGCGTTTAACGGCATTCGATACGCCTCGGCGACGAACTTTCCTCAGGCAACTGAAATGGTCAACCGGCTGGTTGGCTTAGGCATATCGAACATGCAAATCGTTTATTACGGCTGGCAGTATAAAGGCGACTACGATATGTACAAACGGTTTCCGATCGAGCCGTCGCTTGGCGGGGAAGAGGAAGCGCGCCGCTTCATCGGCAAAATGAAGGAGTACGGCTTTCCCGTTATGTTCGAGGACGACTTTGTATGGGTCAATGAAAAGGAATCGACAATATCGGGCAAGAGCAACGGAATCCGGGGTATTGAAGGGACGATGTTCGTTGACGAGGGCTGGTTCATCAGCAGGCCGGACCGTACGGTCGCGATGGCTTATGAGACCATTCAAAAGCTGAAGGATATCGGCGTTTCCGGCATTTTGTACAACTGGATCGGTGAAATGGTGTTCAACGACTACGATAAGCAGCACGGCAGCAGCCGTTCGGAGACGATTGCCGTTTATCGGGATTTGCTTGACTATACCCGGCAGGAGATGGGGAATAGCGGCGTCTATCGCGGCAACGACTATGCGTTAGGCAGCACGAACTTTATTTTCGGCATGCCGTATGAATCAAGCTACGATTTTATGGTCGATGAGACGGTGCCGTTTTATCCGATCGCGATTCACGGGAACGTTCCTTACACGTTCGGCGACGGGAATTTGCGCAACAATGTGCAGGATGAATTTCTGAAGGCGATTGAATACGGCGGGATGCCTTCGTTCTTCCTGACCTATGAAAATTCCCGCGAGCTTAAATATTCAGCGTCAAACTTTTTATTCAGCAGCCAATACGACAAATGGCTGGACTGGATTCAAACGGAGTACGAATCGTTCAACAAGCTTGCCCATGTGTACGGACTTTCGATTGTCAATCATGAGCAGCTGTCGCCGAACAAGTTCGCAACGACGTATGAGGACGGAACTCAGGTCATTGTGGATTATGGCCAGAAGACGTTCCATGTCGAGAGAAAAGGGGGAGCATCATGAATGCAAAGAGCAGAAAACGCGCGGAACTGAAGTACCATGTTTCACGTTACGGAACAGGGCTGCTGTTCATGCTCCCTTGGATGATCGGTTTTATTCTGTTCGTGCTTATTCCTGTCAGCTGGTCGTTGTTTATGGCTTTTAACAAAGTTCAGGTAGGCGGCACCTTCAAATATGAATGGGTAGGCCTGCGCAATTTTCGGGACGCGTTTTTAAAGGACAATATTTTCCCGGTTGAGCTCATTACGTATTTTCAGCAAATGCTGCTCATGGTTCCGATTATCGTCCTGTTTGCCCTGCTGATTTCGCTTATGCTGAATCAGAAATTTCCCGGCAGATTTATTTTCAGGGCGCTGTTCTTCCTGCCGGTTATTTTCGCTACCGGTCAGGTGCTGTCCGAGCTGTTCGCTCAAGGCGTAGGCGACGTTCCTTTTTTGGAGCAGTACAATCTTGAGCCGCTCGTGAAGAAATATGTCGGCGCCCAATTTACCGAAACCGTCATGGACGTTCTTAGCCGGGCCGTACTGATTTTATGGTATTCAGGGGTGCAAATCCTCATTTTTATCGCAGGGTTTCAAACGATTCCTGCCAGCGTATACGAAGCGGTGCGCATTGACGGCGCGACGCCGTGGGACAGCTTCTGGAAAATTACGCTTCCTGCCAGCATGCCGTTTATTAGCTTGAACATGCTATACACCATTATCGATTTGTTCACGTTTCCGCTTAATCCGGTGCTCGCCCATATTAAGGACAATATGTTTAAAGCGAATACCGGGTATGGATACGCGAGCGCCTTGGCTTGGATTTACTTTGCGTTCATCTTCATCCTAATCGCAATCGTTCTTGGCGTGTTCGGCCGCAAAATGAAGAGAGGAAGTGTTCGCGCATGATGAGTGGCCTAAAAGCGGAAATCGCAAGAGCGAGAAGCGGCATTCAGTCTCTGTTTTGGAGCCGGCGCGCCCAGAAGGTGAAGCTTATGGTTATCGGGCGAAATATATCTGACGGCTTGATCGCCAAGCTGGTGCTGTATGTGCTGCTGTCCATTGTCGCTTACTTGTATTTGCAGCCTATTCTGTACATGGTCAGCACGATGCTGAAGCCGGCTACCGACCTGCTGGACGCTACCGTACGCTGGATTCCGCGTGAAGTGACGTGGGACAACATTACGAAGGCGTTTCACGGCCTCCAATACCCGAACGCCTTGCTTGTCACGGCGACGATCGCAATCTCATGCTCATTGGCGTCCGTCATCATTTGCTCCATGACAGGCTATGCCATGGCCAGACTGTCCGTTCCCTTTAAATGGCTGTTTACCGGATTGATTATCCTTACCTTTCTTATTCCGCCTCAGGTGGTCATCATTCCGCTCTACGTCATTTTCAGCAAGCTCGGGTTGCTAAACTCCATCTTTGTTTTCCTAGTCCCGGCTTTATTGGGGCAAGGGATGAAGGCGGCGCTGTTCATCTTCATATTTATGCAGTTTTTCAAGTCGCAGCCGCAAAGCCTCGAGGAGGCGGCTAAGCTTGACGGCGCCTCGACGGCGCGCTTGTTTGTCGGCATTATGCTGCCTTTGGCGCGTTCGGCTTGCCTGGTCGTATTTTTGTTCTCTTTCATCTGGTACTGGAACATGTATTACGAGCCTTCGATGTTTTTGTCCAAAGGGTTTACGCCTCTGTCGATCCGGCTGGACATGCTGGAAGAGGTGCTCAATCCGACATTGCTCGGCAACACGCGCACCATTATCAATCCGATTACGGAAGGAACGAAAATGGCTGCCGCTTTTATGATCATTTTGCCGCCGATCCTTATTTTCATCATTTTGCAGCGCTGGTTTGTAAGCGGTATTGAGCGTTCGGGCATAGTCGAATAACGGTACATTGCTGAAGGGAGTTGATGCCGGGAGCTTGTTGGGAATCAACAAATGGATGCAGCAGGACAAACAGAAGGGGAACAAGGCAAACAACATTGAGGAGGAGAACTATGAAAGCACAAATGAATGTCAAAGCGGTTGCAATGCTAGTATTGGCAATGATGTTGGTTCTGTCGGCATGCGGCAGCAACGGCGGCAACGGCGCCAAAAACGCCGAAACGAACAAGCCTGCGGTTACAAATAACAGCGATGGCAGCGGCGATCCGACGGCAGAGCCGGAAAAGAAAGAGCCGGTTACGCTGAAGCTCATCTCCTGGTCGGATTCCTACGGCGAGCTTTATGAATTGTTCAACAAAAAATATCCTTGGATTACGATCGAGCAAATTCCGGTAAACGGCGTTTCGATCATGGAAATTATAGCTTCTCTTGAAGCTGCCGGCACGCCTGCCGACTTGACATGGATCGATTCCGATCTTATTTCCTTCGATCAAAACGGTCTGCTTGAGGACTTGACGCCTTACATTGCAGAAGACGAAACCTTCAACACAATCAATCTTCCCGACGGCTTCTTCGATACGATGATTTGGAAAGACAAAAAGCTTGCGGTTCCTTTCGTTGACGTGCCGATGTGGATTCTTGTCAACAAAGATCTGCTGAATAAGAACGGCCTCGAAATGCCGTCCAACGATTGGACGTATGACGATTTCCGCAAAATCGCTCTTGAGCTGACCGATGCGCAAGCAGGCGAATACGGCTTGACGACTCAAGCGGAATGGCAGATGCGTCTCCTGAGCACGAAAGCGATTGCCGACGGACACGCTGCGAACATTCATTACTTGAATGAAGATCTCACGCAAAGCGTAATGAATACGCCGGACGTGATGAACGATGTGAAATGGCTGTCCGAATTCGTATGGAAAGACGGTTCGATGCAAAGCAACGAGGCTGCGGATCAATCCGGCGGCGTTACGAGAGAATTCCTGAACGGCAAGACGGGCTTTGCCATCGGCGGAGACTGGGTTCTTCCGAATTTGAAGGAGAACGCGAACTTTGAGTGGGATGTGCTTCCGTTCCCGCGCGGCAAAATTAGCCAGCCTGGCTACAGCATTTACGGCCCGCTCGGCTTGCTAAGCGGCTCGAAGCATAAGGATGAAGCGTTCCTGTGGATCAGCTTCCAGTTCTCGAAGGAAGCCCAAAAGTGGAAGATCGACCAAGGCGCTAACGCATCGGTTATCGATCAGGAGCTGCTGGATTACTATGACGAGTCTCCGATGTGGCAAGGCAAGAACAAAGAGGCAGTCAAAATGGCTAAAGAAAACGCGAAAATTCAGCCGGGCGTTACAATTCCGGCATTCGGCGAATACAACTGGAACAATATTATGAACGATATTATTTTTGGCGGCGACGATATCAACCGCATTATTCCAGAGACAGAAGCTTGGAACAAGCGTACGCTTGAGGTTCGCGCTGAGCTTGGAGGCTAAGCCTCGGCAATAGAAAGGGACGGCGATATACCGCCGTCCCTCTTGCTCATTATGACTGCCTTACTGCGGCCGCAGCAGCGGCTGCCGCGCTAGTCGTTGCCCGGGGAATGATAGAGGCGGGCAGCTGGATTCTTCTGCAAATTTGCTTGCCCTGCTCGATATGCTGAATTTGCTCAATAATATGCTTGGCGGCCTCGCGGCCGATTTCAAGCTCCTGTTGGGCGATAACGGTAGGCGGGAGCAAGGAATAGTCCGCCTCCGGAATGTCGTCGAAAATGATGATGGACAGGTCATCCGGCACGCTGCGGTTCGCATGGATGGCGGCGCGAATAATTTGCGGTCCCATATTGCAGGCGATAATGGCCGTTACCTCCGGATGGGCGTCCAAAAAGCCGGCAACGATCGAACGGATCTCCTCTTCCGACATTTCAAAGGTCATATTGCATACCTGCAGCCCGCGATTAATGAGTATTTGATGCTTTTCCAGCCCGTGCTCATAGCCGGAAATCCGGTCCTCAATGCTGGAAGTGCCCTCCGCTTTGGAGGAGAATAGCGCAATTTGCCGATGCCCCAGCTCATGGAGATGGTCGACGGCCATAATAGCCGCGTTGAAGTTGTCCGAGCTAACGGAAGACGTATCGAGTCCTTTAAGAAAACGGTCGACTAAGACGAGAGGAAACTTGGACAGCGTGAGCGACAAAATCTCGTTATTGTAGTTCTCGCCTTCTACCGGATAAATAATGAGTCCGTCTACGCCGTATTCAAGCATTTCCTTAATTCTTAATATTTCGATCGATTGCGAGTCGTTTGTTTTGGAAAAGATCAAATGATAGTTTGCGTTTGACAGCTCATCCTCGATGCCGCTCAGCACGTTAGCGGTAAAGGTATTATCCAGCCTAGGCATTAAAAAGCCGATCGTCCGCTTCTGATTTTGATTAAGCTTCTGATGCAGGCCGTCCAGCGCGATATGGTGATTCGGCGAAACGAAGGAGCCCTTGCCTTGCTGACGGTAAATAACGCCGCTTTCCACCAAATTCGTCAATGCGTTTTTTACCGTAATCCGGCTTACATGAAACTGTTCCGCCAGTTCATTCTCGGAAGGAATCTTCATATTTGTGGTCCAGTTGTTGCTGCGAATCTGGGAAATGATATGGCGCTCAATTTCCTTATACATGGGAACGTGATTTTTCACCAACATTCTTCTCCTTTAATGAGGTTAATTGAATGATATAACAATATAACAAGTAATACAAGTGCTATTGGAAATGTTTTTGCATTTCTTTATTAGCCCTCTCGTTTATACGCGGAAAAATGCTGGAAATGACCGTTTTTCACCCGTTTTTGTCGATGAAGTTGTATCTTAAAAAGACATTTACAACGATTTGCATGTTGTATATATTAAGTATACAACCAATTGGTTCAGCTGTTGATCAACTTTTAAAAACGATAAGGGGAGTGTCAATGGATGAAGAAAAGAATGCATGTACTGACAGCACTGCTTTTGATTTCCGCACTAATTGTAAGCGCTTGCTCGTCGGGCGGGAAAGACAATCCGAGCAAGGGCGGCGATTCCAAAACTTTGACGTTGTGGACGTGGAAGGTAGCGTATGTGCCGGGCTTTGAAGCTGCGGCGAAGCTGTACGAGCAAAAGACAGGCGTTAAGGTTGAGATTGAAACATTCACTCCGGACGATACTTACAGGCAAAAGATTCAAGCGGCCGCAAACTCGAAAACGCTTCCGGACGTTATTCACTACTGGGCGACTAACGGCGATTCCTTGGAAACATCGCTGCTGGAGCTGACGGACAAGGTCGGCGACGATACATTGAACAAATATTTCGGGCCGTCAATGGATCCGATCCGAGTCTCGCAAATGCAAGTGGACAACTGGGCAACGAATAAAGACGCCACAAACGTTCAAAAAGGGCTGAAGGCAGGCCAGTTTTACGGCCTTCCGCTAGACATCGGCGGTTTCTTCACCTTCTATGGCAACAAGAAGCTGATCGAACAGGCGGGCCTGAAAGCGGAGGCTCCGAAAACATGGGAAGATTTTGTCACGATGATCGAGACGGTTCAAAAGGAAACGAACGTTCCGGGCCTCGTATTCGGCGCGAAGCTGCCGGATCTATGGGAGAACTGGGCCGGCTCCGCCCTGCAGATCATGCTTAACGGACCGGAAGGCTATATCGATTTGCTGGAAAGAAAAGCGCAAATGAACGATCCGAAAAATATTCGAGTTGCCGAGGCGCTGGGCACGCTGGCTGACAAAGGGCTGCTCATGCCGGGCATTCTATCGACGGATATTGACGGCGCAGACCAAGCCTTCGCTTCCGGCAAAGCGGCGTTCGACTTGGGCGGCAGCTTTACGATGTCTACGCTGCTTGCGATGGGCATGAATTCGGAGGATATCGTTGCATTCCCTGTACCGCCGCTTAAAGGCTCAAAAATTGACAAGTGGGAAACAGACCCGTTCACGCTGACGATGATGTCGGTGAGCAAGGATTCCAAAAATGCCGATGAAGCGCTTGACTTCATTAAGTTCCTGACGGCCGACGCGGATGCGGCAGTCGCATTCTCTAACGGCGCTTATACCGTATCCGCGCTTAAGATCGGCGACCGTTCCAAAGATCTGTCTCCTGCCTTGAAGGCGATGCAGGAATCGTTCGCGACAGAGCCGGGCCCTTACAGCAAAGTACAGCCATACATCGATTATAGAGGCGCGAATAAAGAGTGGGAGGAATTCTTCCAATCGATGCAGGCTGTAATCGAGAAGAAGATGACAGTAGATCAGGCGACTAAGAAGTTCGACGAACGGATGAAGTCGCTCCAAGCCAGCGGCAACTAATAACAATCCATGCGCCAATTCGGGAGAATTGGCGCTGACTTAACCATTTTTGCGCAAATTTATTACGTTTAGAGGATGATCATTATGGTTACTTCAAGAAACAAATGGGTGCCGTATTTATTTTTACTGCCTGGCGTGCTGCTGTTTTTGGCGATTGGCGTCTATTCCGTCGGATTCTCCGTCCTCATCAGCTTCTACAATTGGTCGGGGATCGATTTCGCCAACGCGCGGTTCGAGGGCTTTGACAATTTTAAAGATTTTCTGTTCGGCCAAAGCCCGGTCGTGTCGCGCAGCTTCTATCTGGCGATATGGCACAACCTGCTGATGGCGTTCTTTCAAGTGATAATCGTCATTCCTGTTGCGCTCGTATTGGCCTTTACGCTGCAAAATATGAAGGCGGCAAGCTATTACCGCACCATTTACTTCCTGCCGATGATCGCATCCGGCATTGCCGTTTTTTACGTCTGGAAAGGGCTGTTTGAGCCAACCGGCGTGCTCAACGCGCTGCTGTCGGCGCTGGGGCTCGATTTGCTCGTTATGCAGGAAGGGATGCTTGGCAGCTCTTCTACCGCTCTGATGGGCATCATTATTACATCGATCTGGGGAGGCTTGCCGGGAACGCTGCTGCTGTATTATGCAGGATTAAGCTCGGTCAATCCGACTCTCTACGAGGCGGCAAGCGTGGACGGCGCGACAAAGTCGGTCATGCTGCGCAAAATTACATGGCCTCTGCTGAAGCCGATTACGTTGATCGCCGTTATTCAGCTCGTCAACGGCGCTTTTCAAGCGTTCGAGAATGTGTTCATTATGACGGGCGGAGGCCCGGCGGGAAGCACGGAGGTTATCGGTACGCTTGTATACAAAACGGCCTTTATCGATAACGATTACGGCTTGGCGAGCGCGATCGGATGGACGTCTTTCCTTATAACGGGCTTGATTGCCATCTTCAGCATCCGCGGATTTAAGGCTGATATATAGGAGGGATAAGAGCGTGGTTAAATCGCTGAAGCATCTTTTACTCATTGCCTATGGCATCACTTGCATTTATCCATTTCTATGGATGTTCGGAACGTCGCTCAAAACGTCGCAAGACGCGCTGGTCAATCCGCAGTCTCCTATTCCGAACGGAGCCTTGCAATGGGGCGTGTTTGCCGAAGTATGGAATAAGCTTAATTTCGCCAAATTTTTTATGAACAGCGCAATCGTCAGCGTCGCCGTTATTGTAGGCATCATATTCATTTACAGCATGATGGGCTATTCATTTGCCAAGTTCAACTATAAAGGAAAGAAGCTTGTTTACTATACGTTTATCGCTCTATTGCTCGTTCCGGGAGTCACGATATTGATTCCGCTTTATATCAATATGACGAATTTAGGCTTGGCCAACAGCTATATCGGCATTATTTTGCCAATGATCAACGGCGGAGCGCCGTTTGCCATCTTTCTGTTTACCAGCTATTTCAGAACGATTTCCCATGAGCTGTATGAAAGCGCCGTGCTGGACGGCTGCGGCTCGTTCAAAATCTATTATCGCATTTATTTGCCTCTAGCGATGCCGGCGATCGGAACGATTGCGATCATTAACTTCATCGGCAGCTGGAACAACATTTTGTGGCCGATGATTATTGTCGATACGAAGGACTTTTTTACATTGCCAATGGGACTTATGTATTTGGATTCTTCCTCCTTTAAAAAGTGGAATGAGCTAATGGCAGGCGCCATTATTACGATATTCCCGATTCTCGTATCATTCCCGTTCTTGCAGAAGATGTATGTAAAAGGGATGACAATCGGATCTGTGAAAATGTAGCGTATTAATCAACCAGAATAGGAAGGGTATAGATGAAAAAGAAGGCTCATATTATTGCGCACTCGCATTGGGATAGAGAGTGGTACACGTCGTTTGAGAAGCACCGCATAAAGCTCGTAGAATTGATAGATCAATTGATAGAAACGATCGACACGGACCCGAATTATGGAACCTTCCATCTGGACGGACAAATTGTGCCGCTGGAGGACTATTTGGAAATCAAGCCGCATCAGCGCGGCAAGCTCGAGCAGCTAGTACGGGACGGAAAGCTTATTATCGGGCCTTGGTACATTTTGCAGGACGAGTTTCTAATAAGCAGCGAAGCAAATGTTCGAAATTTGCAGATCGGAATAGCGGAGTCCAAGGCTTACGGGCCTTACGGAGCAATCGGCTACTTTCCGGATTCATTCGGCAATATCGGCCAAGCGCCACAAATTTTGCAGCAGGCGGGAATAACATGCGCGGTCTATGGGCGCGGCGTCAGAGCGGTAGGCTTTAACAACGAGGTCGTCGAAGAGCATACCCCGCATACGTCCAATTATTCTGAAATGTATTGGGAATCGCCTGACGGCAGCCGCGTATTGGCGGTGCTGTTCGCGAACTGGTACCACAACGGCATGGAAATTCCTGCCGATCCGAAGCTGGCTTTGGCATATTGGAATGAGCGTCTGCCGAAGGTTGAGGCGTTTGCTTCTACGCCGGAGCTTCTGTTCATGAACGGCTGCGATCATCAGCCGCTGCAGCGCGATTTGACGGAAGCGATTGCAGTCGCCAATAAGGTTCGCCCTGACGTTGAATTTGTCCATTCCAGCTTCCCGGAATATATGGAAGCGCTCCGCAGCAGCGTGCCGCAAAACTTGAGCGTAGTGAAGGGAGAGCTGAGAAGTCAATGGACGGACGGCTGGAATACGCTCGTCAATACCGCTTCAGCCCGCGTATACATTAAGCAGGAAAACAATAAATCGCAGGTTTTGCTTGAAAAGGTTGCAGAACCGCTGGCGGTAATGGCCTATGCTGCAGGACAGCCTTATCCGGAATATGAGCTGCTGTACGCTTGGAAAACGCTGCTGCGCAACCATCCGCATGACAGCATTTGCGGCTGCAGTGTGGACGAGGTTCATCAGGAAATGATGACCCGGTTCCAAAAATCGCAGCAAACGGCGCTTGCTGTCGCCGAGCGCAGCACGGCATGGCTCGTGCGGCAAATCGACACGGCTGCGTTCCGCGGTGCGAAGGGCATTCCGCAACTGAGCGCTCCGCAGCCGAAGGCGGTGCCGTTTGTCGTCTTTAATACGACCGGCCATGTCCGCAGCGGAGTGCTGACGGCAAGCCTTCACGTCAGCCGCCATTATTTCGATGGCGTACGGGCGCCGCACGATCAGCATGCGGCATTGGCAGGCTACGATCCGGGCGAGCTGGCTATAATCGATGCCGATGGAAAGCGGGTAGAGGCGGTCATTGCTAAGAAAGGGCTTGTGTTCGGCTACGATCTGCCCGACGACCGGTTCCGCCAGCCGTACTGGGCCTATGAGGTGGAAGTGACGCTGTACGCCGACCGGCTTCCGGCGCTGGGCTATGCAACATTTGCAGTAGTCGGCGCAGAAGAGGCGGTGCAGAGTCAGGGTCATGCGCTAATCGTTCAAGAGAGCGGCCGCATCCTTGAGAACGGGCTCGTTAAAATTGAAATACATGAAGACGGCAGCTTTGACGCTATAGATAAAACGACCGGCCGCGCCTACCGGAAGCTTGGCATCTACGAAGATACAGGCGATCTCGGCAACGAGTATATGTATAAGCAGCCGGATGGAGAGCTGGCGATTACCTCGGAAGGGGTTGCTGCAACGCTTCAAGTGATCGAAAACAGCGGGCTGAGAGGGTGCGTTCAGCTGACGCAAACATTGATGCTTCCCGTATCGGCCGACGAAACGTTAGATAAGGAAATTCAATCGATGACGCCGTTCCGCATCCGCAAAGCGCAGCGCATGGCTGAAAAGAGAGCAGTCCGGATTACGACGACGATCACGCTTGAGCAGCATGACCGCGGCGTCAAAATTGAAAGCGAAATTGATAATACGGTGCTGGATCATCGGATTCGGATGCTGTTCCCGACAGAATTGCAAACCGATAGCGTAACGGTTGATTCCATTTATGAGCTGGCAAGCAGGCCGATTAAGCCGGAGAAGGAATGGATCAATCCAAGCAATGCGCAGCATCAGCAGGCGTTCGTCAGCCTAAGCGACGGAACAAGCGGCGTTACGGTCGCGAACAAAGGGCTGCATGAATATGAGGTGCTTCAGGATGAGAAGCGCACGATAGCGGTTACGCTGCTGCGCGGTACGCGCGAGCTTGGCGACTGGGGCGTATTTCCGACGCCTGAGGCGCAATGCCTGGGCTTATCCAGAACGGAATTGAAAGTTATATTCCATGTGAAGGACGTTCTGGCGAGCCAAGCTTATGTCGATGCTTATCAGTTCCAGGCGCCTTGGACATCTTCTGCTACCGATGTTCATGCAGGAGAGCTTCCGGCACGCGCCGATATACTGCCTTGGAGCGGCGACGGTCTCGCTGTGACGGCATGTAAGGTGAATGCGGCAAACGGCGATATTATGCTGCGCCTGTTCAATGCAGGCGAGCGGCAGGCTTCTGTCAGTTTGCAAGCGAGCGATTATGTGGATGGGTTTTATAAATCGAACATATTGGAAGAAACGGCTCTGCCGGCAGAAGCTGTAAACGGAATAACCGAGATGGCAGTCCGAGGCGGAGAAATCGTAACCGTCGGCATGAAGCGAAAATCATAAGATTGCCTTATGGCTTGCTCAGAGAGGAGAGGCTAGACTGTGGCTAAAATCGCGAACATTAGACCCATTCGTACGAGGCATAACCGAAGCTGGACGATTGTAAAGGTAGAGACAGACCAGGATGGACTCTATGGCATCGGCTCGGCTAGCGACGTCTATCAGCCTGGCGCTGTCGAGAAATTGATTGAGGAGCTTCTTGCTCCTCTCCTCATTGGCAGAGATGCCGGCCAAATTGAAGACATCTGGCAAACGATGTATACATGCGGCTATTGGCGCAACGGCTCTACGCTTCATACGGCTATGAGCGGCATCGACATGGCGCTTTGGGACATCAAAGGGAAAGAGGCCGGCATGCCTGTCTATCAGCTGCTGGGCGGTCAAGCCCGCTCGGAGGTTAAGGTTTATGCGCATGCCGACGGCCGAAGCTACGATCAGCTTGAGGAAGAGGTTGAGCGGTATCGGGAGGCCGGCTATTCCTATATCCGCTGCCAGCTGGGCGGGTATGGCGGAGGAGGCTTCACGCAGGGGAGCGCAAGCGTATTCCCGCCTGCGCCTGTCTTTGACGAGGACGTCTACGTGGCCAAAATTCCGCAAATGTTCGAGAAGCTGCGCCTCAAGTATGGGATGGAGCTGAAGTTTACGCATGATGTTCACGAGCATCTGAATCCGGCCTCAGCCGTCATACTGGCCCAGCGCCTCGATCCTTACCAATTGTTTTTTTTGGAGGATCTGCTGCAGGTGGAGCATACGGCGTGGTATGAACGGGTCCGCGCAGTCAGCGTAACTCCGCAAGCGGTCGGCGAGCTGTTCGTGCATCCGCAGGAATGGCTGCCGCTCGTGCAAAATCGGTTAATCGATTTTGTGCGAATGAGAGTTTCGAAGGCGGGCGGCATAACGCCATGCCGTAAAATTGCGGCCGTATGCGAAGCGTTCGGCGTCAGAACGGCTTGGCAGGAGGGCGGCGAGAACGATCCTGTCAATCAGGCCGCCGCGGCGCATTTGGATATGGCGATTTGGAATTTCGGCGTTCAGGAAAGCAACCATTTTAGCGATGCGGAGCGAGAAGCATTTCCGGGCATGGCGACGATTTCGAATGGCGCGCTGCACCTTTCGGGCAAGCCGGGCCTAGGCCTAGACATTGATGAGGCGAAGGCGGAGCTGCTCGGCGCTCATGCGAAGGATAAGCCGTATCACAATCCGTATCGGCTGGATCGCCGATTGGACGGGACATTGATTCGACCTTAAGGAACAGGGGGCAGCACAATGAAGTCGGTTGTCATTACAGGGGCGGAGGGCAAGCTCGGACGTTATGTCGTCAGAGAGTTTGCCGAGCACGGCTATCGGATTATCGGGAGCGATATGCGCACGCCTGGCTCAAATGCCGTATACGATCAGTTTATGCAAATGAATTTGAATGAACAGGATGAAGTGAACAGGCTTTTGGAAAAGGCCGACTATGTCGTTCATCTTGCCGCGGTGCCGAATCCGATCAGCTTTTCGGAGGAATATATTTTTTCCAACAATGTCGTATCCACTTATCATATTTTGCAGGCGGCATCCAATTTGGGCATTCCAAGAGCCGTAATCGGCTCAAGCGAGTCGGCGTATGGATTCTGCTGGGCAAAAACGCCTTTTTCGCCTAATTATTTTCCTGTCGACGAGAAGCATCCGCTGCTGCCGCAGGAAGGGTACGGGCTATCCAAGGGAGTAAACGAGCAGACGGGGGATATGTTCTTCAGAAGAAGCGGTATCGGCGTGTATTCGCTTCGTTTCTCCAATGTGCTGGAGCCGAAGGATTATGATTGGCTGAAGCGCGAATTCGGAAACACAGGACGGTTTCACCGCATTCTGTGGAGCTATATCGATGCGAGGGACGCGGCTATTGCTTGCCGGATGTGCATCGAGGATACGAAGCCGGCGCAGTCTATCGCGCTCAATATTACGTCCAGCGATATGATGTCCGACAAGTCCCCCGAACAGCTGGCGAATATTCATTACAGCGAGGTTATCGACATTCGCAGCCCTTTATCGGAGCTGACCGCATTGGTTAGCAACGAGCTGGCTTACGAAACGATCGGTTGGCGCCCGCGGCACAGCTGGCGGGACACTTTATAATGCAGCAAGAGGCTGTTCTATAAGGTCAATTAATTGACCTGCGGAACAGCCTCTTTTTTATCTATTGGATAAAAAATGCGAAAGTGCAGGGAATCTCTATTTACTAAGAAGGCCTGCAAAAGTGCAGGAAATGCCGGCGGTTGCAGTTGAGTCCATATAATTGTGTAAAATGGCGATTGGAATAAATTAAAAAGAGCCATGATTAAAATTCTCTTTTAGAATGTGGTTGTCGAGACAACATTCATCGGAGGAATTTTAACATGACT
>Ga0180215_1000441_pt1 | contig 53487 bp, 51 predicted proteins | sample eDN3rd37CBELigBY_FD_128871 | JGI IMG/M metagenome (GOLD analysis project Ga0180215, IMG submission 128871) | Enriched backyard soil microbial communities from Emeryville, California, USA - eDNA 3rd pass 37_C BE-Lig BY (version 2) (version 2) | ecosystem: Environmental > Terrestrial > Soil >... | reverse complement strand
TCGACTTGCATGTATTAGGCACGCCGCCAGCGTTCGTCCTGAGCCAGGATCAAACTCTCCGTAAAAGGCTCTCAGGATGAGGGTTGTTCGATATTATCACACGAATGCGATCATCGAACCTCCATTTTCCTTTGAACCGATGTATTACAGAGCTTTGACAGCTCAATATGAACTTGACGTTCATTGCTTGTTGACCTCTCATGACAGCCACCGGGCCATCACGATCATCGGTCGGAATTTGACAATGTAAGATGTACCGACCTTCACAGGTCAGCCATGTCTTACAGTCAGGACATTCATTCGTTCGTTCTGCAGTTTTCAAAGAACACATGCTGTTTCGTTCATCGCCGTCTTCCGCATCTCACGCGCTTCAGCAGCTCGCGCCGCTTTACCGTCAGTGCCTCAAGGCGACTTTATTAGTATATCACAGCTTCGAAGTATCATGCAAGTTGTTTTTTTTACCAAACGTTCAACTTGTTCATCTATGTCTGCTGCGCTCAATAATATAACACATATATAGCGTATGGACAAACACTTACTCCTGGCAATACACCTATAAATCCTTGTCCTGTCCTTATAACTTAGTGAATCCTCACATACTCAGTGGTGGTGTTCTTATAATGACAACAGATTACTCCACATGTCTCGATATAACTTCGGTGATCTTCAACGATCGCTCCTGAGCGAGATTCACAATCTTCCCATTCACATCTACCCATGGCCTAGTCGGATTCGCTTGTTCCGCAAATACGATCTTCCCGATGGCACCGTTACTTAATCGAATCGTATACCCGATCTGACGTTGTGTCAGTCGATATACGAAGGTCTGCACAAGAGAAGGACTTAGTCTGCCGAATGAGTCTTGCATAAGCTGATCAAGGACCTCATAAGGTGACTTCGCATTCCGATAACGTCTTGATCTTGTCATCGCGTAGAATATATCAGCGATCGCCACGACCTTCGCATATAGATGGATCTTGTCGCCACTAACACCGAGTGGATATCCTGACCCGTCTTCTCTCTCATGATGCTGTAACGCCGCTAGCTTCACTCCTTCGGTAATCCCTAACACTTGCTTAAGTCGGTTATACCCGATAATCGTATGCTTCTTCATCTCTTCCATCTCTTGAGCAGTTAACCGCTCTGGCTTGTTCAGAATCTGCGGATCAATACCCATATTGCCGATATCGTGAAGTAATCCAGCGAGCGCTATCGGAATGAGGTCTTTCTGTTGGAAGCTAGACCAGCTCGCGATCATATAGGCTGTGAATGCCACCATGATGCTCTTGTGATAGATATAATCTTCCGGCATATACTTAGCTGGCGAATAGGTTAGCAGATCTTGACTCTCGAAGAATGGTACCATCGAATCAAGATGAGCTCGCATCTCGACGATCGGTAGATTCTCTGCAATGCTCGTATTCTTGAACACGCGCTTCATCAGCTGCAACAGACTATCGTACTTCTGTTCGAACTGCTGATTAACCGTCTCCTTCGAGCGAATCTCTACTACATCCTCATCTTCTGCCACTTCCTCATGCTTCGAGCTAGATTGGAGGGACACCTCACTAATCATAAATGCTCGTAAAATCTCGATATCCCGCTCATCTAGAACTCTCCCCTTATAGAAGAGTGTACTGCCGCGCGAGGTAAGGACATCTTCCAACAAAACATGGCCTGTCTTAATCTTACTAACATGGACCTGGACCATCATCATCACCCACTTGATTGCTTGTTGTAGCTCTCCCTGACGTACTTACTCCCAAGCCTATATGAAGAGGGCTTATGACAATAGGTTGCTGATCGTCAGATAAGCCCTCCGCTTATTAATCCTTACTCTAGTTCATCCGTCTCTTCGATGTCATCCGTTTCGTTCGCTTGATCAACTTCCGTGACGGTTGATACTTCATCATCTTCCCTTATATGAATGACTCGAACACCCTGCGTATACCTGCCCATCTCCGATATACCTGCTACACTTGTTCGAATAATCGTACCCGATGTTGTGATGATCATCAGGTCCTTCTCGTCATTCACGATGTTTAGACCTACGACACGACCATTTTTATCTGTGACATTAATCGTCTTGATCCCTTTACCACCGCGTGACTGACTGCGATACTCGGACACTGGGGTACGCTTGCCGTAACCCTTCGCGGTGACGATGAGCACATCACAGCTCTCATCTACGACATCCATCCCGATAACTGAATCCTCTTCACCGATCGAGATGCCTTTCACGCCAGTCGCTGATCGACCCATCGTGCGGACGTCTTGCTCAGAGAATCGGATAGACATACCGTTCGAGGTGCCCATGATAATCTCACGCTCGCCATCAGTTAGCTTAACACCGATCAGCTCGTCCTCTTCGCGAAGATGGATGGCGATTAAGCCACCTTTACGTATATTGGCATAATCGGCTAATGGGGTTTTCTTCACAACACCTTTCCTAGTGGCGAAGAACAGATTCTGTTCGGAATCGAAATCCTTCACTGGTATGACGGCGCTGATCATCTCTCCCGCTTCGATCTGGATCAGATTGATGATCGGCGTACCACGCGCCGTTCTTCCTAGCTCGGGAATCTCGTAGGCTTTTATCCGATACACTTTTCCTTTATTCGTGAAGAACATGAGATATTGATGCGTATTCGTCACGAACAGATGCTCAACGAAGTCATTTTCCTTCGTGTCCATGCCGACGACGCCCTTACCTCCCCGCTTCTGACTGCGGTAAGTCGTGACCGGCAGACGCTTGATGTATCCCGTATGTGATACCGTTATCACGACATCTTCCTGAGGGATGAGGTCTTCATCGAGGATCTCGTTCTCATCGATCGTAATCTCTGAGCGGCGTTCGTCCCCGAATTTATCCTTGATCTCCGTTAGCTCTTCGCTGATGATGTTCAGCACGAGCTGCTCATCTGCAAGGATCGCCTTATATTCCGCGATCTTCGCTTGCAGCTCACGATATTCATCCTCGATCTTCTCACGTTCTAGTCCTGTGAGTCGTTGTAGACGCATATCGAGAATCGCTTGAGCTTGTTCATGGCTAAGTGCGAATCTGCTCATCAAGCCTTCTCTTGCTTCTTCCGTCGTACGAGAGCTACGGATTAGGCTGATCACTTCATCGAGATGATCAAGCGCGATACGCAGTCCTTCAAGGATATGAGCGCGAGCTTCAGCTTTGCGCAGATCGAACTCGGTCCTGCGGCGTATGACAACGATCTGATGCTGTAAGTAATGATACAGTATATCCCGTAGATTCAATATCTTCGGTTCACCGTTCACAAGCGCTAGCATATTAACACCGAAGTTAGACTGCATCGCCGTATGCTTGTACAGATTATTCAACACGATATGTGGATTGACATCACGGCGTAGCTCGATGACGATCCGCATACCGTTGCGATCGGATTCGTCACGCAGATCTGTGATTCCTTCGATCCTCTTCTCATGTACCAACTCTGCTATCTTCTCAACGAGTCTCGCCTTGATGACTTGGTATGGTAGCTCATGCACGATAATACGCGGCTTGTTGCCGTTCTCTTCGATCGTCGTCCTCGCGCGCATCGTGATCGTGCCACGACCAGTCGTATAAGCGTTCCTGATCCCTTCTCTGCCAAGGATATAGCCCGCTGTGGGGAAGTCTGGTCCCTTCACATATTGCATTAATTCCAGCGGTGTAATATCTGGATTATGGATTAACGCCAATGTACCATCGATCACTTCAGTCAGATTATGTGGCGGTATATTCGTCGCCATACCAACCGCGATCCCGGATACCCCATTAACTAATAGGTTCGGAAAACGAGATGGTAGCACGGTCGGTTCTTTCTCTTCTCCGTCATAGTTCGGAGCGAAATCAACGGTATCCTTATTCAGATCGCGAAGCAGCTCCATCGCAATCTTCGATAACCTTGCTTCTGTATAACGCATAGCAGCAGCTGCGTCCCCATCGATGGACCCGAAGTTTCCATGCCCTTCTACCAGCATGTAACGTAGGGAGAAGTCCTGAGCCATACGTACCATCGTCTCATAAACAGCAGAATCCCCGTGAGGGTGGTACTTACCGATTACCTCACCAACGATACGTGCTGATTTCTTGAACGGTTTGTCAGGTGACATCCCAAGCTCAGACATCGCATATAGAATCCGGCGATGCACGGGTTTTAATCCATCTCGAACATCGGGTAGCGCGCGGCTCACAATAATGCTCATCGCATAATCCATGAAGGAATTGCGCATCTCTTGGCTTATCTCAATATCTTTAATTTTCGATTGCATCTCGTCAGCCATGCGAACCTCCTAATCAATCGTCCATCTTTATCCAAAAGATCGACCTTTACTCGAACATACGTCATATTTCACACTTATTCTATTATATTACTTTCTCGACATAAGTACAATTTAAACAGCCTTACGTGCTATGATGGAGCGGACCAAGATATAGCATGTAGAAAGCCTCTGTCGGAGCCTTTCACAGATGAGCGATCGCGTCAAAGCGAAAGGTTTTATCGCCAATAGGAAGGTCCCGCGATGCTATATCGCAATGTTTCACGCGAGTTAAACTATCCCACGGGGTAAAAAACATCCTTTTTTTATGAAATGATGATTCATCAATCACCAAATTTGTTATATGCTAGTACTATCACTATCTTTTTTAATAGGAGCGTTAGCACACTATGTATAACTGGATTCTCAACTTGATGGAACAATACGGGTACTTAGGAATTGCTGGCATCATCGCCATCGAAAATCTATTCCCTCCGATCCCATCCGAGCTCATCTTAACCTTCGGCGGTTTCCTCACGACACAGACGAGTATGTCTGTCATCGGTGTGATCATCGCTTCCACGATCGGTTCTGTTGGAGGGGCGATCATCCTCTACATGATCGGCCGGATATTCGATGTTCAATTCCTGCAACGAATCGTCGACCGTTGGGGACGAATCTTGCGTGTGAAGAGAGAAGATCTCGACAAAGCCGATGCCTGGTTTGCACGATACGGATATTGGACAGTGTTCTTCTGCAGGATGGTGCCAATCGTCCGTAGCCTAATATCCATCCCAGCAGGTATGTCGAAGCTGAACTTCGGACTGTTCTTACTGTTCACCACTGCAGGCACCCTGATCTGGAATACCGTCCTTGTATCACTTGGTGCACTGCTCGGTGAGAATTGGGAGAAGATCGTCCATTACATGGATGTATACTCGAACGTGACACTTATCGTCTTAGCAGTTGTGTTCATCCTCTTCGCTGTATACTGGTTCTTACGTAAGCGGTCAAAATAAGGTGTTTATCAATAAAGGTGCATCAACTGCAGAACATGCAGGCTGATGCACCTTTTCTATTCGGATACCTTACTCATATGTCAAGGTTACGTACTAGCCTAGCATGCTCCTGAATGAACTCACGACGTGGTTCTACTGCATCCCCCATGAGCGTATCGAAGATCTCATCAGCCTTAAGCGCATCTTCTATACTCACCTGTAGGAGCGTTCTGCTCTCTGGATCCATCGTCGTATCCCACAGTTGTTCTGGATTCATCTCACCTAGACCTTTGTAACGCTGAACGTTCGATTTGCCCTCACCAAGCTCTTGTATGATCTGATCCCTCTCGGACTCGTTATAAGCATAGCGGACAACCTTGTTCTTCTCGATCTTGAATAAAGGTGGCTGTGCGATATAGACATAACCGGATTCGATAATCTGCTTCATGTAACGGTAGAAGAACGTTAGTAATAACGTACGGATATGCGCCCCGTCGACATCAGCATCAGTCATGATGACGATCTTGTGATAACGTGCCTTAGCGATATCGAAGTCTTCCCCGATCCCAGTTCCTAACGCGGTGATGATCGCACGGATCTCTGCGTTGGATAGGATCCGATCCAGTCTCGCCTTCTCTACGTTCAAGATCTTCCCTCTAAGTGGAAGTATCGCTTGGAAATGTCTGTCTCGACCTTGCTTAGCAGACCCACCTGCCGAGTCACCTTCGACAATGAATAGTTCACTAATCGAAGCATCTCTCGAAGAACAATCCGCTAGTTTACCTGGTAATGAAGTCGCTTCTAGTGCAGTCTTGCGTCGTGTGAGCTCTCTAGCCTTACGCGCAGCCTCCCGCGCACGAGCTGCCTGTAATGATTTCTCCATGATCTTCTTCGCAGTAGCCGGATTCTCATTCAAGAACTCGCCAAACTTCTCACTGAAGATCGATTCGACGATACCTCGAACCTCACTGTTACCTAGCTTCGTCTTCGTCTGACCTTCGAACTGTGGCTCTGGTATCTTCACGGAGATGATCGCAGTCAATCCTTCACGGACGTCATCCCCGGTCAGATTCGCATCATTGTCCTTGATCGCATTCGTCTTACGAGCATAGTCGTTAATGATCCTCGTCAGGGCACTCTTGAATCCAGATTCGTGAGTACCGCCTTCATGCGTGTGAATATTATTCGCGAACGAATAGATATTCTCTTGGTAGCTGTCATTGTACTGCAAGGAAACCTCTACCTGAATCTGATCCCTTAGGCCCTCCATATAGATCGGAGGCTCGTGCAATGCTTCTCGATTACGGTTCAGATATTCGACGAACTGTATGATTCCTCCCTCATACATAAAGGTCTGGCCTGATTCGGTCCTCTCATCATACAGACTGATCTCGATTCCTTTATTCAAGAAAGCTAGTTCGCGAATACGCGATTGCAGTGTCTGATAATCATACTCGATCGTCTCGGTGAACACTTCTGGATCGGGTTTGAACGTGATGGTTGTACCGGTCTCTTCCGTCTCTCCGATCACTTTCAGATCATACTGCGGGATTCCGCGAACGAATTCCTGCTGATGGATCTTTCCTTCTCTCTTGACCTGCACAGTTAGATGCTCAGACAGCGCGTTAACGACGGACACCCCTACTCCGTGTAATCCGCCGGATACTTTATATCCATCTCCGCCGAATTTGCCGCCTGCATGCAAGACTGTTAAGACGACTTCAACGGTAGATTTCTGCAGCTTCGTGTTCATACCAGTCGGGATGCCACGACCGTTATCGACGACGGTGATGCTGTTATCGCGATGGACGATCACTTCGATCTTCGAGCAATGACCGGCAAGCGCCTCATCGATGGAGTTATCGACGACTTCCCATACGAGATGATGAAGACCTCTGGCACTAGTCGATCCGATGTACATTCCTGGGCGTTTTCTAACGGCTTCTAAGCCTTCTAACACTTGAATCTGATTCTCATCATACGTATTTTGAACCGATGTCATGACTTCACCTACTCTATTATTGTGAGTTGCTGGCAACAACGAGCTTATACAACCTGGTACAGTCGTCTCTTCAGTGTTGAAGAGGAGATAGGGGAATAGTAGACGTGATCAGTCGTCAGGACGATCGACTTCACTTCATCCACATCCACGATCTCCAGTTGGCCATGTTCCTTCGCATGATTCACATACTGGCTCGATAGCTTCGAAGATTGTTCGATGGTAGCATCGAATATCGCGATGAGATCAGCAGCACGAATCATCCGATCCCCGCCTATATGAATATACAATACCCTCACTCCTGACTCATGCCGTCGAGTTAGAATCTATCTGATACGGATCTGACCGTTATCCACCTCATACAGAGCTGCATCTTGCAGATGCCGCAGCTTGATGCTTTCGATCCCCGTCGTCGTGATGAACGTCTGAACTTTCTCTTGAAAGGTTGTGATGAGTTGATTCTGTCTGTTCTGATCAAGTTCTGACAGTACATCGTCCAGTAACAATAGCGGGTATTCTCCGATCTCATGGTGGATCAGCTCGATCTCAGCAAGCTTAACGGATAGACCGACTGTTCGTTGCTGACCTTGAGAACCGTAGATCTGGGCATCCTTGTCGTTAATAAAGAATTGAAGATCATCACGATGAGGACCGACTAGTGTCGTCCCTCGTCTGATCTCCTGATCACGAACCTGTGATAACTTTATCATATATTGGTTAATTAAGACAGCCTCATCCGCCGTCGGATCACAATCCCATGATGGTCTGTAGACGATCAGAAGCTTCTCTCCGTGATTCGTAATGCCTGTATGAATCTCTTCAGCCCAAACCTGTAATTGTGTTATAAATTGTTGACGTTTAAGTATGATTTTAGAACCATATAGAGCAAGCTGCTCGTCCCATATATCCATCATGACCTGATTTGCAGCATTCCATTGTTTTAGAGCATTGTTTCGCTGCAATAATACTTTTTGATATTGGGTTAAGTGGTAGAGATAGGTCGGATATACTTGGCCTAATTCGATATCAAGAAAACGCCGTCTAACCCCTGGAGATCCTTTTACAATCTCGAGATCTTCTGGAGCGAACATCACCGCGTTTAATGAGCCGATATATTGACTAAGTTTACGCTGTTCTAGACCATTAATGCTCGCTTTCTTACCGTGCTGGGATAGCCTTACCTTCAGACGTAATACTCCGAGCTTACGTTCGATTTCGCCTTCCACTTCCGCATCATCTGCTTGCCAGGTGATTAATTCTTTATCCTTGTGAGTGCGATGGGATCTAGTCAGTGCCAGGACATAGATCGCTTCCAGCAGATTCGTCTTACCTTGTGCGTTAGCGCCTATGAACAGATTCACTTGATGGTCGGTTTTGATGGAGAGTTGTTCATAGTTCCGATAGCGGGTCAGATGTATGTCATTAAGAACCAAAGGATATCCTCCTGTTGCTACCTGGCTATGATCTTGAACTTACCACAGCCTTCTACAGCGATTATATCATTCTTATAAAGTTTTTTCCCTCTTTTGTTTTCCTTCTCCCCGTTCACATACACTTCGTATTCTGCCAAGAACGGTTTAGCTTGGCCTCCCGTATCAATACAATCGGCCAGTTTCAAGAACTGGCCTAATGTGATGTACTCTGTTGAGATGGCGATGTCCTTCATGGATGCTTCGCTCCTTAATTCGTTGTTCGATATGGCAGGATGAGATGCAGGACCGCATCGCTTCCTTCCGGTGTTATGATGATCGGGCTCATCGCTCCTGTGAACGAGATATGCACGCGTTCTGTATCCATTACCTTCATCACATCGAGTAGATATCTAGAGTTGAATGCGATCTTGAGTGGGTCACCGTTAAACGATTCGATCTCAAGCTGTTCGGTTACTTTACCGAGTTCGGATGAAGAGGAAGATATCTCGATCGTCTGTTCGTCGATCGAAGCAAGTCGAACAATATTCGTTCGTTCTTCTCGCGATAGCAAGTATGCTCGGTCGAGTGCGTCTGATAATGATTTCGTGTCGATCGTGAATTCCGTCTTGAATGAAGTTGGGATGATCTTAGACGTATCTGGATAGGTGCCATCCAATATTCTGGAATAGAATAGAATATTCTCCATTCGGAATAATACTTGATTATCCTCGATTACGATATCTAATATAACGTTGTCATCTGGCAATATCTTGCTGAGATCCTGTAACGTCTTCGCAGGTACTACGATCGGTCTGTTATATTCGGTGTCGTGTTCCTGAATCTCCACTTCACTACTAGCTAACCGATGTCGATCTGTTGCGACGAATTTTAATCGTCGGTCAGTTATACTCCACAGTATACCCGTTAAGATCGCAGATGCTTCATTCGTCGATGCAGCAAAAGCAGTATGTCTGATCATATTGCTCAGTACACCGCTTTGCAGATGAAGCATACGTTCCTCAGAGAGTCGCGGCAGCAATGGAAATTCTTCTGGATCTAGTCCAACAAGTTGAATCTCAGAGCTACCCGCACGGATGGTCGTAATAAAGTGTTCCAGCACTTCGATCTCAATAATTCTTGCCGGTAGTTTTTTTACGATATCCACAAAAAACTTCGCAGGAAGAACAACACTACCCGGTCTTTGTAATTCGATGATGACTTCTTCTTCTTGAACAGCTGGAATGATATTTTGTATCGATATCTCCGTATCACTGGCTGTTAACGTTAACCCTGATTCATCTGCTTCAAGCTTGATTCCACTTAGGATGGGGATCGATGTTTTGGAGGCTACAGCTTTCGATACATGCGAGATCGCTTCATTCAACTCATTCTTCACAATCGTTAATTTCATACGTTCAACTCCCCAGCAGAAATAGTTGTTCTAATTCGAAAATCGCGCACATAAATATATATTTTTATTATAGCAGTAGTAGTAGGCGCTGTGAGTATGTGAATATGTGAGTAATCCTTAGGCGCACGAAGGTTATCCACTTGTGGACAAACTGTTTACATTCCTCGCATATTTTTGATCTTCTCGCTCAGGTTTTGAACGACCTTGTACAGCTCTTGATCATTCTCAATCGATTGCGTGATCTTCTCATGCGCGTGGATGACAGTCGTATGGTCACGGCCGCCGAATGCATCGCCGATCTTAGGTAGAGAGAAGTCGGTTAATTCTCTAGACAGATACATCGCTACCTGACGGGGGAACGCAACTGCTTTGGTACGTTTACGTGCTTTGAAATCCTCGATCTTCATCCCAAAATATTCGCCGACGATCTGCTGAATATCATGGATCGTTATCGATCTCGGTCGTCCAGCTGGAATGATGTCCTTCAACGCTTGTGCAGCTAGATGAGTCGTGATATCTTCGTTCACTAATGATGAATATGCGATGACTCGGATCAGCGCGCCTTCGAGCTCACGGATATTCGTATTAATATGGTTGGCGATATACATGATCGCTTCATTCGGAATATCGAGGTTTTCAGCTCGCGCTTTCTTACGCAGGATGGCGACTCTAGTCTCAAGATCAGGCGGCTGAATGTCAGTGATAAGTCCCCATTCGAATCGAGAACGCAACCGCTCCTCCAATGTAGGGATCTCTTTCGGCTGTCTGTCGCTGGAGATGATGATCTGTTTATGCGCTTCGTGTAAGGCATTGAACGTATGGAAAAATTCCTCTTGTGTCTGTTCTTTACCAGCGATGAATTGAATATCATCGATCAATAAGATGTCGATGTTGCGATACTTGAGACGGAATTCTTCACCGCGATTATCGCGGATTGCGTTGATGAATTCATTCGTGAATTTCTCGGAAGATAAGTATAAAACACGACTCCGAGGATTATGCTCTAAGATGTAATGTCCGATCGCATGCATGAGATGAGTCTTACCCAGACCGACACCACCGTAGATGAAAAGGGGATTGTAAGCTTTAGCAGGTTGCTCTGCAACAGCTAATGATGCAGCGTGAGCGAAACGGTTACCTGCCCCGATGACGAAGGTATCGAATGTGTACTTAGGATTCAGCAGCTGTGCATAGGAATCTTCATAAGCTTCGGCTTTAGGTTGTTCGACTGGTTGGACAGGTGGTTTGCTCGTAACCTGCACGGCATCTGGTTCGATGACGAATTGGACGTCTCTTGTCTCGCCGATTAATTCGATGAGCGTATTACGGATTAGTTGAGAATATTTGCCCTCGAGCCAGTCTCGAGCAAATTCATTCGGTGCGAGCACGGTTAATCGAGTGGCATCTGAATGAATGACCTTCGTAGATTTGAACCAGGTGTCGAAGCTTGGCTTGCTAATCTTCGTCTGTATAGCAGACAAAGTTTGTTGCCAAAGATCGCGGGCATGATCTTGCAATTGACGTTCACTCCTTCATATGTCAACACAACGGGAATCATCTATGTGTGGAAATTCATCATAAGTAGATCTAGGAAGAAAAAGAAATTTCAACTCTGAACAGGGTTGAAATTTGTCGATACTATTCACAAAAATACAGGGCTCTGGATAAGTCTAAACACATATGAGAAAACTTGTTCACAATGTTATCCACAGACTGTGAATAAAAATGAGCTTATAAAAGTTATTCACAACCAAAACATCTTCATGATAACAAATAAAAGGTGGGTTTTCAATCGATTTTGCTATTTTATCCACAAACCCAAGAACTTGTGTTTAATAGTTATCAACAATACTACATATTGTGAATAAATTGTTGATGATTCGACAGGAATCGTTTTTTTGCGATAGGGACTTATACACAGATATGAGGTGGAGACATCGAACATACTGGTATCTGTCCGATCACTGAGGAGTAACCAAGTCCTTCGTATTGACTTTTGGTATATGTAGTGGTTAAATATTTAGAGGTATTTTCTCAAAGAACGCTATGAACCATAGGTCATTCAGATATTCATCTGTAATGTGTGGGTTAATGAAGTAAGGAGGTGCGATCATGGGTAAACCGACATTTCAACCGAATGTTAGAAAACGTAAGAAGAATCACGGATTTCGTCAACGTATGAGCACGAAAAACGGCAGAAAAGTATTGGCAGCGCGCCGTCGTAAAGGTAGAAAAGAGATCAGCGCATAGTCAGAAAGGCCACGAAAGTGGTCTTTTTCTATATCATAGAGTCGTAGCTAATGTTCGATAATAAAAATCTAAGACTTAATGGTGATGGGATTGCAGAGAGCAAATCGGCTCACACAACGTTCTGATTTCAGCAAGGTATATAAATATGGACAATCGATGGCGAACCGACAATTCGTCCTATATGTGATGAAGAATAAAGAAGTGGATCATTTCAGACTGGGGATCTCCGTCAGTAAGAAGGTTGGAAAGGCAGTCGTTCGGAATAAGATGCGCCGGATGATTAAAGAAATCGTTCGTCATCTCGCTCCGCGGATCGTTCCACATCATGATCTAGTGATTATCGTACGTAACGCTGCGCTTGATCTCGATTATGAAGCGATGAGCAAAAGTATCTATCACGTCTTTAATAAAGCAGGAATGATCTCTAAGCGCCAAGGCTGATCACTTACTCTGTATGGATTTTATGAATAGCAGGGTTATTTATTTTCTTTCAAATATGGATATGGTATAGTGGACATTGGCAGACAAGGACTTCGATTGGGAGGAAACACTTTTGTTACAGTTATCTAAGCGCAAGCCGATGCTTGTATTCGGGTTACTCTTATTAATCGTTCTACTATCTGGTTGTACGGCGGATGCGATTCCTACGATTCCAACTGATGAGTTGTCACAAGGTGGGTTCTGGCAGAAATTTATCGTCTATCCATTTGCGATGGCCCTGGATTTCTTCGCGGGACTACTGTTTAACCAGTATGGATTATCCATCCTGCTCATGACGATCATCATTCGCTTCCTCATCTTACCGCTCACGTTGAAGCAATATCGTAGCTCGCGAGCGATGCAGGCACTTCAGCCTGAGCTACTCAAGCTGCGTGAGAAGTATAAGAATGATCAGCAGAAGTATCAGCAAGAGATGATGAAGATCTATCAGGAGAATAACATTAATCCGCTTGCCGGATGCTTACCGATCCTGATCCAGATGCCGATCTTGTTAGCGTTGTATAACGCGATCATGTACAATCCGGCGATCCGTGGTGAGCATAGCTCGTTCTTATGGATGGATCTAAGTGAACCAGATAAGCTGTATATCTTGCCAGTGCTAGCTGCACTTACGACATATATCCAGCAGAAGATGGTGTCGTCTCAGGTACCGAATAACCCGATGCAAGGGATTATGATCATCTTCCCGATCATGATATTCATCATGTCGATGTCATTTCCTTCGGCATTGCCGTTATACTGGGTATATAGTAACTTGTTCACACTAGTTCAGACTTACTTCATCTACGGGATCGGCAAAAATAAGGGAGGCCAGGTCAAGGGAGGCAAGGCTTAGATGAATAAGATTACGGTGACGGGCAAAACAGTGGAAGATGCGATCGAATCAGGACTGAAGAAGCTGCAGGTTCCAAGAGACCGGGTCGATGTGACGATCCTGGAGCAGCCTAGTAAAGGGCTGTTCGGATTACTGGGGGCGAAAGAGGCCAAGGTCGAGCTTATCGTCAAGTCGGATGCTGTCGATGAAGCGATCGCGTTCCTACAGGATATCGCAACATCGATGAAGATGGATATTCAGGTCGAACGAGTGGATTCCGCAGATGGCGTTGTCTTACAACTGTCGAGCCACGATGATGTAGGGGTACTGATCGGTAGACGAGGGCAGACGTTGGATGCTCTGCAGTATCTGGTGAACATCGCTGTACATCGTATCGGGGATTCCCATGTTCGGATCATCTTGGATGCAGAGAACTTCCGTGAACGAAGGAAGAAGACGTTGGAGGAACTCGCTTCACGCCTCGCAGATAAGGCCATCCGTACAGGCAGAGATGTTATGCTCGAGCCGATGCCGTCACACGAACGTAAGATTATTCATACTTATCTGCAGGATCATCCTGAGGTGAGGTCATATAGTAAAGGTGAAGAGCCGAACCGGAGAATCGTGATCGGACATAAATAATCTTCGATAAAAAAGCAATGACTAGGGGAATAGTAGTCATTGTTTTTTTGGCAGATAAGAAAGTATAAGATCTAGCGATGAAATCAAGGAGCATAGATAGAGATCGTGTTACTAAATACTATGCGCCATGGGGAGACTTATATAGAAAGGGGGTACACTCGTGATATGTTAACCGATACGATCGCTGCCATCTCCACACCACTCGGAGAGGGTGGGATAGCTGTGATACGCATCAGTGGTGATGAAGCTGTTCGTCATGCGGACCGAGTATTCGTCTCGAAGCAGTCGCTTGAGCATGTCCCTAGTCATACTGTGCACTATGGTCATATCAAGGATCCAAGAACAGATGAACGAATCGAAGAAGTTCTCGTCACGGTGATGCGAGCCCCTCGTTCATTCACGAAAGAGGATGTTGTAGAGATTAGCTGTCATGGCGGACTGATCTCGGTGAACAAGGTGTTAGAACTTCTTCTGATGAATGGTGTGCGCTTAGCTGAACCAGGTGAATTCACTAAACGCGCTTTCCTGAACGGAAGGATCGATCTAACACAGGCAGAAGCGGTCATCGATCTCATACGTTCGAAGTCAGATCGGGCATTCTCTATCGCACTGAAACAAGTAGAGGGTAGGCTCTCGCAGAGGATTCATGATATGCGGCAGCAGCTTGTTGAACTACTTGCTCATATAGAAGTCAATATCGATTATCCAGAGCACGATGTGGAAGCGATGACGAGTGCATATATCCAGGACAGAAGCCGTACGATCATCGAACAGATCGAGGAACTACTTCGCTCCGCTAGACAGGGGAAGATCTTGCGTGAGGGGATCGTCACGGCGATCATCGGCCGACCGAATGTGGGCAAATCTTCGTTACTGAACGAGCTTGCGCAGGATAATCGAGCGATCGTAACGGATATACCAGGTACGACTCGTGATGTGATCGAGGAATATGTCACAGTAGGCGGGATACCGTTGAAGTTACTAGATACAGCGGGTATCCGCGAAACAGCGGATCTCGTCGAACAGATCGGTGTCGAACGATCTAAGCACGCGCTAGCCGAAGCGGACTTGATCCTATTCGTGCTTAATAACGGAGAGGAACTCCACGAGGATGAGCGAGATCTTCTTCAGCAGATGAAGGATCGTCAGACGATCCTCATCATCAACAAGATGGATCTGCCGAGTAGGCTGGATGTCGGTCAGATCGCATCATATATCTCTGATGAACGTATCGTGCGAATGTCGATCAGCGAAGGGCTCGGACTGAAGGAGCTGGAGCGAGCCATCACGGGTATGTTCTTCAGTGGCAAGATCGAATCACATGATCTAACGTATGTAAGTAATGTTCGGCATATCTCATTACTAGAACAGGCGAAGCAATCGCTTATCGATGCGATAACGAGTGTCGAGGCAGGGATTCCGATCGATATCATGCAGATCGATGTGCGGGTCGCATGGGAGCAGCTCGGGGAGATTATCGGGGATGCTGCACCGGATTCTCTGATCGATCAGATATTCTCACAGTTCTGTCTGGGTAAGTAACTTCCGTCATCATGGATATCGATGATGGTTAGATATATTCGAAGAGGAGGGATATAGATGACATATGAAGCTGGAAGATATGATGTGATCGTCATCGGTGCAGGTCATGCCGGCTGTGAAGCAGCACTTGCTGCTGCCCGCATGGGTTGTCATACGATCCTCATCACGATCAACCTTGACATGGTCGCTTTCATGCCATGCAACCCATCCATAGGAGGCCCTGCGAAAGGGCATGTCGTACGAGAGATCGATGCGCTCGGCGGAGAGATGGGGCGTAATATCGATAGAACGTTCATCCAGATGCGGATGTTGAATACGGGTAAAGGCCCTGCTGTCCATGCATTGCGAGCTCAAGCAGACAAATCCCTGTATCAGCAGCATATGAAGCAGACGATCGAGCGTACGCCGAATCTGACATTACGTCAAGGGATGGTCGAGAGGTTGATCGTTGAGGATGGTGTGTGCAAAGGTGTCGAGACGAAGACTGGAGCACAATACTTCGCGAAGGTGGTCGTCTTAACGACGGGAACTTATCTGCGTGGAAAGGTGATCATGGGTGAGCTGCAATATGAAAGCGGTCCGAATAATCAGCAACCGTCTGTGAACCTATCCCACCATCTACGTGAGCTTGGACTAGAGCTTGTGCGATTTAAGACGGGAACTCCGCCGCGAGTATTGAAGGAATCGATCGATTTCGACAAGATGGAGATCCAGCCAGGGGATGAGAATCCGAAGTTTTTCTCTTACGACACAACCGAAGCACCTGAGGGTGGGCAGCTTCCGTGCTGGCTAACCTACACTTCTAGTGAGACGCATGCGATCATACAGGATAATCTACATCGTAGCCCGATGTTCTCGGGTGCGATCGAAGGTACAGGCGCAAGATATTGCCCTTCGATCGAAGATAAGATCGTCAGATTCGCAGATAAGCCGAAGCATCAGATCTTCCTAGAACCGGAAGGCAGACATACGTCCGAGTACTATGTACAAGGGTTGTCGACCAGTATGCCTGAGGATGTGCAGCTTAAGATCTTGAACTCTGTACCTGGACTCGAGAAGGCGCAGATGATGAGAACAGGATATGCGATCGAGTATGACGTGGTCGTGCCTACGCAGCTGAAGCCATCCTTAGAGACGAAGATGATCGAAGGACTATTCACCGCTGGCCAGATCAATGGAACATCCGGTTATGAAGAAGCTGGCGCGCAAGGGGTCATGGCGGGGATCAATGCTGCACGTAAAGTTCAGAATCTAGAGCCCGTTGTATTAAGAAGATCAGATGGCTACATCGGTGTTCTGATCGATGATCTTGTCACGAAAGGGACGAATGAGCCGTATCGACTCCTCACATCAAGAGCGGAGTACCGATTACTGCTTCGTCATGACAACGCTGATCTACGCCTTACGCCGATCGGCTATGAGATCGGACTAATCCCTGAGGATCGATATCAGCGTTTCGTGCATAAGAAACAGATGGTGGAGCTGGAGCTAGAGCGACTACGCACCACGAAGATTAGACCGGAGGAGCATGTGCAGAAGCTGTTATCCGACGTGGGAACTGTTGTTCTGGATAATGCCGTTCAAGCGATCGCTCTGCTACGTCGACCAGAGGTGTCATATCCTCATATCGAACAGATGATCCCTTCGCCGTATGAGCTTACGGAAGAGATGAAGGAGCAGGTTGAGATCCAGGTTAAATATTCGGGGTATATCGAGAAGCAGCTGATGCAAGTCGAGCGCATGCAGAAGATGGAGAAGAAGAAGCTTCCGGATGATATCGTGTATGAGGAGATTCATGGCCTGTCGACAGAAGCTAGACAGAAGCTCGCGAAGATTCGACCGATCTCGATCGGTCAGGCATCTCGCATATCTGGCGTATCGCCAGCGGATATCTCTATCCTCGTTGTATATGTCGAACAATATCATAAAGTAGTTGCTGCGAGAGGTTCATGATGATCGATACAGTCGCTGAACAGTTACAGGAGCGCTTAGAACAACATCATATAACGATTACAGAGCGAATGCTTGAACAATTCGAGCTCTACTATCATGAGCTAATTAGTTGGAATGAACGAATGAATCTAACAGGCATCACAGAGCGAGAGCAAGTGTATATCAAACATTTCTATGATTCAGCATCGCTCGCTTTTTTCGTCAATATGTCGGATATCCAAACGTTGGCGGATATAGGATCAGGCGCAGGATTTCCTAGTATTCCACTGAAGATTCTCTTTCCACAGCTTCGGGTGACGATTATCGACTCTTTAAACAAACGAATTCAATTTCTAGAGCATCTCATTCATAGGCTTGGACTAGAGCAGGTGACTGCCGTGCATGCGCGAGCAGAAGAAGCCGGGAAACAACCTCGTCATCGTGAGCGTTATGATCTTGTTACGGCACGAGCTGTTGCAAGATTGAATGTATTGAATGAATTTTGCTTGCCATTCGTTAAGGTTAACGGGAGATTTGTTGCGATGAAGGGGACAGATCCGAAGGAAGAGCTGAGAGAAGCTGGTTACAGCATGCAATTACTTGGAGCTTCACTTGATCGAGTCTATCCGTTTACTTTACCGATCGATCATTCGGAACGTCACATCATTATGATGAATAAGATCAAACCAACACCGAAGGGATACCCGCGCAAGCCAGGAACACCTCTGAAACAGCCGCTTATAGCACCATAAAGAACATTCATGATATGAATGTTTCACGTGGAACATGAATTCAGTCTTCATGTAGATAGATCGTCACGATCCGTGTAGAAGGAATATGTGATTTTGTGACGAAATAGTTATAAGCGTGTTAAAGCAGTGGGGTAACTCTGAAGACCGGATAGGTGATAATGAGATGAAAGAACAGATTACGAAAATATTTGGCCTGGTTGATCGCAATAGCAATGATGAAGTGAAACAGTTGCCGGTTCGCGATATTATCCCAAGCCCATATCAACCGCGATCCGTTTTCGATGAGGAACGCATCGATGAATTATGTCAGACGATCAAGACTCATGGTCTCATCCAGCCTGTCGTGGTACGTGTTCGAGATGGCAAATATGAATTGATCGCAGGAGAGAGAAGGCTTCGCGCTGTTAAGAAAATAGGCATGGAGACGATCCCCGCAATCATACGAGAATTCAACGATTCCCAGACGGCTTCGATCGCCTTAATAGAAAACCTGCAACGTGAGAATCTGACATCGATCGAAGAAGCAATCGCGTATCAGCAATTGATCGAGATACATCAGCTTACTCAAGAAAGTCTGGCGCAACGTTTAGGAAAATCTCAGTCAACCATCGCGAATAAGCTGCGCTTGTTACATCTATCAGATCCAGTGAAAGACGCGTTACGTGAGCGGAAGATCTCGGAGAGACATGCCCGAGCGATGATTCCGTTACCAGAAGAAGTACAGCTTAGAACGTTAGAAGAGATCATCAAGAAGGATCTTAACGTGAAGCAGACAGAGCAGCGAGTCCAGTTATATCAAGAAGCGAATAAGAAGGAGAAGCCGCGTAGGATGTCATTCTCCAAAGATATTCGTCTTGCGATTAATACGATTCGGCAATCCGTCGAGATGGTTACGGGATCCGGGATGAAGGTTGATATGAATGAATCCGACCATCAAGACTATTACGAGATTAAGATTACAATTCCGAAAAATCGATAGAGGTTTAAGAGATTTAATCGTTCGTTCACTTCCAACTCCGTCTAACCTCTTCACACGGTTTCGAAGCATAGCGTTAACCGTGGAGAGAGGTTTTTTCCTTTCTCTCCATATATATTTATGTGTATATATCCGATGAAAATGGCGTTCTACCTTCCTTTTCAGCTGAATAGTTGGTATGATTATTTCTGTAACAAGTCTATTGGTACGATTGTCGAATCCGATAGTCATGTCGAACGTTGATTTCTATTGTGGTTGAGAGGTATCTATTAGTTAATAGTAGCTTTGCTAAGCTAGGATCATATTATGTAGATCAAGTCATTACATCTTTTCTTATAAATCGACAATATCGACCTAAATAATATGCGCACTGAGCGCGTTTTAAACGCGCTTTATTTTATTATGGTGTACTAGGACACACTCCGATCGATTTAAATCAAAATGAGTGACATAGTTTCTTCGTTATGAGGTGAACGAAATTGGCCAAGATAATAGCCATAACTAATCAGAAAGGCGGCGTCGGTAAAACGACTACAACCGTTAACCTAGGTGCATGTCTTGCGACCTTGGGTAAAAAAGTGTTGCTAGTTGACATCGATCCGCAAGGTAATACGACGAGTGGGGTAGGAATTAATAAAGCGGATGTCGCTCATTGTATCTATGATGTGTTAATTAACGATGTACATCCGAAGGATGCAATCGCGGATACAGCGATTGAACAGCTGAAGATCATTCCTGCTACGATACAGCTAGCTGGAGCTGAGATCGAACTAGTCCCGACGATCTCCAGAGAGATTAGACTCAAAAAATCATTGCAGCTCGTCCAACATCTATTCGATTATATCCTTATCGATTGCCCTCCTTCGCTAGGAATTCTGACAGTGAATTCATTAACAGCTTCTGATTCTGTCATCATACCGATACAGTGCGAGTACTACGCCTTAGAAGGATTAAGTCAGTTGTTGAATACCGTCAGACTCGTACAAAAGCATCTCAATACGTCCTTACAGATCGAAGGCGTGCTGCTTACGATGTTTGATGCGAGGACGAACCTAGGTATACAAGTGATAGAAGAAGTGAAGAAATACTTCCAGCAAAAGGTCTATCGGACCGTAATTCCGCGTAATGTTCGTTTAAGTGAAGCGCCAAGCCATGGTCAAGCCATCATCACGTATGACCCTCGCTCTAAAGGTGCTGAAGTATATCTTGAACTAGCAAAGGAAGTGGTTTCGCTTGAATAAAAAATCCGGACTCGGCAGAGGCTTAGACGCACTAATCCCATCATTAAGCATTAATGAGGATGACAAAGTAGTCGAGATTCCACTTGCACAGCTACGCCCGAATCCTTATCAGCCGAGAAAAACCTTCGATGAGACGGCGATTCGTGAGTTGGCAGATTCTATCAAAGAACATGGTGTTATTCAACCAATCATCGTTCGTGAGGTTGTAAAAGGTTACGAAATCATCGCAGGGGAGAGGAGATTTCGTGCTTCACAGCTAGGAGGATTACCGACGATTCCTGCAGTCGTGAAGTCATTCAGCGACCAGCAGGTCATGGAAATTGCTCTAATCGAGAACGTTCAGCGTGAAGATCTGAATGCACTGGAGATCGCGACGGCTTATCAGAACTTGATCGATACGTTCAAGATGACGCAAGAGGAGCTTTCGTTGAAGGTTGGCAAATCACGTTCCCATATCGCGAACTTCTTAAGACTATTACAGCTTCCTAGCGAGATTAAGGATTGTGTTTCACGTGGAACATTAAGCATGGGACATGCTCGTGCGATCATCACCATCACGAATCCGAAGGTTCAGAAGGAGCTAGCTAAAAAGGCAATCGATGAAAACTGGAACGTGCGACAATTAGAAGAAGCTGTTCAAACGATACAAGCCTCTAAATCGGAAGGAACGAAAAAGGTTAAGCAGCGCAAAAGAGATCCGTTCATATCGAGCGTAGAAGAAGAATTGCGCGAATTGTTCCAAACGACTGTAAAAGTGAAGCATGATCGTACAAAAGGGAAAATCGAGATTGCCTATTATTCATTAGACGACTTCGAACGATTATTAGAATTGTTAAAAAAAAGAGAAGCATAGCATAGGTGAGATGAATCGACAATAAAAACATCTGTAAGATCCCGGCATGCCAACAGGTATGCTTTCTGTTTCGATATGATAGGAAGGGGTTGATGAAGTGGTCATCTATCTAGATAACGCAGCGACAACATGGCCTAAACCACCAGAGGTAAGAAATGCAATGATGGATTGCTTGGATCTGTATGGGGCTAATCCTGGACGAGGTGGGCATAAGATGTCCGTACAGGCAAGCCGTGTCTTATTTGAGACAAGAGTGAATCTGAGTAAGTTGTTTCATATTAAAAACCCGAATGATATATCGTTTACAATCAATACAACGGCTGCATTGAATCAAGCGATAAAGGGATTTGTGAAGCAGGGAGACCATGTTATCTTAACCTCTATAGAGCACAATTCTGTGCGTAGACCCCTAGAATATCTCAGGCAAAAAGGGATCATACAGATTACTTACATAGCTGCGGATCAACAAGGAAATATTACACCAAAGCAAGTAGAAGCAGCGATACAGGATAACACAACGCTCGTGGCGTTGAATCATAGCTCCAACATGTTAGGGACGATATTACCCCTAGCAGAGATCGGAGAGGTGTGCAGACATCGTAGGGTGAAGCTTCTCGTCGATGCAGCGCAGACTGCTGGAACGATCCCGATCGATGTGGATGAGATGGCGATCGATATGCTGGCATTCCCCGGTCATAAGGGATTGCTTGGGCCACAGGGAACTGGCGGGCTATACGTACATCCAGAGATCGAGCTTGAACCGATCCTTCATGGAGGGACAGGAAGTCAGTCTGAGGCGATAGAACAACCGGACGTACGTCCGGATAAGCTGGAGTCTGGTACGCAGAATACGGTTGGTTTAGCCGGCCTGAATGCTGGGGTCAAATATATACAGAATGAGGGGATCGAAAAGATCCATAATAAAGAGTGGATGCTGTCGCAACGATTGATGGAGGGTCTGCTTAGCATCGAAGGTATCACGTTGTTTGGGCCTCCGCTAGGAGTGAATAAAACAGCGATCGTGTCATTCAACATGCGGGGAATGGATAGTTCAGAGGTCGCTTATATACTAGATCAGCACTATGATGTCGCGGTACGTGCAGGTTATCACTGTACGCCGCTTGCTCATGAAACTGCCGGTACACTCGAACAAGGGGCAGTAAGGGTGAGCCCAGGCTACTTCACATCAGAGGATGATATCGATGCACTGATTCACGGTGTGAAGGAGATCGTTAGACACATATAGGATGGGGGGAACGGATTGGATCTGTTAGGACCTTATCGTGACGCATGGTTGATCGGAGTAACAGCTGTGATCGTGGTGCTGTTGATCCTAAACATCATCAGCCTCGTTCGGATCGGCAGACTAAGGGCGAAGCTGCGGGCCATGCTTGGCCACACAGGCCGACAAACACTAGAAGATGCGATCATACGCAGCCACGAGCATATATCTGAACTGCACGATCAGCAGATTAAGGTCGGACAGCAGCTTGATAGCATCATCGATCAGATGAGGCAGATGAAGGCGCGTACGGCGATCAGTCGATACAACGCGTTTCATGAGACCGGGAGCGACTTGAGCTTCTCTATCGCGATCGTCGATGGTAATGGCAACGGACTCGTTCTCACAGGCATCCATACTCGTCATGATACTCAGATATACGCGAAGCCTCTTGAGAGAGGGCGTTCAACATATGCATTATCACCGGAGGAAGAAGAAGTGATCAGTCAAGCGTTACGAACGTAGCTCGCTTAACCGATGAACGGGCCCGCATATGAGTCTGGTGAGCTGCGAATATCGCATCTGCGATAACTTCAGACATATTGAACACGATGCTAAGTCTTGTATTCTGCAGCACGAAATACTCCATGAAGCCGCCTACATTCACGATGCCGGTGAGATGTATATCTCCTACAGGAGGCAGATCCTTGTTAACACCTGCTCCTGGCTTAACGGGGCCACTGCCAAGCTGGATATGTCCTACACTAGAAGATTGGCCTAGGCAGGCATCGACAGCGATGATGTAAGGATGCTGATACTGCTGCCTAATGTTAGACAACACTTCGATCAGATTCATGGCATGCACGGGTTGGTCAAGCGTGCCGAACAGGTATTCTTGTGGAAACCCTAACTGCCGCAGCCTGGACCCGACTAACGGACCGAGAGAATCACCGGTTGATCGATCGGTACCGATACATACGATAAGGATATCACGTGACGATATGGGTTCAGATAGATAATGGTGTAGACGGTGACTTATCTGAGTAGTCGCTTCACTGTCGGTATACGGTACTTTTAATGGATCCTCTGTCTTGGATAATCCGAGTTTCATCGAAAATTGCAAGGGTATCCCTCCCATAATCACGCTTGAATCGGTACGCTAGTCATTCTACAATCATCTCTAGGAGCCACGAGATTCGAAGAGTGAAGATGTAGACCTAGTGTTTCTAAACAGTATATGGATATTGAGCTATGAATATACGTGCAGACATGTAAAATAAGCGGTAATAAGGTCGCTCAGGCGACTGTAGGAGGTTCCAGCATGCTGATTGCATTTGATTCCACGCAGCAGGCACTGCGGGCAGAGATGCTGCTCGAATATGCGGATATTGAGATCGATATTAGGCCGACCCCGAAGGAGATAACGGCTGGTTGCTCGATCTCTATCGAATTCGATGATAAGGATCTGTCGATCGTGAGAGATATCTTCCGGCAAGAGCGGGTCGATATCAGAGGATTGTTCCGCCAGGAGGCAGGGGAATATATCCCTCTAGACGAGGATTAATAACGATCACTACAAGAAACGACAGCAGGTAATTACACATTTCGGAGAAGGGAGCTGATGAAGGATGGAGAAGAAGGAGTTCCAATTACACGATATCGTCATGATGAAGAAGGCACATCCTTGTGGAGTGAATGAGATGGAGATCATACGCATGGGGATGGATATCCGGATCAAGTGTACGGGCTGTAAGCACAGTATATTGATGCCAAGAGTGGAGTTTGAGAAGAAGATGAAGAAGGTCATTCGATCGACAGCATCGCCCGAATGAGCTGCATGTGGTCGACGGACCGACCGCCGTCATGCAGTGAAACACCGCTCACCAGGTGGATAGGTTTCTCATCGTGAAGTCAGGTATGCTTAGGGATAGTAAAACGATGGAATGATGTTGCAAAGGCAGGGCCTGATATGCTACAATACTTTTTGTCCCGTTAGGTGCAGGTAGTGTGCGAAACGGTCATACAGCATGGAAAGGTACCCAAGAGGCCCAAGGGGGTTGACTCGAAATCAACTAGGCGTCGCGAGGCGTGCGTGGGTTCGAATCCCACCCTTTCCGCCATACATAGACAGCGAAGTGGCTCTAGGATTTGGAGCCACTTTTTTGTATTTCCTATGGGAGGTCAGCGGAGGGGAACCAGCCGGCGATCGTCAACGACTAATGGTGCTTATTACGCTTCCACTTGCGATTATGATTCGAAGTTTCTGGGAACTCAGAACCAGCTTTAAGGGTTACACGCTTCGGATTGTTGATGCCCATGATATGATCATTCTCCCCGACCTCGACATAGACACCATCGTTCGGCACCTCATCGCCGGGATTGAACTCAGTTCGTTCGCCCATGTTAGCAGCTCAGCCTCCTCCCTGAATCAAGTTACTCGTATTATGAACAGATGACGAATATTACATACGGAGGAGGATGAAGGTCAAGGATCGGCATGGTTATGGGTATAATACGAGATGAACAGTGGTGTGCAGGAAACTGTCAACCACGACTTGATGATAGAGCTGCTGCGTTGGCATCATATGTGACTTGTCATGGGCAGCTGAATTTGATATATTTAGTTAATGCGAGTTTAATCGCTCCTTGCTCCCTATAGGGAGCCTTATGTCCAAGAGGAGGTGAAAGTTGTGCGCAAATATGAAGTAATGTACATTATTCGTCCTGACGTTGAACAAGAGGTTGTGGAAGCAACTGTTGAGAAGTTCAACGCGATCATCACGAATGGTGGCGGCGAGATTACCAAGCATGATGTGCTCGGCAAGAAGCGTCTTGCGTACGAGATCAAGAAGTTCCGTGACGGTTATTATGTCTTGACGCAGTTTACTGCTGACAGTGCCGTTGTAAACGAGCTTGATCGTGTCATGAAGATCACGGATGAGATCATCCGTCATCTTGTCGTTAGAGACGTAGCTTAATATCTGTCGAGGAGGGGATTCGATTGCTGAATCGCGTTGTATTGATTGGAAGATTAACCAGAGATCCTGAATTACGTTATACCCCGTCAGGTGTAGCCGTTACCCAGTTCACACTGGCCTGTGATCGACCATTCTCTAATAATCAGGGCGAGCGTGAAGCGGATTTTATCCCGATCGTAACTTGGCGTCAGTTGGCGGAGACATGTGCAAACTACTTGCGCAAGGGCCGTCTGACGGCAGTCGAGGGACGTATCCAAGTGCGCAGCTATGATAATAATGAGGGTCGTCGCGTGTATGTAACGGAAGTCGTGGCGGACAACGTTAGATTTCTGGAGTCGAGCCGTAACGATGATGCTGGAGCATCCGGAGGAAGCGGATACGGTGGACGTGAGAACCAATACAACAACAATCGCAATGACAGCAAGCAGGATCCTTTCGCGAACGACGGCAGCCCCATTGATCTATCGGATGATGATCTGCCATTCTAATATGGAAAGGATGAATAATCGATGAGCGAACAACAACAGCAACAACAAGAGCGCAGACCAGCGTCTCGCGAAGGTGGTAATCGCGAACACCGCGAAGACAGAGAAAGAAGACCTTTCAACCGTCGCGGTCGTAATAAGCGCCGTAAAGTATGCTACTTCACAGTGAACAAGATCACGTATATCGACTACAAAGATATCGATACACTGAAGAAATTCGTCAGTGAGCGCGGCAAGATCTTGCCACGTCGTGTAACGGGTACAAGTGCCAAATATCAACGCATGTTGACGACTGCAATCAAGCGTGCTCGCCAGCTTGCACTGTTGCCATATACGACTGAGTAATCGAAGATTAACAAGAACGAGGGAACTGCCCGGCGGCCTATACAGAGCGCAAGGAGCAGTTTCCTTTTTTTCTATGTATGGATACGCCTAGCATGTTCTAAGCTTTTATAGATAGAAGGAACTGCTTTTATATAGCGGAAGCAAAATATGTTATAATCAAGTTCAATAACTTCTCATAACCGAGGTGACGATATGCGGCAATGGGCAGCCCAACCGATAATCTGGTCGATCATGATCATCTTGCTAGGATTAACGCTTCTTACTCCGCTGCAATTCATCACCGTGCACTTGGTCATGGTGCCGATCGTCATGATCGTCGCATGCTCGAGGACGCTACCATTAGCTGCGGGGTATGTGATCGTTCCTGCTGCCTTATTGCTCTTGATGTCTGGGAGCGGATGGCCGATCACAGCCATCATCTTGGTGATCATGGTACTGCCCGGGGTGGCGATCGGATACGTATATAGGAGAAAGGCCAGTGCGCTGGCCGCGTTGATCGCGGGTGCCGTTACGATGGTCGCGATCCTCGTCGCGATCCTGATCTCATTCTCGCTATCAGGCATTCAGCTTCAAGATGAGATTCGCGCCTTCATGGAAGAGCAGTTCGCACTGTTCGACAGCTTCGCGGGATCGAATATGGTAACGGGAGATGCGTTAGATTCATTCATATCCATCGCGGTCCGTATGCTGCCTCTGTATATCATGATCATCGCGGTGTACTATACCGTGATTACGCATACGATCAGTAGGAGGCTGCTCAACTGGCTCGGTATCGAGGCTCCTTCTCTTCCGCCGATACACGAATGGCGCCTGCCGAGATCGCTCGTCTGGTATTACTTGATCGTGCTCTTCCTGAACTTTATCACGCAACCTGAGAGTGCTCTCTATACGTTTATCTTGAATCTATATCCGATCTTGTTGATTACGTTCGCGGTACAAGGGATTGCGTTTTATTTTTACTGGGCACATGAGAAGGGACGGGGCAGGGTGATACCGATCTTGGGTGCTATCCTCTGCTTATTATTCCCGCCGCTCATGTATATGACCAGCTTAGTTGGTGTGTTCGATACGGCCTTTCCGCTACGTAGATATGTTCGTAATCAATAGGTTGGGTTTGGCAACTTCATGTTTGGGAGCGAGTGAATTCAGTGCACAAATTTTTGGTCAATCGATGGCATGGTCTTCACATGATGCTGAGTATGACTCTCCTAGTCGGCCTCAGCATCGGACTCATGTTCTATGAATGGATCTTCGGTTCGATCGGGCTCGTGTTAACAGCTGTCGTGGCGGTCTATGCGATACGGGCAGAGAAAGGGTTTCGCGAGGATCTACACGAATATATCATGACGATGTCCCATCGGGTGAAGCATGCTGGGAATGCGGTGATCCACGAGTTACCGATCGGCATCGTCCTCTACAGCGAGGATCTTCTGATCGATTGGCATAATCCTTATATCGCGAAGCTCGTCGGTAAGGAGACGCTAGCAGGGGAGTCTCTCATCGACATATTCCCTGAACTCGCGAATAGGAAAGAACACAACTATACGTTGCAGCTGATGATCGATGAGCGAATCTGTGAATTGAATGTGAATGCAGACGAGAGATTGGTGTTCATCCGGGATAACACAGATTACGAGACGTTATCGAAACGATATCAGGACGAGAAGATCGCACTCGGCATCGTGGCGCTCGATAATCTCGATGAAGTGACGCAGGGCATGGAGGATCAAGCGAGAGCGGTGCTGTTAGCGCAAGTAACGAGCAAGATTAATGACTGGGCTCATCATAATCAAGTATTCTTAAGACGCATCGCTTCGGATAAGTTCATGATCGTCCTCGATCAACAGACGCTGAAGCTACTAGAGCAGAATCGATTCGAGATCATCGATGATGTGCGTGATCTGACTGCCGAGCACAAGCTGCCTCTGACGCTAAGCATCGGCATCGCTTCTGAGGTGGATGACCTGATCGAGCTTGGGCAGATGGCCCAATCTAGCCTTGATGTCGCACTCGGACGTGGAGGTGATCAGGTGGCGGTCAGAGCGGGGCAGCGACTATCCTTCTACGGAGGAAGGTCGAATGCGGTGGAGAAGCGCACGCGAGTACGTGCGCGCGTCATCTCTCATGCGCTGCGAGATCTGATCAAGGAGAGCGACCATGTCATCATCGCGGGACATCGCATGCCGGATATGGATTCACTCGGTGCTGCGATCGGTGTATTGAAGGCTGTTCGTATGAGTGGCAAGAAGGGGTACATCATCCTTGAAGAGCGTAATCCTTCGATCAGTCAGCTGTTGGAGCAGCTCACAGAGCATGAAGAGATCTATAATCAGATCATCACGCCGGATCAAGCGATGAATATCGTCACGGAGGACAGCTTGATCGTGATCGTGGATACGCATAAGCAGTCGATGCTGGCAGAGCCGCGTATCCTGCACGAGTCTAGTCGAATCGTCGTCGTCGATCATCATCGACGAGGTGAGGAATTCATCAATGAAGCGATCCTCATCTATATCGAACCGTATGCATCCTCGACGTGTGAACTCGTGACGGAGCTGCTCCAGTACTTCCATGAACGGTTGAAGCTCGAACCGATCGAGGCAGCGGCTCTGCTAGCAGGGATCGTCGTCGATACGAAGAACTTTACATTAAGGGCGGGTGCCCGGACATTCGAGGCGGCATCATTCCTCCGCCGGCATGGAGCTGACCCCGCAGTCACGCAGCACTTGCTGAAGGAGAGTCTGGAGGACTATATCCAGAAGGCGGAGATTATCAAGAATGCGACGATCATGTATGATCATATCGCACTGTCCGTCACGGGGAACGGATATCGTTGCTCACAGCTGGTCATCGCACGAGCAGCGGATACACTGCTCAACATGGCGGGGATCTATGCTTCGTTCGTCATCAGTGAGCTGCCGGATGGACGGATCGGCATCAGTGCCAGATCGTCCGGACAGATCAACGTGCAAGTCGTCATGGAACGGTTGGGCGGTGGCGGCCATCTAACGAATGCTGCTACACAGCTAGAAGGTACGACGGATGATGCCGTAGAACGCCTGAAGCAAGTATTAACGGATATAGAAGCAGAGGAGGGGCTTTTCGAATGAAGGTTATATTCTTGAAAGACGTGAAAGGTCAAGGGAAGAAGGGTGAAGTCAAGGAAGTCTCCGAAGGATACGCACGCAACTTCTTAATCCCGCGGGGACTAGCATCTGCAGCGAATGATGGCAACTTGAAGCAGCTCGATCAGCTGCATAAGGCCGAGAGTCGCCGTAAGGAGAAAGAGAAGGAAGAAGCAGAGCTGATGGCAGCGAAGCTGAAGGAAGTAAAGCTTAGCTTCAAAGTGAAAGCAGGAGAAGGCGGTCGCCTGTTCGGATCGATCACGAGTAAACAGATCGCTGATGAGCTGGACAAGCAAGGATATAAGATCGACAAACGGAAGATCCAACTCGATGATTCGATCCGCACGCTAGGGGTCACCAACGTCCAGATCCGTCTGCATCCAGAGGTTAACGCAACGGTTAGTGTGCAAGTGACGGAGGAATAAAGCGCACCGAACACGGCAAAGGGGAAACGTGCACATGAACGGGGAACTAATAGCGGGTCGTGTACCGCCACAAAATATCGAAGCAGAGCAAGCTGTACTAGGTGCCATACTGCTAGACACAGAGGCACTAGCCGTGACGCAGGAACGGATCCGGGTCGAGGACTTCTATCGGACGTCTCACCAACGTATATTCGATGCGATGGAGGAGCTATCTGACGAGAACGAGCCGATCGACCTGGTGACGCTAACCGCAAGGCTACAGGACAAGCAGCTGCTAGAAGAAGTAGGCGGCGTCAGCTATCTTAGCGAATTAGCGAATGCGGTGCCGACGGCAGCGAACGTCGATTACTATGCCGCGATCGTCGAGGAGAAATCGATGCTGCGCAGATTAATCCGTGAAGCGACAGAGATCGTGACGAATGGATATACTGGCGCCGAGGATGTCAGTGACCTGCTGAGTGAAGCTGAGAGACGCATCCTGAATATCTCGAACCGTCGGCACACGGGATTCGTGCCAATCAAGGACGCCCTCATCGAAGTGTTCGAACGCATCGAATTCTTACATTCGAACCGCGGAGGAACGACCGGTATCCCATCGGGGTTCGTCGATCTAGATAAGATGACTTCAGGATTCCAGAGGAACGATCTGATCATCGTAGCAGCCCGTCCGTCCGTGGGTAAGACGGCGTTCGCGCTGAATATCGCACAGAACGTCGGGGTTCGGGCGAAGGAGACTGTCGCGATCTTCAGTCTCGAGATGTCTGCTGCACAGCTCGTGCAACGGATGATCTGTGCAGAGGCGAACGTGGATGCAGGACGTATGCGTACAGGATTTCTAGAGAATGATGACTGGGAGAAGGTGACGATGGCGATCGGAGCGATGGCGGATGCACCGATCTTCATCGATGATTCGGCGACGATCACGGTCGCGGATATCCGTGCCAAGTGCCGAAGGCTGAAGAAAGAGCAAGGACTTGGACTCATCGTCATCGATTATCTACAGCTGATCCACGGGCGTGGAAAAGCCGGAGAGAATCGACAGCAGGAAGTGTCCGAGATATCACGGACGCTCAAAGCGATCGCGCGTGAGCTAGAGGTGCCGGTCATCGCACTCTCGCAGTTAAGCCGGAGTGTCGAGCAGCGGCAAGACAAGCGCCCGATGATGTCCGACCTACGGGAATCCGGATCGATCGAGCAAGACGCTGATATCGTCGCGTTCCTATATCGTGATGATTACTATGATAAAGAATCTGAGAAACAAAATATCATCGAGATCATCATCGCGAAGCAGCGGAATGGGCCAGTAGGCACAGTAGAGCTAGCATTCCTGAAAAATTTCAATAAATTCGTGAATCTTGATCGATCATACCAAGAAGCTGCCGCTTCGGGGCTATAAACTAGAATAATATCCGAACGATTAGTTGATAGATTAATATAATCGTTCGGATCTTTGTTTGACTTGCTGAAGTCCGACTGCTACACTTATTACTGTAAGGAAGTTACAGTAAATCTTCTGCATGTGCGGATATGAACATGCGAACGGAGGAATGGAAGCATGTCTTCAGTGGTCGTAATAGGTAGTCAATGGGGCGATGAGGGCAAGGGGAAGATAACCGATTACTTAGCAGAAAGTGCGGAGGTTATCGCTCGTTATCAAGGTGGGAATAACGCTGGACATACGATCCTAATCAACGGTAAGAAGTATAAGCTGACGATGATCCCCTCGGGAATATTCTATCCTGATAAAGTCTGCGTGATCGGCAATGGCATGGTGATCAATCCACAAGCGTTAATCGAAGAAATTCAATATATCCATGAGCAGGGCTTCACGACAGATCAGCTTCGGATCAGTGACAGGGCGCATCTGATCATGCCTTATCACCTCGTACTCGATGAATTGGAAGAGCAGCGTAAGGGTGAGGATAAGATCGGTACGACGAAGAAAGGGATCGGACCGTGTTATATGGATAAAGCAGCGAGAAGCGGTATCCGGATGGCCGATCTGATGGATGCGTCGGTATTCGAGCGAAAGCTTCGAGCGATCGGTGTGGAGAAGAACAAGCTGATCACACAAGTATATGGTGGAGAGCCTGTTGATCTTGATGAGGTTCTGAAGATTTACTTAGCTTATGCAGAAGTGCTGAGATCCTATGTGACGGATACATCCGTCGTGCTGAACGATATGATCGATCAAGGCAAACGAGTGCTATTCGAGGGTGCGCAAGGGGTCATGCTAGACATCGATCATGGGACGTATCCATATGTGACATCATCGAATCCAAGTGCCGGGGGCGTCTGCATCGGTTCTGGAGTAGGCCCGACGAAGATACACCAAGTGATCGGTGTCGCGAAGTCGTATACGACCCGTGTAGGAGACGGACCGTTCCCGACAGAGCTTCAGAATGAGATCGGTGATTGGATACGAGATCGTGGTCATGAATATGGGACGGTGACGGGTCGTCCGCGTCGTGTAGGATGGTTCGACAGTGTCGTCGTGCGTCATGCTCGTCGCGTCAGTGGGATCACGGGACTATCACTGAATTCACTGGACGTACTGAGCGGCCTCGAGACAGTGAAGATCTGTACGGCATATACGTACGAGGGCAGTACGATCGATTCGTATCCTGCTAGCTTAGATATGCTCGCGAGGTGTGAGCCGATCTATGAAGAGATGCCGGGATGGAGCGAGGACTTAGGCGAGGTGACCTCGCTGGAGGATCTCCCTGTGAATGCACGCCATTATGTAGAGCGTGTGTCTCAGCTGACGGGCATCCCGATCAGCATCTTCTCCGTCGGTCGTAACCGTGAACAGACGAATCTGGTGCGTCCGATCTATGTGTAGATAGCTGATACTGTACGATATGATAGGGAAGATGCGACAGTATACTAGTCGCCAATCGTACGATGTCGTGGGTTGATGTCGAGTATTATAGAATAGAGATGGCCTGAGCGGGTTGATGAGGATATCGATCCTCTCTTTTTTTTGTCTCCCGATGTTATGGATGTGTCCCGCCGGGCAATACTGGGTAGTATACCTGTGTTCGTTCGATAGAGTATACATACGAGGTGGGATGAAGTTGTTCAAAGGTTGGACTAGATGGATGCTCAGAAGCTTACTCAGCATCATGTTGATCAGTAGTGTAACGGTGTTCACGACATGGACGATGATCGAGATCTATATGAATCGGTTCCTTGAACGTGCGGCATTAACAGGCGAGGTAGGAGAAGTTCGTATCTCCGACCTGCTAGCGTATATAGCGAGTGGCAAGACGGATACAGGACCACGAGAAGGCGAAGGATCGTCACCAATCGAGAGGATCACACAACAGTCAGACTATTCCCCGTTGCTTCGGGATGAAGCAGGTCGGCGTGAGGGTGAATCTGAAGAGCCGCTCGAAACAGGAACGGACGGAAGCCGTGCACCAGGGGCAGAGGGAGATGGAGATGAGGAGGTTCAGGATGCTGTACCCGTATTCGGCAACGGCGGAATGGCGATCGGTGACGAAGAAGTACCGTCACTAGATGGGGGGGCCGAAGAGTCACAAGGAGATGGAACCGGACAGGATGAGCTGGTGATGTCTGCGGATGAATTCGCAAGTAAGCAAGATCAGTTGTCGGAAGATGACAAGATGACGATCTTCACGATCCTATTCACGAAGGTTCCGCAGCATGAGTTTCAGAATCTGTCTTACTTACTCGAAGAAGGGCTAACATCGCGAGAGATCAAGGATATCTATGACTTATTATCGGAATATCTGACAGAAGAAGAGATGCAACAGTTGTCTAGTATTATCCAAAAATATGAATAAATCAAGTTCTTTTGCCCGTGTAAGCGTTTTACCATTGAAAAAAAACTTGAAGCTGTGGTAAAGTAATAGTCAGGAAAAAATCCGGCTATGTCCGGCTGAAGGGTTTCATATCAATCGAATACGGTTACGGGGAGACGGGCATGAAGGAACTATGGGGAAAGATCCGGAATAATGCTGCTGTCGCGAAGCTTATATCAGCTTCCTCTGCGACGTTATCCGGGTTGAATCGGGCCAAGTTGCCGATCATCAAGAACGTTGTCAGAGGAGCCGCCGTTGTAGCTTTGCTTGGCGCGTTGACAGCGACTGGACATCATTATGTGAAGTCGAATACGCTCGACATTTATCATGTATATTTTGCTGATCAACATATCGGAACCGTGAGTGATCCTAAAGTTGTAGAAGATTATGTTGTCGAGATGACGCGAGATGTCGTAACAGCGCATCCTGAGGCACATATGGTGGTGAACTCCGATGAGATCTCGATACAAGCAGAGAGGAAATATAAAGGCTACTATAACGATGAGGAAGCGATCGGTAGTTTATCAGGGATGTTAACAGCTACAGCGATCGGTGTTGAGCTCGTCATCGATGGAGAAGTATATGCGATCGTGAAGGATCAAGAGACAGCAGATCAGATCCTAGCACAAGTGACTTCTAAGTATATAGCGGAGCATGAGAAGAAGCCATCTGGAGATGTACAGATCCTATCCGTACATAGTGCAACTGACGATACAGAACAGACAGAACTAGAATCGGTTGATTTCGTAGAAGAGATCCGGACGGTGACGGCGGAGATCGATCCTAGTGCGATCGAATCTCCTGAAGATATCTTGCATCGGATCGAGACAGGCGGTGTCAAGCCTAAGAAGTACATCGTGAAGGAAGGCGACACGATCCTCGGCATCGCTCGCAAGTTCGATCTGAAGGCACAACAGATCTATGATCGTAATCCATGGATCGTCGATGATTTCCTGCAGATCGGCGATGAGATGGACCTCACCGTGTTACAGCCAGACTTAACGGTTCGCACGGAAGAGAAAGTCGTAGAGGAAGTTGCGATACGGTATGAGACCGAATACGTCGCGGACGCGACACTCCGCAAAGGTAAGACCGTAACCATCACACCTGGAGCGGACGGACTGAAGAAAGTGACGTATCTCGTGACGAAGCTGAATGGCGAGATGACGAAGGAAGAGCTGATCGATGAGCTCGTCTTGCAGGAACCAGTCAAGGCTGTGGTGAAGCGGGGTACGCTCGTCATCAAGGGTGAAGGTACAGGCAGCTTCAGCTGGCCAGTATCCAGTCCGAAGATTACGAGTAGGTATGGGCCAAGATGGGGCTCGACACATCGGGGTATAGATCTGGTATCCTCGAACCGTACGATCAAGGCATCGGATAACGGTAAGGTCACCTTCGCCGGTACGAAAGACAGCTATGGCAATGTCGTCATCATCGATCACGGCAATGGCTATGAAACATTATATGCTCATATGAAGTCCATCAGTGTCAAAAAAGGAGATACGGTGCTGAAGGGTGACAAGCTTGGCGTGATGGGTAACACAGGGAACTCTACCGGTGTCCATCTCCATTTCGAAGTATTGAAGAATGGTAAGCATCAGAATCCAATAAGTTATCTGAATTAATATGTGAAGAGGCTCTTATTCCAGACGAGCATATCGGTCTGGAGGGGAGTCTCTTTTTATGGAGTCGAGGTGTGGAGTCGAGGTGTTGCCCATGGATGGGCGAGTGGTCGTGTAAATTATCCCCATACCCCAATATCGTGTATGATAATATGTTAATATGATAGAAACATAACGATGTAGCTTATGAGATATCGATACAGATAGATAAGTATAGGCAGGTGTTCTTGATGGTCTCTATGGGGAAGATTCTAGTTGTAGATGATGAGAAGCCGATCGCGGATATATTAACATTCAATCTAGAGAAAGAGGGGTACGAGGTCATGTGCGCAGCTGACGGTGAGACGGCCGTGCAGCTGGCGCTGTCAGAAGACCCAGATCTGATCCTATTAGATCTCATGCTACCGATCAAAGACGGGATGGACGTGTGCCGGGAAGTGCGTTCGCGATCGAATATCCCGATCATCATGCTAACGGCGAAGGATACAGAGTTAGATAAAGTGCTTGGCTTAGAGCTAGGAGCAGATGATTATGTCACGAAGCCATTCAGCACGAGGGAGCTGTTAGCTCGCGTGAAAGCACATCTGCGTCGGCAGAATAAAGTGAAGGAATCGACGACTTCTGAGGCGAGCTCCCAGTTGCGAGTGCATGAGCTAGTCGCAGATGTCGATACGTATATGGTTCATAAGAACGGTGCGCCGCTTGACCTGACGCATCGGGAGTTCGAGTTACTGCTATATCTCATTCGGCATAACGGTCGAGTCATGACGCGCGAGCATCTCTTGCAGGTCGTCTGGGGCTATGAATATTACGGGGATGTGCGAACGGTCGATGTGACGATCCGCAGGCTGCGTGAGAAGATCGAGGATGACCCAGGTAAACCAGAGTACATCATCACTAGACGAGGGTTAGGCTATATGCTGCGCAATCCGCGAGCTGGAGGCTGAAGATGCGTAAGACACAAGCTTTCCAGACGATACAGTTCAAGATAGTCATCATCTATGTCTTGTTGATCTTATTCGCGATGCAGCTTATCGGTGTCTATTTCTTACGGACGTTGGAGCATTCCTTCATCAGTAATTTCTCTGAGTCGATCCGTAATCAGGCGGCGATCCTCGCGAATTATGTCACACCGTATCTCAAGCCGGGCGCTGAAGGTCAGAACGATCAACAAGCCTATGAAGAGCTTGATGTCATCATCAATAATCTGAATACGATCAGCGGTGCGGAGATCCAGGTCATCGATGCGACAGGGGTTGTCGTCAGTGCATCCTCGCAGCTACCCCGATCCATCATCGGTCAACGGAACTCAGAGACAGAAGTGACACGGGCTCTACAAGGTATACGGATCAACGAGAGGGAGATCGTCGACTCCAGCGGCACGCGTAAGAAGACGATCGCGATACGTGTCGGTGAGGGCGGACAGGTCGTAGGCGCGGTCTATATCGTCGCATCGATGGAAGAACAGTTCGAGACGATCAATAATATTAGTGGATTCTTCATGTATGGCACACTGATCGCACTTGCACTGACGGTTCTGCTAAGTATCATCCTCTCGAACACGATAACTAAACCGATCAAGGAGATCACGACGCAAGCAACGGAGATGGCGGAAGGTAACTTCGATCGCAGCGTCGCGGTGCAGAGTCATGATGAGATCGGTCAGCTAGGTGATGCGTTCAACTATATGTCGATGCGGCTGCGCGACGCATTAGCTTCGAACGAAGAGGAGAAGAGGAGACTCGCCTCGATCTTGTCGAATATGAGTGACGGGGTGATCGCCTCTGATGATACAGGTCAGGTGATCGTCATGAACAGACGTGCTCAACAGATCCTCGACCTGACGGACGAACAGGCGATGGGCAAGCCGATCTCCGATATACTGGGCATCTCAACAGAGGACACCCGTAGATATGCGACAAGTGACGACAACAGTGTGATGCTTGAGCGGGAGTCCCAGGATGGAGAGATCGTGAAGGTCAAAGTAAGCTTTACTGCGATCCTCCGCAGAGGCCACGACATGTCGGGGTTGATCGCGGTATTGCACGATGTTACAGAAGAAGAGAAGATGGAGAGCTCGAGACGGGAGTTCGTTGCGAATGTATCGCATGAGCTTCGGACGCCGCTCACGACGATCAAGAGTTATCTGGAAGCACTTGAAGACGGGGCGCTTGAGGATGAAGAGCTCGCGCGTAGATTCATCGGTGTCACGCGCACGGAGTCCGAGCGTATGATTCGTCTGGTGACGGACTTGCTACATCTGTCCCGATTTGACTCACAACAAGCGATGCTGATGAAGGAATCCGTTCATATCGCACCGATGTTAGAGGAGGTCGTGGACCGATTCTCATTCCAGTCTCAACAGAGTGGGATTGTGATCGATCTACAGGTGCATCCAGGGCTGCCGAACGTATCTTGCGATCCGGATCAGATCGATCAGGTGTTGGATAATCTCATATCGAATGCACTTAAATATTCGGTTGAGGGCGGACGAGTCGAAGTAAGTGCTCGGCGAACGGGACACGAGTATGTTGAGATCAGTGTCGTCGATACCGGTATCGGTATCCCGCATAAGCATCTGGACCGAATCTTCGAGCGTTTCTATCGCGTAGATAAAGCCCGTTCACGTAATATGGGGGGGACGGGACTAGGATTATCGATTGCCCGGGAAATAATCAGGGCACATGGTGGGACGATCCACCTAGATTCGGAGATTAACAAGGGAACGAAGGTTGTCTTCACGTTGCCTCTGCATAGAGAAGAGGGGGCATCAGGATGAAAGAACGATTCAAATCATTTGCGCTGTGTATACTGGTCGTGGCGAGTCTCGTGCAAACCTATATGCTAGCGTATAGCAAGCCGTACTATGAGAAGGTAGAAGAGCCCGAATATATCCAACCGGAACTAATCGGCACGCGTGCTGAGGCTACTGAACTGATCTACCCGTCTGATATCGTGCTTCACCTAGGAGACGGGCAGCATGTCGTCCTATATCCGAATAATGTGTTCTATGATGAGATATTCGATAAAGTGAGTATGCGAAGCTTCGGAGGGTTCCGACAGATCGAACGAATCTCCGTGGATTGGTACGTGCTGCGTGAACAGCATAGAGGAGTCGAGATTCGATTCAACGAACAGATTCCTGCGAGTATACTAGAGTCTGCGTTGCACATAGAGGGAAGCCTGCCTAACGATGAAGATGCGTTCGATAAGATCTGGATCTCGATGAATGCGACAGGAGATGACGTGCGTACGTTCTTCTTCAACTCTTGGGATAACGTGATCTATGAAGTGACGAGAGCGGACCTGACGAGCAAGGATGTGGAGCAGTTCGTGAGCTTCGGGGACCAGTACCCAACGAAGTACAACTCCCTAACAGTCGGAAGCAATATCCGCACGTTATATCTTCCACAGACGGATATGGAGATGGTGAAGGTGCAGCTCGCTACGCAAGCATACACACCGGAGCAGCTGCAGAACAATCTGTTCGTCAATCCGGGTATAACTCGTAAATTGATGGAACGAGACGGGACCGAGATCTATACGGATGGTAAGCGCGGGCTTCAGATCTATCATGATCGTCACTGGATGAGCTTCTCGGATCCGATCGCACCGGTCGAATCAACATCTGAGATGTCGAATCATCTGATGGCAGCGGTGCAGTTCGTGAATCAGCACGGGGGTTGGAATGGGGATTATCGCATAGAGAGGTATGCGGAATCGACAGACCAAGAATATATCTTCCGCCAATATTACCGCCAGTACCCGATCGTCGATCTGGATCCACAGCCGCTAGGTATGATCAAGGTCGTCATGAATAATGGTATCATCCAACTGTATGAACGAAGCTTACTAACCCTGCTACACGTCGGTACTGAGCATGAGGAAGCCTCTCTACCGGGCGGAGAGTTGTTGCAAGAGAAGATAAAGGCACATCCGGACAGAACGATGATCGAGAGAGTCTATCCGGGATACAGACCGGTGCTTGAAGCCGATGAGGTCGTGCTCATGCCGGTATGGGTGATCGACTTCGTGAACAGGAATAAGGACTATATCTATTAGTGAGGGCGTATAGCTGAGAAGGTGAGGTTTGATCGATGGAGTGGGGGCGTGCAAAATCAATATTAATCATGGCTTTTCTCATGCTTAATATGCTTCTCGGCTATCAGTTGTGGCAAAGCAAGCTGAAGCTTCCGGATGAGAGCAGTGAGATCGAACTGATCGCGGGGGAAGTGAGGTCGATCGCAGAGAGCAAGAATATCACGATCGACACAGAGGTGCCTTCAGAGACGCCACGAATGAATGAGATTACGGTGACGTTCGGAGATGAAGGGATCATCGGCAGTGTGGTCGAGTTCGAGAAGCCATTTCCCTATACGACCTTGCTAACAGGTAGTGAGATATGGAGACGTATCACGGAACGGATACCGAATGCGGATCAATACCAGGTGGATCCGATCATAAGCGGACCGCGGTCGAATGGTTCAGGCATCATCGTCATGCATCAGTTAGCCCATGGCTATCCGATGTTCGATGTGCGACTGGAGCTCATCTATGAGCAGCAGCAGGTGGTCTCATACCGACAAGACTATGTGCAGATACAGGAAAGCGAACAGTCGAATGACCAGAAGGTGTTGTCGGCTTACCTAGCCATCGGGCGGCTCGTCGAGAACTATATGAGCCCAGGCAGGGTGATCACTGACATACAGCTTGGCTATCATGGGCAAATATTCAACTCAGAGACGCAGGTATTAGCACCGATGTGGCGTATTATGACTAGTGATAAAGAGTTGTTCTATGTCCACGCGATCAACGGATCGGTCGAGACAACGAGTAAGGGGATAGAGTAGATGGGACTGAAGTTTACGGTGCTTGCTAGCGGTTCGACGGGCAATGCGCTGTTGGTAGAGAATCAGGAAGTGAGATTACTCATAGATGTGGGCCTTAGCGCGAAGAAGATCGATCAGCTGCTGTCGGCAAGAGAGCGGGAAGGAGCGCGGATCGACGGGATCCTGGTGACTCACGAGCATTCGGATCATATCAAAGGATTAGGAGTGTTCGCCCGCAAGCATCAGATTCCGGTATATGCGAATGAGCGAACATGGATGGAGATCGATCGGATCGTGGCGAAGAGCGAGGAGCTCGATCGCCGCTCGTTCCGTACAGGTGAACAGATGGACTTCGGCTCGATGAGGGTAGAATCATTCGAGATCTCGCATGACGCGGCTGAGCCGGTCGGATACCGGTTCCACTCGGGGGATCAGATCCTCAGTCTGGCGACGGATACCGGGTATGTCAGTGATAAGATGAAGGCACTGCTGGCTGACTCGGACGTTCTAATCCTTGAGTCGAATCACGATGTTGCGATGCTGCGTGCGGGCAGTTATCCGTGGAATGTGAAACGACGAATCCTCGGTGATAACGGCCATCTCTCGAACGATGCGGCAGCGGAGGCGCTGTGTGATATGTTAACCGGTCGCATCCGCCGCGTCTATATGGCACATCTGAGTCGCCAGCATAATCTGTTGGATCTGGCCAGGCTGACGTTGAATAATCTATTACAGGAGCGAGGATATCAGACTGGCGCTGTGGGAACGAAGGGCATCGCTCTGATGGATACGTACTACGATCGGCCTACGGACTGGGATGATCTGCTTCACGCTTAGTGGCATGGACGCGGATCGGGTTGCCCGGCATCGCTAACCGGTCGAGATCCTTGATCTTGTCATTAAGCTGATCGGTCGTCAAGATGTTGTTCTCGACTAGCAGCTCGACGATGGCGCTGAGCAGCAGTGTATTGGCGTAATGTTGGTCCTTCAGATCGGCTAGCTTGCCGACGATATCGATCTCTTGCAGGGCGTTATGTATACGGTTCATCGGTATGGTCTCCTTCGGTAATATGGTTATGGGGAATCTCTTATTTACGTCGGAAACGTCGATAGAGTTCGTTGCGAGATTCGCTATTAACAGTCTAATCAGTTGGCGGGCAAAACATTCCTGAATCTTCGAAAAAAAACTAGGAAGGGGAACAATCATAGATGAGTATGTTCCGAGATGATTTCTATTCAACAAAACCTTCCAGGAGGGCATTAGGTAAAGGGCAAAGGTCTCGAACTTCGAGTACTTCGATGTGGGGAGTGTTGGGCTTGCTCGCCGCAGGGATCATCTTAACAGTTACCCTGTTGGTCGGAGGTGCGAATGATCAGCCTGTTGCTTCGGAAGCGGGTGATGTGGTTGATCGTCAGGATCCGACGGTTGGGGAGCCAGATGGTGCCGCTGGAGATGGTGGTGAAGTACCGCGTCGAGAGGAGCCTCCCGTTAAGGGAGGGGGGACGGTAGACGATGGATCTCGACCGGGGTCACTGGGCGATGTTGTCTATCGCAGTGATGTCGCAGCCGCTACAGCGAAAGCTTATGAGGCGGTCGTCAGTGTCGTCATGCCATCCGATGCAGAGACCGCGGACTGGGATGACATCTATGCGATCGGATCAGGTATCATCTTCCGGATCGAGGGAGATACTGCGCTTATCGTCACGAATCACCACGTAGCATCCGCTTCTGAGGAGCTAGAGATCGTGCTATCGAACGGTGACAAGCGGTCGGCTGAGGTGATCGGTAGCGACGCCATCTCGGACCTCGCCGTGCTGAAGATCGAGGCGAACGGTATCACGAAAGCGGCAACATTCGGAAGCTCGGATGATCTACAGATCGGTGAGAAGGCGATCGCGATCGGTAATCCACTCGGACTGGGCTTCGCTCATACGATCACGCAAGGCATCGTCAGCTCGACACAGCGGTCGATCCCTGTCTCACTCAGTGGGAACGGTTCTCTAGACTGGGAGATGGAAGTGATCCAGACCGATGCTGCGATCAATAGCGGCAACAGTGGAGGCGCACTGATCAATATCGAAGGTGATGTGATCGGGATTAATACGATGAAGATCGCATGGTTCGGCGTAGAGGGACTAGGCTTCGCGATCCCGATCGACCTAGCTAGACCTGTGATCGAAGAACTGATCACACAAGGTCGCGTCAGTAGGCCGTATATCGGGATCGGTGCCGTGAATCTGGCCGACTATATCGAGGATGAGCCGCTAGACCTCCCGGAGGATGTGACAGCAGGAGCCGTCATCATGACCGTGAGTGGCCCGGCTAAGTCAGCGGGTCTGCGCGAGTATGATGTCATCGTGCAGCTAGACGACACGCGGGTCAGAGATATGATCGATGTGCGGAAGTATCTGTACACGCAGAAGCAGATCGGCGATCCGATCGAAGTGACCGTATACCGCAACGGACGGGAGCGCAGCTACAGCTTCGATCTGGGCGAGCTGCCGGAGTGATGCATTGTCGGCGCGGAGGCGGTGTAGGTGCGGGCGTGGAGTAGGGTGCAGCCGTGAGGCGGTGGATGCGCAGCCGTGCGGCGGTAGAAGGATGCGCGCTGTCGCGTACTGTTGGGGCGGACCGGGGCGGTAGGTGAATGCGCGCTGTCGCGTACTGTTGGGGCTGACCGGGGCGGTAGGTGAATGCGCGCTGTAGGTGTGGGGCGTGGAGTAGGGTGCAGCCGTGAAAGGCGCTGCCATGCGGCGGTAGAAGGGTGCGGTATAGGTGCGGGTGTGGAGTAGGGTGCATAGTAACCATTTCACCGCAGCCAAATACCGAACGTTAAGGGTTGGACAGGCCGGATAGGTGATTTCAGAAAGCGCGCCTTCGATTTTGAGGTAGGATTAATTCTAACGGTCCCCAGAGGCACTATTAGCCTGATTTTGGACGCTTATTCATTCTAACGGTCCCCAGTGACACTATTAGTCGTATTCGGCGCCTGTAATGCCTGAAATACACGATATAGTGTCTGTGCAGACCGTTAGATTTTTATTAGATCGATTTTTGGTCGATTAGTGTCTCCTGGGACCGTTACATAACGAGATGGGGCATTCACATGAACATACAGATCATCGCAGTAGGGAAACTGAAGGAAAAATACCTCGTGGATGGTATCAAAGAGTATGCGAAGCGGCTTAGTCCGTACGCAAAAGTAACATTGCATGAAGTGCCGGACGAGAAAGTCCCGGAGACACTGAGCCAAGCTCAGGAGGAACAAGCGAAGGAGCGGGAAGGAGAACGGATCTTGGCACTGATCAAGCCGGACACACACGTCATCGCTCTCGCGATCGATGGCAAGCTATGGTCGTCAGAAGAACTAGCTGAGCAGATCGATCGCCTCGCTACCTATGGACAGAGTCAGATCGCCTTCGTCATCGGTGGCAGTCTCGGCTTAGCCCCGACCGTGCTAGCACGTGCCGACCAGAAGCTCAGCTTCGGGCGCCTCACGTATCCGCATCAGTTGATGCGGCTGATTCTCGTGGAGCAGATCTATCGCGCGTTTAAGATTAATCGAGGTGAACCGTATCATCGCTAGTGGTAAAGCAGAGAATTGAATTAATTGTTGAAGCGAGTGTGCTTAATTTTCAGGATGGCGCTTAGGCTAACGGGGTTTTGGATAAATGTAGTGGTGGTTAGTAATGATAACCGAGATGTGATAGAGAGGCTAAAAAATCAATATATGTATGAATAACCGAATATATCTTGAGGAATCCTCATTTCTAAGTTAACATCAACAAAACTATGAAAGGGGGATTCATCATTTTATACGTGTGATAAATAAAAAAGTAAAAATACAGTCATCAATCGTTCTTTGTATAAGACAGATTGTAAAATGAAGTGCGACACCTATAAAGAAAACAGCCCATGTTGGTTTCGTGTAAAATGGAAGTCACCACAACACCATTTACAGGAGTGAAACCCACACATGAGCTACTCCCATCTTAGCATAGTCGAACGCGGACAACTACAAAATCTATTGGAATTAGGACTATCTTTTCGTGCCATCGCTAAGCGTCTTAACCGTCATCCCTCTACAATCGCTCGAGAAGTCAAGCGTAGCATGAACGACAGGGAATCTTACCAAGCATCGGCTTCACAACACGCATATGAAGAACGTAGACGTGATAGCAAGCCAAAAGGAAAATTCACATCAGACTTGAAGTCCATCATTGAGACCAAGTTAAAAGCGACATGGTCCCCTGAGCAAATTGCCGAACGACAACGTATTGAGGGCAAGCCTATGGTATGCTTCAAGACCATCTATCGCTGGCTTTACGAAGGTCGTCTGGATTGCAGTCTTAAAGTCTTACGCCACAAAGGCAAACGGCAAAAGCCAACTGAGACACGAGGACGATTCAGTATCGGAACATCCATTCGACAAAGACCTGGCGACATTCGAAAACGAGAAAACTTTGGACATTGGGAACTGGACACCGTGGTTTCTAGTCGAGGGAAAAGCAAAGCTTGCGCTGCCACCTTCATCGAGCGTAAAACTCGGATGTACCTGGCGGTGAAGATGCCTGACCGCACGGCCCACTCCATGGAAGTTGCTTGTGGAGTAATCGCTAGCCAATTCCCAGCAGATGCGATGAAAAGTGCGACGGTAGATCGTGGCAACGAGGATCCAATGAAAACGCAAACGGATTGCTACGAGAGTTCTTTCCTAAGGGTCATGATTTTAACTTGGTGACGGATGAAGAATTAGCCGAGGCAGTCCGTCTCATCAATAATCGTCCACGTAAATGTTTAAACTGGAAATCAGCTTATGAAACCTTCATGGAAGAAGTGTCGCACTTGGATTGACAAACTATCATACTGATAAGAGTATATAAAAAATTGATGTACGCCGACATCCAATCCATGAGCGATTTTCTCTAGATTGATTAGCGAAATATTTTTCTCTGCCCTTTCTACACCGCCTATGTAGGAAAAGGTAAACCCACATTTTTCAGCAAGAGCATGCTGTGATAAGTTTTGAGCTTTTCTAATTTGTCGTATTCTTTTACCAACATTAACTAAAATTTCAGACATGCCATTACACCTCATGATAAGTGTAGAGGGAATGGAGATAGTGATGAATTACATTATAATAGTCAAAAATAAAAACTTGATACAAATAGTAGTCATGTTATAATGAAGTCGTCTACAATGTTATGATATATGGAATTTAATTACATTACAGGTTGTATTCATGAGACAATTCTCAAAAGTTCGAGTACTGTTTTTTCTGGCTTAGGTTCAATTGGAAATATCGTTGTTATCATTCAGATGATGAACACTCCCTTATTTGCTAGGAGCTTGTCGGTTTGCTGGTAGATTATTTGTCGGAGAGATTTGAAGCCATAGAAGACATTAAAAGATTCGAAGAGAATAATTCCGAGCACGAATACTTATAAGTGAAGAAGTATAATCATAATTCAAAGAACAGCGTGCAGAGTTCAACGTTCAAGGTCAGGCAGTGGGGTATATGGTGGGGGTATGGCTAATTGTCACCTTCCTTGCTCCTGCTTGCGGTACATATAGGCATTACCATAATTATTGGAGGTTGATATCATGTCGTTTCAAATACGAAGGAAGGTGATGGCGCTTTCGGTGAGTGCTATTATCGCAAGTTCTACGATCATATCAAGTGGAGTTGCATCGGCTCAGGTGGTCACCGTATCATCTGTGCAGTCAATTACCGCTACTCCCACCGCATCCAACGTTTTAGTCGATGGAGCGAAGATAGACTTCCAAGCCTACACCATCAACGGTAATAACTACTTTAAGTTGCGAGACGTCGCTTATGTTCTTAACGGAACAGAAAAGAGCTTCAGTGTAGGTTGGGATGGACAAAGAAATGCTATCAGTCTAGAGACTGGGAAAGCGTATCAGTCAGATGGTAGCGAGATGAAGGTCAGTCCGAATCCAAGTATTGAACAAGGGGTACTCTCAACCTCAACCATCTACCTTGACGGAAGTAAAGTTGACCTGACAGCCTATACAATCAACGGGAACAACTACTTCAAACTTCGTGACCTTGCAGATGCTCTAGACTTTGGCGTAACTTGGGATGGTTCTCTGAACACAATCCGTATTGACTCCAATCAGGGGTATGTAGCCGAGGGACAGGCTGAAACACCGCCTGTGAAAGAGGAGATTAAGGAAGAGCAGAAGCAAGTAGTAAGAGGGGTAGAGGTGGAGTATGGGAGACACGCTTATGGTATTAGAAGCCAAGAGGAATATGACGAAGTTATGAGCATTCTCAAGGAGAAGCTCAAGGGGTTGGATGCGGTTGAATTTGGGGGCGTAAGAGGTGAGAGGTATTATTATGAATTCCTTGATGGGGTAAGGAAAGAGGACTATGTGAGTGGGACTGCCGATTACAGAGGCTATCATAAGGCTGAGAAAGTTCTTCAACCCCTGTTGGATTTAGGGTTAAGTAAGGAGGAAGTAATAACAGTATATAAAGCAGGAAGGTTATCAATGGAAATACTAAGAGAGGCGGAAGTTGACCATGATACAAGTTCATTGGCAGATTTAATTTTAAGAGGAAAATTTGATTGTGTCCCTGAGGCTTATCTGTATTCTGCAATTTTTGATATGTTGGGGTATAGAACTGCAACTGTAGGAAAGGATAACCATGCATTTGCTTTAGTAGAAATTAACGGAGAGTGGAGATCAGTAAGTGGTGGAATATTGAATCCAACAAATTTCGGAACAACAAATCCTATTTCAAGTTACAGGATACTGGAGCAACCTACTTACGGAGACACCTTCAAGTAAACCGAGAAAAATAGTATAAAAGGAGCATAAAAAGATGGTGTCTAAGAGACATCATCTTTTTATGTTCGTATGGCTTAATAGTACTCATAAGTAGAGTATTTTCTCTTTAAGGATAATGAACTTCAGATAATAAACTACTTTATGTTAGGATAATAGGCTAACGAAATAAATAAAGGAGGAACAAAAGGATATGAGAAGGTATTAAGACTGATCCTCTTGCGTAGGGCATAGGAGGCTATGCCTTCAGTAACTTCGAAAACCTGTAGTTATTTTTTATTGATCTATATATTTTATCAACGGCTGGACTTGATCAGCAGAATTTGTAGCTGATACAGCAGTTGATCGTTTTTTCATGGAGTTGTACTGATCTAGCTGTTGTATTTCCCTTCAAGCACTGGTTCATAAAAGGGGTAAATTTTGACGAAGTTACTCGGCTAATTTTTCAATCTTTAAATATGTATGTATTGAATTGTTGGCGACTCTGAGAATGGGGTCTCTTTTCCTGTTGTGTGCTAAATGGATGTTCATTTCGATTATTCTTTGATAGAATAGTTTTAGAGATTGTCATATATTGTCGTTTCCCATGAGGGGGGTAAATCTTTCAAAGAGAGGAGCGATCTCTATGTTGCAATTGGTAAAGGAACGTAAGGTGACGGTTGAACGTGTTAGCGAAATGGTGAATCCTGTCGAAGCCTTATGGGAGATTGAATTATTATATGGAAAACACCCTTCCTATACTGAAAATACATATGCGGTAAAGTTCACCACGAAGCTGGAGGGTGGGGCTTCGAAGTGCTTCTTGGTCATCGATTTAAGGGATCGCTTCGATGAGTACCTTAGAGCTTTGAATGTTTTCGGGAGTATGGAAAAGACTGAGCTACATCAAGCCATCGATTATGTGAAGCATCTAAAAATAAATGGTCTTTTCAGGAGAGTTCCTAACTTGTTGGCTGAGATGGAGGGGTCAGCAAATGCCGATGAGAGCTTGGAGTTGTTCGGGATGGTAGAGGATGCGGTGTTAAGTGATCCTGAATCGTTTCCGTCACTATCGTCTGATGGATACAAGCATGGTGTAAGTTCAGGGGTTATTCTTGACACTGAGCAGTATGTTGCTAAATACGGAGAGAATGCAGTTGGAATTACTACAGATTGCCTTTTGGAAATTCTTGATTTAGATGGTGGTACAAGAGATGCACGTTTTCAAGAGATTGTTCGTGGCTGGCGTGAACAGGGTTTGCTCTTGAAACAAAGTCGTCAGGCTCGCTTACAGGAGCCTGTAAAGCCCAATATAAGCTCCAAAGAGGTTAAGCGGTTTTATATTTTTAGAATTGATGCTCTGGGACAAGTGTAGGCTATTATGGCTATAGTCAGAAGAAATCGTGCCAGGGGTTATCACAATGGACATCCTAGCTCGGTAATCCCATATATCGGGGGTAAGTTTAATTTAATAGATAGCATCGTTCCGATCCTTGAGTATGCCGCTAACACCTACCGCTTGCACTCATATTATGAAATGTGTGGCGGTGGTGCGAGGATGCTCCTAAACATGCCAGTGAGCCTATTCTCTAACCGAGTTTATAACGAGATCCATCTCGGCTTGTGTAATTTATTCGCTTGTCTGGGGATGAAGCCCGAGGTGTATGAGCTTATGGCGTTGCTAGAGGATTTGGGGGTCGGGGAGGATGTGTTTCTTCGAGCGAGACATGCGCTAGATTATGAGTCTCGCATGATTTCGGTGGGTCATTCCTTTCGCTTATCACGGGTCGAGTCAGCAGCGTTCACCTTCATCCTTGCGATGCAGTCTCGAGCGGCAGACATGACCAGTACTTTTGATTCTTCGAGATTGTCTGATAAGCGCCGACTTTATAGTTACTTTAAGCGGGTAAGTGAGTTGGATCTTTTCTATCCAACATTAGCGGATGTTGAAGTCATAAATAGCGATCTTTTTGCACTGCTAGATAGTGTCGCTCAGGATGACTCTGCACTTGCTTATATCGATCCACCGTACGCACCTGACAGCACTCTTATTGAAAAGCACTACGGAGATCGTTCTTGGTCGATGGAAGATCATGATCGGCTTGTGGATAGATTGCTTGGGGTTCGGGCGAGGGTGGCTCTTAGTGGGTATGACAGTGCAGTTTATGATCGACTAGTTGAAGCAGGTTGGCGGAGATTGTATTTACGTACGCTCTATGTCTCTAGTTCGGCGTCAGCAGGGCGTTATAATGAGGAATACCTCTTTTTGAACTTTGATATCCCTGCTAGTTTAGAGGAACAGGTCAGTTGTTTTGATTATGGTTCTGTGTAGCGAGTTGCTGGTTCTAAAGCCTGCACAATGGTTTTTAATGCCTAAGTACGGGCTGTAAAACCATCAAAACCACCTAAAACCACCGATTTGTGTCTTGCGCTCTCAAAGATGTGTGAGGCACATGTTTTTTTTGTAGGGAGTATACAAAGAATTTAGGCATCTGAAAGCAGACCTAAATCATATGAAGTACCAGTAGTATCGTCAAATTCGACAAGTAGAGTTCAGAGGCAACATTGAACGTTGAGAACGGTAAGACAAGGTCAACAGAGCGAAGCTCCAATAGGGGAGTTTTCTCTTTTTCCCTATCTCCCTTCGTTTGGTTCGCTGTCTCTTGGGGTGACTGTGCGTTGCAGTTGGTAAGTGGTATCATTTCGAGCATTTTTGAGGCAGAGTTTGATTGGCAGTTGCATTTTCATTGATTGAAGGTTCAAGATTCTGATTTTTTCAGACTTATCGCTCAGCATAGCTACTCTAGGTCGTGATTGCGGTCTGGTTAGCATTTTAATGGCGATGATCCGAAGCTGTTACAACTTCCTTATTAGCATTCCGAATAGGGGTACTCAAACTTTTAGAGATTCATTCATAGAGGCAACCTTTCAGCAGATCGTGAGATTCTGCGTAAGGTTGTCTTTTATTTTTGGGCTGTTTCGGACATTCACCTTTAGTCGATGGATATGAATTTATATTTCTCTGAAAGGTCACTCCCGAAAAAGTTTCGGTTTTGTATTGTCCGTTTTTCCTCACAGTCTGTATGCCTTGGTACCACTGGCATTCGGCTGTAAACGAAAAACGTCTACAGAAATGGGGGCTATAATTTGGGAGTGTTCCTTGCTTTATTTTTGGAGTGTTCCTTCCCCTGCTCGGGGTCGAGATGGGCTTGCTCCTCCTTTTATGATCTTATCACTAATCAGCGGCTAGGAGGTGTTTATGTGAATGCTGATATTCCGTGAGATTGAGGATTTGGTTGCAGAGGTCAAGGGCAGGGTTGCTACACTCGGTGGGGAGTCGGATTTGTCTTTAGAGGAGAGACGACTTCAGCTTTTGATGCGAATGGTTTCCTATGTAAACAGCTACGAGTGGCTCTCACATCATAAAATCCGTGAGAAAGTCGCCTGTTTCTTGAGAAGCCGATACAACTACCGATTGGTAGCTGAAGAATTCGGTCTTCCGCTGTCGAGTGTCCATAAGAGCATCTCGTATGCATCAGATCGGCTTCGTAGACGCATCGGCGGGGTTCTGGCTTTGATACGTTCTGGTCAACTGGACGATGCTGAGCGAGAGCTGGTGTTGGTCACCGGTGCGGTCGATCCGTCATCGTTGTTTGTCAGGGGTATACTGGAAAATTTCAAGCCAAAAAAGGATGCAGGGGTCGATCTGGCTAGTTGTCAACGTGAAATTCGTTTTTTGTCGCACTTCACAACTCGCAATATGGATCGCATCTTAAGCAAGATTGACACAAACAAGTTGAGTCATGTTCTGTATGTGCTTTTGAAATCTGATGTCACTTATCCTGAAAGGGGTATCTTGGCACGGTGTATCTTAGATGGCGAGTTCGATGCTTCCGAGGCAATAAAACGCATGAATGACCAGTTTATTTATTCGGTTTCATCTGAACGACATGGTTAAAAAATATGGGGGGATTTGCTATGTATAATGAGGTTAGAAGTGGACGAAATCCGCTTGATGACTTTGATTATCGAGGTCGGAGTTGCATCCGTGAAGCACTTTGCGCAAATACTGCGGTGCATCATCTGCTGTACAACAAGGGGTTGCATGATGGTTCATTGATCGCCTTAAATCATCGTCCGACGGTGTTTCGCTCTGTCGATATAGGTGATATAGCATATGGCACTATGCCGCTTGATACCGCAATGGCTTATGCACAAGCAGCAATTTTGTCGCAAGGTGGTATGCGTTTACCTGTGAATGCAGTTGTTCATCATCGTGACGTCTTGGTGACATCTTATGTTTTAAGTAGTTCCGTTTGTGTTGTTCAGCGGGGTAAGGAGTTTGACCGTGTGACCAAGAGTCGAGAGGTACTTTCTGCTTTATATTCTGAATTTGCTCCATCCTTTCGGAAGAAAGGGCTTGAGTATTATGATGATCGGATGCGCACTACGCCTGAAGAATTAAAGAGTGGTCGTTTTAAGGCAGTTCGTATTTTTCCCACGGATGAAGGGTATCGATTAGAGAAGGTTATCCTTGGATCTCGGAATGCTGTTCATCTTATACCGTATTATGCGGTGAATAATTATGCCGCCTCGTTTAGACGGATGTTGATGGGTCAGACGGTAGAGTTGATGTATGATGATCGTGGTGCAGTGCATAAGTTTATCACTACGTTAAAATCGGAGGCATTGACCAGATGGCTTCGGGGTACTTATTCTGATGCTGAGTTGGCTATGGAAGAGGATTGGAGTTCTCCTTTTTCCTTTGGTTATTTTAATTTACCCGATCTGTTGAATGAGGGGCAATTTGTAAATGTTCCGCTACTTCATATTCATCAGATAAAACCGTATAAATAATGGTTCATTGGCCGCTTTGGTCTTGTGTGGGGGTGCTTTTCATTTATTTGGTCGATAGCCCTTTTCGGGAATTACCGAAAAGGGTATTCGTCTGTTTTGGGACTTCCTAAAGCCTTCCCTTAAACTATTGTTTTTGCCACCTATGAAATGTCTAACGGTTATTGGGCTTTACGAGGCACCATGGTGTGCCAAAACTATGCCCATTTACGGTTCGCCATAAACCATGTTATTGGTTCTACCATTAACCTTACTTGTTTTCCCTTTAATAAGGTTTTCTGTTCGGCAGCCAATTCTATATTCCTTTGACCTGTTTGTTGGGTTAATTCATTCTGAAGGAGTTGGATTGGTATGAGTTCAAAAATCTGGGGGTATGTACGCACCAGTCGGACAGAACAGAAAACGGATCATCAAGTTGACCTATTGATGAAAGAGTATGGTATCCCAGAGGAGGACATCTTCATTGATTCGATCAGCGGCACGAAATTTGATCGGCCAGAGCTTGGGAGGTTGCAATCGGTCTTGCGTGACGGAGATACGGTTGTGGTGGAGTCGCTTAGTAGGGTGTCGAGATCTTCGAAGGATTTATTGACCTTGCTGGAGGATTGGCAAAAGCGGGGGATCACCTTTATTTCGGACAAAGAGAAGCTCGATTTCTCCTCGACCACGGGGAAGCTCATGCTCACCATGTTAGCTGCTCTCAGTCAGTTCGAACGTGATACGCTTCGGGATCGTGTGAGGGAAGGGATAGCGTCGGCAAGAGCTAGAGGTCGCATCGGAGGTCGTCCGAAAACCGACAAGAAGGTGTTAGAGAAAGCAGTAAAGCTCCATGCAGCTGGCACTCATTCGGTTCGTGAGGTTTGCCAAATTGTGGGGGTATCTAAGACAGTCTTGTACCGTGAATTGAGACGGTTGCGAGAGTTGAAAATGGTCGAGACGAATAATGAATGAAAAAATCAAAGCTATGTTTTTTCATGGTATCTTTTATTCTAGTTCGACACCTGAAACTCGGCTTTTTTAAGGTTCATAATCACGACATGGTTGCTGGAGTGGCGTAGCTCTATGGTATATATGGGGTATGCTTTCAGTCTTAGGACAGGCATCGAGCAGACGCTGTAGCGAAGCGTCTGGCTCGGGGTCTGTCTTTTTTTTATTTATCTCGGTTGTGGGGGTTCGAGTGTTGTTGTGAATAGTCGGTATTGTGTTGTTTTGTCCTAGGTGGGGAATAACCATCTGAATTTTGGCTGAGATAGTTCTACTTGGGCGTAAGCGTCAAATCCTCCCCACCTTCTAAGTGAACTTCAAGCATGAGATCATAGGAACATCCTAGAATAAGGGGTGGCCATGAGATGAAAAAACATGAAGCTACACGTGAGCTCTGGAAGTC
>Ga0180215_1000440_pt1 | contig 53549 bp, 40 predicted proteins | sample eDN3rd37CBELigBY_FD_128871 | JGI IMG/M metagenome (GOLD analysis project Ga0180215, IMG submission 128871) | Enriched backyard soil microbial communities from Emeryville, California, USA - eDNA 3rd pass 37_C BE-Lig BY (version 2) (version 2) | ecosystem: Environmental > Terrestrial > Soil >... | reverse complement strand
ATATGCGCACGACGAGCTTCATCGACCGCCAAAGTGCGGATCGCATACTGCGTAGATTGGGTTTTTGATTAGCCGTTGTCGTTGTCATGATATATACTGCTCCTTTTGATAACTACGAATATTATGATCTCATATACTAACACGATTCATAGGGACACTAAGTTGCGGATGATTTATAGTAAAGATAGAATGCTTAACTCCTCGCCAGGATCTGTAACCTCGTCCATAATCCGAACTCCTATGTATAATAACATCGATGCGCTGAAAACATTGTCGTTTTATGTAATGAAATAGTCGTTCATTCATAGAATCGACCATCTTCCTATGCAATTTCAAGTTCCAGTAAAAAACGCCCGTTCTTATTAAAAAGGCCGAAGGGAGGATGCTCCGAGCTCTACCTGACTCAATGGGATAATGGCCATAGGGGATGCTCCTAGCTCTACCTGACCCAATGGGATAATGGCCATAGGGGCTGCTCCAAACTCTACCTGACTCAATGGGATAATGGCCATAGGGGGGCGACTCCGAGCTCTACCTGACTCAATGGGATAATGGCCATAGGGGGCGACTCCGACTTCCACCCAAAAAAAACAAAGCCTAGACGATATCGTCTAAGCCTTGTTCTTGTGCGCCGCCTGATTATCCATCATGCTAGTCTCTCATTCAACCAACTTCAGTCGTAGCTGGTTCAACAGTCTTCGGCTTCGCCATATTCCGCTGCGCCGTGACAAGCTTATGATAGATCCCCTCCTGCTCAAGCAGCTCATTATGCGTGCCGACTTCCGCTACATGCCCCTTATCCAGGACAACCAGCCGCGTCGCATTACGCAGTGTCGCCAGTCGATGGGCGATCGCGATCGTCGTCCGATTCTTCGTGACACGTTTGAGCGCTTCTTGGATCGCTGCCTCCGTGTCGATATCGAGCGAAGCGGTCGCTTCATCGAGGATCAGGATGCGTGGATCGTTAAGTATTGCCCGGGCAATAGCGAGACGCTGCCTCTCGCCACCAGACAAGTTATTCCCGTTCTCTTCAAGCCTCGTATCATAGCCATCCGGCAGCGTGACGATGAAGTCGTGCGCGTTCGCCGTCTTCGCCGCGAGGATCACTTCTTCTAATGTCGCATCAGGCTTCGAATAACGGAGATTATCCAAGATCGTGCCGCTGAACAAGAATGTCTCCTGTAGGACGACTCCGATCTGCGAGCGAAGCTCCTCCTGCTTGATGTTGCGGATATCGATCCCATCCATCAGGATGCTGCCTTCATTCACATCATAGAAGCGTGATACGAGATTGATCAGCGTCGACTTACCTGCTCCGGAATGTCCGACCAGACCGATCATCTCACCTTGCTTAATCTCTAGATTAATCCCCTTCAACACAGGCTCGTATGACCGATAACCGAACATGACGTTGTCGAAAGTGATATCCCCGTTAATGCGGTGACTGATCGCTGTGTCTGTATCGACAATCTCTGGCTCCTCATCGATGACGGAGAATACACGGTCGACCGCGATCAGCGCGTTGGCGATCCACCTTGGCATGTTCATCATCCATTGTAGCGGACCATAGATCATCATCGAATATCCACTGAACTGAACGAGCTCACCCAGTGTAAACTCTCCCCCGACGATCATATATCCACCGACCATCATAACGAGATAGCTGCCGAACTGGATGAGATAGTGAGAGATCGGCGATAGATAGCTATAGACAGTCTCGCTCTTCACCGACGCTGCTGCATATCGACTATTATAGTCTCTGAATTTCTCGATCTCACGCTCTTCCTTACCGAAGGACTTGACGACGCGGATGCCGCCGAGCACATCATGCAAGAACGAGTTCGCATGGTCTTGAACCCGAAACTGGTTATGGAACAGCCGGCGTAGTACCTTCCTCCAGATCGTCACCTGCAGATAAGTGACGAGAGGTGCTGGAAGTAATACGAGCAGAGCAAGCCGCCAATCAAGCGTGAATAACAGTATACTGACCGTACTGAGTATGATCACTTGATAGATCGCTGTCGTGAAGATCTCCTGAACGAGATGCCGGATGCGATCTGTGTCACTCGTAATCCGATTCATCAGATCACCAGCACGCTGTGAAGTCAGAAAGCCTAGTGACAACCGTTGCATGCGAGTAAACACCATATGTCTCAGATCAGAAGCGATATTCGAGCTTACGACCGTCATCAAGCGTCCTCTGATGATCGCCAGCCCTTGTAGACCGATGAGCTCGACGAGCAGTCCTACGATCCCGATCGCGAATAACGTCGTGTTCGCCGTCTGGCCAGCTGGAGGCTCCAGAGCCCCATTCACGATCAATCGTTGAAAATACGGCCCCAACATCGAAAGCGCTGAAGATGAGAATAATAAGATCATCGCAATGGCAAGAAGCTTCCAGTAAGACTTCGCCACACCTAGTAGCTTGAAGAGCGCTTCCTTCTTACTGACGCAGTTGCGACAGTGACGTGTACCCGGAACTAAGGGTCCGCCACATTTCACACATACCGGCTCGGGTTCATCGTTATAGATCCGGATCTTCTCACCCGCGGAGATATCGTTCAGCACCTTGGCGATATACGCATATCTTGCTGCATGCTGCATCGTCAGCCGCACGATAATCCTCTTCTCTCCATGCTGTTCCGACTCTAACACGGCATTACCGACTAGAGATATGACCTTGTAATCTGTCGCATCCCGAATATCGCGGCTTTCCCATACGACGCCATCTTGTACATACGCCCATTTCAGGCCACCGATGACGAAGTAACCTTGAGTCCTTTTCCCTTCCAGTGATAGATCCGCAGGCACACAGTAGTCGATAGACTTTCCGATCGCGGCTTCTACTGCGGACTGATCTTGGTCTGAAAGCTGATATTGTAAATTCACATGTCCACCTTCTTCCGCTTTTACAAGTAAGTCTCGACCATGCGATACTCTTTATCGCTTAATGCCTCTAAGTCTTCTATGATGAACCGGTTGCCATCGACATCCGTGATCATCAGCTTCTGCGCTGTCACAGAACGGATATTCTGCCCTCGTCCTACTGTGAATCGACAAGCTCCAGCTGTCGTCTCCACATTCCAGAACGTGTAGCCGAACTCTTCCTTAATCTCCAAGATTCTCTTAACCGTCGGTGCAAAATATCGGAATCCCATATGCTTCCGAAGTAGCTCAGCTGTCTGCTTGGGAAACTCGCTTAAGGTTCGGATCATGCCGACTTCCTTGTTATCGATCGTGCGAATGGAGATATACTCTTCCTTCTTCGAATGAGGGAATGAGCAGTGAAGATAGACGACCGGATGATGCTCCTCCTTGATGCGAACGGACAGCAGCTTGCCCTCTGTCTCTTCGAAAACTGCGTTATCCGGTGTCAGATAGATGATTTCCAACTAGATTACCTCCCTCATCTTCAACGCTTCATCATGTTTACGTACTAGTCCAGCATATACGCCGTCGTGATCCATCAGTTCCTCATGTGTACCCGCTTCCGCGACTTCTCCACGCTCTACGACGACTAGATGATCCGCGTTACGCAGCGTGGATAAACGGTGTGCGATCGCGATCGTCGTCCGTCCTTCCATCAGCTTCTCAAGCGCCTCTTGGATCTCCAACTCCGTCTCGGTATCGAGCGAAGCTGTCGCTTCGTCGAGGATGAGGATCTTCGGATCATGCAGCACGGCTCTTGCGATCGAGATCCGCTGCTTCTCTCCGCCGGATAGACTATGTCCTCCCGCGCCGACATACGTATCGTATCCATCCGGTAGCTTGGAGATGAAGTCGTGTGCGTTGGCGATCTTCGCAGCTCGAATGATGTCATCGAGCGTGCATTCTGGATTCGCATAAGCGATATTCTCAGCGATCGTTCCCATGAAGACGAACACTTCCTGAGAGACGATGCCGATATGTTGACGCAGTGTGTTCATCGTCAGATCTTTGACGTCTACGCCATCGATCTCGATCGTACCCTCCTGAGGATCGTACAGACGCGAGATCAAGTTCACGAGTGTCGATTTGCCTGCGCCGGATCTGCCGACAACACCGATCATCTGTCCGGGTTCGACATGCATCGATACATCCTTAAGCACAGGGCGGTTCGGCTCATAGCCGAATGTTACATTCGTCACCGTAATCTCGCCACGCATCGTCTGCAGCTCGACCGCGCCTTTCTTCTCTGCGATGTCAGGTACAGAGTCTTGGATCTCGAAGATCCGCTGAGCGGCCGACATACAGTTGGACCACCAGTTCACGATATTGTTCATGAACTGGATCGGGTTGTATAGCATCGTCAAGTATTGAAGGAACGACATCACCAGACCGAAGGTAAAGTTACCTTGGATGACCTGTATACCACCGAATAACCAGATCAAGATCCCGCCCGCTTGTAAGATCATAGTCAGCACCGGAAACACCGTACTGCTCATCTTATTGAACCGTTGTTCTGCGATCGCGAAGTTACGACTCGTGTTGCCGAATCGGTTGATCTCCTGCTGCTCCTTACCGAACGCCTTCACAACACGTGTGCCCCGCATCGTATCGCTGATCATCGCATTCATCGCGCTGACGCGGCGATATCTTCGCCAGGATAGGCGCCACAGCTTCGGGAACACCCAGCGCACGATGAAGATGATGAACGGAATCGGGATCAAGCATAGCAGCGTGAGCTTCCAATCCATCCAGAGTAAGATTCCTAGGATACCGATGATGTTCATCGAGTTCACGATGAAGTACGAGATGCCATCGGTGAAAAAATATTGCACATCCGTTGCATCGTTATTCACTCTCGTCATAAGCTGACCCGTCTGCCGCTTCTGGAAGAATGCCAGAGAGAGTCTCTGTAACGACGAGAACACGTTGGACTTCAGATCGAAAGCGACATTCGCCGCCAGTCGGGCATTCAAGATACCGAATGCAATCCCGAACAGTAGGGATATTGTACGGAAACCGACGATGATCAGGATGACGAGGCCGATCTGTCCAGCGAACATCCCTGTACCCCCGAGCGCCTGATCGAAGAATACCGTACCGCTAAAGTATGGAATGACGAGTCCTGTAGCCGAGTTCAACAGCATAAATAAGATGATCAGGACGATCGTGAGCTTGTACTTGCCAGCTAGTCCGAGCAAGCGCGTGAAGATCGCATGCTTCTTCATACATCGCGGGCATACCTGCCTACCGCGCTCCGGATACAGCATGCCACAGGTCGGGCACGCTGCAGCTTCAGACGACTGGTCTCCATGACCGCCGCCCCTTCCGCCTCGACCACCGCGTCCACCACGACCGCCTTTTCTACCACCTGACTCTTCCCCGTCTCCGGCGTCTTCTTTCCCTTTTCTACTTCGGTCGAATGTGGACACGATCTTGGTCGCTGCCTCTAGCTGTCCACTGGTGAATGCACCGATCGAGCGCTGCTTCATCTCTTTATCTTGTAATACCAGCATGCCTGAAGCAACGAGGTTTACTACTTTAAGAGACTCGATCGCATCTAGCTCTATGGACTGCACGTCCCATTCATCCGCTGTCACCTCTGAGGTGACTTCTTCTTTCTTACGAGACACATACCCTTTGAATGTCTTAACTTGTAATATACGAGACTGTGTCGGACTAACGATATGAAGATGATGTTCATCGGTGACGATATAGCTCTCGATGAATCCATCACCTTCTGGAGATCGATCGCATAGCAGCCAGTCTTTGATATGCTCTGACGCTAATCCTTTCGCTCGCAATATGGTTTGTAATCGTTCTGGTAGTGGAGTCGTCATATTTCACCCTCAAGATTATGGACACCCATTCGCAGATGTGCCCAAGATATTAATACTATGTTGTGGTTCAATATTAATAGAGTAGAATTACTAGAGTAATGTAACAACAGATGGAGGAGCTGCCCGTCTGGTCTGTTACCAAGACGTCAGCTCTCGGATTATGATACGGTTCGCTCATGCCAATGAGCTACAGGCCTGCTAGATCTGTACGAAACTTATCCAATCAAGCTCGATGCCTGGCTTACTATGATTAAGCTGCAGATCATAGTGACCAGCCTCCAGCTCGACCCGAACCAATCTCTGCTTCACCCAATTACCGTTCGTACCATTGGACTGGATCGTCGCCATATGTTGACCGTTCAGCGTCACATTACAAGCACTCTGCGCGATCTTCCAGCCGTCCGACTTGATCCGCACACTGACACGGTACGTTCCAGCTGCATGGACGCAGAAGCTTGCGGTCCCTCGCTCGGACGGGGAGATCAGCGCATGCTCTGACAGCTGTAGCACCTGCTCACCTGCGGTCACCGTATCATCTCTCCGCGCGGCCAGCTTCACGATCGGATCTGGTGTTAGGTTACTCTGCCTAGTGAAGACAGGAGCCTGCATCAAGAATCGGCAGATGTTCGCTGCTGAGCGTTGCAGTTCACCGCGTGTGAGCGTCCCGTCAGCAAGCGCCGCTAGCGTATTATCCTCCATCGCGTTCACTTCCGCACCGAAGTTGTTCACCACCATGTATAGATCGTTCTGTGCGCGAACCATGAAGCTCGTGTAGGTCCGGTCAGCCGGTCCGCCATGTATACAGTCATTCATCGATGCCCACCAGTCGGTCATGACGATGCCATCGAAGCCCCATTCCTTACGGAGCACGGTCGTATTAAGATCATAGTTCGAAGCGGTCCAATGTCCGTTGATCGGATTATACGCCGTCATGATCGACTTCGCACCGCCTTTTTTCACAGCGATCTCGAAGCCCTTCAGATAGATCTCTCGCAGTGCGCGTTCCGAGACGACTGCGTCCACCTTCGTCCGATGATGCTCTTGGTTGTTGCAGGCGAAGTGTTTCAGCGTTGCATGTGAACCGCCACGCGCGATACCACGCACATTCGCAGCCGCGAACTCTCCTGTGAGGAGTGGATCCTCGGAGAAATATTCGAAGTTACGACCGTTCAGTGGATGGCGGTGAATATTCATCCCGGGTCCGAGCAACAGGTCGATCTCATTGCGAAGCAGCTCCTGTCCTTCCAGTACATATAGCTCTTCCACTAGGTCTAGGTCCCAAGTCGCTGCCAGCAATGTACCGATCGGCACTTGTGTCGCTTGATGCCCACTGTCCATGCGTATACCAGATGGGCCATCCGCTGTACAGCCGACCGGTATGCCGTACTGCTGCAAGCCGTCACCAACTCCGCCGAAGGCTGATGCTGTACCCGGCGTCACCAGTGGGCTGCTCATCCCTTCGCCACGCACGATCGTCGCGAGCTCTTCATCAGATAGCTGTGCGATGAACGTCTCCATGCTGATCTTGCCATCATGAACATCTCGTAATCGATAGCCGCAGTTACCCGTCTGAGGGAGCTCAACCGGCATCCGTTGCGCGATCCGATCCGCTAGTGAGATGCTTCTTCGCGGCACTTCCTCATACGTGATCTCATATGTTCCGTCTTCCTTACGCGCGCCTGGCTTCAGCCTGGTATACTGCTCCGTCGGCGCCAGTGCTTCCTCTAGCTGTTCCACGATACGTAGCTCATCCACGATATAACCGGCACGGCCTTCATAGCGCACTGGCTCGACTTTCTTCACGCTCGTCCCTACATAGATATAGTAGGTGCCCGCTTCCATCACATACGCGGAACGGTATCCCGTAACCCCAGCATCATCATACGAGGCCAGGTTCTCGATCGGGAACCTGATCGTCACCGTGTACGATTCACCAGGCTCCAGTCGCTTCGTCTTCGCGAACCCCGTCAACACTCTCGTGGGCTTTCCGAGCTTGCCTTGTGGTGCTTCTACATATACTTGGACGACCTCTTTACCCGCGTGTAAGTCACCGATATTCGTTACCTTAGCCGCGAGCTCGATGTATTCGATATCGTTATGGAGGACCTTCCTGGCTTCCTCCGGATCTACCTTGAACTCGGTATAGGAGATCCCATAGCCGAACTCATATTGTACTTTATCCGGACAGAACGTCTCGAAGTACCGATAACCGACATAGATATCCTCTTGATACGTATTACGCAGCTCATGACCATAGTGACGTGTAGAAGGGTACTCATCGATCGAATAGGCGATCGTATCTGTCAGCTTACCGCTCGGAGTCACATCTCCGACCAGCACATCGGCGATCGCGTTACCACCTTCCATGCCGCCTTGCCATGCATATAAGATACTGGTGATCGGATGTGTATAGTCGTCCTCCGCCCAGCTCATATCGATCACATTCGATACATTCAGTACGATGATCGTCTGATCGAAATGATCGGTTACCAACCTAATCATTGCCTTCTCGTCATCTGTCAACAGATAACTACCCGGCCTTACTTCATTATCCTTATCCTCACCAGCCGTTCTTCCGATGACGATGATCGCTTTGTCAGACTGCTGGCAAGCGTCAGCGACGAGCTCTGGGGTAAGCGGCATCTCCTGTTGATGCCAAGGCTCTGCTGCCCAACCACCGCCTCCGTTATCGAACGGATGCTGCTGGATCCACTGCTCGTATATAAAGGCCAATCGCTCGTTGATACGAAGCTGCTGCTTGCTACGCAATCCATCTAACAGATTCGTCGTGTATGGGACATTCACACTACCACCAGAACCCGTGCCACTTCGATAATAGTCGATCTGGATCCGGCCGAAGATCGAGATGCGATCGCCCTCGTTAAGTGGCAGCACCTGTCCTTCATTGCGCAGCAGCACGGTGCCCTCTGCAGCGACTTGACGGCTGTATGCTGCGAATCCCTCCAGTGGTACTCCTATCTGATCTGAACTCATCTATCTTCCCTCCAACATTCATGACCTGAACGATCCATCATTAATATAGCACACAGAACATCCAATTCCCACCATATCATGCTCTGACTGATGTGATGCGGTTATGTCTAACAGGGAAGTCAGCAGATCTCCTACGTCGGGATGCAAAGAGACAGGAAACATAACGTCCCTGTCTATGCATCATCTTATCCCGAATATTATTTGAAATTAACGATGTTCCAGAACGACTTCTTCGGCTCACCATTGGTGTCGAGTACCATCGGCCAGTTCTTACGACCTCTCACTGGGAATCCGTCCAACCAAGTGTAGTTATCCGCAACGCCCCAGAAAGTTACACTCGTGATGTGCGCGCTGTATTCTCTGAACAGCTCGAACATCTGCTGATAACGCTCTGCCTGCTTCTCCATCATCTCTTCTGTTGGCTCCTTCAAGTCCGTGCGGCGATCATCATGGCTGAATACCGATACGTCCATCTCAGTGACATGGAGCTTCACATCCAGGCTAGCATAACGTTCGATCGCTTGCTTAATCTCATCGAGCGTCGGATGGAAGTTACTCCAGTGAGCTTGTAAGCCAACACCGTGGATCGGAACACCCTTCTCCTTCAGAGACTTCACGAGGTTGTAGATCTTTTCTCTCTTAACGGGATTCGATTCATTGTAGTCATTGTAGAACAACTGCGCTGCTGGATCCGCTTCATGCGCATATTCGAAAGCTTTGTCGATGAAGTCTTCACCCGCGATGTCGATCCATGGGGATGGACGAAGCTGCTCATCACCTTTGTCGGAGACCGCTTCATTCACGACGTCCCAAGCATAGATCTCGCCCTTATAACGGCCAGCCACGGTATCGATATGAGATTTCATACGTGCGAGTAGAGTCTCACGATCCGCTTTACCGCCTTTGCCATCCTCGAACATCCAGCGCGATGTTTGGTTGTGCCAGACGAGTGTATGGCCACGAACTTGCTTGCCGTTCGCTCTCGCGAACTCCATCAGCTGATCGGCGCGTTCCCAAGTATAGACATCTTCCTCTGGATGTACACTGACGAACTTCATCTCATTCTCAGCAGTTAAGCTGTTAAAATGATGCTTGATCAGCTCACTGTCCTTGCTAAGCGTAAACGGGTTTACTGCGGCTCCGATAAGAAAATGGTCCTTGTACACTTCATACAGCTTTGGTGTCGATTGTAGACTCATTCGTAATTCCTCCCTATAGTCATCATATAGATGCTTATCATTTCTTTGATTATTGCACTAGAATCCCGTCTTGCATGTTGCTTTTTTACAAAAGAAGTTTATTATTTATAAATAGAGGGGGATTGCTTCATGGATATTAACCGATATATCTATCTCGTTCCACAAGTGTTTCTATTCGTTGACCGCAAGTGTCTGCCTGACTGGATGATTGAGCGGCGTACGAATTTCTTTCATGATCTAACGTTTGTTATGAAGGGCAAAGCGAACTATTATATCAATGGTGTGAAGCATACCGTCGAAGCCGGTGATCTACTCTATATTCCGCCAGGATCTGAGAGGAGAGCGCATACATTCGAAGATTCTCCGATGCGAGCCAACTCCTTCAACTTCCACTGGGCGGAGCCTAATAATGCGGTCAGCTTGCCGTTCGACATCATCACGAAGAATATGATTACGAAGGAAATCTCCGACTTGATCCGTGATTATAAGCAAGTCTGGATGAGCAAGCAACCGTTCTATCAGATCCAATCCCGGGCCATATTCGAGCTTATCATACACCGCCTGCTGAGTAACTACTATCGACAATCAACGGCGCAGCTAGACAAAAGAGTGAAGAAAGCGATGGCCTACATAACTGAACATTATTACGAGAATATCAATATCAGCGTGCTGGCCGAGATGAACAACCTCCATGCTGTTTACTTCGGCAAGCTGTTCAAACAACAGACCGGCATCAGCTACAAGGAATATCTGAACAGGATCCGTATCAACAACGCAGAGATGATGCTCGCCTCCGGTGATGTGACGGTCACCGAAACCGCTGAACTATGCGGCTTCAGTGACGTATCCTACTTCAGCAATCTGTTCAAAACATTGAAAGGTTATCCACCCTCTGCAGCTAAGAAAAATTAATAGATCGTTCTGCCTAGTGCATCTGGAATTCCGGATTTGCGATAGAAGTACGTATTAATCACGTCTCGCCATTCCTCTGCATGCTTCGCTTGCCCATTCAGCCGCTTTAGGACACTCTTGAAGCGGCTATCGTCGATCTTACCTTCTAGTCCGCGCCAGCTCTCGACAAGCTCCTTAGCCTGGTCAGCTCCCTCGAAGTGTGTGTCGTAGATGTGCTGGATCACCGTCTTGCCACTCTTCAGTACGTGAGTATACGGCACATGATGGAAGAACAGCAGCAATTCATCTGGACACTCCTCTAACGAGTCATAACGAGACGCATGTGGTTCGTGATACTGAGCCGAATAGCCGGTTCCCGTCTGAACGGTACGATCTACTCCGATCCCGTGGCAATCCGCGAAGTGATACGTTCCCCAGCGTGAATACTCGTAGCCATCCACGTTCGGACCATAGTGATGGTTCGGATTCACCATCCAGCCAACGCCGAGGGGTGAAGTATAATTCTCGTAGATGCTCCAAGACTCGTGCAGCATACGGCTTACCGTCTCCACGACCTTCGGATCATGACCGAATGTCATGCGGACCCACTCATCGGTGATCTGTTCCGTCGTCAGTGTCGGATCCCAAGCGAGTCGACCGAAGCCATAGAAGTTGGCTTGTGCCAATAGATGCCCCGTCCAGTTCGCAGCAGCACCGATGTTCGAGACTGCAGCGATCCCGCCGAGCGGACGATCGAACAGCTCTCCAGATGCCGCTCTCGCGACGGTCGATCCTTCCCCTTTAGCATACGTATCGAACTCGATGATCTCTTTCCACTGTGGTACGAGATAGCACAGATGGCGCTGCTGGCCAGTATATTCTTGCGTAACTTGTAGCTCTAGCAGCTGATTCGTCGCAGACAAGCCTCCGAACAGCGGCGATACAGGCTCTCTCACCTGGAAGTCCATCGGACCGTTCTTGATCTGCAGGATGACATTATCATGGAACCTGCCGTCTAGCGGGCGGAAGTGATCATATGCCGCTCTTGCACGATCCGTCGAGCGATCCCGCCAATCTTGCAGGCAGTTGTAGACGAAGCAGCGCCAGATGACGATCCCACCATATGGCTGTAATGCTTCTGCTAGCATATTGGCGCCGTCCGCATGATCGCGATCGTATGTGAATGGTCCCGGTCTACTCTCCGAATCCGCCTTCACTAAGAAGCCTCCGAAGTCTGGGATATAACGATAGATATCTGCTGCTCTATCCTTCCACCAACGAGCGACATCCTGATCGAGTGGATCTGCAGTAGACAGTCCGCCTATCTGGATCGGCGCTGCGAAGTTGATGCTTAAATACAGGCGAATCCCATATGCACGGAATACATCCGCTACTTGCGCAACCTCCGGCAATAGTTCTGGTGTGATCAGCTTCGTCTCGATCTCATGAACGTTGACGTTGTTGATCGCGATCGCGTTCAGTCCGACCGAAGCCATCATACGGGCATAATCCCGGATCCGATCCAGATCACCGATGAACTTGCCATCGAGATAGAAGATCGACGGACCTGCATAGCCTCTCTCGATACTGCCGTCCATGTTATCCCACTGGTTCATCATCCTAAGCTTATTCTTCGACTGACCCGATACGGATAATCTCGAGATATCAGCTCCGGTCTGGAGTAATCTTAGGAAATGAAATACGCCATATAACGTTCCTCTACTGGTCGAGCCCGCGATCACGATATGAGGTTGGTTCGCGCTACCTACCGTTCTCACGATATAACCGTCTTCGCCTGTTCGGGCAGCTTGATCGTCCTCGATCAGCTCCGCGATCTGTGGCTGATCACATGTCCCGATCCAGATCGCTTGCCCATCCGCTTCCGCAGATACCGAAGGCGCAGACCCAAGCATCGACTGGATACCTGCTAATAGTTCATCCTTCGCGCTTGTCAGGATCTCATCAGAAGTGCTGTCTATCACATAGAGCTTACGACATAAACCTGCATATCGGCTAACATGATCCGCTGCAAGAGGTGCGTATCGCAGCCAACCCTTGTACTCATCTCCGTCGCGTTGTTCTCCTACGCCTATACGAGCTACCTTACTCAATGTATGCTCCTCCATTTATCGTACATAGTGTAGTTCATGCATGAGGCGATATCATCTAGAAGTTCTCATACTGCACATCACTGAAATTAGCGGCTGCCGTCTCCGAACGACCATTGCCAGAAACATACAAGCCTATGCATACACCCGTGAAGCCACCGTTACGCTCTTGGGTGAGCCACTCAGCTTTAATCTCGAGCGGAATGTCCTGCCATGTGCTGCCGTCCTCTGAAGCTGTGCAATAGTACGCGCCTTCATCCGAGCGAATCTCGAGATACGCTGTCTGACCGTTCCAAGGAAGTGTCGCTTCGTAACGCTCTTCGCCGTTACGTACGACGGCTTGTACGACCATCGCACCATCCTTCTGTTGGAGCGTAAGTGAGAAGTGGCCACGGTTGTTCAGACGAGCGGCGATACCAGCAACTTCATCTTCAGATGCAGGTGCGAAGCTTACCTTACTCGCGAATCGCATGCTGCGAGCAGTCTGCCGAAGGCTAGTGAACGTAGCTGCCCCATCGTTATCCAGGGAATGCTCGTTACCGACCAGCGTGAATCGCTTGCCGTCCTCCGAGACCTGATAGCGATCACGATCATATGTGCGCAGGAAGCCCCAGTCAACCGGGAACGGGATCTCCGCATCCCCCTCCGAATGAGAAGTCGCGCTATCCGAAGGCACTGGTAGTCGATCGCTCGTCATCAGCTCCTGTACGATCCCTTCGTTATTATCAACCATCGGCCAACCATCTTCGTTCCAAGTAACAGGTGCTAGGAATGTCTCACGGCCGAGCACGGTATAACCACCCTTGCCGTTAACTGGTCTCGTGCCTAGGAACACCACCCACCAGTTACCATTCACATCATCGACGAGGTCAGCGTGACCTAGACATTGTAACGGATCGTCAGGCGTATCCTTGTGTGTCAGGATCGGATATGGACAAGGCTCGAATGGACCGTATGGATCCTTACTCCGGCCGATGATCTCGCGGTGATCATAGCTCGTACCACCACAAGCGCTCATGATGTAGTACATGCCGTTGATCTTGTACAGATGTGGCGCTTCTGTCCAGACTCCTCCATCACCGTCCCAGATGCGGCGTGGTTCTGTGAGGGCTTCCCCTGTCTGCGGGTTAATCTCATACTGAATGATATGGGATTCTTTCCCCCATCCTTGCTGGACCGTCACATAGACGCGACCGTCATCGTCGAACGTCATCGAAGGATCGATCCCCCCATATGGAACCTTGATCGGATCAGACCATGGCCCTGCCGGGTCCTTGGCAGTGACGAAGAAGTTACCGATCCCACCCACATCGGTCGTAATCATATAGAATGTTCCTTCATGATAGCGGATCGTCGGAGCGAAGATTCCTGCTGAGCTCTTCCGATTCGTAAGATTAAGCTGCTCCATGCGAGTTAATGCATGACCGATCTTCGTCCAGTTCACCAGATCACGGCTATGGAAGATCGGAACACCAGGGAAGTATTCGAATGAACTTGTTGCTAGATAGTAATCCTCGCCGACTCGAACAACGCTCGGATCGGGGTAGAAACCAGCTATGACAGGATTGACGATTGTCGTGTTTTTGAGTTGATTCACGTTAACTCTCCTCCCTTTTTGTATAAATCTTATGAAGCATGATTAATACAAATGATAATATTCAAATACAGATATTATAAACTAACTGTGTAACCGATTCCATAGTTCTAGTAAAGATATTTTGCAATTAATAAACTTACTCGTTATTATCGCGATATACACGAAGATTCCTCCGTACGATTAAGGTCAGTCGTGCGTTCACGACACCTTGCGTAGGAGGATCATCCGTCTAGAACATTCGTTAACTTGATTTATGATCGACAGCGATCATTAGCTTGTTAACCATTCGAGTTCGTCATGGCAAACGACTTCAGCGTATCCAGATAGTCCTTGGACATCTTCAGCGCTTCTTCCGCTGGAACACCAGCTGCAACGAGCTCTTTGTAGAACTGACCGACTGCTTTACCCATCTGCGAGCCAGCTTCCTCCGAATAGATCGTTCGGATGAGGTCTGACATCAGCTGTGGTACCTTCTCTGTCATCACATCGAAAACTTCTTGCAGACCTTGCGCCTCTTGTGAATTCATGTGAACACATCTCCCTTAACTTTTATTAATGTCAGATAAGCGATAGACGGCATCGTCTTCCTCATGACGCTTCTTACGATCGTTGATAGCCATGATGCCGAGCCTTGCAACGCTACCTTATCTTGAATCCTGTCATACAGCTCAGCTTTCTTCCCTTCATCTAATCTTAGCTTATACAACTCTAGTGATCTTACCATCAACAGTTCTTCTGTCAGCAGCTGCGTAAATTCGGGTTCGGTTCGAACGAGCTCGAATACCCTAAGCTTCTGCTCCTTCGGCAACATCCCATGTATATAGAGATAAGCAAGTTCTTCTTTCTCATCCATCCTGACGATCCCCCCTCTCGAACCATCGCTTCATCTTCTGTCTGGCTGCATAGCTCTTACTCTTCACTGTGCCCTCTGGCAGCTCTAGCATGTCGGCGAGCTCCTTGCAAGTTAACCTTTCCACGTATAACCCGTAGATGATGATCTTCGATACATCGTCTAGTCTGTCCAGCATATGATCGAGATCTAGCTGCTCGACGATACGCTGCTCCGGGGATATGACGCTCACCCTCATCTGATCTTGGCGATCTAGCACTTCCTCCTGTCGGATCTGCCGCAGTCGATCGATCATCTTCCTTCTGGCTATCGTGAGTATCCATGCTTTGGGAGAGTCAACAGTTGCTAGTCGCTCGAGATTAGCATGCACCGCAACGAACGTATCCTGGAAGATATCCTCTGCCAGATGTACATCTCTCAGACGAAACCTTAGGAATGAATAGACGGTATCCGCATATTCATCATATACCTCATCGAACTTCATCCCCTCCCTCCTCACCTATATAGTCGCTGCAAACCATCATTCGGTTCACTTGATTTGCAACATATTATCCCTATGCAAAATTAAACTTTCCTACGTATAACTAAAACAGCCCGCATCATCAGGATGCAGGCTGTTTTAGTTATATCTTATAAGATGGTAATCTTCGTTTAGTTATTCCATACCTCTTCGACGGCTGACTGGAATACTGGCTTATACTTCTCGACGATCGTCGATACGGATACACCATCACGCAGTTCGCCAACGAACTCATAGTATTTCATGTTCGGGTAGTAATCGATCTGCTCGATCAGCTGCATGCTTTCGATCGCCATACGAGCATTGTTCAGGTCAACCTCATCATGGAAGTACGTCTCATACGATGCTTGATGCTTGTAATCGTACACCGAATCGATATCGTGCATCTTCTCGATGATGTAGACGAGGTATTCTGGATTCTCTGTTGCTGCCTTCGGAATCGTGTAGTAGTTCGGAATCGTGTTATGCGTCTGATATGCAGTCGCACTCGGTCCCTTAGGGAATGGCAGGTATCCGAGATCAGCATCTGGCATATCTGTCTTCATACCATTGTAGTCATAATCTTGTGCATAAGTCATCAGCGTATTACCTTGCACGAAGAATTGTCTTGGCTCTGTCCAGTCTCCACCTTCGGAAGGTCTAGCGACATTCTCTGTTGCAAGACGCGAGATGAAGTTCATCACTTCAAGTGTCTTCGGATCATCTAATGTTTGCTTGCCGTCCTTGAACAGCGTTGCTTCGTTAGCTGCTAGAGCTGGGATCAGGATGTCGCTAGTCGTGAGACCCCATGTGTCTAGGCTGCCATCGTTGTCCGTGTCGCGGTTAGCTGACTTGGCAACTTCGATGAATGTATCCCAGTTCCAGTTGTCTTCGTCGACGTACTTCTGCAGTGGCTCGATGCCTAGCTCGTTCATGAGTGTACGGTTGTATGCGATACCGCCAGCAGCGCCGTTGACACCGATACGGAATCCATAGCCTCTACCGTTATATTGAGAGAAATTCGTTGTATATTGAAGCTGGAAGACGTTCTCGTTCTTCACATACTCATCAACCGGCCAGAACAGATCTTGCTTCGTCAGTGTCGGGATCATCCAAGGCTTCGCGATCCGGATAATATCTCCGACAGGCTGTCCTGCGATGATGGATGTTGTGACCTTTTCACGGTACTCACCATAGTCGATGATAACCATCTCAAGAGTGAAGTTATGCTTCTCTTGTAATGCTTGGAGATTGTTGTAAGCTTGCAGACCGTCTGGTGAGTCCTGTGAAGGAAGCTCTTCGTACCAGGATACGAGCTTGATCGTACGACCGCCTAGATCGAAATCCATCTCAGGAGTCGCATTCGGGTTATCTCCTACTGCGTTGTTGGAATTATTAGAGTTACCGTCTCCTCCATTGCCCTGATTGCCATTGTTGCCACCGCCGCCGCATGCCACTGTGAACAATAGCATACCGATGAGTAGAAGCACCAACATGGTTTTGCGTGTCCGCATTTTCTATTCCCCCTATTTTTGTTGGCTACATATGGTGATGTAGCGTTTTCATGATCTAGAACAATCTCGATATAACACTGAGACCATTCTCATACTAGATTATAAGACTATAATGAATGCGTTTCCATAGAAAATTTATATATTGTTTGTAATTATTAAACCTAGTTGCTCGAGAGACCCCCAATAAAGGAGAGCGCCAATCGGCACCCTCCTAGATTCATGAACATGTTCCATCGTCTCCCGCGTCAATCTCATGAGTCCATATGCTCATCCTCATCAATTCCCCCAGACCTCTTCCACAGCAGACTGGAACACCGGCTTATACTTCTCTATGAGAGTGGATACAGAAACACCGTCTCGTAACTCGCCTAGGAAACCATAGTACTGCATATTCGGATAATAGCCATCCTGTTCGATCAGTCGGAAGCTCTGACTCGCCATCCTCGCATTGTTCAGATCAGCCTCATCATGGAAGAACTTCTCGAAGTCCTTCTGTTCGATATAATCGTATATCGAATCGATATCGTGGATCTTCTCCATGATATAGACGAGCTGCTCCGGATTCTCGGTAGCTGCCTTCGGGATCGTATAGTAATTCACGATCGTGTTATGCGTCTGATACATCGTCGCACTCGGCCCCTTAGGGAACGGGAGGAATCCGATATCATAATCCTGCATATCCGGCTTTAATTCGTTATAATCATAGTCTTGGGCATATGTCATGAGCGTATTGCCTTGCACGAAGAACTGTCTAGGCTCCGTCCAGTCACCACCCTCAGACGGCCTTGCGATGCCTTCCGTTGCAAGCCGCGAGATGAAATTAAGCACTTCCACCGTCTTCGGGTCATCGAGCGTCTGCTTGCCATCCTTGAACAACGTCGCTTCATTAGCAGCCAGAGAAGGGATGAGCAGCTCATTCGTCGTGATCCCCCACCGATCCAGCTGACCGTCGTTATCTGTATCACGGTTTGCCGATTTGGCGACCTCGATGAATGTTTCCCAGTTCCAGTTCTCTTCATCTACATATCTCTGAAGTGGCTCGATCCCAAGCTCATTCATGAGTGTGCGGTTATAGGCGATCCCTCCTGCAGCCCCCATCTTGCCAACACGAAAGCCGTATCCCCTGCCGTTATATTGGGAGAAATCTGTCGTGTATAGCAATTGGAATGCGTTACTGTTCTTCACATATTCATCTACCGGCCAGAACAGGTCACGACTCGTTAAGTTGGGAACCATCCAAGGTCTTGCTATGCGGATGATGTCTCCCACAGGTTGCCCAGAGATGAGCGAGGCAGTCACTTTCTCCTGATACTCGCCATAATCGACGATGACCATCTCTAGTGTGAAATTATGCTTCTCCTGCAGTGCCTCTAAGTTTGCTTTCTTCTGGAGATCATCTGGGTCACCATCACCAGGTAATTCTCCATACCATGAGACGAGCTTGATCGTCTTACCACCAAGATCGAAGTCCATCTCTGGAGTGGCGTTCGGATTCACATCATCCGATCCATCGCCGTTCTCGTTGTTACCATTACCCCCGTTGTTCGAAACCTCATTCCCCTCATCGCTGTTGTTCCCGCCGCTGCAAGCTGCTGTGAACATGAGAAGTAAGCTAAGCAGGAGCAGCCATACCGACTTTCGAATACGCACTACAACTCCCCCTTTTTGATATAATTGCTACTTATGGTTAAAGTAGCGCTTACTAGATAGGACGAGTATGAACTTACCATATATTTGAACTCGCCTGCCTTCATTATATGGATATACTTGGTTTATTGCCATGTAAATACTCAAGTTTTTTTGTGATTAATCAACAAAAGACAACGGGACAAGTCAAGCTACGTCAAGCTCCCCCTTTTCCACTTCCGTTCGTTCGATCTATGCATGTCATGCCACAGGTTGTTCTTCTTCCCCACTTCGTCAATAGCAGCTAGGATCTGGTCCATATAAAGAATCCCGCTTGCCATCTGTATTCATAATCATATAAAATAATAAACATATCAATTAATGAAATGAGGTCATGATAGTGGTCATATTAACAGGATTTGCAGATGAGATCTCACACGATCTGGAGGAACAGTTAAACGTACTCGAATCGGAAGGTATCCGCCATCTGGAGCTACGGGGTGTCTGGGGCAAGAACGTATTAGACCTGACAGAAGAAGATGCTGCTAGAGTGAAAGCTAGATTAGATGAACGGGGCTTCCGCGTATCCTCCATCGGTTCACCGCTCGGGAAGATCAAGATTACCGATGACTTCGCTCCCCATTATGAGAAAGCGCGTTATGCTGTTAAACTCGCCCAATTTTTTGAGGCACCGTTTATTCGCACGTTTTCATTCTACATACCACGGGGTGAGGCAGACACCTATCGCGATGAAGTGATGAATCGCATGAGAGCGATTACAAGCTTAGGGGAAGAAGCGGGCGTGATCTTCGTTCATGAGAATGAGAGCCATATATATGGAGATATCGGCGAGCGCTGTCAGGACCTGTTGGATACGATCCAATCATCAAGTCTGAAGGCTGCCTTCGATCCAGCTAACTTCGTCCAATGCCACGTCAAGCCGATGAGCGAAGCATATCCACTATTAAAGGATCATATCGCCTATATTCATATAAAAGATGCCATCATGGGGAGCGGCAAAGTGGTGCCCGCTGGGCATGGTGACGGAGAAGTGTCAGAGCTTATCCAACAGTTGATCGCAACAGGATATGAGGGCTTCCTATCGCTCGAGCCTCATCTTCATGCGAAGGATGAATATGAAGGTCTATCTCGTGCCGAGTTATTCATCGTCGCCGTTCGAGCTTTGAAGAAACTGCTCAAGGAACACGATGTAGTCTGGTCATAAAGATCCCTCTGATGTAAAATAGATATATCTATTATTTATAGAGTTCTGCATTGGGGGGACTCACGATGAACTTGGAGAAAATCGAACGCATGCACCCTGGAATTCTTTTCTTCGTTGAGAGGAAATGCTTCCCAGATTGGGAGATCGTCAAGCAACAGATAGGATTCCATGATCTAACGTTCGTACTAGAAGGAGAATCTACCTACATCGTAGACGGTGTCGAGTACGCGGTAGAGGCTGGAGATGTCATCTATATCCCGATGGGGAGTGTGCGCGAGGCATACTCCTCTAAGGATAACCCGATGCATTCATTTGCTTTTAACTTCTATTGGTTACCGACAGGTGGTCCAGACCCATTGCCGCTCCAGACCGTGACGAAGAATGCTTTCACAGAAGAGATCGCCGAGTACATCCGACAGTTTTCTCATTCGTGGCTAAGCCAACAACCGGGCTACATCATGAGGACGAAAGCCTTGTTCATGTTGATTATCCACCGAGTCATTACGCTGCGTAACCAGCACGGTGATGATTATCACATCGATCGTCGGGTTAAACGCGTGATGGAGTACATCACCGGACATTATCAAGAAGATCTTGATTCGAATCAGATCGCGAAGCTCGTCGACCTGAATCCAGTCTACCTAGGGAAGCTATTCAAGAAGTATACGGGTCACTCGTTCAAGAAGTATCTGAATATGGTTCGAGTGAATCAAGCGGAGATGCTGCTGTCTACAGGTGGTTTTACCGTTACTGAGGTTGCTGAGCGCTGTGGATTCCAGGATGTTTCCTATTTTAGTAACGTGTTTAAGGCGATCAAGGGAGTTCCCCCGTCCACCATCACAAGGTGACGGGATTGGTTCATTAATGTCGTTCCGAATATATGGAATGTTCATTATAAATAAATAGACATGCAGTTGTCATATAAAGAGCACTCATGTTTACTGCCGGGGGTTGGTATGCAACATGAAGAGGTATGGTCATGACAACTGCATGCTCTATTCTATACTAATATCGAGACTGATACTGGTCTATACAATTTCTAAATATTATTTGCATAAAGTAGTCAATGACGCAGATCTTATTGGAAACTAGACCACAATACGAGATGAGATCGATCTTTTTCTGCGCCAAGCTGCTTGAAGTACTCAGCTGCAGGGGACTCCTGGATATTCCGTCCGTTCCATCTCTCGATCGATAGCTTGCGTAATCCGCTTAAGGCCATCATTCTCTTGAAGCTGTGACGTATGACCCCCACGATGTCCATCGTATCTATCAGACGCTTCTGAAGAATACCATCCTCCAGCTCATACACCCGCTTCCCATTGTTCTCGATCCATAGTATCCATTGCCCTTTGTAGATCACCATATAATTGCCTGATTTTCTTGCGAACGAAGCTTTCGACTGGTTCGAACTTGGCCAAGGTATGAATGCACCATATGGGTTAGCCGGATCTGTACTAGGTAAGACCACCAGCTGACCATCGTCCTCTACTCCGTACTCGATCACCGCATGTTCAACCGTCCGCAGCTGCTCGATATCTTCCTTCATCGCAAACTGTATCGAAGGTATACCCTCCACGAAGAAGCCCCGTACGAGCATGCCCCATGATTCGAGCTGTTTCAGCTGCTCCAAGATGACATCCCAAGCATACGGATCATACTCATTCACCGTGCTCTTGCTAATCAAGCCCACCCGCTTCATATGCTGCTGAATCCAGCTCATGCTCGAACGCGCGTCTTCATCCGAGCCCTGGTCTAGTCGATACCAACGGCCGAAGCCTGAATGGGCAGGTCTCGTGGATCTCGACTTCTTCTGATACCGCTGACGAAGTGGAGCGAACTGATCATTCGACACAATCCCTTCCCATACGAGATCAAACAGCATATCCAGTACTTCAGTCGGTGGAGAATCTAGCTCTCTGGCGATTGCCGTCAGGAATGCCGCTCCTTTCTCCTCGAGCAGCTGTAGTAGCTTCGGGTGCTTCGGTTCAGCGGTATGCATGACGTATGATGCGTGAAGATTGGTTTCGGTTAGGAAGAACGCCACTCGACCTTCTTTCTCCTCCGGTTGTTTCTTCCCCATCCAGATCACTTCGCCTGATGAGCAGAGCATGTCCAGATCTTGCTTACGATAATCATGGATACGCGTCGGGAAGATGTGTGTCTCCCACTGACTCCACGGCAGGAATACACCTTGGAGGGTTGCGATGACGCGCTTGAGCCCTTCTGTACCACTAAGGTGGGAGTTGGGCCATACATGCTGACGTGTCATCGAGGACCTTAAGATCTGTCCTGCATGAGCAGGACCACTCTCTTCCTGAAAGCTTCGAACCGAACGGCGAATCATCCGGCTTAGTATATGGCGGCTGATCCAAGCGCTCTCACCGTTCTGCAGCTGATCAGGTGCCTCCTCGATGAGCGACTGCTCCTGGCACCTGTCGATGAATGTGGTGATCTGAGTGTGCTCCAGCCCATATCGATCGGCCAGATCCTGCTCGGTGAAAGCCAGCATCGTCTCGATATATCGAGATAGTACGAAGAAGCGAGATAGATCGTCCTCGTGTAACGTCTTATAGATGCTTTCTTCATCGCGGCATATGTAGCGCACTGCTCCTGCGAGTGGAATCGCGACGACGCGTCCTCGAGCATGAAGCTCCTGCAATGTGGATTCCCCGAAGATTCGCCCGATCTCCTGGGCGGACGAATCGCCGTTCCTCTTCAGGTACTGGTATATCGAATCTTCGCTTGCCAGATCAGTCTCGCGATCATATGCTGCTAACCGCGCCTTCTCCTCCTCGATCACCTCAGGAGTGATCACTGCACCGACTGCCTGTTGTCCGAACCATTCGACGGCCATATCTCTATGGATACTCATCAGCTGCAGCTGCAGCTCCTTGCTGATCGATTCGCCCTCATAGAGCTTCCCTTCGATGACATCGGACATCAACGACCGGGCGAATGGCGATGGATAACGAAGCGATCGGATCACGATACGCATCTCTCCATGATGGATCGCATGCAGGATCTGCCGAAGCTGTGTGATGTCCATCTGCTCATATAGACAAGCTTGCATCGCTTCGTGGATTAATGGGAACTGCTCGGCATATGGCAGTGATGCCTGTAATAGTTCTTCGCTGCGCAATCTCTGGAGTGCCGCCGGTGTGCGCTGATAGCTTCTCATGAGCAGTAGAGAGGTTTCGGCCATGCGACGGAAGGTCATGCCGAACTGTGGGAGTGAAGGAATGACCTCCATGAGGATCGACTCTAGCTGATCTCCAGATAGTCTCGTTAGCGATGTCAGGATCGCTGGATCCCACTCCGGGAATACGAACTCGATGCCGTCATCCTTGCTATAGGCGTAATATCGTCCCCGTACTTGACCGTCCAGGATATGCCTAAGTGCGAGCATCCATGTCCGGTTAAGCCGTCTGCCATATAAGCTATGGATCAGCACATGCGTATACTGAAGCTCATCCTCGAACGTCTCGATCACGAGTTGATCGCGAGTCGGAACAGCACTCATCCTGAGCTGTACCCTGACCATCTTCGTTAGCTCATCCGCACTGTAGGGATCTAAGTAAGCATCGTTCTGCAGCCAAGAGGAGACCTCGTCCGCATCACTCGAGTGTAGGCGGTTCGCGATCGTCGCGATCCATCCCGTCAGCTGCTCACCTAGTACGTAGGAGCGACCGATGGTTTCTCCTTTCCAGAACGGAATCTCGCTGAACTGGTTTCTGCTCTCCGTGACGTATACATGATGATTCGTGATCGAATGAATCCGCCACGAGCTAACCCCCAGCTGAAACACATCCCCGACACGGCTCTCATGAACATATTCCTCATCCAGCTCCCCGATATGGACACGGCTATCCGCATGATGAACGGGGTAGTTACTCCCTTGCTGGATCGTCCCTGACCCCATCAGCGCTGCCATCGAGGTGTTCTTCCTAGCGCTTAGCACATCGCTCTCCTCATCCCAATCGATCAGAGGTCGAATGAACGGGTACAACCCAGCGAGTACTCTCACCATAGCAGTCAGCTGATCGAGAGAATATCCACGATAGCTATCACTGCGAGATAGAACACTATGGATCTGTTGCACGGTCCAATCATCGCACGCTACCATCGCCACGACTTGCTGTGAGATCACATCAAGGATATATCGCGGGAATCGGATCGGCTCGATATGACGATCATGGATGAGGCGGGCTAGTACGGCCGCTTCCGGCAGCTCTGCGCGATTCCTCACGATGATCACACCACGACTCACTTCGTCGACCTGATGACCCGCGCGGCCGATCCGCTGGATGCCAGTAGCCACTTGCTTCGGCGAATCCATCTGGATGACGAGATCGATGTGGCCGATATCGATCCCCAGCTCCAGGGAAGACGTCGCGATCAGACAGCGCAGCTCTCCCGTCTTCAGCAGCTGCTCGACCTCTAGTCGATGTTCCTTCGAGACACTACCGTGGTGGGATCGTGCCAGCTCATAGCCGACATGATCGTTGATACGCAGTGCCAACCGTTCACATAGCCGACGGTTGTTCACGAAGATGATGACCGTCGTGCAGTCTTCGATGAGCTTCATGATCTGTTCGATGATCGGTGTCCATATACTGTCCCGATCCGAGCTGATCTTGAACTTCGGCAGGATGACTTGCAGTTGTAGCTCCTTATGTGTGCGATTCTCCACGATCGCGACCGGCCTTGGGCTGTCGTTGTCATCCCAACCACCTAGGAACCTCGCAACACGTTCGATCGGCTTCTGGGTAGCAGATACACCGATCCGCTGTATGGGTGTGCCGCACCATGCGACTAGTCTCTCTAACGTGATCGATAGATGCGATCCTCTACGTGATGCAGCGAGATCATGGATCTCATCCACGATGACTTGCTGCACGTTCCTTAGGATGTCTCGCGCTTTCTTGGATGTCAGTAAGATATTCAGAGATTCAGGCGTCGTGATCAGCAGATCCGGTGGACGCCTCAACATCGATGCTCTCGTGCTCGATGTTGTGTCACCAGTACGCACCGCTGCATAGATGCTAGGCCACTCGACTTGAAGCTGCTGCGCGACTTGCTCCATCTCTTCTATGTAAAGCTCGATGTGATGGTGAACATCGTTATTCAGTGCCTTCAGCGGGGTCACATAGATGACCTGGACTCCCTTCGATGGCTGACCATCTCGCTTGGCTCGTATGATCTGCTCCAGACACGGCAAGAGAGCGGCCAACGTCTTCCCCGATCCGGTCGGCGAGGCGATCAACGTATGCTCTCCTCTGGCGATCGTCCGCCAAGCCTTCTCTTGTACTACTGTGCTCTGTCCGAACTTCTGTATGAACCACGCGCTTATGACAGGATGAAACTTACTGAGCTCACCACTGATCACCATATCAACATCACCAACTATACGAGATTATCTATCTCTATAACATACCAGATGAGTGGTTAGCATCCAAATGATATTGACGATCTGTGACCTTATGAGGCCGTTCTGAGCTGGTATTAGAATCGGATGTGTTTTAGCCTTGATCTCCCCCACCACCAGTTCCGATATGTTCCCATTATAGAGTTGAAGATGTAATCTGGGTAATGGTTCACGACTTGCGGAAGTTGATTAATCCTCCCCTTCGAACATATAGGAACTACTGAGTATCCGATTATTAATCGGCAATATAATATGAATCTAAAAAGAGTTGGAAACTTTCCTTTGCAGCTTCAAATTCAATTTGTATGGAGTCTAGGGATGTCCGGTCTATCTCTCCTAACTGAAATTGTTTGATTGCTAATTCCAGTTCTAGCATTTTAATATGAAATTCTTGTTTCATCAAAGCACCTTCTACGGTACTAGTCCAATTGTGAAAGCCTAGATACTGTTCCAGCCAACCTGTATTCCCGATCTCATCCAACGTATCTTGCGGAATATTGTCCTGAACCGTTTCAGTTAAAACTCTAAAGCTCTCCAGCGCTTCGCTAATTTGACTTGCTCTGTATAAGGCATCATCTAATCTAAAAATCTCATCTAGGCTATTCACTTCACTACGAAGGTTGGTGAAATCAAGATCATGAATATCGAATGCCATGTGCATGACATCCTGATCTACTGCCCCATCATCAGAATTCTCATCTGCGGCAGGAGCTCGCTCAGCATCGAATCCATCCTTCTCATCCGCATCTTCCCCATCTAATCTTTCAACCTCTAAAGCATTGTTATTAGCATTTCTGTCCTGATCTGCATCACTACAACCTGCTAACAACATGATGACTAGCAAGATATACAATATTGCTTCTAACCTCATTCCTTTAAACTTCATATTTCCACCTCCTGATTCAATATTAAGCCTCTCGGAATTCATAATTCCGCACCGGCTCTGGCCTGACGGCCAGGGTCTTTTATTGTTTCACCTCCAAAGAGAGGTGCGAACAAACTTTCCCCTTGACATTTTAAAAACACCCCAAAAATCGGCGAGAAGGCATTTTTATTGCCTATCTCTTAGAGAATAGGGTGATTGTTGTGAAACTTGTTTCTCGTTCTCACCAAGACTACTTGATCTTCGTAACTGACCAATTGCAGAAGGAGTACGGTACTCCCGACGCCAAGTTGCTGCTTCAACAGTTTTACAGTGACCTGCTCTTCTGGATTACGCCTATCGATCTTTCCTCCACCGCTTCATTGGTTCGCACCAGCTACTCTTCGAAAACCAAAGGTCGAGCGCCTCGCGATCCCAGTGATATGCTTCGCAGCGCGTTGCTCATGACCAAGTTAGGGATGAGTGTCGATGACTGGGTTCGTGCGCTTCGCACCATACCCGTCTATGCCATTCTCAGTGGTTTTGAACCCAGCGATACGCCGGGTGTCGGCACCTTCTACGATTTCTTTCGGCGGCTTTGGCGGGCGGCCTCTCCGCATAAGACGGGGCGCACGAAACGCTGCTTGAAGAAGCCGCGGAAGAAAGGCAAAAAGAACGAAAAGCAAGAGCCCAAAAACCCCAAGATTACGGAGAAGCTCGTCTCCCGCATTCTGCGCGAGGGCAAGATCCACTACTCCCCCAAGGAGCACGACCTGTTGCAGCAGTTGTTCCAATCCATGTTCGTCCAACCTTCTGCGGCAAAAGGTTTGCTTGGCGATACCCGCTGCTTCCGCGTCATCGGCGACGGCTCCCCGGTTAAAACCGGAGCGCGTTCCTACGGCAAGTTCCTTTGCGACTGCCGCAAGTCAGGCAACTGGAAATGCTCCTGCAAACGGCAATTTTCGGATCCCGATGCCGATTGGGGCTGGGACAGCTACCGTGAGAAATATTACTACGGACGTACGCTTTACATGTTCACGGCAGCCGATAGTCCTTACAATCTGCCCGTGTATCCGCGATTGTTTCGTGCCAGCCAGCACGACTCTGTTTCGTGGATTTGCGGCTACCGCGAACTGAGTCACTGGTACTCGGATTGGAAGGTGGGAGAGGCGATCTTGGATTCCGCCCACGACGCCCTCCCGATCTATACCATGCTGGAACATGATGGTGTTTCCGCCATCATCGACCTGAATCTCAGGCGTTCCGGGCATCTGGTATCCAATGAAATGAAGATTAACTCCGACGGCGTTCCCGTCTGCCCAATTGGACGCCAAATGGTTTGCTGGGGCAGGTGTCCGGGCCGACAACGCATCAAGTGGCGCTGTCCTGCCAAAGTCGGTAAATGGGAATGTCCAACTCCGTGTTCGCCTTCCGAGTACGGAAGAACGTTCTACACATCCACAGCGGATAATCCGCGCCTGTTTCCGCGCATCCGCCGCGACAGTAAGGAATGGAGAAAGCGTTATGCGCTCAGAACCGGTGTAGAACGCTGCATCAAGCGCCAGAAAGTCGATTACAAACTGGAAGTCTCGCGCGGGCGTAGTTCCCGCCACTGGAACATCCGCGTGTACTTAATTGCCATGTGCCAGCATGCCGACGCATGGCTGGAAGAAGCTAAGAAACACAACCTGGTCACGTCTGTTGAGCAATGGCTGAAAGATTACACGGCGGCTTAATGCTGCACAGTTTACATAGCATTTTTTAAAAATCGCCCTTTTTAGGGTTCTTTGGCATACGCATTATTGAAAACAGCTTTCATATACACCATTTCATCCACAATTCTGCCTCATTCACCCCTCATTCGGACTCAGAACGCCCGATTTATTCCGAGCCTCTATCAATATATTCATCTTCTTATTCAGATGGCCCTAGGTTCCCGTAGTAGATATTCTTATTCCTCCGAGAGTAGCAAGGGTTGATGGTGGCATGCAGAAATATTCATTAGATATCCGATTGTAGCAACATGATAATTTTGATGAAATCGTCCGGATGTTCAGTGTCTTGTGCCATGATGTTCACCTTCTGAATATATACATCCGATTGATCAGAACACACCTTATCCCACATAGCAATAATTCGGAAGAGTATCGGAAATCTTTCCCTCTATTTATTACCTTCTATGATCTGAATTAGTTCTACTAACTTGCTTATCTTCTTTCTAGGACCTGGCAGGCTATCCTCCCATACCCGGAATCCCTCTAGCCAAATAGCGTTAAGCCCGGCATCTTCCGCTCCAATAATATCATTAATCGGGTGATCACCAATATAGTAAGATCGTTCAGCACGGACATTTAATTGTTGCAACGTATATTCGAATATTTTCTTATCCGGCTTCTTTACATTAACTGCATCAGAAATAACAATGGCATCAAAAAACTTCCTTATACCGACCTGATCAATTTTTGCGTTCTGTGAATGGACTGAGCCATTCGTGATAATTCCAAGCCTTATTTGATTCTCCTTGATGAACTGAATAACTTCAATGGCATCCTCCATTAATGTTGTATATTTATAAAATTCGGAATGCCAGAAATCCAATAGCTCATCTACACTTGTTTCTTTTTTCCACTCAAGCTTCTCTAGAAGCTCAGCATACAATTCCTTTTTGCTTCTGTAGCCATCTCGGTCAGCTTCACGTATGTAAGAGATCAAACCCTCTCTTTCAGCGGAACTATTCACAACTAGGTATTTATCTATTAATTTTTCAGTAAATCCGCGGAATGCCAGCTTTCTGTTCACCAACGTATTATCAAGGTCAAAAATTACAGCTTCAATCATTTTTTTCCTCCTATTTGTTTTGCTATTCACGCACGCACCTCATAGAAATAAATAGGCTCCCGGAAAACGATATACGGAAGCCTTCACCTGATGTATTGTTTTTAACTTATGTCGTTTTATTATACTGCCTTTTATACCTTGGGAAACATCTCATGCGGAATTTACTATTTGTGTAAGTTTACCGACAATCGAATGATGCTACGTATTCCTAAAGGAACTAGAGTACGCTATTCAGCTTTTTTTCGTACAATCTCAGGTCTTAAGGGAACTGGAGTGCGCTATTGCATCATTTTTAGCTATAGAACTCCCCATATATCCCAAATAAGGTACTGGTGTTCCGTTAGGGTGCGAAAAAAGGTCGATTCACGCATAATAAGGCACTGATGTTCCGTTAGCTCCTCGACCGACTTCACCTTCTCCTTCGAAAGTTCCGATCCAACGAACTCTGCAACATAATGATCACCTCATCATCAGTATACCATCATGGAGTTGTTCATGATATCCATATGCTTCCGTCTGTCGCATAACCTTCCCGTATTCATGAATAAAAAAAATGGAGATAGGCTATGCGCCAATCTCCAAGGAATCCAATCTCTGAGCGTCTTATCCTTAACTACACTTGCTATAGCCGCAGTTGGTGCACGTCTTACAGCCTTCGCTGTTAATGAGCGAGGCGGTGCCGCAGGACGGACACAGATCCAGTCCTTCACCCATGACGATCTGCTGGTTTGGAGCAGTGACTGTCGGCACAGCTGCGACCGACTGAGCCGGAGCTTCTACTGCCGCTGTAACGTATGGCTCGTTCGCATGCTGATCGAGATGGATCTCGAGCGCCTTCGCCACTGCATCTGCGATCGATTCGACGCGGTTCGGACCGAAGCCAGTTGCTCCAGAGCCGCCGATGCCTTTCAGGTGCTTGACGAGCAGCTTCACCTTGTTGCCATGATCGCCATAGCGGAGGAACAGCGAGCATACGCGGCCCAGTGCTTCGGACATCGCGAAGACGTCAGATCCTGCCTTGCCTACGTTCAGGAACACCTCGATCGGTTGACCGTCATAGTCATTCACCGTAATATATGCCATGCCGAATGGCGTGTTGAACTTATAAGTCGATCCACGCAGGATCTGCGGCCGCTTCATGTAATGTCCGTTGCCGTTCGGCTGTGCCTTCACTGGCTCATCCGATTGCGAGGCGATCGCTTGCGTCATCCCTGCGAACGCTTCTGCCTCCGCAGCGGTCACGTTATCCGTTGCCGAGTCCGTGCTTGCTGATGAAGCATCTACAGACGATCCGCTCTTCTCTTCTGTATCTTCCTTCTTGTCAGTCGACAATACCTGCTGGTCACGGCTACCATCGCGGTAGATCGTGACACCCTTACATCCGAGGTCGAATGCAAGCTCATACAGATTCTTCGTATCCTCGACCGTGAAGTCATGCGGCGCGTTCGCTGTCTTCGAGATCGAGCTGTCCACCCAGCGCTGGATCGCCGCTTGCACACGGATATGATCCTCGGCACCCAGGTTCATCGCCGTGACGAAGTAGTCCGGCAGTTCCTCACCTGGATGCTCGTCTAACCAGCGCTTCGCGATCGGCACATATTGTTTGTCATAGCCGAGACGGCTTTGGCGATAGTACTCGAATGCGAAGTACGGCTCGATCCCCGTTGAGGTGTCGACCATCGTTCCCGTACTGCCTGTCGGCGCTTGCGTAAGCACGGTGACGTTACGCATACCCTTCGCTCGGATCGCTTCCCCAACCTCGGGATATGCTTCGAGCATATTCTTCATGAAGCCACTCTGTAGGAACGGCTCTAACTCAAAATATTTGAACGAGCCTTTCTCTCCCGCGATATCCGCAGATGACAGGTACGCTTCACGTGCCATGAATCCATACAGCTTATCGAGGAACTCCAGGGATTCCGGCGATCCATAACGAATGCGCAGCTTGATCATCAGCTCTGCGAGCCCCATCGTGCCGAGACCGACGCGACGCTCACCTTGCTGATTCTCCTGATTCTCCTTGAAGTGATACGGTGTCGCATCGATGACGTTATCTAGGAAACGTACGGAATACCGCACGACTTTCCTCAGTTCCTCCCAATCGACATCATGATTCGCTTCATCGTAGAACTTCGACAGATTGATCGCCGACAGGTTACATACGCCCCATGCTGGCAAGCCTTGCTCGCCACACGGATTCGTACAGATGATCGGGTTAAAATACCAGCTGTTCGACATCTGGTTATAATATTCCATGAACACGACGCCTGGCTCAGCGGATTTCCATGCGGATTCGATGATCGTATGCCAGATATCGCGTGCCTTTAGTGTTTTGTAGTGTTTGATCGGCTTACCAAGCTGCTTCCACTTATCCATGTTGCCGTCCCACAGCTCATCATAGTCTGGGTCCGATGAATCTGGGAAGTAAAGCTCCCAATCAAGATCTTCCTTCACCGCTTTCATGAAGTCGTTGCTGACGCATACGGACAAGTTCGCGTTCGTGATCAGACCCATCTTCGTCTTGACGGTGATGAAGTCGAGCACATCCGGATGCCAATCGTTAATCATCAGCATGAGCGCACCGCGACGGCTGCCGCCTTGCTCGATCAGTCCAGTCGCATAGCTATAGATGCCGCCCCAAGATACAGCGCCGCTAGAAGAGCCGTTGACCCCTTTCACGATCGCTCTGCGAGGGCGTAGCGAAGACAGGTTGATGCCGACGCCACCACCACGTGCCATGATCTCCGTCATCTCCATGAGCGTCTCAAGGATGCCGCGTCTGGAATCCTTCGGGGATGGGATGACGTAGCAGTTGAACAGCGTCAACTCATCACTTGCACCTGCTCCAGCGGCGATCCGGCCGCCTGGAACGAGCTTCCAATCCTCAAGTATATATCGGAAGTTTTCTGACCATTCCTTCTGCTTGGCTGGAGTCTTCTCTACTTTAGCGATTGCCTTAGCCAATCGATCCCACATCTCCTGTGGCGTTTTCTCGATCGTTAGGTTGATCTGGTCGATGTCTGCATCGACGATCTTCTCACTGCGCGTCTTAACCGTAACAGTGCGACCTTCACGAGCGATGATCTCCCCAACTTCCTTCGTCGGAAACTTCGGATCGTCCTTCGTCAATACCAAGACAACGTCGCCTACTTCGGCATGACTCGTGTCCGCATCCTTCAACGCATAGCGATCAAGGAAAATCTTCTCACTTAATCCTGTCAATGTGCTCTTCGTCTGCAATCCAGCCACTGGAACATCCTCCTACGATATAAGATCAAGTTAGCCCGTCCGTCCACACACACGAGCAAGCGCACAAAAAATGAAACGGCGATATTCGCCCGATTACGGCAATTTTCGCCCGCAACGATTCATAGATTGTGCGTTATTCTCATTATGATATGTAACAACAACTATATGTTGTATGCGTGTATCATTTTACACCACTACATATTGTGATGCTACTTGTCCGACTTCGATATGAGATGAATAAGGGTATTATTCTCTTTCTTTTCTCTTCTTTTCTCTCGAAATCTCCATTTCTCGCGATTTACAAACGTTTTCATTATTCGACAATTTTCGATATATTCCCACGCGATATACTGGGTCTTTTAGGCGAGGACTTCATTCTATAACCGTCTGATTCTAGAGTCAAGCACTGGCATGTAGTAACTTTAACCTATGCGACCGAATTCAGTCAGTTCACCTATGACGAGCTATAGCATCCGCTCATCCATCATCCATCATCGCTTCATATTCCATTCTCGGTTACCGTACTTCTCCTTCACGAGTCGCTCCGCCTCGGCTTGCTCGCTCGGGGTCAATACACCGCGCTCCAGCTTGATGCCGAGCCCCTCCGGGATGCCCCGCTCAAACGCTTCTTCTGTCTCACTTAGCGTCACAGGCGGCTGACCGAGCGAGCGCTTGATATCGTTGATCGCGACAGCTTTCTGTACGAAGGATTGCTTCAGCCGTTGCCGTAGTCGTTCATTCGGATAGTATAGTAGCTCGAACAGTAGGTCCACATCCATATCTAGTAGGATCGACCCATGCTGCAGGACGACGCCTCGTTGCCGCATCTGCGCGCTGCCCGCAACCTTGCGGTCTTCGACGACGAGCTCATACCAGGAAGGAGAGTCGAAGCATGCAGCAGACCCTGCGGAGGCGAACTTCGCCTTCTCCCCTTCATCCGCGAGCGTCACCATATCCGCCTGCAGTCCTAATCGCCTAAAGCCATGAAGCAGTCCGTTGCTGAGGATCCGATACGACTCTGTTACAGACTTCGGCATATCAGGATACGTCTCAGGCAAGATCATACTATATGTCAGCTCCTGATCATGCAGCACAGCTCGACCACCCGTCGGGCGCCGGACGAAGCCGATGCCTCTCTCCGTTACGCTTGCGAAGTCAACCTCGTCTTCTGCTTTCTGAAAATATCCGATCGACAGTGTTGCAGGCTGCCATCCGTAGAAGCGTAGTGTCGGTGGTGCTCCCCCCTCAGACACTGCATTCATAATCGCTTCATCGATCGCCATATTCCAAGCAGGGTCCATCGGTCCAGACTTTATGTACCGCCATGTTATCATCTCGTTGATCACGCTCTCTTTCCAGTTAGAACTTACCGAACGTATACCTAGGCTATTATATCTCAGGCATCCTCCAGGTACAAAAAACATCGTAACCATCCCAAGCTTATGAAATCTCATCCTTCCGTTCATACTAGTAACCAAATCCCTTCTAACCTACTAAGCCAAAGTGCTCGGAGCTTCGCACAACCTAAGCGCCTCTGGCTATCACATATCACTCGCTTGGAATTGCCACTACAGCAGGCAGATAGACAGCCGATCGAAGGAGATGATGAACGATGTTGCCACCTAACGTTCGCGATATCAACGACCATCTGCAGATATGCTTCAACCGGGACTGGTTCGATGAACTATCTACACGCATCGATCACAACGGCCCATGGGATCGGTGGCCTCTCTATCAGCTCGCCTATGAGGCTGAGCAAGCACAAGCGATACGCCACTTCGATGATCTGCAATGCTTATCCCATCTACAGCAGCTCACGCCGCTGAAGCATCAGCTGGATACCGCACGCAGAGTCATCACGGAGATGCGCGGTCGTGCCATCCTAGCCGATGAGGTCGGTCTGGGCAAAACGATCGAAGCCGGTCTCATCCTCAAAGAGTATATGATCCGCGGTCTCGTGAGACGGGCGCTCATCCTGGTGCCAGCCTCCCTCGTCCTACAGTGGGTGCGTGAACTTAACCAGAAGTTCGGCATCTCCGCCGTCGCACAGAAGAAGGAATACATGTGGAAGCAGTATGACGTCGTCGTCGCCTCGATCGATACTGCTAAGCGCGACCCACATCGCGAGATCGTACTGGGCATGGACTATGACATGCTGATCATCGATGAAGCACATAAGCTTAAGAATAAAAAAACAGCCAACTATCAGTTCGCCGGTAGCATACGTAAGAAATACTGCTTACTGCTCACCGCCACTCCTGTGCAGAACGATCTCAGCGAGTTATATAACTTGATCACACTGCTCAAGCCTGGTCAACTTGGGGGCCAATCGACCTTCCAGGAGAACTATGTCGTCGATAAGCGCGTGCCCAAGAATGAGAAGCTCTTACAGCAAGAGCTGTCGAAGGTCATGATCCGCAACCGCCGCGCCGATGGTGATGTGAACTTTACGAAACGTCTCGTGAAGAACATCCCCTTACAGCTGTCACCTGAGGAGCAAGATCTGTACGATAGCGTCACCGCGTTCGTGCGCGGTCGCTACGAGGAATCAGGTGGTGATCTCAATAGCGTCCTATCACTCGTCACCCTGCAGCGCGAAGTGTGCTCGAGCCGCGACGCGGTCTTCCTGACGCTCGTCAATCTGTTCAAGAAGACGGCCGAGGACTCTCCGCTTCGTCCGAAAATCTGGGAGCTCGTCAACAAGATCAAGCAGATCAAGGAGAATACGAAGGCGGAGAAGGCGATGGAGCTCATCCGCGAGATCGATGATAAGGTGATCGTCTTCACGGAATATCGAGCAACCCAGGAATACCTCCTGCATTACTTCAAAGAGCATGGCTTGATCGCAGTGCCTTATCGAGGCGGGATGAATCGCGGCAAGAAGGACTGGATGATGGATCTGTTCCGAGGGCGTGCGCAGATCCTCGTGGCGACAGAGGCAGGGGGCGAAGGGATCAATCTGCAGTTCTGCAATCGGATCATCAACTTCGATCTCCCATGGAATCCGATGCGAGTCGAGCAACGCATCGGCCGTATACACCGGCTCGGTCAACAGCATGATGTGAGCATCTACAACCTAGCTACACAAGGTACGATCGAAGAACATATCGTGGGCTTACTGCACGAGAAGATTAATATGTTCGAGCTCGTCATCGGCGAACTAGACGACATCTTAGAGCGTATGGAGCAGTCATCGTCGATCGAAACGGATCTCTATAAGGTGATGCTGGAATCACGCAGCGAGGATGAGATACGGCGGGGTATCGACCAGATCGGCGAGCAGTTCAAGAGCAACAGTAAGGCGCCCTCTACCGAGCTTATACAAGTAGACCGGCTGTCACAAGAGCCACAGGAGCAGCTCCCTGCTGCGGTCTTGACAGCTCTGGGACAGACGGTCTACCCGAGAAGCAACACTCCAATCGGAGGCTTGAACGGATGAATACAGAACAATTACGAGACTACGTCAATCGATTCTTGGAAGCGACGGAATGCCATGTGCTTGACAGTCATCCGGCATATCTCACCGTACGACTCTCACCAGAAGCAGATAAAGCCTTGATGAACCGACCTTATTACTGGAGCTTCGTCGAACGTACAGGCGCCGATCCAGAGACGGTATCGCTCACGTTCGTGTTCGATCAAGAGCAGTTCGATCAGATGAACGAGCAGCGCAGCCGGTCTCAGTCGAGCACTGGGGCAAGCAGCGATACGGCCAGCACACCGATCCGAGCCGGACAAGATTCGATCCTAGCCCGGTATTTCGGTACTTCGCCATCACCCTCCCAGCTTCGAACACGGCATGAGCCGATCACGTTCGGCTGTGGTAGATTGAATCAGATATTTGCTTCCACGAAGGATAAGGGGGCTTTCGTCCATCTGTATGAACAGCCGCATGATACGAGCTTGACGCCAGGAAGACCGGCAACCTACATCTCCTATCTCGCGGTGAACTATAAGGTCGAATACATGTGTGATATGAAACGAGACGAATTACATTCACTGGGCATCTGTTTATCGACTGGTGAGGTTCTAGAGCATTTCTACGATCGTACACAGAATCTGCAGCTCTCTCCTAAGCTGCCAGCTCATACGCATATCAACGATATGCTTAGTCTGACGCGCGCCGTTACAGAGCTAGAACAGGTCCTAGAGCGTTACGTGAAGGCCCAGGACCATCGATGGGCGTCACAAGCAGAGCATCGTATGTATGACGAATTGGATCGAATCAGGAGCTACTATCAGGAAATGATACAAAATTCGAACGAGGAAGAAAGAGCGAATATCCAACGCGAATACCGTGCGCGGCAAGATGAGATCGCTTGGCAGTATAAGCCTCGCGTTCTTGTATCCGTAGTTAATTGTGGTATCTTCCATCTGCTGACGAGGCTGTAGCATACCTAGAAACTTGGCGAAAGGACGATCTGTGTAGCAGTTTTTGCAAGAAAAAAAATTTATACGACTGACACGTTCTAACAACCTTTTCTGGACATACTCATTAGTATATGCAGTACAAGCCCTAACTCAACACTAGGAAAATCAAACATCCTACACGAACGAGCGTACACATGTAAGGAAAGGATGAGGTCCTATCATCGCAATCAGACTACGCAGACTATGTATACTAATCATGATCATCTCATGCACGCTTACCATCGTATGGTATGAGCCCGCCGCAGCAAGAATCACGACGACCCCGTCAACAGAAGAGCCTAACGTATCTGCGAAGGAACCGATATTAGAAGAGCGTGATCCACAAGCGAATCTCCATCATACGGTAAAAGATTGGATACAGACGATCGCCGAGCAGCATAAGCTCATTCCATGGCAAGCAGCCGAGTTCACGATCGAACCACTCGGACCAGGAACACATGGATGGCTCGTACATGTGTTAGATAACCAGAGTCCTGTCGGTTACTTGATCATAACAGCGCTGAAGGATGGTGGCTACCGCCTGGCTGAGTACGGTGTCGGGGAGCGACCGATCTTCTACCTCGAGACGCTACGTACGAGTCTGATCCAGTCTGGTATGATCGAATCCGTCATGAGTATCGAGCAGCTGAGCCAGATGCTCGAGTTACCAGCTCAGTCGGCGGGACCAAGCGAGAAGCCTGATGACAGCGTGAAGGAACAGCAGCTCGTTATCGAGCGACATTATCTATATCCCTTCGCAGCATATTGGAAGGTAAGAGATAAAGAACAAAAAATGACCGCATACTTCGATGCGATCACCGGTGAACAATATCCTCTAACGAAAGATCCGAGCAGTAAGCCATCTGAGGAGCATCCGATCGAATACCAACCGACCCTGCTGGCTGAGCTGAGAGATCGCATGCAGCTGCCACGCTTCGATCCGTATGAAGATCTCGGTTGGATCGTCGAACAACCGATCCAGATTAAGGCCGTCTCGGATGTGCTGGATCCGCTTAAAGAGAAGGAACGGCTTACCTTGACCGTCGAGCTATATGACGGCACGGTGCTACTGCCTTATCCGATCCTCGGATTCGCCCAGTGGGAGCGATCAGAAGTATATCTTCTCGTCTATAGTGAAGGGCTGCGTTATGTCCCGCTGATCGACGCGATGCGTTACGGCAGGATCTATACAGATCGCGACGCAGAGGAAGATGCGTAACCGCCACCCCCTAGGCGTTTATATAGAGATACCCCAGGGCACCTATATTCCTGGGGTATTATCATTATGCTGATGCTGATCGGACTGTTTCTTCCCTTTGGCTCGCCATACTTGGACCGACATCGGCAAGACTAAGCCAAAATATCTTGTCGTCCAAGGCTCGCGGTGCTCGCGTCGCTGCTGACGCGCCTGCTTCCGAACATCACGAGGCGTCTCGAGGGTATAGATAATCTTCTCTGCTGTGATCTTCACGAGCTCCTTCATGACGGACATGCTGCGCCACCTCTTTTCATGCAACGGTACGATTCTTGTGCCTCGATACTATTGTTGCCTGACGAGGAGACGAATAAACATCCACTCCGTACTGCACGAAGCTCCCAGCGCGAGCGCGCGGTAGTCGGTGTTTTCTCATGAAGATGGTCACCGCATCACAGCCATACCGCATGAAGCACGCAGCACGCGGTAGTCGGTGTTTTCACATGACGGTGCTCTACCGTATCACAGCCATATCGCATGAAGCACGCAGCGCGCGGTAGTCGGTGTTTTTTCACATGACGATGGTCACCGCATCACAGCCATATCGCATGAAGCACGCAGCGCGCGGTAGTCGGTGTTTTCACATGACGGTGCCCAACCGCATCACTAGCTCCGTCCTCCAGGGACGTTAGGGACTTAACAGCCAGTCTAACATCCATCGGAGTAACCTAGCGCAGCTTAAGCCGTGTACACTTGCTTCATCCAATCGACCAAGCTAAGCCCATACTCACTGCGGATAACTTCCGTTTCTTCGAATTTATAGATCGTACCATCTTTTATCGCCGCCACGTAGTCAAGCAACGGCTCTACCTCATCCACTTCATGTGTCGTTAAGATGACCGTCTGACGATCCATATCGAGGAAGGAGATCAGACCTTTGATGATCGATTCGCGCACCATCGGATCAAGCCCGGATAGTGGTTCATCGAGCAGCAGTAGCGGCGCATTACGCGACAATGTCAAGACGAGCTTGATCCGCATCATATTACCCTTAGATAATCCCGATATGCGCTTCGACGGATCGAGCTCCAGGAACTTGATCATCGCTTCCGCCTTGTTCATGTCAAAATCGTCATACATCTTCGCATAGAAGTGAATCAGTTCATGAATCTTATAAAATCCGTATAACTGCTCCGTCTCATGCAGGAAAGCAACCTTCCGGGCACATCGTCTGTCTGCCTTCGTACCGTCGATTAGCACTTCTCCACGGTCCGGCCGAAGCAGTCCGGCCATCAGCTTGAGAGAGGTTGACTTACCGCTCCCATTCGGGCCTATGATGCCGATGATCTTGCCTCTCGGTAGCTCGACTGTCACACCCCTCAGCGCCTCTGTACCGGGGTATTTCTTCGTCACTTGTTGAAAATGAACGATAGGTGTTTCCATATGTGAATTCCTCCTAGTATGATCATCATATATTCATCATCACGTCACATCGATATAAACTTGCATGCCATCTGGCGAATACTCGTGAACCGATCGATCCACCTTGAGAAGTGGCAGCTGAGTGGCATCTACGAGCACGCCTCAGCTTCATCGTCTATTCAAGACGACCTCAACGTCTACACTAGCTCACTTCAACGTCTACTCCATCTCATCGTCTACTCTACCTCACTTCAACGTCTACTCTAGATGACCTCAGCGTCTACACTAGCTCACCTCAACGTCTACTCCATCTCATCGTCTACTCCAGACCAGCTCAACGTCTACACTAGCTCACTTCAACGTCTACTCCATCTCAGCGTCTACTCTAGACGACCTCAGCGTCTACACTAGCTCACCTCAACGTCTACTCTAGCCGTAGATAACGTTTCACCCCGCCTATAATCTCCGCGTCATCGAACCCTGATTCGCGCATATCTGCGATAAATTGTGAGATCTGTCCGTCCATTAATTCATCACGAAGATTTGTCAGCAGACTCTGCTCTTCAGTTACGAACATCCCTTGCCCTCGTCTTGCCTCTACGACTCCCATCCGCTCCAATTCGCCATTCACCCTCTGCACTGTATTAGGATTCACACCGTATTCAACCGCCATCTCTCGAACGGATCGTAGCTTGTCGCCTGGCTTAAGATCCCCCCTCACGATCTGACGGATGATCTTCTGGACGATCTGCACGTAGATCGGTTGATTCGCATCGAACTTACTGGCCATTTATTGCACCTCCACTTTCTTATCCAACAGCCATCCGCATGTGAGCACTACCAGACCGACGAGGGTCACATCCAGTAAGAGATGACCGAGTGACATGGACTCCAGGAAGATATCGACCCTGTTGCCACCAACCTCGATGAAGGTATCCGATATCGGTAGCTTCCCCCAATCGAACCATTGGATCATCGGTGATTGGACGATAAGATCATAGATCCTTAAGACGAGGATTACGATCATGATCGCGACGAGGATACTCCATCTGCCGACCCAACGCTGTACAGTCTTATGTGTGAAGTAGAAGATTAGATATGCTCCTCCTAGTAGCGCAGCTCCTCCTAACAGCATCGGAGTCAGCTTAAGCAACAGATCGAAGTAGTGCTCGTTCAAGAACCGGATGATCTCTTCGCCCATGCGAATGTCTTCTTTATCCGATTCAGTCAGTTCGAATGCTTCGTTATTCAGGATTCCACTGAAGTCAGGACTTCCATCGAAGCCCATCACGAGAGAGAGCAAGATGAAGGCTGCGACGATCGTTACGAGCATCGAGATGAATCCAGCCACCACCTTAGCCGCGATCAAGCTCCATCCTGGTAGGGGCATCTGCATCCAGGTAGAGAAGCTGTTGCGCTCATTCGAGAAGCTAACGATTAGATATACGAATACGTAGAAGACGAGCATTGCACAGCCTGCAAAAAACAGCATACTCGAGATGCCATAAGGATAATAAGCTGCGAATCCGATCGCGATTAGCGCGATGAGTGCCATCACAATGAGTCCACCGAAGAAAAACTTCCTTCCAAGCTTAAGTTCTTTCACTAATAAGTTCATCCAAGCCGTCATGTTGCATCATTCCTCCTAATGTGTTTCACTAGTCACTGTCCCGTTGTTCTAGTGTTCTAATTGAATAGTACACTAGGACATTAGATCTGTCAAACACTTTTTTTGATTATTTTCCATTAAGGATTCAACAGTGTGAGATGTGGCATATGTCGAATAAGTGGGGTATGATGATAGGGAATGATGAATGTGGGAGGGAACAACCGTGAATGGCATGTACATCGCAACGATTATCATGACCATCATCATGATCTGGGTCTTGCTCGTAAGCTATCAGTATGCCTACAAACGCAAATGGGGAAATGAGAATTCAAGTGTCGATGCACTTCCGAATATCGACAACCAACATCATGATGAGTTAAGCAAAGATACCGGGGAAGATGCAGGTGCGGTCACAGGTACCGATACGACACGGTAAATCTACGATGCATCGGAAACCCCTTGATAGATGAAGTGTTGGATAGAACAGATGGTGAGGTTAGACTACCGAATGATGTGATACGGTCTTGCTGGGGAGTTGTGACATCGTCGTAACGAGTCTTCGAGGATCGATATGTAACGCGGTATATCGTAAGCCTAGCTTCACATTCTTACGGATCTGAGAGCCCTCAGGTGCCTCAGATCCGGTACAACTGATTAGTCGCTGAACCTAATCCATTATCTCAAAGGTATAGTCGCGAGACAGCTTGACCACTCTGCGATTCGGGCGGCGAACTAATACTTCCTTATCATCCCATGCTACGATATAACCTCTAACATCGTTCTGCGGATTCGCATCGCGTACGACTCTTACTTTGACGCCGCTCTGTCTCAGCGCTTCTAACTGCTCTTCTGAGATCACTTCACTCGCCTCACTTCTTAATCATTAGTAGCTACTCCGCCCACTATATTACCATCGCGGATGATAAAAGGCGCCCCAGGACCATAGCTCTGGTGACGCCTCTTGCAGTAATAAGCGATTAGCTCACATGTTCTTTAGAGTCATGGTACCAATAATCTAACACTTTGCTGGACATGACACGCTTCATCACATATTCCACCTGATTCGTTGTGAACTGCTCCTTCCAGTCGATCGATAGCTCTTCGCATAGCTTCACGATCGTCAGCAGCTCCGACCAAGCCACATAACGTTTATACCAGAAAAACTGAGGATGCTCAATCATATAAGGGTACAGATCATCAAACTCCGTATGCTTGCAGTCGAGGGCTCGCTCGAAATGCGTCTTGGCTTCCGACAATTTACTTTCCAGATGATCGAGCACGTTACGTTCATTACTCATCTTACACCCTCCTCCCTGACTTACATTTATTATATAAGATATCTTCGGAGGATGAAAGCCGTTCATGCTTGAAATTATTTCAATCGACGAATTGGATGATTCCACTCTCGAGCGATCTGATCTTCACTAGAGTCTCTACCCTAGTACCCGACTCACGAATATCTTCCGCGCCTCGCTGAAAGCTCTTCTCGACGACGATCCCCCATCCGACGATCGATGCTCCTGCTTGATGAGCGATGCGCATCAACCCTTTGGCAGCATCCCCATTCGCGATGAGATCGTCGATCAGCAGTAATCGATCATCCGCGCTTAGTAGCGAATGAGGGACCACGATATCCGTAACGATCCCCTTCGTGAATGATGGCACCCGTTCACAGTACGTGTTCTCCACCGTCATGCGTGTCTTCTTCCGTCTCGCGAACACGAACGGTACTCCTAGATGATAGGCCGTTGCAAATGCGACCGAGATCCCAGAAGATTCTACCGTCAAGACCTTCGTGACGTTATGGTCACGGTAGCGATCAGCGAACACCTCTCCGAGCTTCATCACGAGCTGTGGATCCACTTGATGATTCAATACTTGATCAAGATTCAGTAGCTGCTCATTCATAACCGTAGCTTTCTCTAAGATTACTTGCTTTAGAATGTCCATATGCCGCCCCCTGAGCATCGATTTTCATAAATTGCGATAACTGTAAAAAGAATGTTTGCCGTCATGATAAGGGATATCTTTGTGATCAAATTGGCGATTTCTACGCAAAAGCCGTCTGGATTGGCTTAAATCCGTCTTTGGAACGCCAGAGCAAATAGAGTAAGATGATGATATTGAATTCGGCTTGAGTGCTTGAGTAACAGGCTCTCAGCAGGTCAGGATCGCAACATGACGAAAGGAAAGATGCAAGGATGAAAGGTCAACCCATTCGCTTGTCGTCCGTTTATTCTCTTCTTATATTAATACCGCTTCTAACAGCATGTCAAAGTGAGAATAAAAACGCTGACACTTCCACATGGTCCGAAGAAAAACTCGGACATTCCGTCCAACAAGCGGGGTCTGTTGATCTATCTGAACCCGGTACAGCAAAGCTTGAGCAGCAGCAAGAGTCAACCTCGATCCTGACGAATGAGCCGCCGAGGCTTCTCGGGTTTGCGATCGGTGATCCGATGAAGCTGGTGTCCGATCAATATGGTAAAGCTACGGAGCAATATACGATGGAGGACGGGTCTAGCATCATCGTCGTGCATAACTATCCCGGATTCACTGTCGGATATAACGTACAGCGTTCGATCCACTTCATCGATGTATATTCACCAGAGGTCGATGTCTCGCTGAACGGGGTATCGGTCGGTAGCGATATCGCGGATGTACTCAACACACTAGGCGAGCCTAGCTCGAAGACAAGTGCGGTGATCATGTACGAATATGTAGATACAGATACCGTGCTCAAGCTAGACGTCGACGATACGTCCAACAAGATTGTATCGATCAAGCTTTTTTCGTTAGATACACCATAAGCTATTAGCGGCATCGTCGGCATGACGTCTGCCTGTGTCATAGGTTCAAGCTGTATGTTAGTCATGGAAACCTGTCTCCGAACATAACTTGTACTATATGGTCTTCATCTGTCTGAGACTAGGCAGATCCGGACCGTGACGTGCGAGTATATGCGGGAGGAGACGCTGACATTGAAGAAAAGCTTACAGACGCTACAAGTTGCTTTTACGTATATGGGGACTGTCGTTGGCGCCGGCTTCGCTACTGGCCAAGAGATCCTACAATTTTTCACGCGTTTCGGTAATATGGCGGCGCTCACGATCTTATTAACAACCGTCCTGATCAGCTGGCTTGGAACGAGGATCATGTTGATCTCTCGTGACATCGGAGCCACTTCATATGAAGATCTGAATCGTTATTTATTTGGTGATCGTGCGGGTCGGTGGATCAGTATACTTTCGATGCTGAACCTGTTCGGTGTAAGCGCCGTGATGCTTGCAGGAGCAGGTTCTGTATTTCACGAGCAACTAGGTATTCCTTACAGTATCGGACTTGCTCTAACGATGGGGGTCGCCTTCATCTTACTGCTAAGGGGCATCTCCTCGATCCTGGCTGTTAACTCCCTCGTCGTCCCCTTCATGCTCATCTACACCGTCATCGTGATCATCGTCACCGCACAGCTGCCCATGTCGAATAACTGGCTCACGCTATCCAGCATAGAGTCCCCGCTTAAGATGGTGTCCTATGCCTTCTTATATATCGCAGGGAATCTTGCTCTGGCGCAAGCTGTACTCGTACCTGTCGGCGCTAGTATACAGGACCGCTCCGTCCTATATTGGGGCGGGATGATCGGTGGCTGCGGGATCGGCTTCATGCTGCTCGCCGGACACTTCGCGCTGTCGGCACATATGCCCGGCATCATGCAATACGAGATTCCGATGGGCTATACCGTATCGATCTTAGGCAGCACGATACAGCTTCTCGTCGTATTCGTCATCTTCGCGGAGATCTTCACGACCTTGTTGTCTGACGTATACGGACTGACCCTGCAGATTAGACAGCATACCGGCTGGAGACAGCCTCCCTTGATCGCCATGGTCCTCATCGCGAGCTATTTTATCAGCCAGATCGGATTCAGCCGATTACTATCCGTCCTCTATCCGCTATTCGGTCTGATCAGCCTCTTGTGGCTCGCTGCGATCTTCTTGAAGAAGCCCATATCACGGCCGATCCAAGAGTAGCTATAACCGTATGAGCGACACGACTTGCAGGCCGGTACCTCCGGTAAATCCCTCATCAGACGACGAGCTCGATGATCTGCGTATCCGGTAGCTGCTCGCTCACGAGACGCCGCATATAGTCGTGGCAAGTGAACATCAACACTTGATGGCGACCTGCGAGCTCCTGGATGACCTGCAAGCAACGAGCAGCTCGATCCTCATCGAAATTGACGAAGATATCGTCAAGCACGATCGGCAGCGCATCGCGACCCTCCGAGTATGATGTGACGAGGGCACAACGCATCGCGAGATACAGCTGCTCTGCCGTGCCGCGACTTAAGGAAGCGGTATCGACGTGCAGACCGTCGGAGCGTTCAACGATTAGCCTCTGTTCACCGAATGGGGTCAGGACTCTCACATATCTCCCACCTGTGATCGTCTCCATATAGTGCGAAGCCTGCTGCAGCACCTTCGGCTGCCGTTCACGCTCATATAGCTCCCGCGTCCGTGTGAGCAGACCACCAGCCATCGCATAGACGAGGTACTCTGCCGTATGCTTCTTCACCTCAGAGAGCAGCTCTTCCTTGCTCTGCAGCAGATCTGCTAGTGTGCCGCCGTCTCGCAGCCTGTCCCGTTCGACCTCAAGCTTCGCTCGTTCATCTCGCACGCGGTCAAGCTCCGCTCGTAGGGATACAACACGTCCTTCAAGCTCTGTCCGTTCCGCCTCTAACGCTGCTCCGCCAGTCTGCATAAGCGTCTCTCGCAGTCGCTCTAGCTCAGCTGGTGTCACGAGCCATTCCAGCTGTGTGAGTGCGTCTGCGATGATCGCTTGCAGCTCCTGTCGTCGCACATACCTTGCGATCAGCACCCGGTATTCCGCCTCATCACTAGCTCCGGCTTCATCCCATAGCTGCTGGATCCTCTGCTCGGTCAGCTGGATTCGTTCGACTAGTTGCTCCAGCTCAGCCTGTCTCTCCACTGCTTGCAGCTGTAACCTATCCCTTCGCTCGACGAGCTCGACTTCGCGGGCGACGAGCTCAGCTAGCAGCTTCACATCCTCGTACACCGATCGATTACCCGGATCGGAGTGGCCCAGTTCATCGCATATATCGCTTACCTGCTTCTCGTACGTCTCGATCCGTTCCCGATAGCTCCGGATCCGCTCGCGAACCGAATCTCTGACACGCATGATCTGCTTCACTTGCTCGACTAGTGTCAGCAGCTCGATCACGGTCTCAGGCATCAGACGCTCCGGTAGCTTCCTGACTTCTAACCACATATGCCACTCATGCTTCATCTGATCAAGCTGCTGCGCATATCGAGACTGCTGTTCCTCCAGATCCTCATATCGCCCTTGCATGTCCGTCATCTGCTTATCGATATCGGTCACACGATCTGCAAGTCGGCGTTGATCTGCTTCAGCCATATGAAGCCGTTCTTGTAAGATCTCGAACTCCTCGAACCAGGTAGCTGCTTCTGCTAAAGTCCAGGCATGATCTTGCTCACCCCGTCCTCGCTTCTCACGTGCTGCAGCGGCGAGCATCTCGCTTCCTGCTGTCTGCTCAAGCAGTTCCTGAACCTCCCTAGCTCGCTGCTCTCTTACCCGCTTCAACTGCGTCACAGAGCGACCGGCGTCCGACCGACTCCTCCGTGATAATCCGAACATCACGATCGTCAGTAGTAGCATAACAGATCCGACAGCGATCGCGGGCTCGATCCAGCCGAATGGCAACAGTGCACTAGGTAAGACGATCGTGCACACGATCAGCGACATCAGCATCGCCTTCATCCGCTTGCCACGTGCCTGCTGCTCCTGCTCACTACGCTGTGCATATGCGACCTCCGCCTCCGCCTGTCGCCAGCCATCCATCGCTCTCGCAAGACCCTGCTTCCACTTACGTCGTGCATCAGATGACATCGTTGCCCAGGCGCCAGCAGGATGCGACTCCAGCTGAGCCTGGCCTTGCGAAGCTTGCTCCGCAGCCTCTGCTCTCCGTCTTGCGAGCAGCACTAGCTCTCCCTGTAGCTTCGTCATATCTAAGCTTGCGGATTCTAGCTTACGCTCTAGCGCCGTCATCTGCTCACGGTATGCTAGGATCTCCGCACGCTCGGAGAGACTTGCGTTCACCTGAGCGATGTGCACTTCTGTCCAGCTCGCATCGATCCTCACGATCTGGGAGCTGATCTGCTCCTCCAGACGTACGAGCTCCCTTGAAGCATCGTGCTGCTCGGTCTCTAGTGAACGGACGACAGAGGCCCGCTCCCAGAGTTCATCGATCTCATGTCGCAGCCTGAGCAGCCGTTCGTCCGGCTCATCGGCCTGTAGCTCCTGTGCGATGCTCGAGAGCTGTTCGACTACCTGCGCATGCTTCATATGAAGCTCTTCTAGCCGCAGCTTCTCCTCATCGAACCTGCGCAGCGCATCTTCCGGGATCTTAGACACGACCGGTAGCTTCTGAAGCTCAGATTCGGCCGCACGAAGCTTCTGCCAAGGCTCTTGCGACTTCAGACACTTGTCGATCCAGAGTTCACGCATCTGCGCTTCCCGAATCTGAAACTCATACGCTGTAGAACGCTCGCGTAATCGGTCTATCTCAGCTGTGATCGCTTGATACCTATCGACGTCACCGCGGCTCTGACGCAGACGCATGTCGAGCGCGTCCAGTTGATCTGCGAGCATATTCAGCGTCTGCTTCTTACCGCGAGGCTTGAACAGACGTTCCAGCTCCGATGCGACCCGCTTCTCAGCCTCTAAGATCGACGCGCCGCTTACACCGAAGCCTGAACGATATAGATAACCGCTTATCTCATCTGATTGTAGCGTACGGATCTCCTCTAGCTCCGTCAGGCCAAATGCAAACAGATTACGATATACATCACTGGTCATATCACCAACGATCTGTCTGAGCAGCTCCTCTCCACCACTTACCCCATCGGAGTAAGATACCGTGACTGTCCCTGCGGAAGGCCGTCTTCCAGTAGGTCCCGGCGCATCATAGCGCTGAATACGTACCGTACGGCCATCCTCTCCACACAGCTCGAGGACACCCCCATGTACCCCACCGTGAATCGGTTCATAGCGTTCGTTCCCTTGGCCGCGATTCGCAAATCCGAACAAGATCGCACGGATGAAGTGCATAAGCGTGCTCTTCCCGGCTTCGTTCTGTCCATACAAAAGGATCATCGGTGCTTCCCGTGAGAAAGTCAGGCTTATGTCCTTCAGAGCGCCGAATCCCTTCACTTCTACACGCGTGATCTTCATCGTCGCTCACTCCTTTCGATGAGCATATCGAGCAGCCAATCCTCTGCCCTCATCAGTAGCTCCGATACATCTTCCTGCCCGCCCGAGCGTTCCCCACTGCTGGGCAAGGCTTGTCCGATCCGCAGATGTCTACCGATCCGCGATCGGGTCAGATCACCTGTCAGCTGCTCCAAGAACGTCTCCAGCTGCCTCTCGTCCGATCTAAGCTCATCCGCTATGCGGAGCAGATCACCGATGAAGCTCTCTTGCTCGAGTAAGACGGTGCGCTCGAGCAGGCTCCGCGTCTCAAGCTTACAGCTTTCGATCCATAGGAACGGATATGAGGCGTCCTGCTCTGTATGGAGCGACTCCGCTTCATTCCACTCTGCTACCAGCTCATCGAGGAACGAGGTTCGATGTAGCTCGCGATGCAGAGCCGTGCTTCCATTCACGACCAGCCTCACAACAGCTGGCCGACCGTCGGTTCGCCCACGTAGCGCTTCCAGCTCGCGCTCAGCAGCCGCCTTCACGTCCAACTCGGTGAGCGCATCCTCGACCGACACAGTCGTCCGCAGCCAACGCACCATATCCGTCGCATGGAATGTCAGACGAGCGACACGAGAATCCACCATATCGGCGATATAGCAGCCCTTCTCGCCAGTCTCCTTGATGCTCCTTCCCTGTGTGTTACCGGAGTATACGATATACGGTGATTCATGTAACACAGCTCTTTGGTGGATATGACCGAGCGCCCAGTAATCGATCCCCGATGCGATCAGCTGTGCCCGACTTGCAGGTGCATAATTCCCGTGGTCCGAAGCACCCTCCACATTCGTATGAAGGACACCGATATTCGCGACAGTATGGTCATGCACGCGGAATCTCGCCGCCAAGTTATCTGTCACGGCTGCTGTTGCATAGGAGATGCCATGCACGTAAGCGAGTAACTGCCCTCGCGGACCCTCCACCGCGATCGTCTCGACCTCGTTCGCACCGAACACATGAATACCTCGCGGCGTATCCCACGGCATTCGTCTCCCAGCGAGGGGATCATGATTACCGTGTGCGATATAGACGTGGATCCCTGATTCTGCTAAGCGATTCATCGCATGGTGGAATCTGAACTGTGCTCGTATGGAGCAGTCCTCTAGATCATAGACGTCACCAGCGATGACGACGAAGTCGACACGTTCGCGGATCGCTAGCTCGACTAATCGCTCTAGCGACTGGAACGTCGAGCTGCGGATCACCTCTCGAACGGACTTCGGGATCTCAGACAAGCCGCGGAACGGACTGTCCAGATGAAGATCCGCTGCATGTAAGAATCGAAACGAGCCCATCGTTAGTCAAGCCTCCGATAGGACAGATACTCTTGCTCAAGCTCCCGAATCACTCGCGTGATCGAGGAGATCTCCCTCGCTCGTTCATATGCGGCAACGGCCATCTCCTTGCGATACTCATCTTGGCTTACCATTCGCTCCAAGGCAGATGTTAGCGCTTCCACGTCATCCGCTGGCACGAGTAGTCCGTTCACACCGTGTTCGATCTGCTCGGCAATTCCCCCGACATTCGTACCGATTAGGGCAAGCCGGCATAATGCAGCTTCGGCGAACACGTTACCGAATGCCTCTGCCCTTGAGGGCAGAACGAACAGGTCGAAGAACGGCATCAGCTCCTCCGGATGAAGCATGTAGCCGTAGAAGATCGTCTCTTCATAGATCTCTAGCTCTGTCGCCATCTGCTCCAATCTCTCTCGCATCGGGCCGTCCCCGATCAAGTGGAGCACGAACGTGTGCCCCCGCTTCTTCAGCAAGGATAGTGCCTCGAACAGCACATCTAATCCTTTGGCTGGAACGAGCCGACATAAGGTAACGATCTGCGGTACGGCATTATCATGCTCGACTGGCTTGAACCGATTCGGATCGAAGCCATTCATGATGACCTTTACATTCTCTGGTCTCTTCACATATTGGGAGATATATGAGCGGAACGAATGTGATACCGTGATGATATGATCAACCTGCTCCTCCAATTCATGATAAAGAGAGGTCAGAAATTGGTGATCCGGGCTCCCTTCCACGATCCTACCATTCAGGATAAGCTCTCTCTCGTAACTCGAGTGCAGCGTCATCAAGATCGGTGTATTCGGAAACAACCGTCTCATGACGAGTGCAGCGATCGGGTGGTGAGCATGAATGATATCATAGGATGCTCTACTTAATCTCATATTAGCGAACCAGTAATAGTCTTTTACGGTCTGTAGATATTTGTCGATAATCGGTGTCTTGCCGAATGAAGTCCAGTCGAATGTTCGGAAAGTAAACTCCGCTGTTCCCTTGCCACGTATTCGCTTAGGCAGTGAGAACAATTCCATCTTCCAACCCATGCTATGAAACTTCTCCTGAATATATGGCACCATCGAGGATACGCCCCCCGGCTGTTCCGGCGGAAAAAATAATGCTTGTAAGATGTTCATCACTCTAGCGTCCTCCTTCTCTCTCTACGTTATTATTGTACCTTGCGGGTCTACTGATTGGAATGTTTTCATCCGACAAATTTTGATATACTTGTGATAAACATTTTTTCTTAGCCTTGCGTCATGAACTGACTTCATGCTTCTACTGATGATATCCTACATCTCTTGGAGGTTATATGGAACTTACAGAATTGTTGTATGGATCGACGGGGAAAGTCGTCTCCTCCATCTGTATCTTGATCATCCTCATCCTTATGTTTATGATCACTGTTCAACTATATATGAACAGACGCAAGAAGGCTTATTTCTCGCTCGCCCTGTCGCTTATACTCGTCATCATTCAATACTCGATCTTATTCATCCTAGAGCTGTCTCATCACTATACGGCGGCGACGGAGTATATCATCCAGCTGTTGAAGGTGCTTGCCTTCATATGGATCAATCTAGGAGTCTATCAGCTGTATAACCCGACTGGTCGTATGGTGAAAGTGATCGCTTATGGTACGACGATCCTATCGATGATCCTGGCGGCGCTTCATGCGTATGTACTCACACTCAGCGAGCAGTCTAATCCGTTCCTGGACTTCATGGCTAGTCGCCTGCTTCTCGAGCTGTTCCTACTCCTCCTGATCGTCATGGCAGGGATCTTCATCAGACCCTTCATCGGTCAGACAGGCAAGTATACATTCAGTCTCGGATTATACCTGCTCACGCATGTGTTTCATATGATGAATGCCTATGCGCTTAACGAGCACAATCATGTGCTCCATACGTTCGAGAACTACGTGCCTGTCATCTATTACGGGACGCTGTTCTTCATCGTGTTCAACCGTATCGTTGAGCTTCTGCAAGCCGTCTATGAATCATCGATCATGGATGGATTAACTGGTGTGTATAATCGTAATTACATCATGAGCTATGGTCAGCGCCTCGTGAAGAAGCACCAAGCATCCGTCATCTTCTCCGATATCGATAATTTCAAACGATTGAACGATACAGAAGGGCATCAGATGGGAGATGAAGTACTGAAAGCAGTCGCCCGCATCATGGCAGATACAGTGGAGGGCCTCGGCAAGGTCGGAAGGTATGGCGGAGAAGAACTCGTAGCCGTGTTACATGACGCCTCACAAGCGAAGAAGATAGCAGAGCAGATCAGACAGCGTGTCGAGCAAGAGACACCTGTCACCGTGAGCGTCGGCTTCAGTAAGTTGCGAGACGGCCTCACCGTCCAAGAGCTGATGAAACAAGCGGATGAAGCCATGTACGTATCGAAGAAGACCGGCAAGAACAAGGTCACGCCGTATACGGACAAGATTCCGAGCATACTTGCCTCTCTTGGCGGGCATTAACCTGCACCTAAGCTTACCTGCTCCTCTCGGTCGGCCGGTAGCCTGCACCTAAGCTACTTGCTCCTCTCGGTCGGCCGGTAGCCCGCACCTAAGCTACTTGCTCCTCTCGGTCGGCCCGGTAGCCCGCACCTATGTGCGTGAATTTGAGGCGATTCTCCCTACTGCGGGTACACCCTCGCTCCCTCCCTTTCGGCATTATCCCCTTCGCTCAGTCTGACAGCTAAACGCATCTCACAAAGTATTCAGTCAGGATGATCAACCTATCTACTTCAGCACGATTATCCTGTCACTTCGGTGACTGTTCTGAGTCCCTTGAGGCATTATCCCACTCGCTCAGTTTACCAAGCTTATTAAGAACATCGAGTTCTGTCAGCTCATTCTCGTTCACTCGAACATTAAACTCACTCAGCACATTCGACTCATTCAGCTCATTCAGCTCATTCAGCTCATTCAGCTCATTCAGCTCATTCAGCTCATTCAGCTCATTCAGCTCATTCGGCTCATGCAACTCATTTAGCTCATTCGGCTCATTTAGCTCGTTCGGCTTATTTAGCTCATTCAGCTCATTCGGCTCATTTAGCTCGTTCGGCTCATGCAACTCATTTAGCTCGTTCGGCTCGTTCGGCTCATTCAGCTCATTTAGCTCATTTAGCTCGTTCGGCTCATTCAGCTCATTAAGCTCATTAAGCTCACCTTAATCACTCGGCTCATTCTCGCTCGCTCGCCTCACTGAGCTCTTTCAGCTTACTCAGCTACTCACTCCACTCGTTCAGTTCGTTCGCACGTCGCATTCTTCGGTTTCCTGTAATCAAGCTTTTTCAGTTAAAGCACCGATATCTCTTCTATTTCAACGACTATACCCACTTGATCCTCTTGCTTACTAATTCGCGCGGTAAAGAGTCCAAATACAATCCTATGCTGCATAGTACGGGGTAATGGATTCCGACCTACGTGCTTTCTGTGAAATAATCTGCGCATACGTCAACGCCTTATTGCTCATGCCCAAGTGTAAGAGCGACTGAAACACCGTGCTACTCGCGTACCTCAAGCGCTGTTCAGTATGCCTAACCCGATCTTCCCAGCAGGATCGTTTTTCCCCGTACATACCTCTACTATAGCGTACCGCACGCCTGTACCCTTCATCTAGGCTGTAACGATAACTAAACTCATCAAGATATTTCTGCCAGTGTTT
>Ga0180215_1000439_pt1 | contig 53616 bp, 52 predicted proteins | sample eDN3rd37CBELigBY_FD_128871 | JGI IMG/M metagenome (GOLD analysis project Ga0180215, IMG submission 128871) | Enriched backyard soil microbial communities from Emeryville, California, USA - eDNA 3rd pass 37_C BE-Lig BY (version 2) (version 2) | ecosystem: Environmental > Terrestrial > Soil >... | reverse complement strand
TCTCGGTCCGGTCATCACGAAAACCGTTGGAAGCACTCGTCGACCGTGCTGGACAACCCCAGCCGGTACGCCAGGATCCGAGTGAACCCGGCCGGCGCCGGCACCCCGTTGACATCGCTGGCCACCACCCCGTTGGTCAGCAGGCCGGCCACCGCCTCGTCGGCGTCACCCGGCGACAGCACGAAGTCCACCCCCGTCTCGTCGTTCATCTTCCCCTGCGCCACCCCGGTCAGGCACGCCGTGCGCAGCGCGGCCACCGGGGTGTCCAGGTCGGCGCCGCGTTCCCGTTGCAGCGCAAGCACATACCGCGATGTCACCATCGACAACGCGGTGTTGTCGCCCTGTACCAGCACCTGGTCGTCCTGCTCGTTCTTCGGCTCGCCCGCCCGCTGCAGCGCCACCATGTCGATGTAGATCTGGTTGGCCTCCGGGCAGTACACCGCGGGCGCGTCGACGTCCGGGCAGCCCGACGGGTCCGTCGTCAGCGTGGGCGGGTCGGCCGGCTGCAGGATGTCACCCAGCGCGGTCATCAGGCTGTCCAGCGTCGCCTCGTTGATCGGGCTGTCCAGCGACCCGGAGTCGTCGAACACCATCACGCTGCGCGGCAGATCGCCTCGGCGCTGCTCGATCTCGGCGCTGTCGATCGCCGCGCACTGCTCGGCGTTGCCGGTGAAGCCCATCTGGAACGCGCTGACCCGGTCCAGCGCGCTGCCGTGCGGATCGTCGAACACCCCGAGCAGCGGTGGATCCCGGATGAAGATGGCCCCGGCCAGCACCCGGTTGAGCCCCTCGGCGGTGCTCAGCGTGAACCGCGGCGACTCGCCGGCGGCAACCGACCGCAGGTACACCCCGGCGAAGCAGTCGGCCTGCTGCTCGCGCACCAGCCCGTCGGTGTCCTCGCTGACCAGACCCGCCATCCACTGCAGCGCGTGCCCGTACTCGTGGGCGATCACCCCGACCGCGCCCATGTCCCCGAAGTACTGCTGCGCCACCGGGATGAACAGGCCGCGGTCCCAGCCCAGGATGTTGGAGCGGAAGCAGAAGAACGCGTTGGGCATGTCGTAGGTCTGCGCACCGCACACCACCGGGCTGTCCGGATCCCCGGAGTCGTAGGACACCAGTTGCCCGATCGGCCGGAACTCGCCGGGCAGGTACTTCGGGTAGGCCGTCGCCCAGAACTCCTCGATGTCGTTGACCGCCGAGAGCACCAGCTCGTCGATCGGCCCGCCGTCGGTGTTGACCACGTCGCCGACCGGGGGCGGGGCGTCGGGCCGCGGCCCGCTCGGCCCGTCCTGCACCGGCAGCCCGCCCACCCGCTCGGGGTTGAACAGCATCGACACCGCCCGGCCCTCGACCGCCGTCGTGTCCGTCGACCCGCAGCCGACCAGGGCGATCAGCGCGCACAGCAGCACCAGCGACCACCGCACTCCGTTCACCCCAGCTCCTTCCGAGTCGATACTCCTTTGTACTGTGCCGCGCGCCGTCGAGCGCCCGCGAACACCCCGCAAACCCCGAAACCCGCCGGTACCATCCCGCGAGTGGTTGATACGACCCAACGGCAGGTGTCTGGACTCGCCGCCACCATGACGGTCGTCGCCATGGGACTCGGCTACGCGATCTCCATCGGCGACCCCACCTCGCTGTCGGCGAACCTCTCGCTGGTCTCCTCCGGCCTCAACATCAGCGGCAGCACGTCGACCTTCATCGACAGCCTGGCCACCCTCACCATGGCCGCCGCCGTGCTCAGCGCCGGCGCCCTCGGCGACCTCTACGGCATGCGCCGCCTCTACCTCGCCGGCCTCGCCGGTGCCCTCGCGTTCAGCCTGCTCGCCGCCGCCTCCCCCATCCCGGCGGTGCTGATCATCGCCCGCGCCGGCATCGGCGTCACCTACGCCTTCCTGATCGGCCTGTCCCTGGCGATCACCAACGCCGTGTTCCCGCCGGGCAAGCGCGCCGCCGCCATCGCCGCCTACTTCGGCGTCGGCTACGCCATCGCCACCCCGATGCCCGCCCTCAGCGGCGCCCTCGGCCACGCGATCGGCTGGCGCGCATGCTTTTTCGTCGTCCCCGCGATCGCCGCCGTCGGCCTGGTCATCACCTGGTTCTTTGTCCCGGCCACGCTGCGCGCCCAGCGCCGCCTCGACGTGCTCGGCATGGCGCTGTTCGCCGTCGCGCTGCTGGCGCTGATCTACGGGATGTCGCGCATCGAGACCGGGTTGAACACCGTCGGCGTCGTCTCGATCGTCGTCTCCGTCGTCGCCGGCGCGCTGTTCGTGCTGCAGGAGCTCAAGACTCGCGACCCCGCCCTGGACATGCGGGTGTTCCGGTCCGGCCGGTTCAACGCGGCCGTCACCGCCGGGGTGATGTTCAACATCGTGCTCGGCGGGTCGATGGTGCTGCTGTCGTTCTACCTCGTCACGATCCGCAAGGAGTCCCACGAGCTGTTCGGGCTGCTGCTGATCCCCGCGACCGCGCTCGCCGCCGTCGCCGCCACCAGCGCCGGCCCCGCCGCCAACCGGTTCGGGCCGCGCTCGGTGATGGTCACCGGGCTGCTCACCATGCTCGGCGGGCTGCTGATGATGCGGTTCTTCGACCTGGACACCACCCGCACCACCGTGTTCATCACCACCGCGCTGATCGTCGTCGGCGGCTCACTGGTCACCACCCCGCAGGCGCAGATCATGATGAGCGGCGCCCCACCGGAACTCGGCGGCGCCGTGTCGGCCGTCAAGAGCGCCGTCAACGAGGGCGGCTACTCGCTGGGGCCCGCGCTGTTCGCGCTCGTCGGGATCAACCTGTTCCTCTCCGAAACCGTACGCGCGCTGGCCGGGACCGGGCTCACCCGCGAGGAGACCCGCGAGGCGCTGGCGATGACGCACGGCGGCCGCGGCGCCCAGATGGTCAACCCCGAACAGGCGCGGCTGGTCGTCGAGGCCACCCCGCACCTGGCCATCGACGCCATCCACACCCTCAGCGTCATCATGGCCGTCGGCCCGATCGCCGCGATCGTGCTGGCGGTGTGGCTGATCAAACCGCAACGGGACTAGGTCGCGCGCGGCCCGGCGGCTACAGCGCGGCCAGCAGCTCCTTGAGCTCGGCCTCGAAGCAGTCGGCCAGATCCCACAGGTCGCGCACCAGCTTCCCGCACGAGATGATCCCGACGTTGAGCTTGCCGCTCAGCGACAGCACCGTGATGTTGAGCCCCGACCCGTGGAAGATCGGGCCGAACGGGTACATCGCGGTGATCCGCGCGCCCATCGCGTACAGCTCGGCCTCCGGTCCGCAGATATTGGAGATCACCGCGTTGTGGATCGGGGTGTGCTTGAGCGGGGTGTGCGACATCAGCTCGATCGCCAGACCGAACATCGCAGGCGGCAGCGCCTGGGTGATGTCGACCAGCAGCGTCGGCGCGATCGCGGCGCTGTGCGCCTTTGCGCGCGAACTGGATTCGGCGATCGCCAGCAGCCGCTGCACCGGGTCCTCGATCGTCGTCTTCAGATTGCAGAAGAACCCCGACAGCTGGTTGCGGCCCGGCCGGTCCGACTTGTCGTGCACCGACGCCGGCACCACCGCCAGCAGCGGCTTGTCCGGCAGCTCACCGCGATTGGCCAGGTACCGCCGCAGCGCCCCCGAGCACAGCGCCATCACCACGTCGTTGATCTTCACCCCGAAGTGGTTCTTGACGCGCTTGACGTCGTCGAGCTCCAGCTGCGCGAACGCCAGCACCCGGTCGGAGGTGATCTCGGCGTTGAACACCGTCGGCGGCGCGGTGAACGGCGCCGCCATCGCCGTGCCGCGCCGGGCCCGGCTGATCGTGCCCAGCACCGTCGACACCGTCTCCGGCACCGCCCGCACCAACTGCAGCGGCCGGGTGATCGCCCGCACCAGCCCGTCGGCCGCGATCTCCAGCGCCGACCCGCCGCCCGGCCCGGCCACCGGCTCCGGCGGTGGTGCGTCAGGGTCCAGATCGCACAGCTTGCTGATCAGCCCCGCCGCCGACACCCCGTCGACCGCGGCGTGGTGCACCTTGATCATCAGCGCGACCGGACCGCCGTGCCGCGGGTCGGTGCCGTTGAGGCCCTCGATGACCCACATCTCCCACAGCGGCTTGCTGCGGTCCAGCGGCGCCGACGCGATCCGCCCGCACACCTCGCTGAGCTCGACCCGCCCTCCCGGCGTCGGCAGCGCCGTGCGCCTCAGGTGGTAGCTGAGGTCCAGGTGGGGGTCCTCCACCCACACCGGGTGGTCGAGGTTGAACGACGTGTTGGCGAGCTTGGACCTCAGCTCAGGCAGCGCCTGCAGCCGCGACTCCAGGTGATCCCGCATGCGCTCGAAGCTGTAGCCGCCGGGAATCGTCGTGGTGTCCAGCTCCGCGATCGACGAGACATGCAAAGGGACACTTGACGATTCGCTGTACAGCAAGCTGGCGTCGAACGCGCTCAGCCGTTCCATACGGCAAACGTACCCAATTTGACCGGGCCGTCAAACGCCTGAGTTCTACTCAGCGGCCTGCGGGGTGTGGCGGCGCGCCGTCTCGTCCATCGCCTCGCGCAGGGCGGGGATCTCGTCGACCAGCCGGGCCAGGTCCTCGCGGTTGAGGTGCAGCACCTCGGCGCGCCCGGTGGTGGTCACCGTCGCGTTGCGCAGCGAGCCGCGGCGCAGCACCGACTCGCCGATCACCTCGCCCGGGCCGACCACCGCGATGCGGTCCTGGCCGACGTACACGCCGACCTCCCCACTGAGCAGAATGTAGGCGGCGTCCGACGGGGTCGCCTCGCGGATGAGCGGCCACGGCCCGGACGTCGACGTGTGCTGGGCGGCCTCGACCAGCTTGCGCAGGTCGGCGTCGGTGAACTTGGCGAACGCCTCGAACTCCCGCAGCCGCGCGATGTCGCGTTCGATCTCCTCCGCGCGGGCCTGCTCGCTCTCCCGGGCGTACTTGCGGTTGTCCATGGCGTTTCCTTCCTCAAAAGCCCCGTTGACAGCCCCGTTGGGGCGAACCGTAACCCGGTGGCGAACCGCTGCGGGCGGTAATCCGCTAGACCGGCGGGTAGGGCAGGCCGAACTCGTCGGCGAGCAGGCTCTGCACGACGATCATCGCGGCCTTCGAGCCCGCCGCGATCGCGCCGGCCACGTAGGGCTGGTCGGTGCACAGGTCGCCGACGGCGAACACCCCCTCGGCCTTGCTGCGGTAGATCTCGTCGACGCTGACCGAGTGCGTCGACACCGGCCCCTCGGCGCACACCGCGCCGAGCTGTTCGGCCAGCTTGTCGCGCTGCTCCAGCGGGGCCTCGACGAGCAGACCGTCGCGGGCGAGCCGGTCCCCGTCGGCGAACCCGATCGCGGTGAGCGTGCCGTCCTCGCCGTGCAGCTCCGCGACCCGGCGGTCGTCGATGACCACGCCCGCCCTCGTGAGCACATCGATGTCGCCGGGGCTCAGATCGGTGCGGCCGTCGGTGAGCAGCACGACGTCGTTGCTCCACCCGCGCAGCATCAGCGCCGAGTGCATCGCCTCCTCGCCGGCCGCGAGGGTGGCCAGCCGTTTGTCGCGCATCTCCCAGCCGTGACAGAACGGGCACTGGAAGACCGAGGTGCCCCACAGCTCGGCCAGGCCGGGCAGCTCGGGCGGGCGGTACCGCATGCCGGTGGCCAGCAGTACCCGCTTGGTCAGGACGGGGTCCCCATCGTCGGGTTCGAGGATGAAGCCGCCCTCGATGGGGCGTCCGCTCTGCACGACCCCGCGCACGTACTCGACGCTGGGGTAGTTCGCGAGCTCGCGGCGGCCCTGCTCGTAGAGCTCGGCGGGCGGGCGGCGGTCGAAACCGAGCAGGCCGCCGATGACCGGTGAGGCGCGGTTGCTCTGCTGGTCGGCGTCGATGACGATCGTGCGTCGCCGGGCCCGGCCCAGGACGAGCGCGGCGCTCAGCCCGGCGGCTCCCCCGCCGACGACGGCGCATTCCCAATCCATGGCCCTCTTCTTCCCGCGGCGGGGATCTTGAAACGTTCCCGCGGGTAGGAGGGTGCGTCGTCGGGGGTCAGCGGGGTCGCGGCGAGGCCGACGAGGAACGCGGTGAGGTGGCCGACCTCGGTGAACGTCGGCCGGGCGGCGGCGTTGGCGGCCAGGGCCGCGGTGCCGATCATCCGGGCGCGACGCCGGTGTCTCGCGTACTTGGTGAGGGCGCCGGCGACGCCGAGGACGAAGTAGCTGACGCCGACGTCGCGGGCGTCGACGAGGTGGCGGGGCGCCCGGTTGCGCCGGATCAGCAGGCGCAGGTAGCTCTGGCCGACGTAGGTGCCGACGACGTGCGCGGTGACACCGACGAGAAGCCAACGCCACGAACGCAACCGGCGCTCGGCGGGGGCGACGACGCCGGCGAAGACGGGGACGTACGGCCACCAGCGGGCGTTGTCGAGCCAGAACAGGCTGGTGGTCAGGACGCGGTGCGGTTCGCTGTCCAGGCGACGCAGGTTGGTCGAGTGGCGGCGTTGGATGTGGCGCGACGCCGCGTGCCCGGCCCGGCGCTGCACGACGGTGGTGACGAGCAGGACGAGCAGCCACGCGTGGGTCAGTGGAGCGTCGGCGATGCCGCGGGGTAGCCGCACAGGCAGAGGGTATCGCGGAGGTTCGGTGGCTCCTGTGACGATGCCAGGGTCTCGGTGAATTCCTGTGATTTTCATAAGAATTCGTGTTGGTGGTCGTTTTCGGGGGCTGCGGGACCGGTTTTTGTCGGTGGTCGTCGGCAGGATCGGGTTATGTCGGTGACGGCGGGTGACGAAACGGTAGAGCGCAGCCAGGTGGATCTGCTGCTGGACATGTTCGCCCAGCTCGAGGAGCTCTCCGGTCAGCGCAATGCGATCGAGGCCCGCATCGTCGAGGTCATCCATCAGATCGACGCGCAGAACCTGTGGGGCGCGACGGGATGCCGGTCGCTCAAGCACCTGACGGCCTGGAAGCTCGGGATGACGGACGCCAACGCGGAGTTGGTGGTGGCGATCTCGGACCGCTACGAGGAGTTCCCCCGGTGCATCAGCGAGATGCAGGAGGGCCGGCTGTCGCTGGATCAGGTCGGGGTGATCGCGCAGCGCGGCGGTGAGGGGTCCGACGACCACTACGCCGAGCTGGCGTGCGAGGCCACGGTCAACCAGCTGCGCACCGCGCTGCGGATGGAGGTCCGCCCGGAGCCCGAGAAGCGCTATCCCAAGCGGGAATTCGTCAAGTACACCCGCGACGGCTACACCACCTACAAGATCACGGTGCCGACGCTCGAGGCCGCGAAGGTCGACGCCGCACTGGACGCCCATCACGTGGCGCTGATCAACGACCACGACCGCGACGAGGACACCGTCCCCGAGCGGCCTAATCCGGAGTGGCCGCCGCACATCGCGACGGAGGCTGAGGTTACCGAGGGCCGGCGGCCGTTCCCGACGCTGACCGACGCGTTCCTGTCGATGGTCAAGGCCGCGTGGGACGCCGAGGCGGCGCGGCGGCCGCACGGTGCGCACACCACGGTGATCGTGCACCTGGATCCGGAGAAGGGTGCCGCCTGGCTGCACCGGGGACCGCTGCTGTCCGAGGCGGACCGCCAGCTCCTGCTGTGTGACTGCACCGGCGAGGTGTGGCTGGAGAAGCGCGGCACCGTGATCGGCGCGGGCCGGGCGACGCGGACGATCAACCGGCGGCTGCGGCGGGCGTTGGAGCATCGCGACCAGCGCTGCGTGGTGCCCGGCTGTTCGGCGCAGCGGGGGCTGCAGGCGCACCACATCCGGCACTGGGAGCACGGCGGGGAGACCGAGCTGCACAACCTGGTGCTGGTGTGCCCGTTTCACCACCGCGCCCACCACCGCGGGGTGATCACCATCGAGGGCACCGCCGACAACCTCGTCGTCAGGGATACCTACAGCCGACGGTTGGCGCGCGGGTCCCTGGCGCGGCCACCGAGCGAGCCACCGCCGGACGTGCCGCCGTGGCGGGGCCCGTCCGGGGAGAAGGCCGACTGGTGGTGGTACACGCCGTACGAACCGCCGCCGCCAACGGCGAACTAATTCCGGAACCGGTTCTGCTGGAGGCTGATTCAGCGGCTCAGTTCAGCAGCTTCGTGGTGCCCGCGACCGGGCGCCAGGTGCTGACCATCTTGGCCAGGCAGTGGTCGCGGTCGAAGCCCTGCTGTCGGCACCAGTCCAGCACGTCGGTGTAGTACGGCGACTTCAGACCCACGATCGTCACCCAGAAATTCCCCGCGTCGAAGGTCGACCAGTCGCCGGACCACAGCAGCTTCACGTCGGGGTAGCGGGCGCGCAACCGCAGGTGTTCGTCCAGGATGTCGGCGTTACTCCAGACCTTGCCCTCGGCGCGCAGGCCCACCCGCTTGGAACTGATCTGCGGCACCCAGATATCGGTGAAATAGGTTCGGACGTCGTAGTAATCGTCGGCGGCGATCCGCTGGAGCGCGCGCAGGGCGTCGGCATCCGGGGTCGCTGTCGCTGTCTGCGTGGGCGGCGGCGAGGGCTTCGCCGACGAAGGCGCTGGAGACGTGCTGGGCGTCGGCTTCGGCCCGGCCTCAGCGGCGACGAGCGGGATCTCCACACCCGCCTTCGCCTCGGCCTCCGTGAAACTCGACTCGGGCTGGTGGGCGACCTGCACGCGATAGAACCTCGCGCCCGACGGCACGTCGTCCACCCGGAAGGCCAGCGTGCACGACTCCTTCGCGCTGAAACTCTCCCGGATCGCTCCCTTAGCGAGAAGGGTTCCCGATTCGTCCTCAACCGTGACCGGTGCGTTCGGGCTGACGTCGAGCAGCGCACCGTCGCCCGCGCACTTGTACCCCTCCGGCAGCCCCGTCGTCCTGACCTGGTCGATCGGGATCTGGACCGACCCGGTGAGCGTGAACGGTTCGCCCCGGACCGGGCCCGAGCGCGCCACCGCGAAGTAGGCGACGACGCCCGCGATCGCGACCACCGCGGCCGCCGCGGTCAAGCCCCACCGCCACCGACTCCGGCCGCCGCCGCCAGGAGTCACCGGAGTCGGGTCGGTCGGGTACGGCACCGCCTCCGGCGTCGTCACCCGGACCATGGTCGGGGCGCTCTCGGCCGCGGGCATCGTCGCCGTGGCGACACCCGCGGCCGCCGCCTCCAGTGCGCGCGCGAAGTCCAGGCACGTCGGGAACCGGTCGGCGGGATCCTTCGCCAACGCCCGGGCCATGACGGGATCGAGCGGCGCCAACTCCGGATTGGAATCGGCGAGCGCAGGAGGCGAGGCGTTGAGATGCTGTCCGATCACCACGGCCGCGTTGGAGTGCCGGAACGGCGGCTTACCCGTCAGCAGGTGATACGCCGTCACCGCGAGCGAGTACTGGTCCGCGCGGCCGTCGAGGTCCAGCCCCATCAACTGCTCGGGCGCCGCGTATGCCGCGGTACCAACCGTCATGTTGGTGGCGGTCAGCCCGTTGCCCGTGTCGTCGGCGAGTACGCGGGCAATACCGAAGTCGCTGAGCAGAATTCGGCGGTCCAGCCCGGTACCCGCGACCAGGATGTTGGCCGGTTTGACGTCGCGGTGCAGCAGCCCACGCTCGTGGGCGTAGTCGAGGGCACTGGCAACCGCTCTGACGATCTCCAGCGCCTCGGCCACCGGCAGACCGCTCGGGTGCCGATCCAGCAGGCGGCCGGCATCGGTGCCGTCGACGAAGTCCATCGAGATCCACAACCGGCCCCGGTAACTGCCGCGGTCATGGATGCCGACGATGTGCGGATGCCACAGAGCGGCCGCCAGATCGGCCTCCCGGTTGAACCGCTCGACGAAGTCGGGATTACCGGAGATGTCGGATCTGAGGACCTTGATCGCGTCCTGGCGCGGCAGCCGAGGGTGCTGGGCGAGGTAGACCTCGCCCATCCCTCCCGAGCCGAGCATCCGCTGGATCGTGTAACCAGCGATCCTCGAACCTTCAGCTAACGGCATCCCCCGCCCCCCCGGATCAACCCTCCCAGCGGCCAGTGTGCATGGCCGCCGTCCGCCGCTGTACGCGTTCGTCAATAACTGTGGCAAAGATGACGCGGACTGGCCACTGCCTAACGGACGAAGGCTGCGCCCCGCTCGCGGTCGAGGTGGGTCTCCGCCTTGTTTTTCAGGAAGAACACGTACACCACCAGCGACACCGCGATGCACACCGTCACGTAGCCGATGAACAGCGGCACCTGGTCGCGCGCCTTCATCGCCTGGTAGATCATCGGCGCCGTCCCGCCGAAGATCGAGTTGGCCATCGCGTACCCGAGTCCGACGCCCAGCGCCCGCACGTGCGCCGGGAACAGCTCCGACTTCACCAGCGCGTTGATCGACGTGTACCCGGTCAGGATCACATAGCCGACCGCCACCAACAGGAAAGTGACCAGCGGCGAACGGGTTTCGGGCAGATAGGTGATCAGCACGTACGTGTACACCAGACCGCCGACCCCGAACCACACCAGCAGCGGCTTGCGCCCGACCCGGTCACTGATCAGCCCGCCCACCGGCTGCAGCAGCATCAGGAAGATCAACCCGAACAGGTTCAGCCACGTGCCCGTCATCGAGCCCTGGTACGTCGACTTCACGATCGCCGGCGCGTTCACGCTGTACGTGTAGAACGCCACCGTCCCACCCATGGTGATCAGGAAGCACAGCAGCAGGGGCCGCCAGTACCGCGTCAGCAGTTCCCGGATGGACCCCGCGCCGGTGTCCGCACCCGTCGTCGCCGCCTCGATGACGTCCTCGCTCAGCGACTCGTCCATCGTGCGCCGCAGCCAGTACACCACCACCGCGGCCACACCGCCGATAGCAAAGCCGATGCGCCAACCGAATTCGTGCATCTGGTCGTCGTTGAGGAAGGCGTCGACCACGAGCAGCGTCAGCTGCGCGAGCACATGCCCGCCGACCAGGGTCACGTACTGGAACGACGAGAAGAACCCGCGCCGCTCGCGCGTCGCCGCCTCCGACATGTACGTCGCCGACGTCCCGTACTCGCCGCCCGTCGCGAACCCCTGCACCAGCCGGGCCAGGATCAGGATCACCGCCGCCGCGGCCCCGATGTGCGCCTGCGACGGCACCAGCGCCACCACCATCGAGCACGCCGCCATCACCGTCACGCTCACCGTCAGCGCCGCCCGCCGGCCCCGCCGGTCGGCGAACCGGCCGAAGAACCACGACCCGACCGGTCGCATCACGAACGTGATCGCGAAGATCGCGTACACGTACACCGTCGAGTTCTTCTCCGACTCATCGAAGAACTGGCTCTCGAAGTACGGCGCGAACACCGTGTAGATGTACACGTCGTACCACTCGACGAGGTTGCCCGAGGACCCGCGGATGGTGTTCCAGATCGCCCGCCGCGTCTCCGCCGGTGTCGACCTCACCGCAGGCGCCAACCGCTCTGTTTCCACGCGTTTCTCGGTCATCTGCCTCTCCTGGTCGACGCCACTGTGCTTCGACTTTCCCCACCTACCGCAGCCCAACCGGTGGCCCGATCGTATACAGCTCACCGCCAATCCCGTGGCGGCTCAACAGATACCGCGCAGCACGAGCACACACCGCAAACGATGCGCAACCGACTCGACAACCGGGTGTCACGACGCGGACCCGCACAATCAGCAAACTGCTGTAACACGAGTTACGGCCGCGGCCTGCCGAATTCGCAGTACGCCCATCCCGGGAACCGTCTAAGGTGCTGCTGTGGCCGAGATCGATCGTCGCAGCATGTTGATGATGACCGGGATTGCGGCCGTGGGCGCCGCTGTGCCGATGGCGTCGGCGAGCGCGTCGCCGCTGACCGACGTGCGGGACCAGCCGCCGCCCGACGCCGCCGCCGCGGGCTTCCTGTTCGTCGACGACTTCGACGGTCCCGCCGGCTCGGCGCCCGATCCGTCGAAGTGGCTCATCCAGAACTGGGACGACAACGTCACCCCGCCGCTGGCGGGGCACTACCGCGACGACCGCCGCAACGTGTTCCTCGACGGCAACTCCAACCTGGTGCTGTGCGCCACCCGCGAAGGCGACCAGTACTTCAGCGGCAAGGTGCTCAGCCACTTCCGCGGCCAGATCGGCACCACCTGGGAGGCACGCATCAAGCTCGACTGCATGCACCCGGGGCTGTGGCCCGCTTTCTGGCTGCTCAACCAGGACCCGCTGCCCGACGGCGAGATCGACATCGTCGAGTATTACGGCAACGGCGACTGGCCGCCGGGCACCACCGTGCACGCCGCGTCCAACGGACGCACCTGGGCGGGCAAATCCATCCCCGAACTCGTCGACCCCGCCTGGCACACCTGGCGCGTGCACTGGGGCGAGGACGGCTTCCAGTTCTGGCGCGACTACACCGACGGCGCCAAACCGTATTTCACAGTGCCCGCCAAACCCATTCCGGTGTACGGCCGTCCGGACGACCTGCGCTGGCCGTTCGGCATCCCCGGGTACTGGATGCAGGCGATCTTCAACCTCGCCGTCGGCGGCACCGGCGGCGGCGACCCCGCGCTCGCCCCGTACCCGTCGGTGATGCTCGTCGACTGGATCCGCGTCTGGTAGAGCTCAGCCGCGCCGCCCGCCTGGCGCCGCTTATCGTCGGCGTGCTCGGCGCCGCGGTGAGCCTCGCCGGCGCCGCCCGCCCGTCGTTCTGGTACGACGAGGCCGCCACCATCTCGGCGTCCTACAGCCGCCCCCTGTCCGAACTGTGGCAGATGCTCGGCCACGTCGACGCCGTGCACGGCCTCTACTACCTGCTCATGCACGGCTGGTTCGCGGTGGCTCCGCCGACCGAGTTCTGGGCGCGCGTGCCCAGCGGGCTGGCGGTCGGCGCGGCGGCGGCCGGTCTCGTCGTCCTCGGCACCCGGCTGGCCTCCCTCGGCACCGGCGTCGTCGCCGGCGTCCTGCTCGCCGTCCTGCCCCGCGCCACCTGGGCGGGGGTCGAGGCCCGCCCCTACGCGCTGACGATGGCCCTGGCGGTCTGGCTGACCGTCGCGCTGACCTGGGCACTGAACCGCCAAACCCGTTGGGCCTGGCTCGGTTACGGTGCGCTGCTGACGGTATCCGTGGTGTTCGACGTGTTTCTGGCGCTGCTGGCGTTCGCCCACGTCTGCTACGTGGCGGTGACGCGGCGGCCGGCGCGGGGATTCTGGGTGTCGGCGACGGCGGCGCTGGTGCTCACCGCACCGTTCGTCGCGCTGGTCGCCAGGCAGGCACGCCAGATCAGCTGGGTCGGCCCGATCAGCGGGCGGACCATCGAAGACGTTGCGGTGCAACAGTATTTCGACCGCAACCCGTACTTCGCGCTGCTCGCCGCGCTGCTGCTGGTGGTGGCGGCGCGACGACTGGGGGCGGTGCGGGAGTCGGTGGTGCTGGCGGTCGCGTGGATGGTGGTCCCGACGGCGGTGATCATCGTGTACTCGCTGCTGGCCGAACCGCTCTACACGCCCCGCTATCTGTGCTTCACCGCACCCGCGGTGGCGCTGCTGCTCGGGCTGTGCGTCGTCGCGGTGACCCGCGCACCGTGGCAGGCCGTCGCCGTCGTCGCCGCGTTCGCCGTCGCCGCCACCCACAGTTACGTTGCCGCGCAACGCAGCACCTACGCCAAGTACGGGATGGACTACAGCCGGGTCGCCGACGTCATCGCCGCGCACGCCTCGCCCGGCGACTGCCTGCTGGTCAACGACACCGTCACCTTCCATCCCGCGCCGCTGCGCCCACTGCTGGCCGCGCGCCCGCAGTCGTTCCGGCCGCTGGTCGACGTCAGCCTGTGGCAGCGCGCCACCGACATCGACGCGGTGTTCGACACCAACCTCGTCCCCGAGGCGTCGGTCGGACCGCTGCAGCACTGCGCGACGGTGTGGGTGCTGACCCAGGCCGACCCGCAGGCCCCCGGCCACGAGACCGGTGTGGCGATCCCGCCCGGCCCGCTGTTCGGCGGCACCACCGCGTTCGCCGTCACCCGCGATCTGGGGTTCCGACTCGTCGAGCGCTGGCAGTGCAGCCTGGTGCAGGTGATCAAGGCGATCCGCTGAGTTCGGGAAGCGAACCGGCCCCCGCGCTGTTGCTCGTTGTCATGAGCCCATCTGCGCTGATCCCGCCGTTCACCCACGAGACCGCCGTCGCGAAGGTCAGAACCGCCGAGAACCTCTGGAACACCCGCGAACCCGAACGCGTCGCGCTCGGATACACGCCGGACAGCCGGTGGCGCAACCGGTCGACGTTCCTGCAGGGCCGCGACGAGATCGTCGGGTTCCTGCGCGACAAGTGGGCACGCGAGCTCGAGTACCGGCTGATCAAGGAGTTGTGGGCGTTCGGCGAGGACCGCATCGGCGTCCGCTTCGCCTACGAGTACCACGACGCCGACGGAAACTGGTTCCGCGCGTACGGCAACGAGAACTGGGAGTTCGCCGCCGACGGGCTGATGAAGACGCGGCACGCCAGCATCAACGACGTGCCGATCACCGAGGAGCAGCGGCTGTTCCACTGGGACCGCTCCGCCCCTCGGCCCGCTGACCATCCCGGGCTGACCGAGCTCGGCCTCTGATCACCCGGAGCGTGCGACGATGGGTTCACCGACGAAAGGGACATTCGCATGACCGCCTTCGACGAGATGAACTCCAAGATCATCCGGGAATTCCGCGAGACCGGCGGCCACGCGGGCGGGCCGTTCGAGGGTAAGCCGCTGGTGCTGCTGCACCACTTCGGCGCCAAGAGCGGCACCGAGCGGATCACGCCGCTGATGCCGTACCTCGAGGACGGCCGGATGTACGTGTTCGCCAGCAAGGCCGGCGCCGACACCAATCCGGCCTGGTACCACAACGTGGTGGCCCATCCGGAGGTCACGGTGGAGTTCGGCACCGAGACGTTTCCGGCGACGGCGCGGGTACTGACGGGCGCCGAGCGCGACGAGGTCTACGCCAAGCAGGCCGAACGCGAACCCGGGTTCGGCGAGTATCAGCGCAAGACGTCGCGGGTCATCCCGGTCGTCGAACTGGTACGGGGTTAGGCCCTACGCACGCTCAGGAGCGCGCCTTGCGGTCCTGACGGTCGGAGAACACCGGCATGCTGACCGGGTCGTTGTTGCGGTCCTTCGAGATGTACTCGGGCTTCTGCGGGTGCGAAAACAGGTTGGAAGAATCCATGGGTGAAATCCTTAGGTAGATCCGCTGCTGCCGATATGAATGTGGCGCTGCGGAGGGGTGACCACTTACGGTCTGCACCCCACACTACACGTCATCGCGACGCACCGTTGATCTCCGGGGTCGAGATCATCCCCTTCTCCACCCCCCACATCACCGCGATGGTGCGGTACTCCCCCGTCGAGATCAGGTGAGATAGCGCCTGCCGCAACGGTTCCTGCAATCCGGAGTCCTTGGCCACCGGCCATCCGTAGGGCGCGGAGTTGAACACGTCACCGGCGGCCTCCAGCGCCCCGCCGGAGGTCTTGATCGCGAAACCGGTCACCGGAGAGTCCGCGGCCATCGCGTCGACCTCACCGTTGACCAGACCGGTGGTCAGATCGTCCTGGCTGACGTAGACGACCTTCTCGATCGGTGCCTGACCAGCGGCGACGCACTCGTCGCTCTTGGCGGGGATCTCGTCGGTCTCCTGCAGCGTCGCGTAGGCCACCCCGATCCGCAGCCCGCACGCGTTTGCCGGGGTGATGCCCGAGCCGGCGCGCTGCGCCCACAGCGTACCCGCCCGGAAGTAGGTCACGAAGTCGACGAGCTCCTCGCGCTCCTTGGTGTCGATGAACGACGACATGCCCAGATCGAAGTCGCCGGCGCGCACCGACGGCAGGATCGCCTCGAACGCGGTCTCGCGGTACTCCGGCACCAACCCCAGCGTGCGGGCCACCGCGTTCATCAGATCGACGTCGAACCCGACGATCTGACCGTCGGCGTCCTTGAATTCGTTTGGCGCATAAGGGGTGTTGACGCCGATGATCAACCGGCCCTTGGCGCGAATGTCGGCGGGCACCAGCGCCGCGATGGACTCCACCACCCCCGGGCCGGCCCCCGGCACCGGCGAGGCGGTGCTCTCCTCGACCGCCGCAGGCCGGGTGTCGCCGCCGACGCCGCCGCGCCACTGCAGTACCCCGAAGGTGCCCAGCGCCGCGACCGCGACCACCGCCCCCGTCACCGTCAGCACCCGCCGCGACAGCCGCCGGCCGGCAGGTGCCGGGCGGCGCGCCTGGTGGCGGCCGCTGCGGGAGGTGCGGACCGGGGAGTTGAGCGCCCGGCGCGCCGCTTCGGCCAGGTCACCGGCCCTGCGGTAGCGCTGGGACGGCTTCTTGGCCATCCCCTTGGCGATCACCTCGTCGAACGCCGCCAGCGTGGGGTCCGTGTCCGACGGCCGCGGGATCGCCTGGGTCATGTGCCCGGCGATCTGCTGCTCCAGGCTCTCCGCGGGATAGGGCCGGTTCCCGGTCAGGCACTCGTAGAGCACGCACGCCAGCGCGTAGATGTCGGCGGTGGCGTCCACCGGCCTGCCCTCGAACCGCTCGGGGGCCATGTAGGCCATGGTCCCCAGCGTGCTGCCCGCGGTGGTCAGGCCCTTCTGGCCCGCCGAGCGGGCCAGCCCGAAGTCGATGAGATAGACGAAGTCGTGCTCGGTGATCAGGATGTTCGACGGTTTGATGTCGCGGTGGATCAGCCCGGTGGCGTGGGCGGCGTCCAGCGCCATCGCCACCTGCTCGACGATCTTGACGGCCAGCGCCGGGTCGATCGGTTTACCGGTCTCGGTCAGGATGGTGCCCAGGTTGCGGCCCTCGATCAGCCGCATGTCCAGGTAGAGCCGGCCGTCGATCTCGCCGAACCCGTGGATCGGCACGACGTGGGGGTCGTTGAGGCCCGCGGCGGCCTGGGATTCGCGCCGGAACCGCTCCTGGAACGTCTCGTCGGCGGCCATGTTCGGCGGCAGCACCTTGAGCGCGACGATACGGTCGGTGCGAGTGTCGTAGGCGCGGTATACCTCGCCCATGCCCCCACGGCCGATCAGCTGCCTCAGCTCGTAGTGCCCGAAAGGTGTTGAGTCCACCGTCCCTGTAAACCCCTCGACAGCGGCCAACCCCGCTTCGTGTGTCGATTGAAGTTACATCATGTTTGCCAGAATCTCTTCCTTATCGACGCCTCATTATCGACGCCGCCGCTACCAGACCGACGCCGCGCCGGGGGTTGGATTCGCTGAAACCAATCGTCGTGCACCGGGCACGGATTGGAACTTTGTAGGCTGTTAGTCAAGGGGAGTTTTGAACCGCTGACGTCGGTCAATTCACGAGTCAAGGAGGACTCATGGAGCCGGTCACGTTCAGGTGGTGGCATTGGCGCCTGTTTCGGGCGCTCGGCCGCAACCATCCGCTGATACGGACCAGTGACCGGGTCGAGGCGTTCATCATCGGCATGGCGGTGACCGCCGTGCTCGTGGCCATCCCGATCGCCGCGGCGATGGCCAGCGCCGTCCACGACGAACGCACGCGCGAGTACACCGCGCTGGCCGCCGACCAGATCCCGGTCACCGCGACCGTCACCCAGTCCGGTCCGCCGCTGCCCCGCGCCAACGTGTCGGTGATCCAGGCGCGTTGGGAGTTCGCGGGTACCGAGCACATCGGCCGCTTCCAGTGGCCGGGGGTGGTGCAGACCGGAGAGCAGATCGAGATCGTGGTCAACCCCGACGGCCGGCGGGTCACCCCGGTGGACCCGTCCTGGCGAGCCGGCGTCGACGCGACGCTGACGGGGCTGACGTTCTGGGGTGCCGTGGTCGCGGTCGCCGTCGCCGGCGTCGCACTGTCGCACCCGCTGCTGCGGCGTGCGCGCTACGCCGCGTGGGACCGGGAGATCGCCAGCCTCGCCGACGACGGCGGGCACACCAACCGCACGCCCTGACGGCGCCGCTAGCCTGCCGGCTCGCTGTCGGTGACCGCGAGCGAGCCCAGCAGCTTGAGCGCGTGCGCGTCGGTCGAGTCCGGCGCCGCGTGATAGACGACCAGTTCCTGGCCGGGCGCCGAGCGCACATCGAACGTCTGCATCGACAACGTCAGATCGCCGACCTGGTGATGGTGAAACCGCTTGGTCTCCAACGACTTTCCCCGGGCGTCGTGCCGCTCCCAGAGCCGGGTGAACTCGTCGCTGGCCGAGAGCAGTTCGCTCAACACGCACTGGATGCGCGGATGGTTCGGCGACCTGCCGTGGTTGAGCCGGAAGCCGGCGACGGCGTTGGCCGCCACCTTCTCCCAGTCGAGGTAGAACATGCGCGCAGCGGGATCGGTGAACACGATGTGCATCAGGTTGCGCGAGTGGGTCCAGTCGTGGAACAGCGCGTCGGCGATCGTGTTGGACGCCAACACGTCATAGGCGATGTTGTAGACGATCGCCGGGTTGTCCGGCCACGCGGCCATCAGGTCCAGCAGCGCCGGGTCGACCCGGTCGACGACCGCGACATCGTCGCGGGGAATGTGCCCGGCCAACCGGTACAGATGCCTGCGACCGTCGTCGCCGAGCCGCAACGCGGTGGCGAGCGCCTCCACCACCTGCGCCGACGGTGACCACTCCCGGCCCTGCTCGAGCCGGGTGAGGTAGTCGACGCTGAGCCCCGCCAGCAGCGCCACCTCCTCCCGGCGCAGCCCGGCCACCCGGCGCTGACCGGCGCGCGGCAGCCCGACGGACTCCGGGCGCACCGATCGGCTCACCGACCTCGCCGAGCAGCACCCGACCGTCGAGCCGTGCCCGCTCGACGTCACCGACCGTGACGCCGTGCGCGCGGCGGTCGACGACACGGTGGCCCGGCACGGCCGGCTCGACGTGTTCATCGCCAACGCCGGGGTGATGCCGCTGTCGCGCCTGGACGCCGGGCTCGTCGACGAGTGGGACCGGATGATCGACGTCAACGTGCGCGGTCTGCTGCACGGCATCCACGCCGCGCTGCCCCACTTCACCCGGCAGAACAGCGGCCACTTCATCACGACCGCCTCGATCGGCGCGCACCAGGTCACCAGGACCGCCGCGGTGTACTGCGGCACCAAGTACGCGGCCTGGGCGATCACCGAGGGGCTGCGCCTCGAATCACCGCCGGGGATCCGGGTCACCACGATCTCCCCCGGTGTCGTGGAAAGCGAGCTGGCCGAATCGATCACCGATCCGGGTGCGCGGGACTTCATGGCCGAGTACCGGCGGCATGCGTTGGACGCCACCGCGATCGGCGACGCCGTCGCCTACGCCGTGCACCAGCCGCCGGGTGTCGACGTCAACGAGATCATCGTTCGGCCCGCGCATCGCTGACCGCGACACCGGCCACCTTTCTGCGGGCCCGCACCGTGATGCGCGCACCGCGGTGCGGGGTGAGGATCACGTGTCGGACCCGCTGGCGCTCACCGGGTTCGGTGGTGGTGGCCAGCTCGACACGTCGCAGCACCTCACGCAGCACCACCCGCATCTCGACCATCGCGAAACCCGCACCCAGACAACGCCGGTTGCCGCCGCCGAACGGCAGCCACGTCGTCGGCGTCATCGTGGTGCAGAGCATCCGGTCCGGGTCGAAGCGCCCGGGATCGGGATAGACCGCGGCGTCGTCGTGCACCAGCGTGATGCTGGGGACCACCATCACGCCCGCGGGCAGGCGGTAGCCGCCGATCTCCGTCTCCTCGGTGAGGATCCGGCCGACGTCGGGGACGACGGGCCGAATTCGCAGCGTCTCCTTGGCGATCGCGTCGAGGTACTCGTCGTCGCCGGTGTCGGCCGCGCGCACCGCCCTGGCGAGCACATCCGGGTGGCGCGTCAATCTCTCCAGCGCCCAGGACAATCCGGTCGCGGTGGTGTCGTGCCCGGCGGCCAGCAGGGTGATCAGCTGGTCGCGTAGCTGGCGGTCGGTCATCTCGGTGCGCACCAGCATCGCCAGCGCGTCGGTGCGCTCGTCGAGGTCCGGATCGGCGCGGCGGTCGGCGATCTCGGCGTAGAGCAGTTCGTCGGCCTCTTCGATGGTGCGGCGCAGCCGCCGCCACGGCCGTCGGCTCAGCAGTTCCGGCCTCGACAGCGCCACCGACTCCCACGGCCCGACGTCCAGCAGCCGCGGCATCACGTCACGCAGGGCCGCCAGCCGGTGCGGGTCGCTGGCGCCGATGACGGTCCGCAGGATCACCTCCAGGGTGATCTCCGACATCCGCGGCGCCACCGGGAACGGGGTGCCCACCGGCCAGCCCGCGATGTTGTCCGCGGCGATCTCGGCCATCACGCCCGCCTGGCGGGCGACGGCCTCGCGGTGAAACGGCGCCATCATCAGCCGGCGGCGGTCGCGGTGCGCGTCGTCGTCGACCACCAGCACCGAGCTGTCCCCCAACAGGCCGGACAGCATCGAGTTCGCCTCACCGGCGTGGAAGACCCGCGGGTCCCCGGCGAACACCGTCGCGATGTCGGCCGGGTCGGCCAGATACACCATCCGGCCCATCCCCGACACCGACAGCGTGAAGACGTCGCCGTACCGGCGCCGGCAGGCCGCCACCACGCGGGGCCACCACCGCAGCATCGCCAACGAGAGCACGACCGACGGCAGCCGCGGGCCGGGCGGCAGAGCCGACGCCGTTGTTGGACTCATGCCTAATAGGCTACGGGCGGACCATACCGAAGGGAAGACTCGTCTCGCGCTCAGAAACCGCGCAGAAATGTCGCCACCACCGGATGGCAATGACCGGGTTCGCGGCCGGGTGCGGTTAAGTTGTCGGCGGGTCGCTACCGACGCGGCCACCAATGGGGAAGATCGTTGATACATGCGCGTTGACGGGCGGGACATCACCGTCTCGGGCAGCCTGCTGCAACCCCTGACGAGGCGGACCAACGACATCATCCGCGTCGCGCTGTCCGCGGTGTTCCTCGGCGTCGTCGTCTTCAGCTCGCTGATCACCCGCAACGAGTGGGTGGCGCTGGAACGGTCGATCTCCGAGATCGTCGCGGTGCTCACCCCGACCCAGGCCAACCTGGTCTACCTGGTCTACGGCATCGCGATCGTCGCGCTGCCGTTCGTGATCCTGGTCCGGCTCATCCTGTCGCGGCAGTGGAAACTGCTCGGCGCCTACGCCGCCGCGGCCGTCCTGGCCGGCTCGGCGCTGTCGATCAGCGGATTCGGGCTGACCGCGCCGCGCTGGCACTTCGACCTCGGCGACCGCCTCGACACCTTCGCCTCGCAGTTCGTCGACGACCCGCGCTGGATCGCGATGCTGGCCGCGATCATCACCGTCGCCGGGCCGTGGCAGCCCGGCCGGTGGCGCCGCTGGTGGTGGGCACTGCTGCTGGCGTTCGTCCCGATCCACCTGGTCATCAGCGCCGTGGTGCCGGCCCGGTCCCTGCTCGGGCTGGCCGTCGGCTGGGCCGTCGGCGCGCTGGTGGTGCTCGTCGTCGGCACCCCCGGACTCGAGGTGCCGCTCGACGGCGCCGTGCGCGCGATGGCCCGGCGCGGCTGCCAGGTCTCGGCGCTGACCGTGGTGCGGCCCGCCGGCGCCGGCCCGCTGGTGCTCACCGCCGAGTGCGCCGACCAGCAGACCACCGCGGTGATGGAGCTCTACGGACCACACCAGCGCAGCGGCGGCGTGCTGCTGCAGCTGTGGCGCAAGATCCGTCTGCGCGACCGCGAGACCGCACCGCTGCACGCGTCGATGCGCCGCCTGGTCGAACACCGCGCGCTGATGGCCATCGCGATCGGCGAGCTCAAACTCGCCAACACCTCGACCGTCGCCGTGTCCGCCCTGGACCGGGGCTGGACCCTGTACGCACACACCCCGACGCGCGGCGTCGCGCTGGACGACTGCGCCGCCACCGTGCCCGTCGCCCGGGTCTGGGAGGCGCTGCACGACCTGCACGCCTGCCAGATCTCACACGGCGATCTGCGCGGCTCGGAGATCACCGTCGACCACGACGTGGTGCTGTTCGGCGGGTTCGACAACGCCGAGTACGGCGCCACCGACGCGCAGCTGCGCTCCGACATCGCCCAGCTGCTGGTGACCACGACGCACCTGTACGACGCGGCCTCGGCGGTGCGCGCGGCGATCGCCGCGTTCGGCAAGGACGCCGTGCTCACCGCGTCGCGCCGGCTCACCATCGCGGCGGTGCCGCTGCGCATCCGCCACGCCGTCGACAACGCCAAGGGCCTGATCTCCGCGGCCCGTGAGGAGGTCAAGAAGCAGACCCGCGTCGACGAGATCCGTACCGAGACCGTCACCCGGTTCACCCGCAGCCAGGTGATCCAGCTGGTGCTGCTGGCCGCGCTGGTCTACGTCGCCTACCCGTTCCTGAGCTCGGTGCCGACGTTCGTCACCGAGCTACGCACCGCCAACTGGTGGTGGGCGCTGCTCGGGCTGGTGGCCTCCGGCCTGACGTACCTCGGTGCGGCGGCGGCACTGTGGGCGTGCGCCGACGGCATGGTCACGCTGTGGGGCCTGATCGTCATGCAGGTGGCCAACAAGTTCGCCGCCACCACCACGCCGGCGGGCGTGGGCGGGCTGGCGCTGTCGGCGCGCTACCTGCAGAAGGGCGGCGTCAACGCGATGCGGGCCACCACCGCCGTCGCGCTGCAGCAGTCCGTGCAGGTGATCACCCACATCTCGCTGCTGATCGTGTTCTCCACCGCGGCCGGGGTGTCGGCGAACCTGTCGCGGTTCGTCCCCGATGTCACGCTGATCTATCTGATCGGCGGGGTGCTGCTCGGGCTGATCGGCACGTTCCTGCTGGTGCCGCGGCTGCGCCGGTGGCTGGCCACCGCGGTGCGGCCCAAGCTGCAGGAGATGGTCGGCCACCTGATCGCACTGGGCCGCGAGCCCAAGCGGCTGGCGATCATCGTATTAGGTTGTGCGGCAACGACTCTCGGTAACGCGTTCGCACTGTGGGCGGCGATCGAGGCGTTCGGCGGGGACACCTCGTTCATCACCGTCACCGTGGTGACGATGGTCGGCGGCACGCTGGCCTCGGCCGCCCCCACCCCCGGCGGTATCGGCGCGGTGGAGGCCGCCCTGATCGGTGGTCTGGCGGCGTTCGGCATGCCCGCGGCCATCGCGGTGCCGTCGGTGCTGCTCTACCGGGTGCTCACCACCTGGCTGCCGGTGTTCGTCGGCTGGCAGGTGATGCGCTGGATGACGCGCACCAACAAGATCTAGGGCGCGTCTCTCAAACATCCCGGTAGCGGCACGGGGGTCGACGCACTAGATTTCGGGGTCGACAACCGATGCCCCGACGCGCACGGCAGTGCCGGTTACCCGGCGGCCCCCGGGGGTACTGTCGAGACATCGTCGGAAAAGACAGATTCGAATCCGATCAGGACGAGGCTGGACCGTGACCGACCCATCGGAGACACAACAGAACTCACAACCACAGTCGAAGTGGCTGTCGAAGTCCGCTGCCAAGACCCGCGGCTCCGACAAGAAGGAAGTGCAGTTCCACTACGACATCTCCAACGAGTTCTTCAAACTGTGGCAGGACCCGACGCAGACCTACAGCTGCGCCTACTTCGAGCGCGACGACATGACGCTCGAAGAGGCGCAGATGGCCAAGGTGGACCTGTCGCTGGGCAAGCTCGGCCTGCAGCCCGGGATGACACTGCTCGACATCGGCTGCGGCTGGGGCTCCACGATCGCCCGCGCGGTACAGCGCTATGACGTCAACGTCATCGGCCTGACGCTGTCGGAGAACCAGAAACGCCACATCGAGGACTACTGGTTCGCCAACCTCAAGACCGACCGCAGCATGGAGGTGCGGTTGCAGCCGTGGGAGGAGTTCGAGGGCCGCGTCGACCGGATCGTGTCGATCGGGGCGTTCGAGCACTTCGGCTTCGCCAAATACGACGACTACTTCAAGAAGACCTACAGCTGGCTGCCCGACGACGGGGTGATGCTGCTACACACGATCATCATTCCCGAGGACGAGGAGATCAAAGCCAAAGGTCTTCCGCTGACCATGTCGAATGTGCGGTTCATCAAGTTCATCATGGACGAGATCTATCCGGGTGGGCGTTTGCCGCTGGCGTCGATGGTGCGTTCACACGCAAACAAGGCCGGTTACACGGTGACCCAGGAACAGCATCTGCAACCGCATTACGTCCGAACGCTGGACACGTGGGCAGCCAATCTGGAAGCCAAGAAAGACGAGGCCATCGCCATCACCTCGGAAGAGGTTTATGAGCGGTTCCGCAAATATTTGACGGGCTGTGCGGACCTTTTCCGAAACGGCTACACCGACGTCGCCCAGTTCACGTGTAACAAAGTTTCCGTTTAGCTGGATGTCTGAAAATGCGATATACAACTAGGCGTTCAGGGACACGGGTCTGACGTGTCCCGCCAGAGGAGGCCAGGCACAGATGTCGGATAGTTCGGGGAACGGGACCACGCTGAAGGTCCAGTACGAAGACGTTCAAGCCCACTACGACACCTCCAACGATTTCTTCGGCCTGTTCCAGGATCCGACCCGCACCTACAGCTGCGCGTACTACGAGCGCGACGACATGACGCTCGAAGAGGCGCAACTCGCCAAGATCGATCTGGCGTTGAGCAAGCTCGACCTCAAGCCCGGCATGACGCTGCTCGACATCGGCTGCGGGTGGGGTTCGGTGATGAAGCGCGCGGTGGAGCGCTACGACGTCAACGTCGTCGGGCTGACGCTGAGCCTCAACCAGCGCGCGCTGGGCCAGGAGATCCTCGACGCGATCCCGACCGAGCGGACCCGTCGGGTGCTGCTGCAGGGCTGGGAGGAGTTCGACGAGCCCGTCGACCGGATCGTGTCCATCGAGGCGTTCGAGGCGTGGCCGAAGGCGAAGTACAAGGCCTTCTTCGACACCTGCTACCGGGTGATGCCCGACGACGGCCGCATGGTGCTGCAGACGATCATGGGCCACCCGATGAAGCGCTGGCCGGAGATGGGCATCCCGATCACGATCTCCGACCTGAAGTTCATGCGGTTCATCCTCAAGGAGATCTTCCCGGGCGGCGCGGTGCCCTGCGACGACGACGTCGTCGAGTTCGCGGGCAACGCCGGGTTCACCGTCGAGAAGTTCGACTCGATGACCGAGCACTACGTGCGCACCCTGGACACCTGGGCCGAGGCGCTGCAGGCCAACAAGGAGAAGGCCATCGCGGCGACCAACGAGGAGACCTACGAGCGCTACATGCGCTACCTGACCGGCTGCTCGGACTTCTTCAACCGCAACGTCAGCTACGTCGGCCAGTTCACCCTGGTCAAGTAGTCCGGTTCAGTACCTGCCGAAAACCAGCGACACGTTGTTGCCGCCCAGCCCGAACGTGTTCGACACCGCGTAGCGGTACTCGCCCCGGCGCGGACCCCCGGCCACCACGTCCAGGTCGATCTCCGGGTCGAGGTCCTTGAGGTTCAGGGTCGGCGGGATGACGCCGTCGCGCAGCGCCTGCACGGTCAGCACCGCCTCGATGGCCCCCGTCGCACCCAGGGAATGGCCCAGCGCGGCCTTCGGCGCGTAGACCGCCGGCTTGTGGTCGCCCAGCGCGCGGCGGATCGCCCGGGCCTCGGCCAGATCGCCGTCGACGGTGCCGGTGGCGTGGGCGTTGATGTGGTCGATGTCGGTCGGGGCCAGCCCGGCCAGCTCGATCGCGCGGGTCAGCGCGTCGCCGGCGCGTTCCCCGCTGGGCTCGGGTTTGACGACGTCGTAGCCGTCGGAGTTGAACGCCCCGCTCATCAGCCGGGCCAGCGGTTCGGCGCCGCGCGCCCTGGCGTGCTCCTCGGTCTCGATGAGCATCAGCGCGCCGCCCTCGCCGAACACCATGCCGTCGCGGCTGCGGTCGAACGGCCGGCACGCCCCCTCAGGGTCGTCGTTGTCGGTGGACAGCAGCTCCTGCAGGCTGAACGCCGCCACCGGTACCGCCTCGATATGGGTCTCCACGCCGCCGCAGATCACCACGTCGGCCTCGCCGAGCACGATCTGGCGCCAGCCCAGCGCGATCGCCGCCGCACCGGACGCGTCGGCCATCACCGGGCTGATGATGCCCGCCTTGGCCTGCCGATCCAGGCCGACGGCGGCGGCCGCGCCGTTGGGCATGTACATCTGCACCGTCAGCGGCGAGACCGCGCGCAGGCCCTTCTGCCGCCACAGGTCGTGCTGCAGCGGGATCTCCTCGGTGCTGCCCAGCGCCAGCCCGACCGACACGCCGAGCCGGCGGGTGTCCACCTCCGGGGAGCCGGCGATCTCCCACAGCCGGCGGCTGAGCACCGTCGACATCTTCTGCATGTAGGAGGTGCGGCGCCGCTCCACCCGGTCGAGGTGCTCGTCGAGCTGCTCGGTGATCGGACCGCCGATGCGCACCGGCGCGTCGGTCTCCTTGACGAACCACTTGTCGAGTTCGCGGATGCCGCTGCGCCCCTCCAGCAGCTGCTGCCAGGTCTGCTCGGCGTCGGCGGCCAGCGCCGTCGTCGACGCGACCGCGGTCACCACGACGTCGGGAAGTCCTTCGCCCGTCCTCAGCACGGCCATGTCCGGTGCTCCTTAATTGGTCCGCTCGCCAGCTGAACGTGAGATATCTGACTACCTTAGAGCTCCGAAATAACGAGGGACGAACTGTGGCTGATCTGAACGTTTTCGGCGCGCCGCTGCAACCGTGCGGCACCGACCCGATGACCGGCTTCTACCGCGACGGCTGCTGCTCGACCGGACCGGAAGACCTGGGCAGCCACACCATCTGCGCGGTGGTCACCGCGGAATTCCTGGCGCACCAACGCGCCATCGGCAACGACCTGTCCACGCCGCGCCCGGAGTACCGTTTCCCCGGACTGCAGCCCGGTGACCGCTGGTGCGTCACCGCGGCCAACTGGCTGCGCGCCTACCAGGCCGGGGTGGCCGCGCCGGTGGTGCTGGCCTCGACACACCAGCGCGCGCTGGAGATCGTGCCGATCGAGGCGCTGCGCGAGCACGCCGTCGACGTTCCGGACGACCTGGCCGGGCTCTGACCTTTCGCTACCGTGGGGATATGACAGATCCCGCGGTCGGCACCGGCCATCCCCCGGAGTTCCTGATGGGCCTGCTGAACCGGACGCTGCGGGTGCTGCTGCCCACCCCGCTGGCCGGCCCGCTGCGCAACCAGTTCATGCTGCTGAAGTTCACCGGGCGAAAAACCGGTCGGCAGTTCGAGATTCCGGTGACCGCACACCAGATCGACGGTGCGCTCTACGCGCTGGCCAACGCCGGCTGGAAGGCCAACTTCCGCGGCGAACTGATCGACGACCCGGACGCGGTCGCCGACCTGGCGCACCGGCTCGCGCAGGGCTACGGACCGCGGCGCGCCCAGACGATGATGGGGCTCAAGTTCCGCGACGGTTCCACCGTGCCACCGGTCGGGGAGTTTCGTGACGCGGCTCACACAGAAAAGCTCGTTGCGATCCGTTTAACACCTCTGACCTAGGAATTTATTGAAGGGACTTTGGTCCCGGCAACTAGGGTCATAGCTCCGTTTACCCCCGATCTTGAATCCCGGAATGTGGAGTTTGTGAGTACGGAGATGACCTTGCGCGTGTTGATCATTGCCCTTGTGATCGTTGGCCTGCTGGTCGGCTTCGCACTCGACGAGAAGACCTATAAGTGATCGTGTAAGTAGCCTCGTGGCCCCGCGACTGAACGATCTTGTATGAATAAGCCCTGACGTCCGAGTCGACCGAGGGGGCCCGATGTCCGAATCGTCGCAGGAAGCAGGGCCGCCGCCCGCGATCGTGGCCCGCGGCATCTCCCAGCGCGGACCCTGGGGGCCGGTGTACGGACCCCTCGACCTCGACATCGAGGCCGGCGGGGTCACCGTGCTGGTGTGCCCGCCCGGGTCGGGCCGCACCGCGCTGATGATGACGCTGACCGGGCGGATGGAGACCCGCACCGGATCGCTGACGGTGTTCGGCCACAGTTCGGCACGCGAGATCTTCGCGGTGTCCGCGCTGGCCGGCATCGACGAGCTCGACGAGGTCGACGAGTCGGTGACCGTCGCCGACGTCGTCACCGAGCAGCTGCGCTGGGCGGCCCCCTGGTACCGGCGGGTGCCGCGCGCCGGGCAGGCCGAACTGGAGCAGGTGTGCGGACCGGTGTTCGGTGACCTGCCGCTGCCCCGGCTGCGCGACTACGTCGAGGAGCTGTCCGAACTCGACCGCCGGCTGCTGCGCATCGCGCTGGCCAACCAGAAGCGGCCCCCGCTGCTGGTGGTCGGTGACCTCGACCGGGTGGCCAGCGACGTGCACCGCGCGCTGCTGCTCGAGCGGCTCATCGCGCTGGGCACCGAACAGACCGTCGTCACCGCGACGGTCAACGGGGTGCCCGCCGACTCCGGTGTGCGCACCCAGATCAGCGTCGACAACGTCGACGCGGCCTCGCTCGTCGCCAATGACCAGAAGGGTGACCGTTGACCATGCTGGCCGGACTCTCGCTCGGCACCGACATCAAGCGGTACTCGCGCGGCACGATGCCCCGCATCGCGCTGGTGACCATCATCGTGCTGCCGCTGCTGTACGGCGCCATGTACCTGTGGGCGTTCTGGAACCCGTTCGGCGAGGTGAACAAGGTGCCCGTCGCGCTGGTCAACGAGGACACCGGAACGGTGGTGGAGGGCAAGGAGTTACGCGCCGGCGACCAGGTGGCCCAGGGGCTGCTGGAATCCGGTGAGCTCGACCTGCACGAGGTGTCGGCCGAGGAGGCCTCGCGCGGCCTGTCCGAGGGCGACTACTACTTCGCGATCACGGTGCCCAGGGACTTCAGCGCGGCGATCGCGTCGTCGGGCTCCGACAACCCGCACAAGGCGCAGGTGCAGTTCACCTTCAACGACGCCAACAACTACCTCGGCTCGATCATCGGGCAGAACGCCGCACGCGAGGTGATCAACGAGGTCAACGCGAAGGTCAGCGCGCAGACCGTCGACACCGTGCTGCAGAGCGTGGCCAAGGCCGGCGACGGGCTGCACCAGGCCGCCGACGGCGCAGGCGAGCTGGCCAAGGGCTTGGACGCCGCCAATGACGGTGCGCAACAACTGGCTTCGGGATCGCAGCTGCTGGCGACGAACCTCGCGGTGGCCCGCGACGGCGCTGCCCAGCTGGCCGACGGCACCCGCGAGCTGTCCACATCGGTGAAGACCGCGACCGATCCGCTGCTCAAGACCCTGGACCTGGTCGGTGATCTGCAGGTCGACCCGCAGGTCGTCGGCGAGGCCGCCACCCACCTGAGCGCGGCGGCGCGGTCGGTCAGCGAGCGGATCGCCGCGCTGAACATCGACTACGCGCAGGCGGCCGGCGTCATCCACGGTGTGGTGGACAGCCTGCGCGCCAACCCCGATCCGGCGGTGCGCCATCTCGGCGAGACGCTGTCGCGGGTGCACACGGTGCTGGTGTCACGGGGTATCGACCCGGCCACCGACGAGGGGCTGCTGCGGCTGCGCGAGGGCGCGGCGCGGATGGAGAACGACCTGGCCGACCCGAACAGCCACGTGCGCACCGTGCTGACCAAGGTGTTCGACGGTGGGCTCAAGGCGGATCTGGTGAAGTTGCGCGACGGCGTCACCGAGCTGGACACCGGTGCGCACAAACTGAGTTCGGGTCTGGTGCAGCTGACCGACGGCAGCCAGAAACTGGCGTCCGGCGCCGGGCAGCTGGCATCCGGGACGAAACAGCTGCGTGACGGTGCGTCGCTGCTGTCGACGAAGCTGAGCGAGGGCGCCGAGCAGGTGCCGTCATGGACGCCGGTGCAGCGGCTGAAGGTGGCGACGACGCTGTCGACGCCGGTGGTGCTGGAGGAGCAGACCGACAACCGGGCGGTGACGTTCGGCACCGGGTTCGCGCCGTTCTTCCTGCCGCTGGCGTTGTTCATCGGTGCGCTGATCATCTGGATGTTGTTGACGCCCCTGCAGAACCGGCCGGTGGTGTACGGGCTCAACGCGCTGCGGGTGGCGCTGGTGTCGTACTGGCCCGCGGTGCTGCTGGCGATGTGCCAGGTGCTGGTGATGTTCACCGTCGTGCACTTCGGGGTGGGCCTGCAGCCGAAGTACCCGATCCCGACACTGCTGTTCCTCGGGCTGGTCTCGGCGTCGTTCCTGGCGTTCATCCAGGCGTTGAACTCGCTGTTCGGGGTGGCGATCGGCCGGGTGATCACGCTGGCGTTGCTGATGCTGCAGCTGGTGTCGGCGGGCGGCATCTATCCGGTGGAGACCACCGCGCGGCCGTTTCAGGTCATCCACCCGTTCGACCCGATGACCTACGCGGTCAACGGGTTACGCCAGCTCACCGTCGGCGGGATCGACTACCGGCTGTGGCAGGCGATCGCGGTGCTCGGCGGCATCCTGGTGGTGTCGCTGGCGGCGACGGCGTGGGCGGCCAGACGCAACCGGCAGTTCACCATCGAGCGGCTGCACCCGCCGGTGGAGGTGTAGTCAGAGCCGTCCGGTGACCTTCGTCGGGGTGACCCGCACGACGGTCAGCGGGATGTCGCCGTGGCGTTGCGCCGCCTCGGGGTTGTGCTCGGCGTAGGTGGTGCCGGTGTACTTGACCGCGAGCTCGTCGCGCAGTTGCGCTCCGCCGTTGGCGCTCAGCGTGGCGACGCCCTCGATCGCGGCGTAGGCGTAGGGCTCGTCGGGTGGGCTGACGAGCACGCTGACCCGCGGGTCGCGGCGCAGGTTTCGTTCCTTGCGACTGCCGGTGGCGACGGTGAACAGCACGTCGTCGCCGTCGCGCTTGATCCACACCACGGACTGGTGCGGCCGCCCGTCGGGCGACAGCGTGGCGACGGTGCCGAACACCGGGGTGTCGAGCAGGCGGCGCAGATCCGTCGGGGACACGCCGGGCCGGGCCGACGCCAGGGCGCCGAGCATCCGGGTGGTTTCGGTGTACAGGCGCTCGGCGAGGTCAGTGTCGAACATGCCGGTGTCGAGCCGGTTTCCGTGGCTGATCGCGGTGAGCGGTTCGGCGGGCGGGTGGTCGAGGACCTCCAGGATCGGCGCGACGGCGGCCTCGACGGGTTGCGCGGCGGCGCGCAGACCGTCGATCGCAGCGGCGGTGCCGTCGTCGTAGTCGCCGGCGAAGGAGGTGGCCACCACACCCGGATGCAGCAGCACGTAGCGCACTTTCGGGGAGCGGCGGCGCCGCGTGAACGCGAGGGCGAGCAGATCGTTGAGCTGACCGCCCTGGGCCAGCACCTGCCGGGTGTCGTAGTCGCGCTGGTGTCCGAGGTCGTCCCAGCGGATCTGGTCGGTGCCGCTGCCGGGTCCGCTGACGTTGACGATGACGGGCGCCTCGGCAGCGTCGAGCAGGTCGATCATCCGGTGGCTGAACAGGAACCGGCTCAGGTAATACAGCGCGAAGCTGTGCTCGAAACCCTCTTCCGTCAGGTGACGTTCGCTGCGGATGTAGCGGGCGCACAGCACGATTGCGTCGACGCGGTCGAACGTCTCGCGAATCCGCTCGATGACGGTCTTGGTCTCGGCGACCAGGCTCAGGTCGGCGGTGATGAAGTGGGCGCGCTCCCCGGCCCCGAGACGTTCGGCCTCGGCCAGGAACGCCTTCGCGGCGGCGCCGCCGCGCCCGATGACGGCGACCCGATGGCCCGACCGCAGCCGGTCCATCGCCACCGCCCTGCCGATTCCGCGCGTGCCTCCGGTGATCACGTACGTGCGCACGGTCGGTGCAACTTCAGGTGCGCGGGTTTATTCCCGTATGGGTGACGAGATCATGCGCGAGATGCTGAGCGCCGCAGTCTGAACCGCCGGTGCGACCCGTCGGATGTCGACCTTGCCCGCCCATCCCGACGCCGATATCGCCGCCACCGGCCGGTCATCCCCGTCGACGATCGCGCTGGCGACACACACCACGCCGTGCGCGGACTCCTGCTGCTCGTAGGCGATTCCCGTGGCGCGAATACGGTTGAGCTGTTGGTGCAGCAGCCGGGCGTTGCGGATGGTCCGCGGGCCGACGCTGCCGGTCGGTTCGTGAGGTCGCGCTTCCGTTCATGGCCGATCTGCGTGAGGCCACACGCCAGACGGTGCATCTGGCGGTGCTCGACGGAACCGAGGTCGTCTACGTCGAGATCCTGCGCAGCGCCGGCGGTCCCTGGCTGCCCTCGGAGGTGGGGACAGGCTACCGGCGCATGCGACGGGGGTGGGCCCAGGGGGCTCATCGCACGGCAGCCGCGGGGCCCATCGCACGCAGCGGCCAGTTGACGGTGGCACAGGCGACGAGGTTGCCGTCTATGTCGGCGCCGACGATCGCTGCGCGCGGGCGCGGCGCCACCCAATCCAGACCGCCGATCACGTCGAAGGTCTCGATGTTCGAGAACCGGCCGGTGAGTTGGAGTTTGACGCCGTACTGGTCACTCCAGACGTATTCGACCGGACGGTACTCCCTCGGCTGCTCCGGGTGAGCGATGTTGTGGGCGACCACCTGTGCCTGCTGCGTGGCGTTCGTCCAGTGTTCGACCCGAAGCCACTCACGATGACCGGAATGCCACCACCGCGCCATGGTGAAGGGCGTTCACGGCAAGATCCGCAAATCGGACCTTCCCGCCTGACGCTTATTCCCTCGTTTGTGAATCTGACGACGGTTTTCGGGCGCAAAGCGTCGGTGGATTCACAAACGGCGCACGAAGTTGCCGTGGAAGCCCTGCGGCACGTGGTGGCGCAGCTCCGCGCAGGCGATCGGGCCGGCCGCGACGTCGGCGGCGTCGAGGATCACCAGCCGCGACGTGTGGGTGCGCGCCCGGTACTCGACGGTCAGCAGCCACCCGTCGTCCTCGGCGGTGCCACCCGGGCGGGCCGCGAACACCGGTTCGCAGAAGCTGTTTCCGGGTTCCGGCGTGGTGTAGGTGGCCGCGGACCCGTCGGTGAGGTCGAGCTTGGTGATCGAGTCGTAGAACGACACCAGCCGGTGGCGGGTGTTGAGGTAGGCGTAGCGGTGCTCGCGGCCCTCGTAGGCGTCGTGGTGGCGGGGGAACTCGCACGGCAGCTCCGACAGCGGCTCCTCGAGCACCCGGCCCGACGGCGTGATCCGGTACCGGCGGAACGTCGACGGCGCGTCGTCCAGTGGGGCGACGTGAAATCGGTTGAGCCGGCCGAGAAGCCGGCCGTCGGCGTAGGTGACCGCGTCGACGACGATGTCGGAGCCGTCGTCGTAGGCGTTGCTGAGGTGGAAGGTCAGCACCGCGTCGTAGTCGATGGTGCGGATCTGCCCGCCGTCGCGGGGCACCACGATGAACACGCTGCCCTTGTCGGGCCGGTACCGCAGCGCGTCGCCCATCGGCTTGCGGCCCAGCGCGATCGGCAACGCCTCCGGGATGATCGGCGACACCAGGAACACCAGATGGCGTTCGGTGAGCGCGAAGTCGTGCACCATCGCGACATACGGCAGCCGCGCGGAGCGGAAGTGCCTGAGCCGGCCGGACGGGTCGGTGCGGTAGATCCGCAGGTGCGCCCGCGGGATGAACTCGACGCCGAAGTTGTACATGTCGCCGGTGCGCGGGCAAAAGCACGGATGCGCGGAATACGAACCGACCCAGCGCAGTTCACCGCCGAACCGGCGGATGCCGAGCGTCTCGAGGGTCTGCGGGTCGAGCTCGGTCGGCGGCCCGCCCTCCCACAGCGCGTAGAGGTGGCCGGCGTGCTCGATCACGTTGGTGTTGGCCAGATTCGGCGGCAGCCGACCGATGTTGGCCAGCGGACCGCCCGGCGCGGCGGTGCCCAGGTGGTACAGCCCGGTCCTGCCCTGGTAGTGCTTGGTGCGCACGTAACGGTTGCGGTAGTGCACCGCGCCGTCGGCGATGGTGAACGCCGAGATCATGCCGTCGCCGTCGAACAGATGGTGCAGCGGCCGGCCGCTGTGGTCCTGCCAGCGGCCGGGCCCGTTGCGGTAGAGGGTGCCGGCGAGCTCCGGCGGGATCCGCCCGTCGATGTCGGTGACGTCGTAGTCGTACTCGGACAGCTGCGGCTCGCTGACGCCCAGGCTCCAGCGGTCGGCGTCGCTGAGGGTCTGCAGTTGGGCGGTGAGCCGGTCGCGCTCGCTGACCGGCAGCGTCGCGAGGTAGCGGTGCAGTTCGGGCAGCTCCGGCCCGTCGGTCGGCGTGCTGGCCTGCAACGAGGACTGGGTCACGGCGCTCCTCACAAACTGAGACTGATTGGAAATCTAGTCTCAGTTCGGGGGTGGACGCAATGGTGCTGCGGTAGAAATACACGGTGGCCAGGACCCGTTCGTCGGCGCAGCTGGTGGCGGCCGCGCTCGACCTGATCGCCGAGGGCGGCGTCGACGCGCTGACCCTGAGCCAGGTCGCCGAGCGGGCCGGCGTCTCCCGGGCCACCGCGTACCGGGAGTTCGGCGACAAGGACGGGCTGCTCGGGGCGATCGCGCAGCAGGAGATCGCCGCGATGATCACCGCGACCCTGGAGGCCATCGACCCCGAGGCCGATCCCGTCGCGCAGATGACGTCCGTCGTCACCACCGCGCTGCGGTTCCTGCGCGAGCACCCGGCGTTCTCCTACGTGCGCACCCACGAACCGCACTGGCTGCTGTCGGTCGCCCTGCCGGTGGGCGAGGCCCGGATGAGCCTGGTGCAGACGGTGGCCGCGATGGTCGCCCCGGCCATCCCGGAGTCCGAGCAGCTGGCGCTGAGCCCGGTCGCCGCGGCGGAGGTGGTGGTACGCACCGTGCTGTCCCACACGCTGATCGAGGGCAGCGCGCTGTCCGACGAGGAGATCGCCGAGACGGTCAGCCGCGCGATCACACACGCGCGCCGCTGATCACCCGCACCGGCACGTCGTCCTGCCACGGCTGGCGGACCACCAGGTCGGCGACGTCGAAGGTGCCGCGTTCGAACTCGCCGGTCGCGGCGTCGACGAGCCGGTACTCCTGACGCTGCCGCTGGATCGGCTGACCGTCGATAATGATGACGCGCACCTCCCCCGGCTCGAACCGGCACCGCTCATGCAGCGCCCGGATCAGGCACTCGTTGTGCAGATGCCCGTCGCCGAAGCTCCAGCCCAGGGCGTACGCGGCGACCATCTCCCCCTCGATGACCGTGTACTCGTGCTCGCGTCCTGCCGGGATGACGCGGTTCAGCAGGGTCAGCACCGCACGGCCGTGTGCGTACATCGCGCGGAACGCCAGCCCGCGGTGCATCACGATGTCGGTGCCCTCCGGTCCGGCGATCGACTCAAGTGCCTTGTGCTGCAACAAGCCGATCCCGTTGGCGTGCTTCTGAATCTTCCCGGTCGCCGACTCGGTCAGACACCATGTCGAGATGTCCCAGTTGCCCGCGTAGTACCGCATGCCGGGCAGGAACGACACCTTGGTGGGGCAGAGGTTGCCGACGGCGATCGTGGCGAGCAGTACCGCCATCAGCAGCGCCACCGCCTTCCTGCGCCGCCGACCCCATCACGGTGCCGCCGCCGTGGATCCACAGCAGCGCCGGGACGGGCGTCGTCGTCGCGCGCGGGCGGTGCACGCGCACGGTGACGCCGGCGTTGACACGCACCGTGTCGACGCCGCGCGCCCGACCGGTCCACCCCGCGACGGACATCAACGCCCGCGGCACGGTCAGACCACGGTGCAGCGCATAGCCTTTCGGCAGGATCCGGGCCCAGCGCCGCAGCTCGGGGTCGATCTGCGCGTAGTCGACGTCACCCACCGGCGGTCACCGCCGCTTCCGGTGCCGGGGTGGTGCGGCCGGCGCGCAGGAAGCTGCCGGTGCGCACGGCGCCGACGAGGTCGGTGGGGACGCCGTCGCGGATCACGGTGCGACCGCCGACGAGCACCGCGGTGACCGCGTCGTCGTTGCGGTTGACCATGCGGCGCAGCCCGCCGTACTGCTCGACGGCCTCCTCGGCGTAGGCGTCCAGCGATTCGTCGAGGTGGGCGGGGTCGATCACCGCGACGTCGGCGCGGTCGCCCACCCGCAGGTGGCCGGCGTCGATGGAGTAGAAGTCGCCCAGTTCGCCGGTGATCCGGTGCACGGCCTGCTCGACGGTCATGAACGGGGCGCCGGCCTCGATGCTCTGCTGGACGTGGCGCAGCAGCCGCAGGTTGCAGTTGTAGAAGGCCATGTTGCGCAGGTGCGCCCCGGCGTCGGAGAAGCCGATCTGGATACCCGGGTCCACGGCGAGCTTCTTGAGGATCTTCGGCCGGTGGTTGGAGATGACGGTGCGCCAGCGCAGCGCGCGGCCGTGTTCGACGACGAGGTCGAGGAACGCGTCGACCGGATGCAGGCCGCGGTCCAGACCGACCTGGCCGAACGTCTTGCCGACGAGGGACTCGTCGGGGCAGGCGACGATGGCGGCGTCGAAGAAGTCGCGGTGCCACGCCCCGATCTTGAACTTGTTGTCGTACTCCTTGCGGAACCGGCGGCGGTAGGCCTCGTCGCGCATGAGCGCGTTACGTTCCACCTCGTCACGCAGATGAAGCGCCGCCGCACCCGCGCCGAGTTCCTCGAAGATCACCAGGTCGATGCCGTCGCCGTAGACCTCGAACGGCACCGGCAGGTGCTGCCAGCGCAGGTCACCGCCGAGACGGTTGATCACCCGGGCGACGCCGGTGAGGAACAGGTAGCCGACCGGGTTGCTCTTGGCGTCGGCGGCGGCCAGGAAGCTCATCTTCAGCGGTTTGCGCACGCCGCCGATCGAGCGCAGCAGCGCCATCCCCATCTTCAGCGGGTGCTGGATGTCGGGCCCGCTCTGCAGCACCCGGCCGCGGCGGCGCACCAGCCCGGTGAGGCGGCGCATCTCGCGGTGCTTGACGTAGGTCGACGGCAGGGTGCGGGAGCGGCAGACGTCGCCGTCGAGCCGGTCGAACAGCAGCTGCTGGCTGGACAGTCCGATGAAGCCGGCGTCCAGCGCCTCGGTGAGCCAGCGCTCCATCTGCGCCAGTTCGGCTTTCGTCGGCTCGTCGTCGTAGGTGGTGGCGCGCTCGAGGCCCATGACCGCGGTGCGCATGTCGGAGTGGCCGAGGAACGCGGTGATGTTGGGCCCGAGCGGGCGGGCCTCCAGCGCGGCGATGTACTCCTCGGCGGTGGACCAGGTCTTGTGCCGGTCGATCGCGGCGATGACGTATTCGCGGGGGATCGCCTCGACGCGGCCGAACAGGTCGCCGGCCTCGACGCCGTTGACATGGATGGTCGACAGCGAGCAGGAGCCGACGACGACGGTGGTGACACCGTGGCGCAGCGACTCGGCCAGGCCCGGGCCGTTGAGTACCTCAACGTCGTAGTGGGTGTGGATGTCGAGGAAGCCGGGCATCACCCACTTGCCCGCAGCGTCGATCTCCTCGGCGCCGCGGATCGGTTCGTCGGTGACGACGGCGACGCGGCCATCCTTGATGCCGACGTTTCGGATCGCCGACGGTCCCCCGGTCCCGTCGAAGTACCGGCCGTTGCTGATCACCACGTCGAAGCTCATGAGACTCCTCATCGCCGATCGTGGCCCGAACAATACACTTGCCGATTAATGTATGGTCACGAAATGACCGAACCGAGGCTGCTCGAATTCGATCTGCCGCGCCTGCGGATGAGCGCGCTGAACTGGGGTCCCGACGACGGGCGGCTCGCCATCTGTATGCACGGCTTCCCGGACAGCGCGCACAGCTGGAGTGCGCTGGCACCGCGACTGGTGGACAACGGGTTTCGGGTGATCGCGCCCTTCAACCGCGGCTACGCCCCGACCGGTCCCGCACCCGACGGCGACTACCACATCGGCGCGTGGATGAGCGACCTCATCGACCTGCACACGCACCTCGGCCGGCCCGCCGACACCGTGCTGATCGGCCACGACTGGGGCGCGTTCGCCGCCAGCGCGCTGGCCGCCTATCCCGGATCGCCGTTCGCCGCGCACATCGTGATGTCGGTGCCGCCGCTGGCGGCGATGGACAACCGGCGGCGCGGGCTCGTCGGGAACCTGAAGATGTCGGCGATCCAGTTGCGCCGCAGCTGGTACGTGATGTTCTTCCAGCTGCCAGTCGTCCCGGAGCGGGTGCTGGGCCGGGTGATCCCCCGGCTCTGGAAGGACTGGTCGCCGCCGGGTACCGACGTACGCGCCGGCGTCGCGGCGGCGCTGGACGCGCTGCCCACCCTGGCGCACCGGCGGGCCGCGGTGGCGTACTACCGGTCCACGGTCCGATTCACCCGTCCCGCAGCGCAATACCGCGGCCTGCACCGATACCGGTTCAAGCTGCCGACCCGTCCGGTGCTGGTGCTGCAGGGCGAGCTGGACGGTGCGATCCAGCTCGGCTACCTCGACGGGGTCATCGACGCGCTGCCGCCCGGCAGCCGGGTGCGCGCGATCCCCGGCGCCGGGCACTTCCTGCAGCTGGACACCCCCGACGCCGTCGCCGACGCGATTCTGGAGTACCTGAGGGTCTAGCGCAGTTCGTAGTCGCCGGGATCCGGTTGGCGGGTCCAGCGCCAGTAGTCGAAGATACGGAACCCGTACAGGGTGGGCAGTTCCCCCTTCGAGTTCTTGTAGTAGCTGCTGGAGATGGCCGGGTGGCTGTAGACCATCTGGCTCAGCCGCTCCTGGTTGCGCCGGTGGTAGTCGGCGCAGACGTCGGCGCGCGGCGTCGCCGAGGCGTGGCCGCCGGCCAGCACCATGTCGATGCAGCCCATGATGTAGCGCATCTGGCACTCGGAGTTGTAGATGATGCTGGCGCCGTTGACGGCGTTGGTCCCCGGTCCGAACATGCAGAAGAAGTTCGGGAAGCCGGGCACCGTGACGCCGAGGTAGGCGTACGCGGAATCGCTCCAGGCACTGTTGAGTTCGAGGCCGTCGAGCCCGCGCACGTTGAGCGGGCCCAGCTGGTGGTTGACGTCGAACCCAGTGGCCCAGATCAGCACGTCGGCCGGGCGGTGGACACCGTCGACGGTGGTGACGCCGTCGGCGGTGATCTCGGCGATGCCGTCGGTGATCAGCTCGACGTCGTCGCGCTGCAGGGTGGTGAGCCAGGTTCCGTTGTCCTGCAACGTGCGTTTACCCATCGGCGGGTACTTCGGGGTGACCTTCTCCAGCAGGTCCTCGTCCGAGCAGAAGTTGCGCATCCACGCGACGAACATCTCGCGGATCGCGTGGTTGGCCTCGTTGCAGGACAGGCCGCCGTTGTCCCAGTCCGGGTCGATGCGCACCTGCTCGTCGAGTGCGTCGGCGATCGGCCACCACGACACGAACCGCAGCCAGCGCGCGTAGTACGGCAGATGCCGCATGGCCCAGCGGGCCGCGTCGGGAACCTCGTCGTGGTACATCGGGTTGGGCGCCATCCACTGCGGGGTGCGCTGGTAGACGTCGACGTGCGCGGTGGTGTCGGCGATCGCGGGCACCAGCTGGAACCCGCTGGCGCCTGCGCCGATGACGGCGACGCGCTTGCCAGCGAGGTCGACGTCGTCGCGCCAGTCGGCGGTGTGGAAGCTCGGGCCACGGAAGGTGTTGGCGCCCTTGATGTCCGGGATCACCGGGTTGCTGAACTGGCCGACGGCGCAGATCAGGGCGCGGGAGGTCAGCACGTCGCTAGTGCCGTCGGGGTTGTCGACGGCGATGCGCCACGTCGCGGTGGCATCGTCCCACGTCGCCGCGGTGACGGCGGTGTTGAACCGCACGTGGGGCACGATGTCGTACTTGTCGGCGACGTTGCGCAGGTACTGCAGGATCTCGCCCTGCTCGGCGTAGTAGTGCCGCCAATGGTCGGTCGGCTCAAAGGAATACGTGTAGTACTGGCTGGCGATGTCGACACGGCAGCCGGGATAGCGGTTGGCCAGCCAGGTGCCGCCGACGCCGGACTGCTTCTCGATGATCGTGAACGGGATGCCGGCTTCCTTGAGCTTGATGCCGGCCAGCAGTCCGGCCTCGCCGCAGCCGATGACGACGACCGGGAAGTCCTGGCGTTGCCGCGCGGTGGATTTCAGCGCCGGACCACGCTGGTCGGCGTCGGTGAAGCGCAGGTCGGCGGCGACGTAGTCGAGGTGGTCGTCGGTGACCGTGCCCGCCGAGATGACGTCGAGCATCCGGCGCAGCTGGGTGGCGTCGGGGACGAACGGCGGCGGGCAGCCCCGGTCGCGGTAGGCGCGGATGATGTCGAAGGCGCGGTCGCGGACGGTCTGTTTGTCGGGTTCGCTCATGGCGCCCTGCAGATCCATCGCAATGAGCGCGTATGGGCGTGGGAGCTCGTCGAGAAGGCTCATGTCGCCGGTCATGTGCACCATCGACATCAGCAGTGCGGGCACGCTCGCCGCGTCGACGGCGGCCCGGATGACGTCGTCGGGGTCGTCGAACGGCAGACCGAGCAGGGCGTTGCGTTCCGCCAGTTGCACCATTCCCGAAGCATACAAACATCACAAAGCGTATGGTCTGAGTTTGAACGATCCGCTTGACCGGAGGAAAGTCAGCGCGATGTCCGACCTGAAGATCCGCCGCGTCCGCTTCGACCTGGGCGGCGACGACGTGCCGTTCAACTGGAATCCGCAGCGGCCGGCGTTCGCGATGCAGTGCAACCTGGTCACCTTCTTCGCGCCCGGTTTCGAGAAGTTCATCGTCGACGCCACCCGCGAGGCGCTGCCGCTGATCCGCGACCCCCGCCAGGCCGAGGAGGCCAACGACTACCTGCGCCAGGAGGCGCAGCACTCGGCGGCGCACCTGAGCCACTACCGCGCGCTGGCGCGGCGCTGGCCCGGCCTGCGGGAGACACTGGACGAGGTGATCGCCTCCTACGACAGGCTCACGGCGACAAAGCCTTTGGCGTGGCGGCTGGCCTACACCGCGGTCATCGAGAACACCTTCACGCCGTACTTCAAGGTGTTCCTCGACCATGAGGACAAGCTGTTCGCGACCGGCGACGAACGTGTCGCGTCGCTGTTCCTGTGGCATTTCGTCGAGGAGATCGAGCACCGCAGTTCGGCGCAGATGGTCTACGACGCGGTGCACGGCGACTTCCTCTACCGCGCCAGGACGATCCCCGGCGTCGTGAGGCATCTCAGCGAGGTGCTCGGCATCTGCAGGCGCGGCTTCGAGAAGCAAGTCCCCGCCGAGGACGGCGGCGTCTATGCGCGGCTGCTGCCGGACCGGATCACGGTGCGCTCACTGCTGGCGGCGAATCAGGCGGCGCGGGAGCTGACGGACCCGCGCAGGCAGGGCACCTACGCGGGCGTGCCGAAGCGGGAGATGGTCGAGATGCTGGTCGGGCTGGTGCGGTCGCAGGGGCCGGGGCACGACCCGACGTACGCGAAGCTGCCGCCGTTCGCGGACCGCTGGCGCGACCGCTACGACGAGGAACCGAAGAGCGCCGCGCACTGGTACTCGGTCGGCGTGGCCGGATAGCGACCGTAGGATCACCGCGGAGGTGGGCAGGTAATGGCACGACGGCACGGCTGGGCGGGCAACACGCCGGCCTCCGACGAGGAGGCGATCAACCGGATCCTCGACGCCGCCGACGCGATCATCGCCGAACGCGGATCGGCCATGCGCATCGCCGACGTGGCGCGGTCGCTGGGGGTGACCCGGCAGACGGTGTACCGCTACTTCCCGGGCACCGAGGCGCTGCTGCTGGCCACCGCCATGCGCTCCGGCGACGGCTTCCTCGACCAGCTGGCCAACCACGTGGGTGACGAGACCGATCCGGTCACCGCGGTGGTCGAGGGGCTGGCGTTCGCGATTGAGAACCTCTCCCGCGACGACCGAATGATCTACATCCTGAGCCGGCGGTCCCGCGGCGAGCTGGCGCCGTCGCTGTCGTCGGACACCGCGCTGGCGTTCAGCCGGGCGATGCTGCACCGCTACCAGGTGGACTGGCAGGCCAACGGGTTCGACGAGGAGGCGCTCGGCGAGCTCGCGGAGTTCCTGCTGCGGATCCTCTACTCGTATCTCGTCGACACCAACACCAAGCACCGCACCGGCGCCGAGCTGCGGACGTTCCTGGCGCGCTGGGTGGGGCCCGCGGTCATCTATCCGCGGTTCGCCGGGGCGATGGAATCGGTGGCCAAGGTCGCCGTCCCGCAGCGCACCCGCCGCCGCTCGGCGTCCTGACGGGCTGTTGTCCCCCGCGAGTCTCCCCCGCGAGCAGACGCAGAATCGCACGGATCCGCCCCGAAACAGGCGATTCTGTGTCTGCTCGCGGTCTGCTCGCGGTCCGCTCGCGAAACGCGACAGGCCCCCTCGAAAGGGGGCCTGACCAGCGTGGCAGGTGCAGGATTCGAACCTGCGTAGGCGTAAGCCGACGGATTTACAGTCCGCTCCCATTGGCCGCTCGGGCAACCTGCCTGGGTGGTGCTCCAACCGGTGCCCCGGTTTGGTGCGTGTAGCAGAGTACAACGAGGATGGTCCTAACACGAAAACGCACCCCCGACTACGAGGAGGAACGGATCCAATGGCGGATTCATCGTTCGACGTCGTCAGCAAGGTCGACCGGCAGGAAGTCGACAACGCGCTGAACCAGGCCGCCAAGGAGCTGGCCACTCGATTCGACTTCCGGGGCACCGACACGACCATCGCCTGGCAGGGTGAGGAGACGATCGTCATCACCAGCTCGACCGAGGAGCGCGCCAAGGCCGCCGTCGACGTGTTCAAGGAGAAGCTGGTCCGCCGCGACATCTCGATGAAGGCGTTCGACGCCGGCGAGCCGCAGGCCTCGGGCAAGACGTACAAGGTCACCGGCCAGATCAAGCAGGGCATCAACAGCGAGCAGGCCAAGAAGATCACCAAGCTCATCCGCGACGAGGGCCCCAAGGGCGTCAAGGCGCAGATCCAGGGCGACGAGATCCGGGTGTCGTCGAAGAAGCGTGACGACCTGCAGGCCACCATCCAGCTGCTCAAGGGTGCTGACCTGGACGTCGCGCTGCAGTTCGTGAACTACCGCTGATTTCTGCGTTCAGGGTCGTGATCGGGTCGCGGTCACGACCCTGAACGCAAAAACGAGCCCCGGCTCCGAGGCACGGCGTCCGGCGTTCCCATTTGTTCAAGACCACACGCCAGCCCGGTTGTGACGATGGCCGCATGATCGCCATCGAAACCCCCAACGGACGCCAGAACCTGCTCGACACCCCGCTGCACCTGGGCGCCGGCTCGCGTGTGCGCACCGTCCGCGGCTTCGCCTGGAACCCGGAGGCGCTGTCCGCCTACGTGGCGGCCACCGCGGACGACGGCGCCGACGGCCGCCTGATGGTCGTCGTCGAGGACGAGGGCCGCGGCGACCACTGGGAACGTCACCTCGCCGACGAGGTGATCGTCTGCCTGACCGGACAGGTCTCGGTGCTGCGCGGCCCCGACCCGAGCGACGACACCGCCGACGAGGTCACCCTCGGCCCCGGCGACGCGGTCGTGAACCCCGCAGGCGTCTGGCACGCCGTCGACATGCACGGCCGGGCCCGGGTGCTGACGATCACCCCCGGCCCCGGCAGCGAGCACCGGCCGAGGACCTAGCCGTGCGGACGGCCGTCGACCAGCACGTCGCCGTCGAACCAGGAGGCCGGCGTCCGCCCGGTGAAGCTGCGCCAGTCGCGCACCAGGTGCGCCTGGTCGGCGTACCCGGCGGCGGCGGACACCTCCGCCCACGCCGGGGCGCCGGCGGCGGCCGCCAACCCGACGGCGTGCTCGAAGCGCAAAATCCGCGCCAGCGTCTTGGGCGTCAGGCCGAACTCCTCCCGGAACCGGGCGCTCAGGTGGCGTCGGCTGCACCCGAGGTCATGCGCCAGGTCGCTGACCCGCACCTGTCCGTGCGAGTCGACCAGCCGCCGCCAGGCCGCCGCGACCTCGGGGCGGACGTCGAACGTCCCGGCGCGCATCGTGCGGGCGACGGCGCGCGCGAGCAGGTCGTCGAGCACCCGGAACCGCTGCGGCCACGTCACCGCCGCACCGAGCCGGTCTTCGAGTTCGGGCCACAGGTCGGCCAGCACATCGGACAGCGGCACCACCGTGTTGGCCAGCGCACCCGCGGGCATCCCGTACACCATTCGCGCGCCCAGCGGCGTGAACGCCAGCTTCACGCCGCGCTGCGCGCCCCGGTGCCTGATCGAGATCGCCTGGGCCAGAAGACCGCTCGCCATCGACGGGTAACGTCCGCTGGCACCGCTCAGCCCGGTCGGCAGGTCGATCTCCAACGGTTCACCGAAGGTCACGACGGCGGTCAGCGTGTGCGACGGCAGACCGGCGTGCACACCGGGCTCGAATCCCGACAGGTCGAAGCCCGTGTAGCCGGTGACGAACGGCCGCAGCGGCGCCGCCGGACGTCCGCCGATCTCGATCCGCACCGGATCCCTCACCCGCCCCAGCGTACGCAGAAAAGGACAGCCCCATGACGATCCGACTGAGCTGCATCGGCGACAGCATCACCCGCGGCCAGATCAGCGCCGACTACATCGCCCCACTCACCAGCCGGCATCCACAGCTCACGGTCCACCGTTTCGGCGTCAACGGCGACTTCGCCTATAACCTGCTGCAGCGTCTCGACCCGGTCGTCGCCACCGGAGCCGACGCGATCACCGTGCTGATCGGCACCAACGACGCACGCGCCAGCCTCCCCGGCTACCCGACCGCAAAAACCATGAAACGCAAGGGACTTCCGCGACCGCCGAGCCGGGACTGGTTCGCCGAATGCCTCACCGGGATCGTCAGCCGGCTGCGGCGTGACACCGACGCCGAGATCGCGCTGCTGTCGCTGCCCGCGCTCGGCCAGGTGCTCGACGCCGCCCCGATGCGCGCCGCCGCCGAGTACAGCGCGACGATGGCCGAGATCGCGCGGGCGGCCGGTGTCGCGTATCTCCCGCTGCACGAGCGGCAGGCCGACGCGCTGCGCTCACAACCCGTCGACCCGGTGCCGTACCGCGAGTTGACGCCCGCCGGTTTCATCGCGACGCTGCTGCGGCGCGGTCTCGGCGGTGATCTCGACGCCCTGGCCCGCCGCCGCCGGCTGGCGTTGACCACCGACCACATCCACCAGAACAGCCGCGGTGCGGCGCTGATCGCCGAGGTGATCGACGAGTGGCTTGCGCATCTGCCGCGCAACACAAGTCCGGACGGCACCCGCACGGGCAAACACCCCCGGGCGGAGGGTCGTCGGCCCTAATCTGGTCCGCATGGCATCAGCGCTTCGCGAACCGAAAGTCGTCGTCCTCGGGGGTGGTTCCTGGGGCACCACCGTGGCGGCCATCTGCGCCCGCCGCGGACCGACGCTGCAGTGGGTGCGCTCGGAGGAGACCGCCGAGGACATCAACAACAACCACCGCAACTCGAAGTACCTGGGCGACGAGGTGGCGCTGCCGGAGAGCCTGCGCGCGACGACGGACTTCTCCGAGGCTGCCAACTGCGCGGACGTCATCGTCATGGGCGTGCCGTCGCACGGATTCCGCGCGGTGCTGACCGAACTGGCCAAGGAACTGCGGCCCTGGGTTCCGGTGGTGTCGCTGGTGAAGGGCCTCGAGCAGGGCACCAACTACCGGATGAGCGAAATCGTCAACGAGGTGCTGCCGGGCCATCCGGCCGGGATCCTGGCCGGACCCAACATCGCGCGTGAGGTCGCCGAGGGCTACGCCGCGGCGGCGGTGCTCGCGATGCCCGACCAGCACCTGGCGGCCACCCTCGCACAACTGTTCCGCACCAAGCGATTCCGCACCTACACCACCGACGACGTAGTCGGTGTCGAGATGGCCGGGGCGCTGAAGAACGTGTACGCGATCGCCGTCGGGATGGGCTATTCCCTTGGTATCGGCGAGAATACCCGCGCCATGGTGATGGCCCGGGCGGTGCGCGAGATGGCCAAGCTCGGCGAGGCGATGGGCGGGCATCGCGACACGTTCGCGGGGGTGGCCGGTATCGGCGACCTGATCGTCACCTGCACCTCCAAGCGCAGCCGCAACCGTCATGTCGGCGAGCAGCTGGGCGCGGGCAAGTCACTCGACGAGATCATCGCGTCGATGAACCAGGTCGCCGAGGGCGTCAAGGCCGCCAGCGTCATCATGGAATTCGCCGAGCAGTACGGCATCTCGATGCCGATCGCCCGCGAGGTGGACGCCGTCGTCAACCACGGCTCCACCGTCGAGCAGGCCTACCGCGGCCTGATGGCCGAGAAGCCCGGCCACGAGGTGCACGGCGCCGGCTTCTAGTCGCCTAGTTGATGAACGGGTTCGTGCCCTCGGGACGGTCCAGCAGCGGCAGCGCCCCGCCGTTGATGATGAAGCTGCCCGCCGGGCTCAGCACGAAACCGGACTGCGTGCGGTCGTCGTAGCACGTCGTCACCCCGCCCCCGGTGGTGGCGCAGCTGACGGTCTGCAGGCTCAGCCGCACCCCCTCGGGCAGCAGGTTGACGTCCTCGATGCCGGCGAACGGGTCACCATCGGTCGCGGAGAAGGCCGCCGGACCCGGGCCGCCGCGGACCAGGTTGGCGCCGTCGGGGGCCGCGGGCAGCGCACCGCTGCACCCGTACGGCCCGTTGCGCTGCAGCACACAGGTCAGCCCGGTGGGCGTCTTGAACGCGTACCACTGGCCGTCCATCTTGGCGTAGTCCGGCAGCTGCGCAGGCGGCAGCGCGAGAACGTTCGGCGGCGCCGGGGTGGGCGCCGGAGCGGGCGGCTGCGCGGCAGCGACACCGGCCGCGGCCGCGACCGCGAGTCCCGCGCCCGCGACGCCGATCAGGAGTCTGCTCAGCATGAACACACCATATTGGTCGCCCATCAGGGGCGCAGCGTTACTTCCGAGGGGCTAGTAGCCCGGGCCGCGGCCCGCCATGGCCTCCAGGCGGGCGATGCGGTCGGCGATCGGCGGGTGCGTGGAGAACAGCTTGCCGATCTTCTCGCCGGCGCGGAACGGGTTGGCGATCATCAGGTGCGCCTGGTCGGCCAGCTGCGGCTCCGGCGGCAGCGGCGCGGCCTCCACACCCATGCTGATCTTGCGCAGCGCGCTGGCCAGCGCCAGCGGGTCACCGGTCAGCTCGGCGCCGGACTGGTCGGCCTGGTACTCCCGCGACCGCGACACCGCCAGCTTGATCACCGTCGCGGCGATCGGGCCCAGCATCGAGACCAGCAGGATCGCAAACGGATTCGCGTTGTCGCGGTTGCCGTTGAACATGCTGGCGAAGAACGCCATGTTGGCCAGCGCGGTGATCACCGACGCCATCGCACCGGCGACACAGTTGATCAGGATGTCGCGGTTGTAGACGTGCGACAGCTCGTGGCCGAGCACGGCGCGCAGCTCACGCTCGTTGAGGATCTGCAGGATGCCCGTCGTACAGCACACCGCCGCGTTGCGCGGGTTGCGGCCGGTCGCGAACGCGTTGGGTGCCGCCGTGTCGCTGATGTACAGCCGCGGCATCGGCTGGCGCGCGGTGGTGGCCAGCTCCCGCACAATGCGGTACATCACCGGCGCCTGCATCTCGTTGACCGGCACCGCGTGCATCGCCCGCAGCGCCAGCTTGTCGCTGTTGAAGTAGACGTAGGCGTTCATCCCGATCGCGAACAGCACCGCAAGGAACATGATGTTCCGGCCGAACATCGCGCCGATCGCGACGATCAGGGCGGAGAACAACGCCAGCAACAGGAACGTCTTGGCGGTGTTCGCATGCGGGTTCCAACGCATCAGGGCCTGCCTCCTACCAGAAGTCTCGCAGGGTCAACGCTTAGTTGACCTCTGCAAGTTCCGCAACCGTCAGCCGTGTCGCGTGACCGTGTAGTCGACCAGCGTTGCCAGCGCCTGGCGACCCGGTCCGTCCGGCAGCCCGGCCAACTCCTCGCGCGCCATCGCCGCGTACTGGGCGACCGTCTCCTTGGCCCGCGCCATCCCCGCCGAGCGGCGCAGCAGCGTCAGCGCCTCGGCGACGTCGGCGTCGTCGGTCACCGGGCCGGCCAGCAGCTCGCGCAGCCGGTCGGCGTCGGGCCCGGTGTCGCGCAGGGCGTACAGCACCGGCAGGGTGTGCACGCCTTCCCGCAGGTCGGTGCCCGGAACCTTGCCGGACTCCTCGGGGTCGGAGGCGATGTCGATGATGTCGTCGGAAATCTGGAACGCGGTGCCGACGATGCCGCCCAGCCGCGACAGCCGCTCGATCTGGTCCTCGTCGGCGCCGGAGAACGTCGCCCCGAACCGGCCGGACGCCGCGATCAGGCACGCCGTCTTCTCGTAGACCACCTTCAGGTAGTGGTCGATGGAGTCGACGTGGTCGGCGGCGCCACGGGTCTCGCGCATCTGACCGGTCACCAGCTGGGCGAACGTGTCGGCGATGATCCGCACCGCCTCCGGCCCCAGCCGGCTGACCAGCCGCGACGCGGTGGCGAACAGGTAGTCGCCCGCCAGGATGGCGATGTTGTTGCCCCAGCGGGCGTTGGCGCTGTCGGCGCCGCGGCGCACCTGGGCCTCGTCCATAACGTCGTCGTGGTACAGCGTCGCCAGGTGCACCAGCTCGATGACCGCACCGGCCACCGTGACCTGCCACGCGTCGGGCTCGGGGCCCAGCTGCGCGGACAGCACGGTGAACAGCGGGCGGAACCGCTTTCCCCCGGCCTGGAACAGATGCTGGACCGCCTCGGCCATCAGCTCGTCGGCTTTGCCCAGTTCAGAGGCCATGAGGTCCTCGATACGCGCCACGCCGTCACGGACGTCCTGCGCAAACGCGGGGTCCCCGAAATCGACCCCGGCCACCACGGTCGCTGGCGTGCTCACCCTGCCAACATACTGGGAGCCATGAACTCACGAGCGGACGTGGTGGTGGTCGGCGCCGGGCCGGCGGGTTCCTCGGCTGCCGCCTGGGCCGCTCGGGCGGGCCGTGACGTGCTGGTCATCGACTCGGCGCAGTTCCCGCGCGACAAGGCCTGCGGCGACGGGCTGACCCCGCGCGCAGTGCTGGAGATGCAGCGGCTGGGTCTGGGCTCGTGGCTGGCCGGCCGGGTGCAGCACCGCGGGCTGCGGATGTCGGGCTTCGGCGCCGACGTCGAGGTGAGCTGGCCGGGTCCGTCGTTTCCGGCGACATCGAGCGCGGTGCCGCGCACCGAGCTCGACGACCGCATCCGGATGGTGGCCGTCGACGAGGGCGCGAAGATGATGCTCGGTGTGAAAGCCGTTGACGTGCGCCACGATTCCAGCGGCCGGGTGTCGACGGTGGTGCTCAGCACGGGTGAGGAGATCGGCTGTTCGGAGCTGATCGTGGCCGACGGCGCCCGCTCGACGCTGGGCCGTGCGCTGGGCCGCAAGTGGCATCAGGAGACGGTGTACGGCGTCGCGGCGCGCGGCTACATCGCCACCCCGCGGGCCAGTGAGCCGTGGATCACATCACATCTGGAGCTGCGCTCCCCCGAGGGCAAGGTGCTGCCCGGCTACGGTTGGATCTTCCCGCTGGGCAACGGCGAGGTGAACATCGGCGTCGGCGCGCTGGCCACCGCCAAACGGCCCGCCGACGCGGCGCTGCGGCCGCTGATGTCGTACTACACCAGCCTGCGCCGCGACGAGTGGGGCTTCGAGGGCGAGCCGCGGGCCGGGCTGTCGGCGCTGCTGCCGATGGGCGGTGCGGTGTCGGGGGTGGCCGGGCCGAACTGGATGCTGGTCGGCGACGCCGCGGCGTGCGTGAACCCGCTCAACGGCGAGGGCATCGACTACGGCCTGGAGACCGGCCGGCTGGCCGCCGAACTGCTGGGCTCCGGCGACCTCACCGAGGCGTGGCCCGCGGTGCTGTCGGCGCACTACGCGCGCGGCTTCTCCGTCGCTCGGCGGCTGGCGCTGCTGCTGACGTTCCCGCGGTTCCTGCCCGCGGCGGGTCCGTTGGCGATGCGTTCGGCGTTCCTGATGAACATCGCGGTGCGGGTGATGGGCAACTTCGTCACCGACGAGGACGAGGACTGGGTCGCGCGGGTGTGGCGCGGGGCGGGCCGGCTGTCGCGCCGCATCGACGAGCGCAAGCCGTTCAGCTGAGCGCGTCGTCGTCGCGTGAATCTTGCTGCGGCAGCGCGCTTTCGGTCATATACAGCGCGGCCAGGATGTCGCCGGCGGTGATGAACAGGCCGATCCAGTAGGCCCACCGCATGGTCGGGTCGGGCTGCGACGCGAAGTACAGGATGAGAAAGATCGGCCCGACGATGCCGAAGACGAACATCATCCCCCTGGATCACCAGGTAGCGCTTGAACGTCTCCATCTCGCAGGCAGAATAGCGCGGATGGCCGAGGTGTACCGGGCTCCGATGCGGTCCCGTCGCGACGGGCTCGACCCGCAGGCGGCTCTGGAGCGGGCGCTGCGCCGCGGGCTGGTAGGGTTCGGGGAGGCCGGGGTCGAGGGTGCGGCCGCGCTGGAGCGGCTGGCGCGACGGGTGCAGCGGTTCGCGGCGGTGCCCGACGGGTCGTTCGTGTGGACGCGTGACGGCGACGGCCGCTACCGGCTGGGGCGCGTGGACGGCCCGTACCGCTACGACAACGATCCCGCCGCCGTCGCCGTCGACCTGCTGCACGTGCGGCCCTGCACGTGGTGCCCGATCCCGGTGGCCGAGGCCGAGGTTCCGGCGGCCGTCGTCGCGACGTTCGGCCGCGGCGGGCGCAACTTCCAGCGGACCCACGATGCTCAGGTGGGCGCCCAGACTACCCGGCTGTGGGCCGCGCTTGGCAAGCGTGGCTAACTATAAGCCCTGCTAGACAAGCTTTTCCGGGTCCGCGATCGGGATTAGCCTGGCGCGCAAAGGCGTTCTGTTTCTGCATCGGCGGAAGGAATGCACGATGCCCGGGAAGCGCGCGACAACTCGATTCGCCCTCGCCCCGTTCGCCGCGGCGGCGATCCTCGGCGGCACCGGCACAGCCACGGCCGCCGCCCCGCACGGGCCGTGCCGGGACGTCCCCTACGTCGGCGTGTGCGAACCGCTGCGCGGCAGCCCGCAGACCCCGCAGCGGCAGAGCCGCGGCGAGGTCGGCCTACCGGGCAGCGCCGCGTTCGAGTCGTTCAACTAACCCAGCGAGCGGGCGAACCCGGCGACGTCGCGCACCGACGCCGCGAACACCTCGGGCATGAAGCCGCCGAGCAGCAGGTCGCCGCCGTGGCAGGTGCCCGCCACCATCCGCCCCACCGCTGATACCCCGTTGCGGACCAGCCGACGGTAGTACTGCAGTCCCTCGTCGCGCAGCGGGTCCAGCTCGTTGACCGAGATCACGTGCGGCGGAAGCCCTTTCAAATCATCGTCGGTGGCGGCGGACGCCCAGCAGGTCGGGTCACCCACGTGCGTGCCGTCGGGGTCGTAGATCGAGGCCAGCAGGTCGAGCTGCTGGCGGCTGATGAAGTACTCGTCGTTCTCGACCAGCGACGGCAGGTCCGGGGCGTCCTCGTGGTAGCGGTTGGAGATGTACGGGCAGAACGCGTAGAAGCCGGCGATCTCGTCGAGCCAGCCTTCCCGTTTCGCCTTGTGCGCCACCGTCAGCGTGAGGTTTCCGCCGCCGGACTCGCCGGAGACGATCAGGTGTGAGACGCCGAGATCGGCCTTGTTGGCGGCCACCCAGCGCACCGCGGCCGCGCAGTCGGTGAGCCCGGCCGGGAACGGGTGTGGGCCGAGTCGGCCGCCGGAGTTGCGGAACTCGACGAAGACGGCGACCAGCCCCTGGGCGGCGAGGTTGTCGCGGATCCGGGCATAGCCGACGTCTGCGGCGCTGCCGATCGCCATGCCGCCGCCGTGCAGGTACACCACGGCGGGCAGGGGTCCGTCGGATCGGGCTTGGTCGGGCCGGGCGATGTAGAGCGGGATCTCGTTGCCGTCGGGGCCGGTGATCGTCGTCGTGGTGGTGGTGACCCCGGCCGGCGCAGGCACCTTCGCGCCCAGCGTGTTGAGGACCGCGCCGGTGCCCTGCTCGGCGAGTGCGGCGAACTGCAGGCGGTCGGCCAGCGGCGATTCGCGGGTCAGCGGCGCGGCGGGCAGTCGTCCGTCGAGCCCGAACTGCGCCATCGCCTTGACCATTCGCGGGTCGGAGCGGGGATCGGTGCCGAGGGTGAGGTTCGGGTCAGCGAGGCGTCCGTGCATGCACTGAAGGTACTCCGCCGTTACGGCTTGATGGCCCGATGCAACGCGACGATCCCGCCGGTCAGGTTCCGCCAACGCACCTGCGACCAGCCGGCGTCGGCGATCTGGCGGGCCAGCTGCGCCTGGTCCGGCCACGCCCGGATGGACTCGGCCAGATAGACGTAGGCCTCCGGGTTCGATGCCACCGTGCGCGCGATCCGCGGCAGCGCCTTCATCAGGTACTCCTTGTAGACGGTGGCGAACAGCGGGTTCGTCGGCGTGGAGAACTCGCACACCACCAGGCGGCCGCCGGGGCGGGTGACGCGGGCCATCTCGCGCAGCCCGGCGGTGTGGTCGACGACGTTGCGCAGCCCGAAGCTGATGGTGACCGCGTCGAACACCCCGTCGGCGAACGGCAGCCGGGTGGCGTCGCCGGCGATCTTGGGCACGTCGCGGTCGCGACCGGCCTTGAGCATGCCGACCGAGAAGTCCGCGGCCACGCACCACGCGCCCGACGTCGCGAGCTCGACCGTCGACACCGCGGTGCCGGCCGCCAGGTCGAGCACCTTGTCGCCGGGGCCGATGCCCAGCGCCGCCCGCGTCGCGCGCCGCCAGAACCGGTCCTGGCCGAGCGAGAGCACGGTGTTGGTCAGGTCGTAGCGCCGGGCGACCGCGTCGAACATGGACGCCACGTCGTGCGGGTTCTTCTCCAGCGTTGCGCGGCTCATGACGCCAACCGTAGCTGTGAACATGCTTCGGACGGGAATGCGGACCGGGTGTGGGGCACTGTAAGGACCATGACATCGAAGGTGTGGTTCATCACGGGGACATCGCGGGGGTTGGGCCGGGAGTGGGCGATCGCGGCGCTGGAACGCGGCGACAAGGTGGCGGCGACGGCCCGCGACCTGGCATCGCTGGACGATCTGGTGGCGCGGTTCGGCGACGCGCTGCTGCCACTGCAGTTGGACGTGACCAACCGGGCCGCGGATTTCGCGGCCGTCGAGCGGGCGCACGATCACTTCGGGCGGCTCGACATCGTGGTCAACAACGCCGGCTACGGGCACTTCGGGTTCATCGAGGAGCTCACCGAGGAGGAGGCACGGGCGCAGATCGAGACCAACGTGTTCGGCGCGCTGTGGGTGACGCAGGCGGCGCTGCCGTATCTGCGGGCGCAGCGCAGCGGGCACATCATCCAGGTGTCGTCGATCGGCGGGATCACCGCGTTCCCGAACGTCGGGATCTACCACGCCTCCAAGTGGGCGCTGGAGGGTTTCTCGCAGGCGCTGGCGCAGGAGGTGGAGTCGTTCGGGGTCCACGTCACGCTGATCGAGCCGGGTGGGCTCGCGACGGACTGGGCGGGATCGTCGTCGCGGCGGTCGGAGCCGCTGCCGGACTACGCGCAGATTCACGAGGCGGCCGACCGGGCCCGGTCGCAGCGGGCGTCCAAGCCGGGAGACCCGAAGGCGTCGGCGCGGGCGATCCTGAAGGTCGTCGACGCCGAAAAGCCGCCGCTGCGAGTGTTTTTCGGGGAGCTGCCGCTGACGCTGGCCAAGGCCGACTACGAGAACCGGCTGCGGACGTGGGAGGAATGGCAGCCGGTCGCGATCGAGGCGCAGGGCTGATAGGCCATGAGTAGTCGCTGGGCGGATTCTCGTAGGAGGTCCGGTTCGGAGGAGGCTACTTATGTCGGTGTTGGAAGTTGCGCTTGATCCGGCGACGGTGATCGTCGCGATAGA